>Ga0163144_10004397_pt1 | contig 31767 bp, 23 predicted proteins | sample OliLak19BULKMAT1_FD_123175 | JGI IMG/M metagenome (GOLD analysis project Ga0163144, IMG submission 123175) | Freshwater microbial mat bacterial communities from Lake Vanda, McMurdo Dry Valleys, Antarctica - Oligotrophic Lake LV.19.BULKMAT1 | ecosystem: Environmental > Aquatic > Freshwater >... | reverse complement strand
GAGATCGGTGTCGCTTCAACCAAGGCCTTCACCGCCCAGGTCGCGGCGATCGCGCTGCTCGCGGTCTATCTCGGCCGCCGCAAAGGGGCGCTGTCGGCTTCGGCAGGCCGGAACCTCCTGGCCGCCCTCTCGCGGGTCCCTCATTTGATGGACCAGGCCTTAGGCTGCGCGGAGGCGGTCGAAGAGATGTCCCGGCACCTGTTCAAGGCCACGGACTTCCTTTTCCTCGGGCGGGGCGTTCAGTATCCGATCGCCCTTGAAGGCGCTCTCAAGCTCAAGGAGATTTCCTATATTCACGCCGAGGGCTATCCGGCCGGCGAGATGAAGCACGGCCCCATCGCGCTGATCGACGAGACGCTTCCGGTGGTTGCGTTGATCCCTCGTGGCCGCGGTTACGAAAAGATCCTCTCGAATGTGCAGGAAGTGAAGGCCCGGGGTGGGAGGTTGGTCGCGGTGATCAACGCGGGTGACGAACACGTTCGCAAGGTCCTCGGAAAGGATGACCTCTTCGTCGAAGTCCCTGGTGTGGGGGTCGACGTTATGGGAGTGAGCGAGATCTTCTCGCCCTTCGTCACCGTGATCCCTCTGCAGCTCCTCGCGTACCACATCGCTTTGCGCGCGGGCCGGGATGTCGACCAGCCCCGCAACCTCGCGAAATCCGTGACGGTCGAGTAGCGCGAGGCCGCCTCCTTGAGTTCCTTCCCGCTCAGCGCGGAGCAATCGGCGGCGGTTCGCGCCGTCCACGGCCCGGCTCTCATTCTCGCCGGGGCGGGAAGCGGCAAAACACGGGTCATCACGGAGCGCGTTTCCTTCCTGGTCCTGGAGCAAGGCGTCGAACCCCGGGACATCCTCGCGGTCACTTTCACCAACAAGGCGGCGGATGAAATGCGCCGTCGGATCGAAGAGCGGCTCGGTCCCGGCACCTCCTCGGCCTGGATCATGACCTTCCACGCCCTCTGTGTTCGCATCCTGCGCCGGCATCCCGAAGACGCGGGGCTTTCGAAGGACTTCGTGATCTACGATCAGGATGAGTGCGTGTCCCTGGTAAAGCGCGCGCTGGCCTCGATGGGCCTCTCGGACAAGACGTATGCGCCGCGGCGGGTGTTATCGCTTCTATCCATGCAGAAGAACGGCCGGCCGTATTCGGAGGCCGACGTTCGTGACTACCGGCTCGAGGTTCTGAACGAACTCGCCGGACGCTACAACTCCGGGTTAAGGGCGGCCCACGCGGTCGACTTCGACGACCTGCTCGCTTTCACCGCGCGCCTTCTCGAAGAGAGTGATGTCCTCGAGCGGGACGCCCGCCTCGGCTTTCGTTTCATCCTGGTAGACGAGTATCAGGACACGAATCGCCTTCAGTATCGAATCGTGCGCGCGCTGGCCTCAACCCACAAAAACATCACGGTGGTCGGTGACGAAGATCAGTCCATCTACTCGTGGCGCGGGGCGGACATTCGCAACATCATGGAGTTCTCACGCGACTTTCCCGGTGCGGCGATTCTTCGATTGGAAGAGAACTACCGCTCCACCCAGGCCATCCTTGATGCGGCCTCTGGCCTCGTGGTGCGAAATGAGAACCGGATCGGCAAGACCCTCCGCGCGATGCGCCCGGGCGGCCGACAGGTCGAAAACCTGGTGGCGCGGGATGAATACGAGGAAGCCCTCAAGGTAGCGGCGGATATCCGGGCCAATGGGGATGGCCTGCGGATCGCCTGTCTCTATCGGATGAACGCACAGAGTCGTGCGCTGGAAGAGGCGTTTTCCGCCGCGCGGATCCGATATCAGATCGTGGGTGCGGTTGGTTTCTATGCGCGTCGGGAGATCCGTGACATCGTTTCCTACCTGCGCCTCTGCCTCAACCCGAACGACGACTCCGCTTTTCGGAGAGTCGTGAACGTGCCCCCGCGCGGCGTGGGTGAGCAGACCCTCGCCACGATCACGCTGGCCGCACAGCGTCGCGGATCCTCCATGTGGGAGGGACTCGGGGAGGTCCTCGCGGGCGAGGGTCTGCCCTCGAGAACCCGCGCGTCTCTGTCGCGGTTTGTGGCCCTCGTCGATGAATTGAAAGAAATGCAGACGTCGCTTGGGCCGGGAGGACTCGTCGATCTCGTGGTCGATCGAACCGGCTATGAGGAGCTACTTGACCAGGAGCCCTCTCCGGTCCGGGAGGATCGGCTTCAGAATCTCAAGGAGCTTCGTCTGGCCGCGCGCGATTTCGAGGAGCGTGAGGGCCTGGGGGTTCGCGAGTTCCTGGATCGGACGTTCCTGCTCGCGGACTCCGACTCTATTCGCGATGACGCACCTGTACTCTTGATGACCCTCCACGCCGCCAAGGGGCTCGAGTTCGACACGGTCTTTCTGGTCGGGATGGAAGAAGGTCTGATTCCGCATATGCGGGCGGTTCAGGATCCCGGGCAAATGGAGGAGGAGCGGCGGCTTTGCTACGTCGGGATGACCCGCGCCCGAAACCGGCTCGTTCTCACCCGTGCGCGGGAACGGTCCTATTTTGGAGACCGTCGGGTTACTCTGCCCAGCCGGTTTCTATCCGAGATTCCCCAGGAGTGTTTCGATGGTCTGCCGCGCCGCGACGCGGGCCGGGACGCGTCAAAAGCAGCAAAGCCCCCGACGCCTTCGGCGCCGACGCTGACCCGATTTCGCCCGGGTCAGCCGGTGGTTCATGACCGGTTCGGACGCGGCACGATACTGCGCGTGGAGGGTGCGGGGGAGGACGCGAAGCTCACGGTCTCCTTCCCGGGCCGCGGCGCGACCCGGTTGCTCGCGCGCTTCGCGGGGCTGAAGCCCGCCTGAGACGGGCTTCCGGCTTTAATAACCGGGAGGCCCTATTACTGTGGTGTGATCGACTGGATGAGCCAGCGGCTCATGACTTTCGCGGTCTGGCCGGCGGGCGCCACGTCGTACTTGCGCAGTTGAATCGCGTACGGTTTGATGTCTCCACCAGTCTCAATGTCGACAATCGCGATCTTGGTGACGAGGTCGCCAACCAGGGAATTGGCGTCGGCGCCCTGACCGGTGGACATGGTCACCAGACGCTTCTCGCGCTCGTAGGCCTGTTTTGCCTCGGCGGCCTTGACCTTCCATTCCTTGTCCGCGTCGTTGAATTTCTTCCAGTCGTCGGCGGTCTTCTGGAGGTTCTTCGGAACCGCACCGCCACTCTCAACGAGAGGCTTCACCTTGTCAACCTCCAGGGGATGGGCGTTGAAGTAGGCGCCGGCGTCCTTCTTGTTCTGTGCCGCCGCTTCGTCGGCCGCCTTGAGGGCGGCGGCCAGGGACGCGAGCGGTGCCGGAACGCGCTTTTCCTCTCCGACGCTCTTCACCTTCCAGCTCTTGACTTCCTGGTCGAACTGGACCAACGAGAAGCTTGTCACGGTCTGGTTGTCCTTGGCCTGGACGGCCCGGAAGAAGTTCTCGATGACCTGGGTTTCCTGATTGCCGCAGCCGATGGTGATGGCGGCTACCGCGGCTACCGCGAAACCGGTATAGGAATGTTTCATGATTCGCTCCCTGGCGTCTTTGTTGGGGCCTCGTCGTCGGCCGTGTCCGTGGTCTCGGCGTTCTCGTCCTTCTCGGCGAGCCGGGCGATGGAGACCAGCTGGTCGCCATCGTCGGTCTGGATCAGGCGCACGCCTTGCGTGTTCCGGCCCATCGTCGAGATTTCGGTAGATCGCGTCCGGATAATCATACCCTTGCCGGTAATGAGCATCACCCCCTCATCGGCGCTGATGAAGTTCACCCCGATGACCGCTCCGTTGCGGCCCTCGGTCTTGATGTTGATGATGCCCTTTCCGCCACGCGTCTGGATCCGGTACTCCTCGATCGGCGTTTGTTTGCCATAGCCGTTCTCGCAGACGGTGAGGACTCGCCCCGCCTCGCGCACGACCTCAAGGGAAACGACGGCATCGCCCTTGTCCAGATCAATCCCCTTCACGCCATAGGCCGTCCGGCCCATGGGGCGAACGTCGGTTTCTTCGAACCGGATAGCCATTCCGCCCCGGGTGCTCAGGAGCAGCTGGTCGGCGCCGGTGGTTTGCATGGCGTCGATCAGGGCGTCGTCCTCCTCGACAGAGAGGGCAATAATGCCGCCCGGTCGTGGATTGGAGAACGACGCCAGTTCGGTTTTCTTGATCACACCCTTGCGGGTGGCGAGCACGATGTAGCCCTTGCTCTCGAAATCCCGACAGGCGACGAAGGCGGCGATCTTCTCGCCATCCTGGAGGCGGACCAGGTTGACCACGGCTTTACCCTTGGCCTGCGGGCCGACATCGGGGATCTCGTGGACCTTGAGCCAGTACAGGCGGCCTCGGTTTGTAAAGATCAGGACGTAGGAGTGGGTCGAAGCCACAAAGAGGTTCTCGACGAAATCCTCTTCCTTGGTCTTCATGCCGACCCGGCCTCGGCCACCCCGGCGCTGAGCGCGGTAGAGAGTCATCGGCGTGCGCTTGATGTACCCGTCGTGAGTGATGGAGATCGCGACGTCTTCGTCGGCGATGGTGTCTTCGATCGAAATGTCGTCGGGGGCGTCGATGAGTTCGGTGCGCCGCGCGTCGCCGTGCACTTCTTTGAGGGACTTGAGCTCGGAGACCACGATCAGATCGATCTCGTGTTTGCTGCCGAGGATCTTCTTGAGCCGGGCGATGGTGGCTTCGATCTCCGCGAGCTCATCAAGGATCTTCTGTCGCTCAAGTCCGGTGAGCCGCTGGAGCTGGAGTTCCAGGATGGCTATGGCCTGAATCTCCGAAAGGGCGAACCGGGCGATGAGTTGGCCGCGGGCCTCCTGCGGGGATGGCGCATTCCTGATAAGAGAGATAACTGCGTCCAGATTGTCGAGGGCAATGACGTAGCCGCGCAGAATGTGGGCGCGCGCTTCGGCCTTGCGCAACTCGAACTCGATCCGGCGGCGGACCACTTCGCGACGGAAGCCGATGAAGTAGTCGCAGGTCTCGAGGAGGTTCAGAACCCGCGGTCGTTTGTGGACGATCGCCAGCATGATGATGCCGAAGGTGTCCTGCAACTGGGTCTGCTTGTAGAGCTGGTTCAGGATCACCTGCGCCGACTCGCCCTTGCGCACCTCCACCACCATGCGCATTCCGCGGCGATCGCTTTCATCGCGCACATCGGTGATGCCGTCGATCTTCTTTTCGCGCCAGAGTTCGGCGATCTTCTCGATCACGCGGGCTTTGTTCACCTGGAACGGGATCTCGGTGATGACGATCCCTTCCTTGTCACCCTTGCGCTTCTCGATTTCCGCGCGCGCCCGCATGGTGACGGAGCCGCGCCCGGTGAGGTAGGCCTGCCGAATGCCGCTGCGGCCGAGGATGTATCCCCCGGTCGGGAAGTCGGGTCCGGTCACCCGCTGAAGGAGCCCTTCCATTCGTTCGGCCGCGGGCAGGGTGTGGTTCTCGACCAGATAGACCAGACCGTCCACCACTTCGCCGAGATTGTGGGGCGGAATGTTCGTGGCCATGCCGACCGCGATTCCTGATGAACCGTTCACGAGAAGGGCGGGCAGGACGGTGGGCAGAACCGTCGGTTCTTCCAGCCGGTCGTCGTAGTTGGGCTGGAACTCGACGGTTTCCTTGTCGAGGTCCGCCATCATCGCGGTGGCTATTTTGGTCAGCCGCGCTTCGGTGTAGCGCATGGCGGCCGGACGGTCCCCGTCGACCGAGCCGAAGTTGCCCTGGCCGTCGACCAGAATGGCGCGCATGTTGAAGTTCTGGGCCATCCGGACGAGGGTGTCGTAGACCGGCGCGTCGCCGTGGGGGTGGTACTTACCCATGACGTCGCCGACGATGCCGGCGCTCTTCCTGAACGGTTTGCCGGGGACGAGGCCCATCTCGTGCATCGTGTAGAGCACTCGGCGATTCGCGGGCTTCATGCCGTCCCGCACGTCGGGAAGCGCGCGGCCGATGATCACCGACATGGCGTAGTCCATGTAGGACTGTTTCATCTCATCCGCGATGTTGATCGGGATGGTGTGGAGGGCGTAGTCGTTTTGAGTCATGGTGGGGTACGGTTCTAGACGTCGAGGTTGCGAACGTTGAGCGCGTTCTCTTCGATGAAGAGGCGACGCGGTTCGACGGCATCGCCCATGAGGGTGGAGAACATCACTTCGGCGACCTCTTCATCCTCAAGGCGCACCTGAACCAGGGTTCTCTGCGTCGGGTCCATCGTGGTTTCCCAAAGCTCCTCGGGGTTCATTTCGCCGAGACCTTTGTATCTTTGGATCTGCAATCCTTTTCGACCTTCATCCATCAGCTTGGCCACCAGGGCGTCACGGGCGAAGACCTTCTCGCTTTGACTGCCCGTGTGGATTTCGAAGGGTGGCTGGTCGAACTCTTTCACCTCTTCGAAGGCCGAGAACAGCGCCTTGTATTCAGGCGTCGCCACGAAATCGGCGCCCACAGAGGATCGCCGCGGGGGTGAGACGCTCTTGTCCTCGAAGGTGAGCTGGTACCCGGGCTCACCGACGAGGGGCTCGACGCCAATTTCGTCACCGCCATCTCGGTAGGGCTGGGTTGCGGCGAGAAGGGCTTTTTCGTCCAGGAAATACCCTGGCTCTCGAGCCCCCTGTCTCACCAACAGGTCGGCCAACTTCCGAGAGACACCTCTTCGTTCGATTCGGGTGAGCATTTTCGCGACACCGGTGAGCCGCTCGACAAAACGGCGGACTTTCGCAGGTTCTACGGTGTCCCCGGTGGCGTTCGAGATCGTTCGTCCTTCGAGGGCCCGATCCAGCAGGTACCCGTCGAGGGCCGCCTCGTCTTTCATGTACCGCCCGGAGCGTCCGTGTTTGGCTTTGTAAAGGGGCGGCTGGGCGATGAAGAGATGCCCGCGCTCGATGAGTTCCTTCATCTGGCGATAGAAGAAAGTGAGCAACAAGGTCCGGATGTGGCTGCCGTCGACGTCGGCATCGCACATCAGGATGATCCGGTGATACCGGAGCTTCGTCACGTCGAAGTCGTCGGCCCCGACACCGGTGCCGAGGGCGGCGATGATGTTGCGTATCTCTTCGAAGGCGAGGGTCTTGTCGAGCCGGGCCTTTTCGACGTTGAGTATCTTGCCCTTGAGGGGCAGGATGGCCTGGAAAACTCGATCGCGGCCCTGTTTGGCGGACCCGCCCGCGGACTCACCTTCGACGAGATACAACTCGCAAAGCGCCGGATTGCGTTCCTGGCATTCCGCGAGTTTTCCGGGCAGGCCCGCACTGTCGAGCGCACCCTTTCGTCGGGTGAGATCGCGGGCTTTGCGTGCGGCCTCGCGCGCGCGCAGGGCGTCTAGGACCTTCTGGAGAATCCGCTTGCCGAGGCCTGGATTCTCTTCGAGGAAGGCACCAAGCTTCTCGTTGACCAGGCTCTCGACCAGGCCCTTTACTTCCGAGTTGCCGAGTTTTCCCTTGGTCTGGCCTTCAAACTGGGGATTTGGCACCTTGACACTGATGACCGCGCAGAGCCCCTCGCGCGTGTCCTCGCCCTGGAAAGCCTCGCCGTCTTTGAGAAGGTTCTTCTGCTGCGCGTAGCTGTTGAGCGTTCTCGTAAGCGCGCTCTTGAATCCGATGAGATGAGAACCGCCATCGTGGGTGTTGATGTTGTTGGCGAAACTGTGGATGTTCTCGGCGTAGCCGTCGTTCCACTGCAGTGCTACTTCAACGATCACGCCGTCCCTGGTCCCGCCCACCTCCACCGGTTCCGGGGTGATGACCGCCTTGTTCTTGTTGAGGTGCTCGACGTAGGAAGCAATGCCGCCTTCGTACTTGAAGCGGTGAGCCTTGCCGTCACGCTCGTCAATCAGGGAAATCTCGATGCCACGATTGAGAAATGACAGTTCCCGGAGGCGCTGCGAGAGGGTGTCGAAGGAAAAGAGCGTTGTTTCAAAAATCGTGGGATCGGGCTTGAAGGTGACCTTCGTGCCCCGGCGGTCGGCGGGGCCCACCTCGATAACTTTGGTGACAGGGATACCGCGTTCATAACTCTGGGTGAAGGTTTTTCCCTCGCGCCAGATAACGAGGTCAAGACGCTCCGAAAGGGCGTTGACCACGGAAACGCCGACACCGTGAAGGCCTCCCGAAACCTGGTAGGCCTTCTTCTCGAACTTGCCTCCGGCATGGAGTTTGGTGAGAACCACTTCGGCGGTATCGCCGAGGCCGGAAGAGTGGGGCCCGGTCGGGATGCCGCGCCCATTGTCGATCACGGTGATCGAGTTGTTGATGTGGATGAACACCTCGACGGTATCGCAGTGACCGGCCAAAGCCTCGTCCACCGAGTTGTCAACAATTTCGTAGACCAGGTGGTGGAGACCCGACTCTCCGGTGGAGCCGATGTACATCGCGGGCCGGACACGAACCGCCTCAAGTCCCTCGAGGACTTTGATGGTGTCGGCGCCATAGGCGATCTCGTCGGTTTTCTCGATCATTTCTTCTTTCTAGTGTTCTCGGTTTTCTGTGGCGTCGCCACCACGAACCAAGGCGCGCCATCTCGCTGCCCTGCGTCTACCCGTCCCGGCATGAGGTTCCTGCTCTGAACTAGAGCCTCATCGGCATAAGGACATAGCGGTGCATGGAATCACCATCTTTCTGGCTCGTGGGATAGAAGATTCCCTGGGCATCTCCGTCCTTCAGTTCGACCGTAACTTCCACGTCCGTGAGCACCGACAAAAACTCCATCAGGTAAAGCGCATTGAAGCCGATGTCCACCTGCTCGCCGCTGTATTCGGCCCCTATCGTTTCGACCGCCTCTCCTTGGTCGGGTGAAGACGCATGGAGTTCAATTTCACCCTCTTTCAGGGTGAATCGAATGGCGCGCGATCGTTCCGTGGAGAGAAGGCTCACACGTCGCAGTGCGTCAAGAAGTTCCACCCTCTTGGTCTGACCAGTCTTTGGACCCTTTGCTGCGATGACCTTTTCGTGCGCTGGGAACTGTCCTTCCACGAGTTTGCTCGTGAGGGTGCGCCGCTGGGTTCTGAAGATCAGGTGATTTTCGGTTCGCGAAAAAAATAAGGACTCTTCTCCTTCCGTCACCTGCTTCAGTTCGTGAATCGCCTTTCGAGGGATAAGCACGCGTTCATCCTTGAACTTGGCGCCTTCGACCTTTTCCCGGGCAAAGCAGAGACGGTGTCCATCGGTCGTCACCATGCTTACGGTATCGCCCTGCAGGATCAGAAGAGCTCCGCCCAGGTAGTACCGGGCATCCTCGACGGTTATGGCGAAGCTCGTTTTGGCGATGAGTCTTCCCATGACCGCTCCTGGTATAGCCACTTCCTGCTCTCCTCGGCTCTCGGGCAGCGTCGGAAAGTCGTCCTTGGGAAGGGTCGCTACCTTGTAGTTCGTGCGCTCACTCTGGACGGTAACGAAACCCTCCTCGTCATCCTTGAGCTTGAGGAGGACATCGGACCCTGAAGGCAGGGCCTTAATTATCTCGTGAAGCTTCCGGGCCGGGAGGGTCGTCGCCCCTCCTTTTTTAACTCTCGCCGGGCAGGCGGTTTTGACGGACACATCGAGGTCGGTCGCCGATAGCGTCAGAGCGTCGTTTGACGCGACCAGAAGAGTATTGGAAAGAATGGCAATCGCTCCCCGGCGGTCAACGATTCCCTGAATGACTTGGAGATCCCGGACTAGGTCTTCACGGCGAACAGTAATTTCCATGGTCTGCTTTCCAAAGAACGGTTTGAGTCTTGCTGTGTTTCTTCTTCTTCTACTTGAAAAAACAAACACATAGATATCTAACTAGAGTGACTCCATCACAGAGGAGCAAAACAGATAGATGTCTTTTATTTTCAGTTTGTTACGATATTCTAAACGATGTTGATTATTCTGTGAATCGCGGTATCAAAACTGTGGGCATTGAAGGGTCCTTGGAACATACTTGACGCTTGCTTTTCCGTTGATGATGGAAGAATTCCAATATCCATCGCAACTTCACTTGAGCGAAGCAATAAGGCTGTTAAGAAGCCTGTCAAAATCGGGGTCGGCCTTACGCTCCGTCTCCACCTTTCGGATCGAGTGGATGACGGTGGAATGATGTTTTCCACCAAACCCTCGGCCAATCTCCGGCAGGGAGGACGTAGTCAACTGCTTTGCCAGATACATAGCCACCTGACGAGGAATGGTGACACTCCTGGAGTTGTTCCTTGCCTTCAGGTCCGAGATTTTCACTTTGTAGTGGTCGGCCACGAACTTCTGCACGGTTTCTATAGACAAGCGCTTTTCGGGGGAGTCCATGAGGTCTTTCATGGCGGCCTGGGCCACATCAATGTCTATGTCGACCCCGCGGAGGCTCGCATGCGCAACTATTCGGTTGAAAGCTCCCTCAAGTTCCCGGATGTTTGAGCGGACCTTGGAGGCTACAAACAAGCCCACATTGTCGGGAAGTTGAATATCCTCCGCCGCGGCCAGTCGCTGGAGGATGACCACCCGGGTTTCTATATCGGGAGGTCCCACATCCGCGGACATGCCGGAAGAGAAGCGGCTCTGCATCCTCTCGTGAACGCCGGTCAACATCTTAGGAGGGACATCGGCGGAGATAACGACCTGTTTTCCCGCTTCATAAAGAGTATTGAAAAGGTGGAAAAACTCCTCCTGCGAGCGCTCTTTGTTGGAAAGAAACTGGATGTCGTCGATGACCAGCACGTCGATCGCCCGGTATCGCTGCCGGAAAGGGAGAATGCGTTCGTAGCGAATAGCGGACACCACTTCGTTCACGAAGTGCTCGCTGGAAACGTAAGTGAGGGCGAGTTTGGGATTGCGTTTGAGGAGGTAGTGGCCTATCGCCTGTAGGAGATGGGTTTTTCCAAGACCCACCCCCCCATAGATGAAGAGGGGGTTGTACGACTTGGAAGGAACTTCCGCGACCGCTTTGGCCGCCGCGTGAGCCATCTGATTGGAGGCCCCGACCACAAAGGTCTCAAAGGTGTATTTGGGATTGAGAGAGGAGGCCTCGATCACGGGAAGGGCGTCGCTTCCGAAACTCTCTACATCGCACTGAAGGCGAACCCCGGCGTGACCGAGGCTACCGAGCATTTCTGATACCAGGCTCGAATAATTTTTCAAAAACCAGTCCCGGAAAGGAGCGCTTGGGACGGTGATGGCAAGCGAAGAACCATCAAAAGAGCGGAAGGCGGTTGGCCTGAACCACGTGACGAAGGAGTGGGAACTGACGCGCCCCTCCTTCTCGACCAGATCCAGAATACGATCCCAAACAGTCATCGACTAGAAACCAGAGATCAGCGTCAGTGTTTTTGGTTTAAGGGATCAACCAGAGCCGGGAAAAAGCAAGCCTTGGCAGCGGGCGGAAAACGTGCCTCGCGGAAGAGGGTAACCATAACACGCCAATCCGCGGCCCTGCCCGTTCCTGCCCCGGTCGTTTTGACGCTCTCCGCAATAAGGGATAACATCCCAGGTTCTAACTTTTCGCAAGGACTCCATAAAACAGTGAAGCGAACGTTCCAGCCCAACAATCGTCGCAGAAGAAGGACCCACGGCTTCCTCGTCCGCATGAGATCGCGCGGAGGAAGATTGGTGATTAAGAGACGGCGGGCCAAGGGCCGGCAGCGTCTGGGGGCCTGATTTCCGGGCGCCAGATCCTTCCCGACAACGCCCCATCCGGCGCCCGATTCGGAAGGGATCGCAGGATCAGGAAGGGCGCCGACTTCGGAGCCATTCTCAAAGCCGGTACTCGCGGCGCTTCGGCCTTCGTCAACTTATGCCTCGTCCCCGCCACCGGACCGGGGCGCATAGGAATTTCCGCGTCTACCAGGATAGGTGGTGCGGTCGAGAGAAACCGCGCCCGCAGACTGGTCCGCGAGTACTACAGGCAGGCGTATCGGGGTGAAGCCCCGTATGACATGGTCGTTAACCTCAAACAAGGTTTCGCGGAACTGACCGCAGCCGAAGCGAGGCAGACGCTTGAAGAAGCCCTCTCAAAAGCGATCGTGGCTCGAAAGCGCTTTGGTCGGCGTGCTCACGCTGGGAATTGATGTCTATAAGGCCATCCTATCCCCCTTATTTATGGGTAGCTGTCGGTTTGAGCCTACGTGCAGCCAATTTGCGAGAGAAGCGCTCAATCGACATGGGGCCTACGGAGCCTGGCTGGCCATCCGGAGAATTCTGAGATGTCGGCCCTTCGGCGGCTCGGGGTTTGATCCGGTTCCGGAGCCCATCGAACCAACGTCGAACATTTAGGCGACACGCGAGAAGGAAAGAAAAAAATGGAAGAAAGACGTCTCATAATCGCATTTGCCCTTTCGTTTGCCGTGCTTCTCGGATTTCGAATGTGGACCAATTCCCGCTATCCGCAGGTCCCCCCAGAGGCGAGCCAGAGCGCTCCAGTAGCACCCACGGGTTCAACAGCACCCGAGCCTGATAAGGGACCGTCCGGAAGGCCATCTCCCACGCCGAACCAGTCGGTGGTTCAGGCCCCGGTTGTTCCCGCCGCACCGGTTGTCACAGGAGAAGAGCGTCGCGTGGAATTGACCACGCGCGACGCGGAGATAGCGTTCAGTTCCAAAGGCGCCCGCCTACTCTCCTGGAAGTTACTTAAGTACAAGGATCCAAGAGGGAAGGCCGTAGAGGCTCACCCGGGTGGCAATCCGATTCCCGGACCCCTGGACCTGGTTACCGGCAGGAACGAGTTGGACACCAGGATCCGCGCGGGATTGTTTCGCGCCACGGAATTCGACGAAGGCGCTGAAGATGGCATCCGATTCGAGTTCTCGGATGGGTCCGTGGTGGTGAGCAAGACGATCCGTACGATCAAGGAAGGTCGGGCATTTCGGATCGACGCCGAGATTCGAGAGAACGGCACCCCTGTTCCGACACGGGTGTTCTGGGGACCCGGCTTCGGCCAGCCCTCAGAAGAAGAGAAAAGTCTTCAGGGCTACATTCCTCCCCAAGTGGTTGAGATCGATGCCACGGGCACGGAGCATCGGCTTCCGCCCACCAGTTTGGCCGAACCACGGTCCAGTCGAGTCGAGATCGTGGGAGTGGAGAACAAGTACTTCGCGGCCATTCTGACCGGAGAGAACAAGGAACTCCTGGAAGTGTCTTTAGGAGTCACCACACACGATAAGGAGTCCGGGGTTCACATCCTGGCCCCGGTTCCGCTGCTTCTCACCGTCGGAGCCAAGGATCACGACCGATTGAAGGATCTGGGTATGGGAGTGGAGAAGGTCGTGCCGGTCGGCAGCTGGATCGGACCCATCGTGGTTCCGTTGACCCGAGCGCTCCGCGCGGTGAACGCACGGGTGGAGAACTACGGTATCGCCATCATCCTTCTGACCATCGCCATCGCACTCGCCATGGCCCCGTTGCGACACTACGCCATACTTTCTTCCGCGAAGATGGCCAAGGTCGGCCCTCAGATTCGCGCTGTACAAGAGCGGTACAAAAGACTGTCGCTGAACGATCCCAAGCGACAGCAGATGCAGAAAGAAATCGCGGAAGTCTATGAGAATAACGGGATTGACATGGTCAAGCAGACCGCCGCGGGCTGTTTGCCCACTTTGTTGACCATGCCGTTCCTCTTCGCGTTTTATCGGATGTTGGACATATCGGTCGACCTCAAAGGCGCGCCCTTTCTTTGGATTCCCGACCTCAGCCTCAAGGACCCGCTCTTCATCACGCCACTCCTTTCCGGAATCTCCATGATCGCGATGCAGAAGCTGATGCCGGCACCCGCGATGGATCCGGCCCAGCAAAGGATGATGCTGTTGATGCCGATCATCTTCTCCGGAATGTTCGCTTGGGCTCCCGCCGGTCTGAACCTCTACTGGTTCATCTCTAACCTGGCCGCGATGGTGCAGCAGGGTCTCGCGATGTACTTCTGGCCCAACCTATTTCCCAAAGCGAAAGCAACCCCCTGACCCCAGGAAACCGACAAGAGGTTCCGGGGGAAGGCGAAGTCGTGAACGATACGCAACAAGGCCAACAAGGCGAAGAGAAGCGGCAACGCTTTCTGGACTGCCTGCTGCGCTGGTCCTCCACCATCAACCTCACTGGCGCCACCACCCGGGAGCAGGCACACGCAACTCTTGTTCTGCCGATTCTCGGCGCGGAGGCCCTCCTTGCCGGGCAAGTGATCGATGTTGGATCCGGCAACGGTTCTCCCGGTCTGGTCCTCGCCACCCTGCGACCGGACCTCCACTTCACACTCCTGGAACCCAGAGCCAAGCGGTGGGCTTTTTTGCGCGAGGCCGCACGAGATATGGGGGTAGAGAACGTGACGGTCTTGCGCGAGCGCAGCGACCGTCATGCCGGAAAACCGGGCGACACCATCACCATGAGAGCCGTCGGTCTAGACCCCCGCACGCTTCTGCCCCTCCTGGCACCAGGGGGCCGCGTTCTGGTCTTCGGGGGGCCGCCCATCGCCGGGGCCGAGTCTTTGCGACTGCCTTCCGGGGCGGGCGTTCAGCGTTGGTGTTCCACGTGAAACGCTAGCGTATCGGGGTGATATTCTGAGGATGAAATGGCCCGCGTTATCGCAATAGCAAACCAAAAAGGCGGAGTTGGCAAGACCACCACCGCCATCAACCTGGCGGCCAGCCTGGCCGTCGCCGAGAAACGGGTGCTGGCGATCGACCTGGACCCGCAAGGAAACCTCACCTCGGGCTTTGGTCTGGAAAAGGCGCCGGGTCTCTACGATGCCCTTTTCTCCAAAACACCTCTCCCGGCCGGCGCGCAAACCCCGCTTCAGTTCCTCCAGATCGTGCCGTCGGACCCGGATCTTGCGGGTCTGGAGGTTGAACTGGCGTCGGCGGACCAGCGCGAGTTTCGGCTGCGCGCGGTGCTGGAGAACCTCCGGGATCAGTACGATTTCATTCTGCTCGACACCCCCCCGAGCCTCGGCCTGCTCGCAGTCAACGCCCTGACCGCCGCCGATGCGGTGCTGGTGCCGATTCAATGCGAGTACTTCGCGTTGGAAGGCCTTGGGGCCTTTTTGGGGACGCTAGAGCGCATTCGGGCCTCGCTCAATCCGGCCGTAGCCTTGGAAGGCGTTCTCCTGACGATGGCCGATGAACGCACGAATCTCTCCCAACAGGTCTCGGCGGACGTCCGGTCCCATTTTGGCGACCAGGTCTTTCGGACCTCGATTCCCCGCAGCATTCGTTTAGCCGAGGCCCCGAGTTTTGGGAAACCCGTCCTTCTCTACGACATCAAGTCCAAAGCGAGCGAGTGTTATCTCACTTTGGCGCGCGAGGTCCTGGATCGAAACGTCAAGCCGGATCAAAAAGTGAAACAGGTCCCCTCGTGAGCAACAAGCGCATGGCGCTAGGGCGTGGCCTCGCCGCACTCATTCCCCAGTCACCCGGCCCAAGCGCGCCGAAGGAGTCCGCCCCGGAACGAAACGTATCGACCGAGTCTCTCCTTCCTGTTTCACTGATCGATGCGAACCCCGCGCAACCGCGGACCAGCATTCGCCCCGAGGCGCTTGAGCAGCTGTCCCGCTCGATTCAGGAAAGTGGCGTGGTCCAGCCGATTCTGGTCCGGCCGACCCTGAACGGACGGTTTCAGATCATCGCGGGCGAGAGGCGTTTCAGGGCGGTTCAGAAACTGGGGTTGCCCACGATTCCGGCGATTGTTCGAACCGTGGCCGACGACCGTGTCCTGGAGTTCGCGCTCATCGAGAACATCCAGCGCGAGGAACTGACTCCCATCGAAGAAGCCCTGGCCCTCCGAAGGCTTCAGGATGAGCTGAGCCTCACCCAGGAAGCGCTCGCGGGGAAGGTCGGGAAAGATCGCGCTACGGTCGCGAACACGCTCCGCCTCCTGCGCTTGCCCGCGGAGGTTCGCGAGGAGCTGCAACGCGGCACCCTGTCGGCCGGACACGCGCGCGCGCTTCTCGCCATCGAAGATCCCGCGATGATTCGCGAACTCGCGAATCAGGCCATCAAACAGGGCTGGTCGGTCCGACAGGTCGAGTCGAAGGTCCAGGCCACGAAGTCGCCCCGCGCGCCCAAGGTCCGGTCCGTGGACGCCAACACCCGGGCCGCGGAGGAAAAGCTTCGGGGCAAACTCGGGGCACGGGTGGAGATTGTGCGAAAGCGCGGGAAAGGGGAGATCAAGATCTCCTTCGAAAACGAGGCGGAGTTGAATCGCCTCTATCTCTGGATCCTGAGAGGCTGATCGAGATGGCCCGGGCCTCGTTCTTCTCCGAGAATCTCAATGGATTCATCGATCAGGGAACGGAGTTTGTGGGCGAGCTTCGATTCAAAGATACCTTCCGGATCGACGGAATCGTGCGTGGCCGGATCGTGTCGGACAACATGCTGGTGGTGGGCGAGCACGGCTTCGTTGAGGCCGAAATCGACTGCGGCGTGGTGTCGATCCGCGGCCGGGTTCGCGGCCACGTCCACGCCCGGGACAGGATAGAGATTCTCGCCGGAGCGCGCGTCGAGGCCACCCTTGATTCTCCCCGTCTGGTTGTCGAAGAGGGTGCGAGCCTGGCGGGCCAGGCGGACGTGGGCGACAAGGGCGTATAAAGAACCATATAAGCATGGCCACCGCGCGATCCTCCCGCCGAATGTTCGCAACGAGATCGACGCCCCGAGAATGACCGACGATCGACAACGGATATTGCGGCTGACCGAACGAGTAAAAAGCGCCGGTTGAGCGAGCAAGCTCGGCCCCGCCGAACTCGCCCAGGTTCTGGGTGAACTGCCGCGCCTCGACGACCCCCGGGTCCTGGTGGACTACCGGACCGGTGACGATGCCGGAATCTACCGTCTCGACAATGGGACTCTGCTGGTCCAGACCGTCGACTTCTTCACCCCCGTGGTTGACGACCCGGAGGAGTACGGAGCCATTGCCGCCGCCAACGCCCTGTCCGATGTCTACGCGATGGGCGGTCGTCCCTTGACCGCGCTCTCGATTGCCGCCATCCCCGACCAGGATTTTCCGACCGAATGGACCGCCGCCATCTTCAGGGGCGGAGCAAGAAAATTGAAGGAGGCGGGCTGCGCCTTGCTCGGTGGCCACACCGTTCGCGACCCCGAGATCAAGTTCGGGTATGCCATCACCGGTGTGGTTGATGAGAGTGCGCTGCTGACAAACGCCGGGGCTAAACCCGGCGACGTTCTTGTCCTCACCAAGCCGCTCGGAACCGGAGTCATCGCGACCGCCCAGAAGAAAGGGACGGCACCCGCCGAATCAATTCGCGCCTCGAGCCTCAGCATGGCCCGTCTCAATCGCATCCCGTCCGAACTGGCCCGCCGCTACAACGCCCACGCCGCCACCGATATCACTGGATTCGGTCTGATCGGCCATGCCTTTGGGCTGGCCCGAGAAAGTCACGTGGGCCTCGAAATCGAGACCCAGCGGCTTCCGCTCTTGCCGGGAGCCGTCGAACTGGCCGCAGAGAATCAGTCGGGCGGACTCAAGGCCAACCGGAAGCAGTTCGCGACCCAGGTCGAGACCAGCGGCGACATCTCACATGAACTTCACACTCTGGTCTTTGATCCCCAGACATCGGGAGGGTTGCTTCTCAGCATGCCGGAGGAGCGGGCGGAATCTCTCCTTCTGGAACTGAAGGACGCGCGCCCCATTGGCCGGGTCACGCAAGCCCACCCAGGCAAGATCCGGCTCCTCGCGTGATATCCTCACGCCCATTCGGCGTCCGAGCCGGGGATGCTCAAGGGTGTCCCTTAAGCCCAACGAACCGCGAGCGGTGACGCCCCGGTTCTCCAAGAAGACACACTCCATAGCGTGACCGATCAAACCTCTGCCAGGCGCTACGCCCGGGCCATCATTGAAACCGCCGGCGACACCCAGGCGGTGCGCGACGAACTCACCGCCATCGTCGGGACGTTCGCGGCGAATCCGTCCCTCACCCAGGCGCTGTCCAACCCCGCCGTGCCCGCCAGCAGCAAGAAGGCGATTTTCGGTTCGCTCTTCACCGGTCTGAGCGCGCCACTGCCGCGTCTTTTTGAGATGCTGATCGACGCCGCCCGCGTCGATCTGGCCCCCGAGATCGCTCGCCGGTATCGCGACTTGTGGAATGCCCGGAACAACGTCCACGCCGCCAAAGTGACCACCGCCCTGCCTCTGGACGAAGAAGCCAGCGCACGTATTCGTAAGGCCCTTGAAACCTCGGTGGCCGGCCAGGTCGAAATCGAGACCACGGTAGACCCTTCGCTGATCGGCGGACTCAAAGTGGAAGTGGACGGGCACCTGTTTGACGGCACAGTCCAGGCACGGCTGAAGGCTCTGCGTCAGCGCCTTCTGTAAGACATTCTTTCCCCCCTTCAAAAAACCAGGAAAATCGAAGAAGCCTCCAATGGAAATTCGAGCCGAAGAAATCACAAAAGTCTTGAAGCAGCAGCTCGCGGGCTTCACCGCGGGCACCGATACCGCGGAGATCGGGACCGTCCTGTCGGTCGGTGACGGTATCGCGCGCATCCACGGCCTTACCAACTGCATGGCCGGCGAACTGCTCGACCTGCCCCAAGGCGTCCGGGGCATGGCCTTGAACCTTGAAGAGGATTCGGTGGGCGCCGTCCTCCTGGGCGACTACACCCTCATCCGCGAAGGCGACGAAGTGCGGCGTACCGCGCGCATCATGTCCATCCCGGTTGGCCCCGAGCTCGTGGGCCGCGTCGTGAACGCGATCGGCGAACCCATCGATGGCAAAGGCGCCATTGCCACCACGCGCTTTGGTGAAGTGGAAGTCATCGCCCCCGGCGTGGTCGACCGCCAGCCGGTCCGCGAGCCCCTCGAAACCGGGATCAAGGCCATCGACGCGATGGTCAACATCGGCCGCGGCCAGCGCGAACTTGTTATCGGCGACCGCCAGACCGGCAAAACCGCGGTGGCCATCGACACCATCATCAACCAGAAGGGCAAAGGCGTCATCTGTATCTACGTCGCGATCGGGCAGAAGCGCTCGACCGTGGCCCAGGTGGTGAAAACACTGGAGGATTTTGGCGCCATGGACCACACCATTGTGGTCGCCGCCACCGCCTCCGACCCCGCCCCCTTCCTCTATCTCGCCCCCTACTCCGGAACGGCGATGGGAGAGTACTTCCGCGACAACGGGCAACACGCGTTGTGCGTTTATGACGACTTGTCGAAACACGCGGCGGCCTACCGCGAAATTTCCCTCATCCTGCGTCGCCCGCCCGGCCGCGAGGCGTACCCCGGCGACGTCTTCTATCTCCATAGCCGCCTGCTCGAGCGGGGATCGAAACTCTCGGCCAAGAAGGGCGGAGGCAGCCTCACTTCGATCCCGATCATCGAAACCCAGGCTGGCGACATCTCGGCTTACATTCCGACCAACGTCATCTCGATCACCGACGGTCAGATCTTCCTCGAAGCCGACCTCTTCAACTCGGGCATCCGCCCCGCCATCAACGTCGGCAACTCGGTGTCCCGCGTCGGCGGCTCGGCGCAGGTGAAAGCGATGAAGTCGGTCGCCGGTCGTCTCCGCCTCGACCTCGCCCAGTATCGCGAGCTCGCGGCGTTCGCGATGTTCGCCTCCGACCTCGACGAGAGCACCCAGGCAACCCTCGCCCGAGGCCAGCGCATGACCGAGTTCCTCAAGCAGGATCAGTACTCCCCGCTCTCCATGGAGAAGCAGGTCATCGGGATGTACGCGGGCATCAATGGTTTCCTTGATTCCTACACGGTGGGTGATGTCCGGCGCTACGAACGCGAGCTCCATGCTTTCCTCGACGCCCGTCACCCCGCGCTGCTCAAACAGATTTCCGAGAAGAAGGAACTGACCAAAGAACTCACGGAACAGGTGAAAGCCGTTCTGGCCGAATTCGCCGATCTCTTCCAGGCCAAGGCGTAGGACCACCCGGAACACGACTGAGCCCCCAAGAGAGAGCCCAACAAAAGAGCAACCATGCCCGCGCTCATAGATATCCGAAGACGCATCCGCAGCGTCAAAAACACCCAGCAGATCACCAAGGCCTTGAAGATGGTCTCGGCCGCCAAACTGCGCCGGGCTCAGGAATCGATGTTCGCGGCCCGGCCGTACGCGCGCACCATGGCCCAGGTCCTGAAGGACGTGGCGAGCCGCGCGGAAGGCGAGGAGAACCATCCTCTCTTCCGGGCGACGTCTGGAACCGGCAAAGTGCTCTTCATCGTGGTGACTGCCGACAAAGGTCTGTGCGGCGCCTTCAATTCCTCCCTTCTCCGAGTGGCGCAGAAATTCCTGGTCGAGAACACCGCCCGCGAAGTGGTGGTCGACGCGGTCGGCCGCAAGGGTCGCGATTTCCTGCGTCGCCGCACCAAGGTCCGCAAGGAATACATCGGCGTCTTCCAGTCCCTCGCTTACGCCAAAGCGCAGGCAATCGCCCAGTCCGCCATGCAGGCGTTTTTGGACCGTGAAGTCGATGAGGTGGTTCTGCTGTACAACGAATTCAAGAGCGTGATCCAGCAGCGCATCGTCACCCAACGACTGCTTCCCCTCGACGTGGTCGATGCCGCCGTCGAGGAAGAAGCCAAGGGTGCGCAAAACTACGTGTACGAGCCGGATCCGCGGACGATCTTCGACAAACTGCTGCCCAAGGTGGTCGAAATCTCGGTGTGGCAGGCGCTGCTCGAGTCCAACGCTGCCGAACACGGTGCCCGCATGGCGGCCATGGACTCGGCCACCCGCAACGCATCGCAGACCATCGACAGCCTGACCCTCTACATGAACAAGGTGCGACAGGCCGCGATCACCAAAGAAATCATCGAAGTCGTTTCGGGCTCGGCCGCGTAGGGGCGGCCCTTGTGGCCGCCCGCCCCCGAACCACCGGAAACCAAAAACCCGACAAAACCTCCCCAGAAAAACGAAAGAACAACGGAAAGAACCCATGGCCTCAGAGAACGTCGGTCGAGTCATTCAGGTGATCGGTCCCGTAGTGGACATCGAGTTCCCGAACGGCGTCCCGGCCATTTACAACGCGGTGAAGATCGAGGGCGGGAACATCAGGGTGGTGGTCGAAGTGGAGCAGCACCTCGGCGAAAACCGGGTTCGCTGCGTGGCCATGCAGCCCACCGACGGCATGGTCCGTGGCATGGCGGCCAAAGACACGGGCACCGCCATCATGGTTCCGGTCGGCCCGGGAACACTTGGTCGCGTGGTGAACGTCCTCGGTGAACCGATCGACGAGTTCGGTCCGGTCAAGAGCACCAAGCATTACCCGATTCATCGCCCCGCACCCGCGTTCGACCAGCAGTCCACCAAGCTCGAAATGTTCGAGACCGGTATCAAGGTTATCGATCTGATCGAGCCGTATCTCCGCGGCGGAAAAATTGGTCTCTTCGGCGGTGCCGGGGTCGGCAAGACCGTCATCATCCAGGAACTCATCTACAACCTGGCGAAGAAGCACGGCGGGGTGTCGGTGTTCGCGGGGGTGGGCGAGCGCACCCGCGAAGGAAACGACCTCTGGCTCGAGTTCCAGGAGTCGGGAGTTCTCGATACCAAGGACTTCGAAAAGAGCAAAGCGGCCCTCATCTACGGTCAGATGACCGAGCCGCCCGGGGCGCGTCTCCGCGTCGCCCTGACCGGCCTCACCACCGCCGAATACTTCCGCGACGAAGAAGGCAAAGACGTTCTCCTCTTCATTGACAATATCTTCCGCTTCACCCAGGCGGGTTCCGAAGTGTCGGCGCTCCTCGGTCGCATGCCATCGGCGGTTGGTTACCAGCCGACGCTGCAGACGGAAATGGGCGCGCTCCAGGAACGGATCACGTCGACCAAGAAGGGTTCGATCACTTCCATTCAGGCGATCTACGTTCCCGCGGACGACTACACGGACCCCGCCCCCGCCACCGCGTTCGCTCACCTCGATGCCACCACCAACCTGTCCCGTCAGATCGCCCAGCTTGGGATCTACCCCGCGGTCGATCCGCTGGCCTCGTCGTCGCGCATTCTCGACCCGCGCATTCTCGGCAAGGAGCACTACGAGACCGCACTCGCGGTGAAGCAGATCCTTCAGCGCTACAAGGATCTTCAGGACATCATCGCCATTCTGGGTATCGACGAGCTTTCCGAGGACGATCGCGTGATCGTCGGTCGGGCCCGCAAGATCCAGAAGTTCCTCTCTCAGCCTTTCCACGTGGGCGAGCAGTTCACGGGCATCCCCGGCAAGTACGTCTCTCTCGAAGACAATGTCCGCAGTTTCAAGACCATCGTCAACGGGGATGTCGATTACCTGCCCGAACAGGCCTTCTACATGGCCGGCGCCATCGAAGACGTTCTCGAACAGGCGAAGAAGCTCGCCGCCTAGGAGTCCCCTTCATGTCCGCCGCCCCCGCCGCCCGCCCCACCAAACTCACGCTCGAAGTCGTCACCCCGGACGGACTACTCATCCGCGACGAGGTCGACTCCGTCCAGGCCCCGGGCTCCGAAGGCTCATTCGGTGTGCTTCCCGGCCACATCCCCATGCTGACCATGCTGGGCGCGGGCGAGATCATCTACCGCAAAGGAATCGAGACCGGTCGCATCGTGTGTCTGTTCGGCTTTTGTGAAGTGCTGCCCGATCGGGTCTACATCATGGCCGAAGGCGGCGAACACGCGGGCGAGATCGACGTGGCCAAGGCAGAACAGGCGCGGGCCCAGGCGAAAGAACGCATGAAGATGGTGAAGGACGAGGAAGGCTTCAAAGAGGCTCAGGCCGACTACGTCAAGGCGGTGGCCCGACTTTCCACCGCCTCCCACAACAAGGGCGCCTGAGCGCGAGGTCGCAGATCCTCGCCCAGATTCAGACGCTTTTCCGCTACCGGGCTCTTATCGAGAGCCTCGTGTCGCGCGAACTTAAAGCCCGATACCGAGGGAGCGTCCTCGGTTTCGTGTGGAGCTTCATCAATCCACTGCTCCACCTCCTGACCTACGGTGTGGTTTTCGCCTATGTCCTGCCCGGTCAACGACCGCAGGAGATGGAGCCGTACCTCCTCTTCTTCGCCTGTGGAATCCTCCCCTGGAGTTTCTTTCAGGCTGCGGTTCTCGAAGGCTCAACGGTTCTGGTGAGCAGCGGCGGGCTGCTCAAGAAGGTCCTTTTTCCCCCGGAGATTCTGCCCACGGTCAGCGTGATTACGAATCTCTTCAACTTCCTTTTGTCCCTGCCCATTCTTTTCTTCTTCGTGATTTGGAACGACAAGCTGTCGCCCGCGGCCCTGTTGTTCCCGCTTCCTCTGCTGATTCAACTGGTCCTGGCCCTCGGGCTTGCGCTCGCACTTTCCGCACTTACTGTGCACTTCCGCGACCTCTCCAACATTCTCGGCCACCTGTTTCACCTTTGGTTCTTCGCGTCGCCGATCCTCTACGTTTACGGCACGGTTCCGGGAGGCACGTTCCGGTACGTTCTTCAGCTGAATCCCATGACCCACATCATCGTGAGCTATCAGCAGATGCTCTTCGAAGGCCGGTTTGACCACTGGAAGGGACTCGGTGCCTCGGCACTCGTGGCCATCCTCGTATTCGCATTCGGCTGCTTCCTTTTCGACCGGCTTCGCGACGCCCTCGCGGAGGAACTGTGACCGCACTCTCGTCTGCGGGGAAAACCGCCGCGATCGCCGCTCGAGACCTCACCAAGGTCTACCGGCGCTTCCTCCACAAGAATCAGTTCACGACCCTCAAGAGCGCGATTGTCTCGGGTTCGCTCATACGAGACCTGAGTCCGAGCGACCTTTTCACCGCCCTCGACCACGTTTCGTTCGACATTCCCCGCGGCTGCACCTACGGAATTCTGGGCGAGAACGGCTCGGGCAAATCCACGACGCTCAAATTGCTTTCGGGCATCACCAAGCCCTCTAGCGGAACCCTCACCGTCGCGGGCCGCGTGTCTGCTCTCATCGAACTGGGTGCGGGGTTTCATCCCGAGATCAGCGGCCGCGAAAACGTCGCGATCAACGGGGTGATGCTCGGCTTGACCCGCGCCGAGGTGAACCGGCGGTTCGACGAGATTGTGGAGTTTGCCGAGATGAAAGACTTCATCGACGCCCCGGTCAAGACCTACTCCTCCGGCATGTACGCTCGACTCGGTTTCGCGGTGGCCATCCATGTCGATCCCGACATTCTGCTCATCGACGAAGTTCTGGCGGTGGGCGATGAGGCCTTCACCCGGAAGTGCCTGGAGAAGATCGGGGAATTTCGCAGACGCGGCAAGACCATCGTCATCGTCACCCACAGCCTCGGCCTGGTCGAGAAGATGTGCGACGAGGCCCTGTGGCTGCGCAAGGGCAAGGCAATGGATTCGGGTGACCCGAAACGGGTGGTCGACGCCTACCTCAGCTTCGTCGCCGGGCAGGAGAACGAACTGCTCGGCAAACGCGAAAACCGCGAGGCGGGATCGAGCAACGAGAAGATCCATAACGAGGCCCCCGAGGAAAAGCGTCGCTGGGGCAGCGGCGAGATCGTACTCCACGAAGTCCACCTGAAGGACATCGAGGGTCGCGCGGCCCACGTCTTTGTGCCCGGAGACACCCTGAGAGTCGAAGTCAGGGGCGAGGCAAAAAGCGAAGTCGAGGATTTCGTCTTCGGCGTGGGGATCTTCACCACGGACGGCGTCTCCGTCTATGGAACGAACACCCATATCGAGGAGTTCAGACCAAAGCGGGTCGAGGGGCACTTCGACCTCACCTTCGAGATCCGCGACCTTCGCCTGGTGGAGGGCAGCTACATAGTCGACATCGCCGTGCATCGGAAGGACGGGACACCCTACGACTATCACCGTGGGCTCTATTCCTTCCGCGTTCGGAGCCGGGTCAAGGACGTCGGGGTCTACCGGCCCCACCATCGCTGGACCTTCTCGCAAAACCTCCAGATCGATGTGCCCGAAAGCCGGGCCGAGCTCAATCTGAGACCGACCGAGCGACACGACCGGCGAAATCGCGCGGACACCCGGGCCGCGCTTCAGAACGAACGAGCCAGCTTCCGCGCGCTTGGGCGAAGGGTCGCTTTCACCAACGGTTGCTTCGACATCCTCCACGCGGGCCACGTCCGGCTGTTGGAACAAGCCAGAGCCGAAGCGGACGTTCTGGTGGTTGGAGTGAACTCCGATGCCTCGGTGAAACGATTGAAGGGCGAGGCGCGGCCCATCATCAATGAGCAGGAAAGGGCGGAGGCGCTCCTGGCCCTGGAGTGTGTGGATCGAGTCGTGATTTTCGACGAAGACACACCGATCGAGACCATCAACGCCGTGCGTCCGGATGTTCTCGTGAAAGGCGCCGACTGGCCCCTCGACCAGATCGTGGGCCGAAGGGAAGTGGAGAGCCTCGGGGGCCGCGTGGTTCGGGTCGAGATTCTCCCGGAACGATCCACCACCGCCCTGATCAGGAAGGCCGAAACCGGGGCCGACGCTTCGTAAGTGAAAAGCCCCGCTTCTTTTCTGGCCCGGGAACCCGGGTTCCAGGCCCTTCAACGGGCGATCGAGGGGGAGCGGACATCGTGCGTCACCGGGCTGTTCGGACCCGCGCGCCTTCTTGTTCCGCTAGCCAGCACCCCTCGTCTCCTCGTCTTTCTGGCGCCGCATGAAAAAGATCTGGAGATCCTCACCGGGGACGCAGAGACCCTGATCCCCTGGCTTGGGGCGCCCGGTGCGCTCGCCACCTTCAGAGACGTCCCACCGCTCGTGTCCGGCACCGGTCCAACGCCTGAAGATCACGAGCGCACCCAGTCAACCCTCGCCCTTCACGACGGCACGGTTCGCGCGGTCCTTCTTTCCGCGGCGGCCCTCGTTCACTCCGTGCCCGCTCCCGAGGTCATTGAGCGGCGGCGCCTGACCGTGCGCGTGGGTGAGGAACTGCTGGTGGACATGCTGCTCGAGCATCTCGACAGCGCCGGTTACCGTCGAGAAGATCCGGTGGTCGAGGCTGGGTCGTTTGCCCGCCGGGGCGGGATCGTGGATGTGTTCCCTCCGGGCCGTCTCTGGCCCCTGCGGGTCGAGTTCTTCGGCGACCGGATTGACAGTCTGCGCGAATTCGATCCCTCGACCCAGAGGCGAAGGCAGGATGTGGAAGAAGTCGTCCTCCTTCCCTTCGGCGTTCCCGCGGGCGGCTCCCGACTCGCGATTCCCGAGATCCTTCCGCCCCACTGGCTGGTGGTGCTCGATCCCGACGCGGTGCGGGCGGAGATGGATCGGGCCTTTCATGCCAAGACCGCCCTTCACGGAGACCTCGACCCGGACGACCCCAGGACGCTCCCGTCGTTCGAGACCTTTGTCGACCCGACCCTGGTCCGGGCCTACCTCGACCGGTTGCAGCGTATCGACCTCCGGGAGGTCGCTGTTGATCAGAACGCGATCCATATCGCCTCCAGGCCGAGCGTGCAATATCGCGGCGACCTCAAGCAACTGCGCGAAGACCTTCGGGCCAGTGCGGCCAAGAATTTCATCCTCCTCGGTACGCCCGGCCGCGCGCAACGCCTGAGCGAGACCCTGTTCGAGGGCGGGATCGCCATCGGCGAAGACATGAAGGTGGAAGTGGGGTCCGGCTACCTGTCTCGTGGCGTCGAATTTCCCCACAGCGGTCTGCGCCTTCTGGCGGACGGAGATGTCTTCCCGGAGGAAGTCCACACCCACAAACGAAGGAACGTGGTTCGCTCCTTCCTGTCCGATTTCCGCGACCTCAAGCCCGGCGACTACGTCGTCCATGAAGACCACGGGATAGGCCGCTTTGTCGGCCTTGAGAGTCTTCACGTCCTCGGTTCCGACGCCGAGTTCATGGTGGTGAGCTACCAGGGCGGCGATCTGTTGCGGGTGCCCGTGGAGTCCTTCCATCGCATCCAGAAGCATCGTGCGGCCGAGGCGTCGAATCCTTCCCTCGACAAACTTGGCGGCACCGGCTGGACGAAAACAAAGTCTCGGGTCAAACGGGCCATGCGCGACATGGCCGCCGAACTGCTCAAGGTTCACGCGGAGCGCAAGACCCGACAGGGCTTCGCGTTCTCGCCATCCTCACCCTGGCTTTCCGAATTCGAGAACGCTTTCGAATACGAGGAAACCCCCGACCAGAAGAAGGCCATCGACGACGTCTTTGCCGACATGTCCTCACCCACCCCGATGGATCGCCTGGTCTGCGGCGATGTGGGTTACGGCAAGACCGAAGTCGCGATGCGCGCGGCCATGCGCGCCGTGGCCGACGGCAAGCAGGTGGCAGTTCTCGCCCCAACCACGATCCTGGCCTTCCAGCACCTCCAGACGTTTCGGCGCCGCTTCGCGCCGTTTCCCGTCACCACAGAAATGGTCTCTCGCCTTCGCTCCCCCCGCGAGAATAAGGACGTCCTCACCCGTGCCGGCGAAGGCAAGGTGGACATCGTGATCGGGACCCACCGTGTGCTTTCCAAAGACGTCGAGTTCAAGGACCTTGGCTTGGTGATCGTGGACGAGGAGCAGCGATTCGGCGTGGCCGCCAAAGAGCGGCTGAAACAGAAAAAGGCCACGATCGACAGCCTGACCCTGTCTGCCACCCCGATCCCGCGCACGCTTCAGATGGGCCTTTCGGGCCTGCGCGACATGTCGGTCATCGAAACCCCGCCACGGGACCGACTGGCCATTCAGACGATGGTGGTGAAGTTCTCGAAGGACCTCATCGCGACCGCCATCCGTCACGAACTCGAACGCGAGGGTCAGGTCTACGTAGTTCACAACCGGGTGGAATCCATCTACTCCCTGGCCAGCATGATCAAGGAACTGGTGCCGGAGGCGCGAGTGGTGGTGGGCCATGGGAGCATGACCGAGACCGAGCTCGAGAAATCTATGCTGGCCTTCGTGGAAGGCCGCGCCGATGTACTGGTGGCCACCACCATCGTCGAGAACGGGCTGGATGTTCCGCGCGCGAACACGCTGATCATTCATCGCGCCGACCGGTTTGGCCTCGCCCAGCTCTACCAGCTGCGCGGTCGGGTCGGCCGCTCGGATCGACCGGCGTTCGCGTACCTGATGGTGCCGCCCGGCCGGGTGCTTTCAGAAATCGCTCAGCGCCGCCTGGCCGCGATTCGAGAGTTCTCGGATCTTGGTTCGGGCTTTCGCCTGGCCGCCCTCGATCTGGAAATGCGGGGAGCCGGGAACCTCCTGGGCGGGGAACAAAGCGGACACATCCTGGCCGTCGGCCTCGATCTCTACCTGAAGCTCCTCGGGGATGCGGTTCGGGAACTGGAAGCCGGTGGCGAAACCAGTCTGCCCGAGCGCACGGTCTTGAATCTGCGCATTGACTTGCGACTCAAGACCAGCTACATCGCCGAAGCCCGTGACCGCATCCTCATCTACAAGCGCGCGGCCGACGCCTCGCGATTTGAAGATATCGTCGCCATCGAAGGCGACCTGCGTGACCGATTTGGACCCCTGCCCCAGGAGGCCATCGATCTGCTCGCCTACTCCCGGCTTCGGATTCAAGCCGAAGGGCTGGGAATTGCCCGGGTCGATCGAGCGGGCTCCCGACTCGACCTCCGCTTCGGCGAAGCCCCTCCTCTCGATCCGGCCAGGCTCGCTCGCCTGGTCGCCGGATGGGCCGGGGCCAAACTTGGGTCCGAAGGCAAGACGTTGACCCTGCCCTTGTCACCAGGTGCCGCCCTGGACGCGTCAAGAGGAGCGCTCGAACGCCTCATGTCGGCGAAAATCGGGACACCTTGATCGAGCGCACTCCCCGAAAATGGCCAGTCCGAGGGCTCGTCGGCCTTTTTTTCACGGTTTTTCTCGGGTGCCGAGCCCCCCTCGATCCCGTGGTGATTCGGTTCCGGGGCGTGGATGTCCGGAATAGCGCGTTTCTGAAGGAACTGGAACCCCTTGCCACGAAAGGCACGGACATTGCCGATCCGGTGATGAGAGCCTCCGCGTTCAATCGCTTCGTCGAAGAAAGAGTGGTGGCGATCGCCGCATCTGCCGTCGGGAAAACAGAAGCAGTGGACGATCCGGTCGAGGCGGAAAGATGGCTGGCCTCCAACCTTGAACCCACCCGCGTCTCGGAGTCCGAAGCCCGCGCCTTTTACGATGCTCACCCGGAAGTGGCGACGGTGTCCGAGTCGGTGACCCTGCGGGAGATACTCGTTGCCACCAACCAGGAAGCGCGGGACGTGGTGCGGATTCTGGGCGCAGATCGGAATGCTTTCGAACTGCTGGCCCGCACGCGGTCCCGGTCGCCGCACGCGCAAAGAGGGGGCTTGATGGGTTCCTTCCGCCGCGGCGAACTGCCGCCAGCGATCGAACAGACCGCTTTCGGCATGGCCGTCGGTCAGATCTCCGGCATCGTAACCACCGCCTTCGGGTACCATCTTCTCCGGCAGGAGGCGAAGACGGCCGCCGCCACTCGATCCTTTGCGGAATCCCGCCCCGAAATCGAGTCCCGGCTTTCGGAGGCCAAGGCGCGTCTCAGAATGAAGCAACTCATAGACAGTCTGGTATCCCAGGCACAGGTGAACCATGAAGCAGTTATCGCTCGCTAGTATCGTCCTGGGAGGAGCCTTGGGCGCCTCTGTCCTGGCCCACGCCGATGTCATCGAGCGAGTGATCGCTCGTGTGAACTCACAGATCGTGACCCTCTCGGAGTTCGAAGCCCGTCAGCTCGCAGCAGTCCAGGCGGCGCGGGTTCCAGAGGGCGAGATTGAAGCCTTTCTGCGGCAGAACAACGCCAAACTCCTCGACGAAGCCATGGAGGAACTGCTTCTGGTGGACCGAGCGGCCACCCTCGGCATGAAGTTGCGATCGGAGTACCTGGATCAGGTCATCGAGGACATCAAGAAGGAACAGAACATCACCTCCGAAGAGGATTTTCTGGCTCAGTTGAAGCGAGAAGGACTCACCATAGAAGCCCTGCGTCGCAACATCGAGCGCTCCGTCGTGGTGAGGCAGGTCCGGACCCGCGACATCGATCCCAAAGCACAGGTGAGCGACGCGGAAGTGCGCGCCGAATACGAGCGCCGCAAGGGAGCGGACTTCACGCGCAAGGCCACGGTGCACCTGTTGGAGATCGTGGTGAAGGGCGACGGCGCTTCAACACTGGCCGCGTCGATTGCCAATCGGCTGAAGAAGGGCGAAGACTTCGAAACCCTGGCGAAAGAACACTCCACAAGCGCCAGCCGGGCCGCAGGTGGCGACCTCGGCCGAGTGGAACCTTCCGACCTCAATCCGGCCCTTTCCTCCGCCATCGCCGAGCTTCGGCCGGGCCAGATCTCGGCACCCGTGGAGATCGACGGTTCATTCTGGATTCTCAAAGTTCAAGAGCGCATGGCCGACGAAGTCACCGCCTTCGATCAGGTTAAGGAGAGGCTTCGGGAAGAGTTGTCGCGTGAGAGGTTTGAGAAGGTGTACGGCGACTACGTCGCCGACCTCAAGAAGAACGCGGTCTATACCGTCTACGTGCGGGAAGCGCCGACCACCATTGGCCGCAAGCCGAAGGCGGCCCCGCGGCCCGTCAACACCGACGACGAGTTCACGACCACAGGATCCGCGGCTCCCGAACGCGTCACGGTTCCGCCCCCTTCAGCACGGCCAACGCCGACGCCGGAACTCCTTTAGCCGGCCGCCGAGATAGTTTTTCGATGATCGACCCGGGCCAGAGTATCGGAGTCATCGTCCGCGGTCTGATTCTGAGGATTCCGAGGGGACGCGTGGCCACTTACGGGACCATCGCTCGCGCGGCCCAACTGGAGGGTCGGCCGATCGGAGGCGCCCGCACGGTATCCTGGATCCTCGCATCCCTCAAGGTCGGCGATGACACTCCTTGGCACCGGGTGGTGGGGGCGGGGGGTGTCATCCTCCTTTCCGACCGCCGGGGAGCACGTCAGAAGAGCCGCCTCCAGGGCGAAGGCGTTCGATTCACGAAAGGCTTGATTGAACCCGGCCACATCGCGGACGAAGCCCTGATCCTGGCCCGCCGGGGCCGAAGGAGCGCAAGCTCCTGATGGGAATCGAGGCACCCATTACGGAAAGGCAACCTCAAGGGTAGCCTTCTAGCAGCGAGCCCATACGGACCGCCGACACGCCCCGCCCTCGTTGGACCGGGGCTCCTAGCTCCTAGCCTAGACGGTCGGGGGTCCGGTGAGGATGTCGAACTGCTCCTGACTCAGGAGGGGGTCAGCCTCCACATCCAGCGGCTCGGACAGCAGGCTGGAGATCGAGGACAAGAAACCGCTGTCTCGTTCCTCCAACAGAACATCGGCGACCGCAGGTGCCGCGCGCAACGTAAGTTTCTGGGTCTTCAGTTCCGCGGGGAGCTTTCGAATTTCATCGTAGATCTCCGTCAGGATAGTGGGCACGCTCTTCACGCGACCCACCCCTCCGCATTCCGGACACGTCTCACACAACGTCTTGCTGAGCGATTCGCGCACTCGCTTACGGGTCAGGATCACCAGGCCGAACTCGCTCACGGAAAGGACCCGGCTGGTCGCGCGATCTCGTCGCAGTTCGCCGTCGAGGACCGCGAGAACTTTCTTCCGGTTCTTTCGGTCCTTCATGTCGATGAAGTCCAAAACGATGATGCCGCCCAGATCCCGAAGCCGGAGCTGACGCGCGATTTCTCGAGCCGCCTCGATGTTGTTTTTGACGATCGTCTCTTCGTGATCGCTCTTACCCACGAACCGGCCGGTGTTCACGTCGATCGCCACCAGGGCCTCGGTCTCCTCGACCACGATCGATCCGCCGGATTCGAGGGGCACGCGAGTTTTGAGCGCTCGCTCCAGCTCCGCGTTGATTCCGAAGTCATCGAAAATATGGCCCGGGCGGTTGACCAGGCGGACTTTCGAAAGCAGTTCCGGATCGACGCGGTCCAAGAAGTTGTAGACCTTCTTATGCAGCTCGGGATCGTCCACGTGAACGCCCGCCACGTCCTTCCCCAGGAGG
>Ga0163144_10004396_pt1 | contig 31769 bp, 27 predicted proteins | sample OliLak19BULKMAT1_FD_123175 | JGI IMG/M metagenome (GOLD analysis project Ga0163144, IMG submission 123175) | Freshwater microbial mat bacterial communities from Lake Vanda, McMurdo Dry Valleys, Antarctica - Oligotrophic Lake LV.19.BULKMAT1 | ecosystem: Environmental > Aquatic > Freshwater >... | reverse complement strand
TGATCATTCAGCTCAGACACAATCACACGGCTCAGTTCCATCTGCACGAACACGAAGTGACTCCCAGGAGACCGTTTAATGCAAAGTCCCGCCACCGGGCTGGCCCGGAATGCCGTGGACTTTGCGCATTGACCGTCAGCGGCACGGCGCTAGCGGTCTGTTGATTTAATGGGTTTTCAAAACCCGAAACTTCAGTGAGGGATGGAATTGCCTGCGTTCTTCGCCACAAATCCCTCGCTGACGCATCGGGTTACGATTAAATCAACACCCACCTAGCCGCCGGTTTTTCGCAGCGTGGTCACGAACAGACACCGGTGGCTAGCGCCATTCCGCTGACTCAGTCCTCGCAGATGATTCTTACGGCAGGCGACGAACTTTCAGATTCCGGAAGAACACTTTACTTTTCGGATCATGTGCCTGCAGCGCAAACGTGCCTTCACCGAGGCGTCGTTCAAAGTCCTTGTTGAAAGCTTCTTTGCCATCCGGTTCCGTGTAATCGACGACGGTCGTATCGTTCACCTTGATCAGGACGTGCTTGCCTTCGACCTTGATATACGTCTTGTACCACTCGTTATCTTTGAGCGGAGGATCCAGTACATCCACAACGCCGTAGAGACTGCCCGATTTCTTCGGATCGCCCTGTGACACGTTGACCTGAACTTCCTGACCGTATTTCGGCCAGTTGGTTTCCTGAAACTTCGTATGAAAATAGATCCCGGCATTACTTCCGGGAGTCGTCATGACTTCGCACTCAAACTCGAAATTTGTGAACGGCTTGTCTTCTCCGGCGTAGAAGAGATGACTGCGCTCTCCGTGACAGACGATCGTTCCATCTTCGATCTTCCAGGAATCCTTGTGCTCACTGGCCTTCCAGCCTTCAAACGTCTTGCCGTCCCAAAGTTCCTTCCATTCACCGGGCTTGTCTTCGGCCCGAATGCCGGATGTCAGGACAACGGCCGCAGCAGCGGCCAGAAATGCAACTCGAATCATCAATGGACTCCGATCTGGGGTGGAATTCTGAGAGGGACACTCTGCCAATGTCCGAAAGATTATCGGATTTGCGCGGCGGATTCCACGGACTGCGGATGCAAACCATCACGCTGCGTGTCTCGGAGGGTTCACACCCTCCGCTCGCCTTTGGCAGCCGCTGAAGTCGATCTCCGGACAGATCGGTGCCAGCGCAGCAACCGCCAGCGCGATGGCCTGCGGCCCCAAATGGACTCGATCCAGAAACCAGTTGTGATCTGGCGCGCCGTCAGCCCCGAGCAGCGCTTCGAAGATCGAGACGAAGGGCACCCCGGCCTGATCACATCGTTGAAAAAGGGAAGCGTTGAACCGGCGAGTCACCGCCATGCGTTCATCGAATGACCCCGCCACCGGGAAGGCACCTTCATCAATCATCAGAGTCGTCGGAGGCAGGACGTTCCAGACCATTGCCCGGAATCCCATCGCTTCGATTTCCTCAACCACTTGAAAATAACGATCCACGCATTCTCGCGCCAGTTCATCCGCCGGCACGCCACGAGCATGGCTCTGCCGGATCAGGTGTGCGCGGCAGTCGATTTCGCCAAAGCACAGGAGGACACGATTTCCCGGACGGACTCGGCGCTGCAGCACGTCCAGCAGTTTCTCGCGACCTCTCGATGAGGTGCCTGAGCGACAAAGGTTGTAGGCGAGCGTCGGGCCCAGGCGATAGCTGCGAAAGAACGGCCAGCGGTCGTCGGAGCGTTTTGGCCATTCCGGCTGCATCTTCTCACGGCCGGAAAAGAACGAGGCATGGCTGTCACCGATACAGTGGATTGACGCGGCTCGGGACGGCAGCAACGCCTTCAGCGCGCGGGACAGTGTCGATGGCAATCGCATTTCAGATCCATTCGGCGCGGGACGGAATGCAGGGTGCAGTTCCGGAGCCAAAGTCTGTCGGCTTCCGCCAAACAGAACAATGTCAGTCTGCCATCGGAATTACCACGGCCAGTCGAATCCCAGATCCAATGCCGGCGACGAATGGGTCAGACTGCCGACACTGATCCGTTCGACACCGGTTTCAGCAATCGTCCGCACGGTTTGCAATGTGACGCCGCCGGATGCTTCCAGCAGTGTCTTCGGGCCGTTCTCATTGCGGATCGCAACGGCTTCCCGCAGCATCTCCACCGGCATATTGTCGAGCAGTACGATTTCCGGTTGTTCCTGCAGGGCATCGCGGAGTTGCTGCAGTGAATCGACTTCGATCTCGATCTTAGCCTTTGCATCAAGCGATGCCATGAATCCCCTGGCAGCCGCAACTGCCGCAGCACAGTTTGCTTCGCCTCGCGCGGCGAGGTGGTTGTCTTTGATCAGGATGCCGTCAAAGAGTCCCATCCGGTGATTCGTTCCGCCTCCGCACCGGACCGCGTATTTTTGAAGCAGCCGATAACCGGGCAGTGTCTTGCGGGTATCGAGGATGATGGCGTTTGTCCCACGGACCCGCTCGACGAACTCCGCCGTACGCGAAGCGATGCCGCTGAGATGCGTCATGAAATTCAGGACCGTGCGTTCGCCGGTCAGCAGGCTGCGCACGGGGCCGGTGATCGATGCCAGTACGGTCCCTCGCTGCACCGTATCTCCGTCGCTCAGAAGCAGGGACCATGACACGGAGCCCGGCAGCATTTCAAAGACGATCGGCAGTACCGGCAGACCCGAAACGATCCCGGTCTGCCGGGACACGATATTCACGGTCGCCTGCAGCTCTGCCGGGATCGTGGCGAGGCATGTGATGTCTCCTCGCTCGCGGAGATCTTCGTCCAGCGACATTCGGGTCAGAGTTATCGCAGTTGCTGCAGTCGCGGAATCAAATTCGGGCATTGTCATTGAATGAGTTCGGCTGATGATGAGCGTCGCGGGGCTCCATCCGGGGCGAGCGAGGTTACTCGGATCTGGTGTTGAGCTCCAACGGACGGCGTAACGCAAGTTTGCTCGGTCCAGATGGGCCAAGCTACAGTTTGTCGCCACGGCTCGATAGTATCCAGGAAGGAATACTGTTCTTTCCTCCACCAGCTCAGAGGACTGCCCCGTGACTAAACGGTACCTGTTCATTGCGTTCATGTTCGTTGTCGCGTGCCCGTCGATCGACGCGGCCGACACGAAGCGAAACGTGCTGTTCATCATTTCGGATGACCTCAACAACCTGCTGGGCTGTTACGGCGATCCACAGGTCAAAACGCCGAATATCGATCGCCTGGCCGCTCGCGGAGTCCGCTTTGATCGGGCCTACTGCGCCTTTCCGCTGTGCGGGCCAAGCCGGAATTCCATTCTGACGGGGCTGTATCCGAACAGCACCGGTATTCAGGCAAACGGACAGGTCTTCCGTCAGACGATTCCGAATCATGTCAGCCTTTCCCAGGCGTTCCGACAGCACGGGTACTTCGCGGCGAGAATCGGAAAGCTCTATCACTATAACGTCCCGAACTCGATCGGCACGAACGGACATGATGATCCCGGTTCGTGGGAGCTGGAGCTGAATCCGGCAGGGGTCGACCGAACCGAGGAACATCCGCAGATTACATCTCTGACCCCCAATCAGTTCGGCGGGACACTCAGTTGGTACGCCTCGCCGAAAAGTGATGAGCACCATACCGACGCGATGATGGCGAAGGACGCGGACTGGGTGCTGGAACGCTGCGCACGAGACAAACATCGTCCGTTCTTTCTGGCGGTCGGTTTCTTCCGTCCTCACACGCCCTATGTCGCCCCGAAAGAACCGTGGTTCGACATGTACAACGCCGCCGACATTCCCGTCGTGCAGGGAGTTGAAGAAGACCGGAAGGACATTCCGGCACCGGGACTTGGAAGTCAGAAAAAAGATCAGAACGAAATGACCGACGACCAGCGCCGGCAGGCTCGACGGGCGTACTACGCCAGCATCAGTTACATGGATGCTCAGGTCGGACGCGTTGTGGATTCTCTCGACCGACACGGACTGGCGGACAATACGGTCATCGTTTTCACCAGTGATCACGGCTATCACGTTGGCGAACACGGCTTGTGGCAGAAGATGAGCCTCTTCGAAGAAAGCGCACGAGTGCCGATGCTGATCGTGGCTCCGGGTGTGAGTGCTCCTGGCGGCGTTGCGAGTGCTCCGGTGTCGCAGGTCGATCTGTTTCCGACGCTGACGGAGCTGTGCGGAATCACTCCGCCGACGAATCTGCAGGGGCAAAGTCTCGTCCCAATGCTGAAAGACACGGCCCACACCGGTCGCGGCTGGGCTTTGACGCAAGTGACTCGAGGCGGAGGTGGTGGACAGCGAAAAAATGCGGCTGCCGCAGCAGAAAGCCGGTTCTTCGGCTACAGCCTGCGAACCCCCCGCTGGCGTTACACCGAATGGGATGAAGGAAAAAAGGGACGCGAACTCTACGACCACGACGCCGACCCGCTGGAACAAACAAATCTGGCGGAGATTGTCGATCACAAAGCAACCGTCGATGAACTGTCCGTCTCACTTCACGCTGCCGTCGCCACGACCTTTCCCGCCGACGGCAAGACGCCCGAGATTCAGCCCGGAGTGTGGGCCCCTGAGTTTGTGAAGCCGTAAGTCGGCAACGCTGAACAACGCAGACTCCAGTTCTACGAATCCGCAAACCAGCGAAGTTGCGACCCGCCTCCGGGCCTGCCCTGGTGGTTCAATGGCCATTGCACGACTCCCATGGACACTCGAAATCGGATTGGAACAATCGACTGAGAATCGAGCACTGGGCGAGTGGCCACCGAGGCAGGCGCGGATGGGTGATTTACTGTTGTCTCCCGGCGCGCCGGGACTCCGTCGGCTGGGATTCACTTCACGGCTCGGAATTCCAGCAGCGAAAATGCGAAGTGTACGAACAGCACGAACAGCGTGGCCCAGAGAATGGTGCGGGTCACACCGCGGCTGATTTCGGAGCCGGCGAGTTTCGGAGTGACGCCGCAGCGCCAGGAGATCATCGCGATCCCGGCACCGCAGGTCAGGAGCTTGGCCATCAGCCAGCCTGTGCCTTTGTAAAAGTATTCCGTCGGCTGCAGCAGCTCTTTGTGAAAGTGCGCGTCCCAGAAGGCAATGCCGAGTTCCGGGTGCGTGAGCATGAACGCAACCGCCGCAGCGATGGACGATGCAACATAACTCAGCAGTGCGAGGAATGGTGTCCCGAGGAGAAACGCATACAGAATCGGCGTTCGGAGTGTCCGATCCGGGTTTATCCCGAGTGTCCTCATCGCGTCCAGCTGATTGCCGTAGACCTTGCTGCCGATGTCTGACGAAACGGCTGCTCCGGAACGAGCCGCGATCAGGATTGTGGCGAGTATCGGGACCAGAAACCGATAGAGTGCGAACCCAGTGGCGTGCAGCAGGTTTTCCGTCATCAGCGGCTCCGTGAACTGGCGGAACGGCAGGTAACGAAACAGAAAATCCTGTGCGACATAGCCCTGAATCATGCCGGAGATCGCGATGTAGATGCACGCCGACGGCCCTGCCACAAGCTTCAGGTAGTACCATGTGTAGCGGGCTCCCCACTTCATGCTTCGCCACAGAGGGAGCAGCGACCACGGCAACAGTAAAACCTCTTCGGCGAAACTGCCGCTGCCAGCGAGGAACGTCGTGATCAGCCGCTTTGTTTTGGTCTGCCAGGAAAGTCGGCGGACATCGGATGTGGCGACCGGGGGTTGTCCAAGAGCATCGGCCAGATGAGTCCATTTTTCCCGAGGCAGCTCGATCAATTTCAGTCGGTTGTGATCCAGCAGTACAATGCGGTCAGCAATGCGGTTGAGTGTTTCGAAGTCGTGCGTAACCAGAATCGACGTTCGTCGATATCGCTGCTGAGTCTCGCGGATCAGTTCGGTGACCTGCTGAGCCGTGCGTGTGTCGAGCCCTGACGTGGGCTCGTCGTACAGCACAACATCCGTTTCCGGAGCGATGGCTCGTGCGATGGCCAGTCGCTGCTGCTGACCACCGCTGAGCACCGAAGTGGGACGATCCGTGGGGACTCGCAGCTCTGCCAGCAGTTCCGCCGCGCGATTCGCGGGGACCACGGATTGTCCTCGTGAATGATCCAGAGCAATCTGCACGTTCTGAAGCGGCGAGAGTTCGTCAAGAAGTGCAAAACTCTGAAAGACGACAGCGACCGGATGGCTTGCATCGCCCTCAGACCGTTTGTGTCCGTCCTGAGAGATGAACTCGATCGAACCGGAGTACTGGATGCCGGAATGTCCGTGCCCAATCAGCCCCGCCAGAATCCGCAGCAGCACCGACTTCCCGACTCCGCTGCATCCCAGCAGCAGGATGACCTCACCGGCGGGAAAGGAAACGGACGCGTCGTCCAGCAGGACTCGTTCACCCGCCTGAATCGTCAGACCCCGCAGGACGACTCGCGTGCCTTTCGGCGTGTTGGCTGTTTCTGCGGGAGGAGACATCGCGATTTCAGTTTCCGAATCGTATTTGTTGGCGAGCGGTGGGCGTTAGCCCTCCGAGGATTTATACTCCGCGCGGGTTTGATTGAGATGTTTTGTGGTAGCCGGATTCGTCAGAATTCGGCCATGAATCATGCACACTTCCGAATTCCTGCGAATCCGGCTACACGCCACCTGCCGCAACGCTGGAGACTCTGCCACATTCATTCGTTGGCGGCATCAGAATATCGTCGGCAGGTGTCCGGGGTCGAACGACACAGTCCAACACGGTGCGGTTTTTGGCCGCATCCATATTAACCCGAAGCGTCAGCGAGGTCGGTCACCGCGAATTCGCTGATCTTCGATGGCGCAATTGCTGCGGCCTGATGCGCCTGCCTTCGCTCTCGCTTCGGTTACTTTGTCGGTCCCCGAATTCTTTCAGTGGCGAGAAGTGACAAAACGCGGCTGAGCCCTGACAATCCTCCCTATGAAGACACAATGGACTCCGGATTCGTGGCAGAAGCGCCCGGCGATGCAGCAGCCGGTTTATGACGATGCCCGGGAACTTGCAGAAGCTCTCAAGACGTTGTCACAGCTGCCCCCGCTGGTGACGCCGTGGGAAGTGGACCGGCTGCGCGGGCAATTGGAGTCTGCATCGGAAGGCAATGCGTTTGTGCTGCAGGGAGGAGATTGTTCGGAGAGTTTCGATGACTGCAACGCCACGGCGATTCTGAGAAAGCTCAAAGTCCTGATCCAGATGAGTCTTGTGCTGATCTGCGGATCGAAGAAGAAGCTCGTCCGCATCGGTCGCATCGCCGGCCAGTACGCCAAACCTCGTTCGGCAGATACGGAAAAACGAGGCGACGTTGAGCTGTCTTGTTACCGCGGCGACATCGTCAATCGTTCGGGATTCACGGCGGCAGAACGACGCCCGGACCCTCAGCAGATGCTGAGGGCCTACGAACGGTCGGCATTGACAATTAACTATATCCGGGCTCTCAGTGAAGGCGGTTTTGCAGATCTGCACCATCCGGAAAACTGGGATCTGGAATTTGTACGAAACACGCCCGGATCTCGTCGTTATCAGCAGTTGCTGGAGTCACTGAGTGATTCGATCCGGTTCATGGAAGCCGTGTCGGCGGGCGAATTGACTCAGCTGACTCGCGTGGATTTCTTCACGTCGCACGAAGGACTGTTACTGCTGTTTGAACAGGCACTCACTCGCGTCGAGCGACAGCGAGGCTGGTACAATCTGGGAACTCACATGGCTTGGATCGGCGACCGCACACGTGCAATTGACGGAGCACATGTCGAGTACTTCCGGGGCATTCGCAATCCGATTGGTGTAAAGGTCGGGAATTCGATGGAGCCGGGTGAACTCGTACAGCTGATCGGGATCCTGAATCCGGACAATGAGCCGGGCCGGCTGACGCTGATTCATCGATTTGGCGCTGAGAAAATTCGTTCGCGACTGCCGACGCTGGCCGAAGCCGTCCTGCGATCCGACTGCAAGGTGCTCTGGAGTTGCGATCCGATGCACGGCAATACTCAGACAACCCGCAGCGGCATCAAGACGCGATTGTTTGATGATGTCATGTCGGAGATCATTACGGCGTTTCGCATTCACAAGGAAGTGGGAACTCGGCTGTCCGGAATCCATCTGGAACTGACCGGCGAGGACGTGACAGAATGCACTGGCGGGCCAGGGAATCTCACGGAATCTGATCTGAAACGCGATTACAGAAGCCAGGTCGACCCGCGGCTCAACTACGAGCAGGCGATGGAGATCGCGTTCCTGATCGCGGAGCAGATGAAATAGCGCCGAGCGGTCGAAAAAGTCGCCCAGTCGCTCCGCGTGAGGAGCCTCAATGGCGTATCTCGACGACGAGGTTTGCACGCTGAATCAGGCGAGGAAGGTTCTGCCGGTTTCCGAGCGGGGGACTTGCGGGCACTTTATATTGCCCGGATGCTCCGCATTGGGAATTCGCGACGCGGAGCTTCGCGGCACAGATTCCCGACGGCGGCAAACACGACACATCCTGCCAGATACGAGCATTTTCCGTCGTTTCCGCGACCCAGCGGTGTTTTTCCCGCACAGCCTTGTGACTTGGCGCGTTGAGACTGGTAAGATTGCTCGTGTTCGACTGTTCCCTGCCCTACTACTTTCGGATGACGTCCGATGTCAGATTTGCTTCTCAGGATTGCGTCTCGGCCAGTGCTCGCCTGGGTTCCCGGCTGGATGGAACTGGTGATTGTGTTGGTGATTATCATGATGCTGTTCGGCAGTCGACTGCCAAGCACCATGCGATCCCTGGGGCAAAGCCTCGTTCAGTTCAAGAAGGGGATGCGTGAAGGTGACGAAGACGATTCGTCCGGCTCAGGGAAACTGCCGTAGTGCTCGGTCAATCATGCTTTGATGGGTAGCTGGACTCGCAAGAGTTCAGCGGAGCAGCAGAGAACAACTGAAGTCTTGCGACTTCAGCTACAACAAAACATCCATCAATTCAGCCGTGACAGAGCAGTAGTTGGATGGCGCCACTCTTGCAGCAAGAGTCTGCAAAGCTCTGGTCTTCTTTTCAGAAAGTGACACTGTTCAAGTCGGCTTGATGTGAGCACATTCTTCTCGGTGGGAGCGATCGCACGGGCGAGAAGCACTCATGGATTTTCTGCCCGGAATCGGTCTGACGGAAACAGTGATTGTGAGTATTATTGCCCTCTTGTTGTTCGGCAAGAACCTGCCGAACGCGGCCCGAAACATGGGCAGGAGTTGTTCAGAGTTTCTGTCCAGTGCAACCATGACCGACTTGCTGATCGTCTGCATCGTTGCGATTTTGCTCTTGATCCTGCTCTTGGACGTCAAGAACGTGTCAAACAGTTCCTTCAGTCGGTTCCAGTAAAGAACGTGTGAGGCATCTATGGGATTCCTGCCAGGTATCGGCACGACGGAGATGCTGATCGTCGGCATCATTGCGCTCTTGTTGTTCGGTAAGAACCTGCCAAACGTGGCTCGCAACATGGGCAAGAGTTTCGCGGAATTCAAAAAGGGCGTTTCCGGCTTTCAGGACGAAATTCGAAACGCCTCCCGAGACGCCGAACGAGCCATCACTTATACGCCTTCCGCGACGAAATCTTCCTCTGACGATCGCCCGAAAGTCTCTGTCGCGGACATGCCAAGTGACGACGATTTCACGGCTCCAAAGTTTGATCTCAGCTGATGCCTTTGTTTCGCACGTTTAACGCCCAGCCGCAGGCACCGGCTTTGTGATTTGTTCGGTGGGAGAAGAGCCGGCGCCTGCGGCTGGGCGTTTAAAAAACAGTATGCCTCGACTCAACTTTACAGGTCGCCGCAGGATTTCGCAGAGTCATGTGGGGATTACCGTCACCGGGATCGGCGGGATTGAGACGTTCAGCGCAGAAATGCAGCTTCAGAGTTACAAACTTCCGGCGACAGCGGCTGTGATCGTCGAAGCGTACCGGCAACTGGAACTTGTCCGATTCGACTTTGGCACTGCCGCGGAACTCCGGCCTCCCGACAATTGTCGACTCTCAGAGTTTGGCACGGTCGCCGGGCTGCGATTTCGCGTCAAAGTGGTGTCCACAGACTCTCCGCACGGTCGCTTGCTGGCAGTGGCCGACCGCATTGTGCCACGAAATGAGCAGCAGCAGTCGATCCCTCGAGTCCCTCTGTTGGCTGTGAAAGCACAGGATCTTGGTCGTGAAGTCTGGCGGCTGGATTTCGCTGACGAGCCATTGTTGCTGGTGAATCCTCGCGTTGTCCCCAAAAAACAGCTGGTGCAATCCGTAGAGTTTCAGTCGTTGGTGCTGCCGGAAATCCTGCGGAGCATTCTTAACAGAATACTCCTCGTGGAGCAGATCCGGACAGTCGACGATTCGGACGACTGGGCGACTCGCTGGCTGCGGTTTGCCGAATCCATGCCTGGCGTGGGGACGCTCCCCGAAGAATCCGACCCGGAGAGCGACGTTGACTGGATCGATGCTGCGATCAGTTCATTCTGTCGCTGGCGGAATGTGGACAAGCAGTTTGCAGAATTCTGGGCAAGCCGCAGCACGGCAGATCGTCCCCACTGACTGCGCGACCGTAGGTTATGCTTCAGCATAACTCCCTCGCCTGCACCGCAGCACGAAGGTCCGGACCATCCGACCCGATTGTGCGGCGAAGTCAAGTTCGGGACTCTGTCGATGCACTGACAGGATTTTCAACGTTCGAACAGATGGCCGGTCGATTGACAAAAGCCGGTTGTACGCTCTAAAAACTGCGGAGAACTGGTGCGGAAAGCGGAAGTCGACAGTCGGGTATTGATTTTTTGAGAAGCCCGTTGAACAATTCGCCGCTCCGTGGTGGCAGACGTAAGTTTCAGGAATTCTCCGGAGGTATTTGATGCTGACTGTGAACAATTCAATTCGATTCGTGGTGGCAATGGTTGCCACCGCAGCGCTTTTTGCAGTGTGCGGTTCCGATGCTTTGGCTCGACCGAAGTACAAGAACCTGGTCGACGCAAAGTACCCGGACCTGGCGAAAAAGCATGGGACTGATGGCAAACTTGCCTGCACGGTCTGTCACCCGAAGATCGACGGTAAAGACGACAAGAAGGTCCGCAATAATTACGGGGCCGGCTTGGCAAAGCTCCTTTCAAAGAAGAATGAAACCGACGAAGAAAAGATCAAGGAAGCCCTGACCAAGCTCGAGGCTGAAAAGAGCGCGACCGAAGGCAAGACTTTCGGCGAACTGATCAAGGACGGGACACTTCCTGGCACTGACGAAGCGGCCAAGTAGACTACTGAACTCTTTGAACTGATGACTTTCAGGCGAGATCACCGATGGTGGCCTCGCCTGTTTTCATTCCGAGCGACCGGATCTTTGCACAGTCCGCGGAAACTCAATTGAACCGCGGCCTCCAACCGATTATCCTCCGCGGCTCAAACTCTTCGGAAGCCATTGCCAGCAGCGGCCCCGGAGCATCGGCGGGGCAGGAGACCGTCGACTTAACTCTTTCACCGGAAACACGTTACTGTCATGAGTACGCTGAAGAAGAACAAGCGCATCAAGCGCGCTGCTGTGGTGGCACTCTACGGAGATCTGAAACCAGGCCGCGGCAACAAGAAAACAGAACGCGGCAAGGCCAAGTACTTGGGCGGTAACGGACGCAAGACCACCGGCATTTCCAAGCGAGTCTATCGCCGCAACCTGAAGAAGATTCAGGTGGTTGAAAATGGTTCCGTCGTGACTCGAAGGGTCCCCGTGCGACTCATCCGTTCCGGTGCGATTGTGAAGCCCGTCGCGACCGATCCGTTTGCATTGCCGGAACACAACTGAAACCGCGCAGCGTTATTCTGCGCATTCGATAAAAACAGTAAGCGACGATCTTCGGTCGAATGCTGTCAGTTCGTTTTGCTTCAGCCGAAGCAGCACAGTTGTCAGGCCGCGGATGACTTCCTCGCAACCCTGAAGCATTCTGTCGTGCCAGATTGCGGACTCGGCGGACTCGGCGCGGCTGTCTTTCTCAAGAGTGTTCATGCAGCAGTGCGGCTTTCATGAGATTGTCATGATATTGATTCGGTAAGCCTTTCCATCGGCCCGTTATTCGTCAGATCTTCATCACATTGCCCGCAGAGCCCAGACGTAAACGGTCAGCGGAATTGCCCACATGCCGCTGCCGGAAACGATGACGTATCCGGCAGAACTGCTGCGATTGTCATTGCGTTCGTCGAAAGGTGAGGCCGTGCGTATCGGGATTCTCGGCGGAACCTTTGACCCCGTTCATTTCGGCCATTTGATTCTCGCAGAAACCTGTCGGGATGTGCTGCGCCTGGATCAGTTCCGTTTTGTTCCGGCCGGTGATCCGCCTCACAAGCCAGACGCAAAGATCTCGGACGGCAATGCGCGAGCCGAGATGTTGCTGCTGGCGGTTTCGGGATATCCGGAGTTTGTCATTGACCGACGCGAGCTGAAGCGTCACGGACCGTCGTTCACCGTCGACACGCTTGAGGAGTTGACGGCAGAGAATCCCGGTTCGGAGCTTTTCTTCCTGATGGGGGCCGATTCACTCCGGGAACTCCCGACCTGGCGACACCCGGAGCGAATCGCCGAACTGGCGACGATTGTCGCCTGCAATCGTCCTGGCATACCACCACTGGATCGGTCGCAGATTGTGGAATGGGTGAGCACGACCATCGCTGCCCGAGTCATCACGATTGCCGTTCCCGGAATGGATCTTTCCGCCACGGATTTGCGTCACCGGGTTGCTGAAGGTCGCGGTCTGCGATTCCTGACACCTCGGGCCGTGGAGGCCTACATTCTTCACCACGGGCTGTATGCAGGGACGCACTGAGCGTTCGGATGTAAATCATCCGCGTGGTTGCTTAAATGCGGTTGATCGATCGATCCCCGCAATGGCATTGTGTCGGATGTGTCACTCGTGAGTGAACTGCCGCTCCTGAGTTATGCAGTCGGACCAATGACAACGCATTCCCACCATTTACTCCTCAGATGACGGAGCCCCCCAGTGAAGAGTCCCACGCTGCTGTTGCTCTCAATGAAGTTTCGTATCGTCGCCATGTTCGCGATGTTGCTGCTGACAGGCAAAGCACAGGCTGCCTTGAAGATGCCCAACATCTTTGGCAACCACATGGTTGTGCAGCAGAAAATGCCCGTCAAAGTCTGGGGCTGGACGAATCCCGGTCAGGCCGTGACGGTCGAGATCGCCGGTCATTCTGCGTCTGCGAAAGCCGGTGCCGACGGTCGATTCGATGTCAGTCTGCCGATGATGGACGCGGGTGGCCCGCATACGCTCACTGTTAAAGCTGATGAGACCATCACCATTGACGATGTGCTGGTCGGAGAAGTCTGGGTCTGTTCCGGACAGTCAAACATGCAATGGGGCGTCAATTCGTCGAACGATGCAGACCTTGAGAAACTGAGTGCGAAGTTTCCGAAGATCCGCATGATCAACTTTCCGCAGGTCGGTACTCAGGAACCAATTCTGACGCATGACCGTCAATGGCAGGAATGCACTGCGGAAACTGTGGGAGGCTTCTCAGCCGTTGGCTACTTCTTCGCGCGGCAGCTGCATCAGACAATGGATGTTCCCATCGGCATGATTAATAACGCGTGGGGCGGTTCGGCCTGTGAAGCTTGGATTAACCGTGAAGTCCTGAGTGCTGACGAGCAGTACAAACCGCTGCTCGACCGCTGGGCCGGAATGGAGAACGCGTTTGCTGAATTGTCGACAAAGACAAATCTGACTGAGGATCACACGAAGACACTGAACGGTCTCAAGGGGCAGATGAGCGGGAATCATCGCCCAGCCAACATCTATAACGGCGTCCTGAAGTCTCATCTTGGTTACGGAATCCGTGGAGCGATCTGGTATCAGGGCGAAAGCAATGCTGGTCGGGCTTACCAGTACCGCGAACTGTTTCCACTGATGATTTCGAACTGGCGACAGGAATGGGGACAGGGCGACTTCCCGTTCTACTGGGTGCAGCTCGCCGACTTCAATGCAGAACAATCTGAACCAGGTGACAGCACCTGGGCAGAACTGCGTGAAGCTCAGACAATGACAATGTCCAAACTGGCTCACACGGGCGAAGCCGTCATCATCGATATCGGAGAAGGCAAAGACATTCATCCGAAGAACAAAGTCGACGTCGGTCGCCGGCTGGCTCGCTGGGCGCTGGCCAACGAATACGGGATTTCGGTTCCGTTCCACAGCCCTCAATACAAGAGCATGGAAAACAAGGACGGAAAAGTGGTCCTGACGTTCGACCATGTCGACGGCGGCTGGAGGCCATTTGACGTTGGCAATCCGGTCGGCTTCGCGATCGCCGGTGACGATAAGAAGTTCGTCTGGGCCGACGCAAAACTCTTGCCGGACGGAAGCATCGAAGTTTCCAGCGGTGCCGTACCAAGTCCGGCCTCGGTGCGCTATGCCTGGGCCGACAATCCTGTGTGTAACATGTTCAGCGCAGCCGGACTGCCGCTGACGCCGTTCCGCACGGACGACTGGCCGGGTGTGACAATTGACAAGAATTGAATTGTCTTCGACAGCTCCGCCGAGGCTTCGGCGGAGCTGGTTCATTCGTTTGTGCCTCGCGCGGCGTCGGCGGAGGTGTTTTAATTGGACAGCGCCACTTTTTCAGAAATAGTAACCCGACGCGTAAGCGAGGGAAAGAGTTAGGTACAATCCCTCGCTCACGCTTCGGGTTACAAAAACGCTCGGTTTCCGCAAAAACTGGCGCTGTCCAATTAAGCGGCCACGCTCGCCAGAGCGCGGGCGATTTTCACTCTATCCCACGCACTGGTGAGCGTGGCCGCATGTCACTTATGGCCACGCGGCATAAATTACAGTTTGCAGCGTTCTCTGCCGCACTCGCCATCGGAGTGCTTGTTTCTTCACAGGCTTGGTGTCGGCAGAGTGGCATCGGCGGCGGGACAGTGGCGGTTCAGGCAGTCCGCGACGACGAAATTCCGCAGACTCAAGTTGGTCAAACCGTCAGTCCGCTCGACGGAGAGATGCAGCCGCTTTTGTACTGGGCACCCGAAACTGCTGTGACCGAAGCAACTCCGCTGTTTGTTTTCGTGCATTCCTGGAGCAGCGATTACCTGCAGGACAACGGCAAATGGCTGAAGGAATGTGCCAGACGAAAATGGATCTGGCTGCATCCGGATTTTCGAGGCGTGAATCAGTCACCGAAGGCCTGTGGCTCAAAATTCGCCCGCCAGGATGTCCTTGATGCGATTCGATTTGCCAAAGAGAAATTCCACGTCGATTCGGAACGCATTTATCTGGCGGGTGTTTCCGGCGGCGGACACATGGCTTTGCTGATGGCCGGGCATCATCCGGATCAGTTCAGCGCGGTGTCGGCCTGGGTTGGTCCGACGGATCTGATGGATTGGCATCAGTTCCACTGCCAGGACGGGAAGCCTCAGAAGTATGCGATCATGATCGAAAAGTCTTTGGGCGGTGTTCCGGGAGCGTCGCCTGCAATCGATGCGGATTACCGCGATCGGTCGCCCGTCTTTCATCTGCAGAACGCGGGAGATCTTCCTGTCAGCATTTGGTCCGGAGTCGAAGACGGGCATACGGGGTCGGTGCCGATCAGACATTCGCTGCGAGCGTTCAATGCCATCGCTGAGAGTCACGGGTCCGCAGTGATCTCTTCGCGCGAGATCGAGGAATTGAGTACGGCGAAGGCTTTGGTGGCCCCGACAGTGGAAGACATTGTCATTGATGCGGCACTGGACCGCGAGATTCTGCTTCGGCGAAGGAGTCGTGGGAGCATGGTGACAATCTTTGACGGCGGTCACGAGAGTATCCCTGCGACGGCGTTCGAATGGCTGGAATCACGACGTCGGAAGGTTGCTGTGAGAGATTAGTATGGCCTTTGACTGTTGGCCCGCCGCTCCGTCGGCGGGTGCTTACACAGGGCTTTGAATGTTTGGAAGCTGCGAACTCTGTTCAATCCGCGACGAGTACCAGCCGGCGGAGTCCCGGCGCGCCGGGAGACAACAGTAAATCGCAACTTCGTTCAGATCAAAACGCCTTACGAGTATCGCCGTTCAGGAATGATCTGCTGGCTGAGTTTCACGAATGCAACCGTCAATTGAACCACTGGGTGACACCGCGGCGATCGTGAAATGGGACGGTTGGACGTCCGCTGAATCGCTGCTGCACGTCTCCTCACTGTCGAGTTCTCTGCAAGCCGCTCGAATCCCTGGTTTCGAAGCTTTCGTTCCGGCGTTCGCATCCCTGACGGTGTACTACGATCCGTATTCCATGGACTGGGCTCTTGTCGAGGATTCATTGCGGAAACAAGTGTTGGAGCTGACTGTTACTCACCGAGTCCAGGGAAAGCTCGTCGAGATCCCCGTCTGCTACGATCTCGAACTGGCCGTCGATCTCTCTGAACTGGCTCAGCTGCATGGGATGCCGATCAACGAGGTCGTGCGGCTGCACTCGACCGCGGACTATGTCGTGCAGATGATCGGTTTTGCCCCAGGGTTTCCGTACCTGTCCGGCCTTCCACAACCGCTGGAGACAGCTCGCAGAATCACGCCGCGACTCAGGATACCGACTGGTTCAGTGGCGATTGGCGGAACGCAGACGGGCATCTACACGCTGGAAACTCCAGGCGGATGGAACATCATCGGACGCACGCCGGTGGCTCTGTTTCAACCGCAGAATGATCCACCGTGCCTCCTGTGCGCTGGCGATCGGATACGGTTTGTTCCGATCACGTTGAACGAATTCCTCCAACAGCGAGGCTCGTCGTGAACGTCGTGCGAATCCTTCGCAGCGGGCTGTCGACGACGATACAGGATCTCGGTCGGCCTCATCTGCGCCATTTCGGAATCGTCCGCGGTGGGGCGATGGATCAAGTTTCGCATGAGCTTGCGAACGGGCTGGTCGGAAACCTGGCGGATGCCGCGACACTCGAAATGACGCTCAGTGGTGACGAGCTCGAATTCTCGGCGGAGTCAGTGATTGCGATCACGGGAGCCGATCTCAGGCCAGTCATTACCGGTGCGCACGGCCAGGAAACAGTCGTTCCGCAGCATCGTCCGGTTCTCGTTCGGGCGGGAACTCGAATTCGCTTTCAGACAACGTTTCGCGGCTGTCGATGCTGCGTTGCCGTAGCTGGCGGTTTCGACGTTCCGATGATCATGGGCAGTCGTTCAACCTATCTGCGAGCCGGGATCGGCGGGCATTGCGGCCGCACGCTGCAATCCGGTGACGAGTTGCCTCTCGGAATGGCGGGATACGTTCCCGCTGTGATTGCTCGGCTGAATGACGAGGATCTTTTCCGGGCATCATTTCTCCTGGCACCGCCGTGGTTCGTCAGACCATTGGATCTTCCGCCGCCGGGAACGGTGGTACTCAGAGTCATACGTGGTCATCACTTTCGAAGTCTCACTGCAAACAGCTGTGCAGAATTCTGGGAGTCGCGGTTTGCGGTCTCGGCTCAATCCGACCGCATGGGTTATCGACTGACCGGTACGAGCCTGGCGATGGAGCTCAACGAAGAGCGGTTGTCCGAAGGCGTGTCGGTCGGGACACTGCAGCTGCCGCCGGACGGAAATCCAATCCTGCTCATGGCTGACAGTGCCCCGACCGGCGGCTATCCTCGCATCGCACATGTCATTGCCGCTGACTTGTCGACTGCAGCCCAGATCAGGCCCGGAACGTCGGTTCAGTTTCAGGAGGTGACACTGTCGCAGGCTCATTCGCTGCTCAGGAAGCAGCGGGACGACTTGAGTCGCTCACTGATCATGGCGGAATTACTGAGTCGCAGCTGAGTTGAGGAAAGCAGACTTTGCATCGGATCGATCTCAACTGCGACCTCGGCGAACTCGAAGGCGACGATGGTCTCGCACTCGATGCCGCCGTTCTGGCGCACGTCAGCTCGGCCAACGTGGCCTGTGGTGCTCACGCCGGCAACGCCATCAGAATCCGCCAGCTTGCCGTCCTTTGTCGGCAACACGGGGTTGCGTTTGGGGCTCATCCTGGATATCCGGACCGTACGGGATTCGGTCGCACTGTCATTCCGATGTCCCCGCTGGAGATCACGAACAGCGTCGCAGCACAAATTGCTCTGGCCGCTGGAATTGCGGACTCCGAGGGCATCCGGGTGTCTCACGTTAAGGCTCACGGGGCTCTGTACAACCTTGCGGCAACTGACTCTGCCGTCGCGGAAGCAATTGCCGCTGGCGTTCGGCGTGCGTGTGCCGATGCGCGGCTGGTCGGCCTTTCCGGCAGCAAGCTGATTGCAGCCGGAAAGGCCTTGGGGCTGGCGACAACAAATGAAGTCTTCGCGGATCGGAATTATTGTGCCGACGGAACGCTGATGCCCCGCGATCAGCCCCATGCTATCCTGCGGGATGCACACGAGATCGCACAGCGGATCGTGGAAGTTGTCCGTACGGGCAGAGTCCGTATCCGTGCAGGGCTGGAGATTCCGGTCGTCGCAGAAACGGTCTGCGTTCACGGCGATACGGAGAACTGCCTCGAGATCGTGATCAGGCTTCGCGCAGTGCTGGAGGAGAATCGAATTTTAGTTTGCCGCCCCGAGGTCCATTTAAGCGTCACAGAATAACTGAGATCGAAGGAGAAGCCCGGCTTTTTGAAACAGCCGGGCTTCTGGTGGGGAAACAAAAAAACGGCACGCCGGCAGAGTTGAGTGCTCTACCGGAGTGCCGTCGCCCGACCCAATACGATTGTGATGCTCAGTTTGTTTCGTAGATCATCCCGTCAGGCCGGCAATGCAGGCCAGGCCCGACAAAGTCCGGCGGAATCGCGAGCAGTTCCAGCCGCACGACTCCCCCGTCCGCCACAGTTCCGAAAACACTGATGAGTGCGCGAATCCTCTCCGCCTGCGGTTGCTCGACGGACCCGGCGACGGAATACCATTCGAAACGCGTGACCTCCAGGAACAGCCGGCTGATCTGGTTCAGATCGATCCGAAAGCCGGCATGATCAATCTGGCCGTCTTTTCGTCCCCCGACGATTTCCGTTGTTCCGAGATACATGCAGACAGTCCAGCCGCGTTCGTCGCATTGGCAATCGTAGCCGACTCGTCCCACGTGAGTCAGAGGCTCAAACAGCCCGGCGGCCTGCTGGACAAAGAGTTTCAGCCAGTCCGGACGGTAGTCTCGCTGTTCCCGGCGTAATCGATACTGCTCCATCTGTTCAAGCAGTTCTTCAATGGACATGGGTAACCCAAACAGTTGGCTGGTTGCCCGGCACCAGGCTGGTCATTCGATCAACTGATCGGACGCTGTGGAAAGGAACCGGAACGCAGTTGCAGGTCTTGAAGGTCACATCCATGACTGGCATGATTACGCGGAGTGGACGCTCTGGCCGTGTTTGTTCCGCCTGAGAACACACGGAATATCGGGAGCATCGCGGCGCGTGATCAGACCAATTGTTAAGTCCCCGGTCGGAACGGGTTTGCGGAGTCCTGTCCTTCCATCCACGACCTGCAGCGCGCGTTGAGACAGCGATGCCGGATGTTCCGACTGTAACCTCGGCGCTGCCGGGCAATCGCTGATTCCTGATTTCTCAGAAGGTTGGCGGCCTGTAGACTGTCGCTCCTTCATTTTTTTGAGTTCACCACTGAGTCCTTCATGAACCGTACTCCGAAGCCAGGCCGTCCAGAGCAATTCGCCGGCGCACCGCCGCTGTCCGGCAAAGAGCAATCGTCGCAGATGGTGCGACAAAGGACTCAGCTCGGGCCGGACGCTTCTTCACCCATACCTGTCGTGCAGGCAAAAAGCCGGACCTGGCATCCTCTGCTGTACCGCAAGCGACTGGCGCGGATTGAAGACGCTCGACCAGGAGACCTCGTCGCGGTCTATGCTGAAGGACAGCAGCAGCCGATGGGTTACGGACTGTTCAATCCTCGCAGCGAAATGTCGGTGAGGATGCTGTGGAATTCGCCGGAACTTCCGACGGATCCGGACTGGGCCGAGAAGCTTCGTGCCTCTGTCAGCCTGCGCAGGGATTTTCTGAAGCTGGACACGGCCTCTAATGCCTGGCGAGTCATCCATGCAGAATCGGACGGACTCTCGGGGCTTGTCGTCGATCGGTTCGCCGATGTCCTGTCGGCGGAAACGTTCAGTCTGGGCATGTATCAGCGAGCCAGTCGGCTGATGCCAATGCTCGCCGAGCAAGCCGGGACGAAACACTGGATGGTCCGCACGAGTCCCCAGTTTCTGTCACAGGAAGGCTGCGATCCGCCTCCACTCGCATCCGACGCCTGTCCCTCGCAGGTCGTGATCTCAGAACACGGCACGCGTTTTCGCGTCCGCTTCGAAGGAGGTCACAAGACCGGCTTCTTCTGTGACCAGCGCGACAATCGGAAAAAGCTGGCGGAGTTCTGTGAAGGAAAAACGGTTCTGGATCTGTGCTGCTACACCGGCGGTTTTGCCGTGCAGGCAAAGACGCTGGGCAAAGCGGAAGAAGTGATCGGAGTGGATCTTGACGAAGAACCGCTCAAGCTGGCTCGCGAAAACGCCAACCTCAATCAGGCCCGCGCGAAATTTGTTCAGGCCGATGCCTTCAGTTACATGCGGGAAATGATCCGCAACGGTCGTCAGTTCGATGTCGTCGTCCTGGATCCTCCGAAGCTGATCCGGACGCGGCTGGAGATTGACGAAGGGACTCGCAAGCACTTTGCGATGAACCGCCTCGCCATGCGGCTCGTGAAGCCCGGAGGGCTGCTGCTGAGCTGCTCCTGTGCCGGCTTGCTCCCGGAACTCGAATTCCTGCAGCTGCTCATCTCCGCGTCGCGCGCTACCGGCGAGGATCTTGATGCCGCCGATGCCGGGCCAGTTCGCTCAAGACCCAGATCGCTGCAGATCATCGCAAAAACCGGTGCCGCAGCCGATCATCCGGTGATCTCAAGCTGTCTGGAGACGGAATACCTGAAGGCGATCTGGATGATCGTGACATGACGTTGCGGTTTTTGAGCCATCAGCCGGCACGCGCTAGCGTCCGGTTTCCAGGGGATTTTGAAGCAACCGGACGCTAGCGCGTTCCGGCTGATTTGAAAAGGGAGCGTTCTGATGCGACGGATTTTTAAACTCCTGTTTTTCGCCGGGGCAATTGTCTGCGGCGCTGTCACCGCAGCTGAAGATGTCATCATCGGCGACCGCACCCTGCGAGTGGCCGATGGATATCAGGTCGAGCTGGCAGTGGATTCGTCTCTGGTGGGGCGTCCGATCGCGGTGGCTCGCGATGAGCGGGGCCGACTGTACGTCACTGATTCCGGCGGGATGACCGAGCGAGCGGAAAAGCAACTGGCCGAGAAGCCTCATCGGATTCGTCGTCTCGAAGATGTCGACGGTGATGGTCGCTACGACACGAGTACGCTCTTTGCCGACAAAATGATGTTCCCGGAAGGATGTCTCTGGTACGAAGGATCGCTCTACGTTGCCGCGCCGCCGGAGATCTGGAAGCTGACGGACGTTGACGACGACGGGATTTCAGACAAGCGCGAGGTCTGGTTCGACGGGACGACTCTGACCGGCTGCGGAAATGATCTGCACGGGCCGTATCTCGGTCCTGACGGGCGGATCTATTGGTGCAAGGGTGCGTTTGCTGAACAGCGGCACATGACGTCCAACGGCAAGGAACTGGTGACTCAGTCGTCTCACATTTTCCGGGCGAAACCGGATGGCTCGGAACTGGAGCCGGTACTCACCGGCGGCATGGACAATCCGGTCAATGTGGCGTTTCTTCCGAATGGCGAGCGATTCCTGAGCTGCACGTTCTTCCAGCATCCGGAAGCCGGGCGGCGCGATGGACTCATCCATGCGATCTACGGCGGCGTCTACGGCAAGAAGCATGATTCCATCTTCGCACATCCGATGACGGGTGATGTGATGCCGGTGCTGAATCATCAGGGAGCCGCGGCGCCCTGCGGTCTGATCGCCGGCAGCAGTCAGTTGTTTGCCGGAGGATTCGACCAGCATCTGTTTGCGTGCTACTTCAACCTGCACAAAGTCGTCCGGCATGAACTCGTCCCGAATGGGCCGACGTATGAAACGCGCGACATCGATTTTCTTTCCTGTGATCATCCGGATTTTCATCCGACGGACGTCTTTGAGGACGCGGACGGAAGTCTGTTGATCGTCGACACGGGCGGCTGGTACAAGGTCTGTTGTCCAACATCGCAGCTCGCGAAACCGGACGTGCTGGGTGCGGTGTATCGAATTCGCAAAAAGGGCGCGGCTGCGGTTGTCGACCCGCTGGGCAGCGAGATCGCCTGGGATTCAGCGGATGCCGAACAACTCGCATCATTGCTTGCTGATTCCCGGTTGTTTGTCCAGCGGCGAGCGACCGCATTGCTTCGCGTGAAGGGCAAAGTTGCCGTCACGGCGCTGCGAGCTTTGTTGAAATCCGGGTCGTCAGCCGCAATTCGTACCCGCGCGGTGTGGGCATTGGCCGGGATCGACGAGCCTGCGGCACGAACCGCAACACTCTTCGGACTGATTGATGACGATCTCACCGTGCGACAAGCGGCGGTTCATGCCGTCGGACTCTGGCGAGACGTGGAGGCTTCGCAACCCTTGATGAAGATTGTTCGAGTCGGTGCCCCTGGCCCGGCTCGTGCCGCGGCAGAAGCGCTCGGGCGGATTGGAGATTCAACGATTGTGCCGGGTTTGTTGGTCGCGGTCGCAGAACTGAAAACAACTGGAACCCTGGTTCGTGAATTGCCAGCCCAGGCAGGATCAGTGGGTGAGCTGACGTCGTCATGGTCCGATGCGTCCGGAGCCCCGGCTTCTCCGGCGGATCGCATCCGTGAGCACGCCCTGATCTATGCCATTATCGAAATCGGTGACGCCACGGCGACACGAGCGGGTCTGTCTTCATCATCACCGGCGATTGTGCGAGCGGCCCTTGTCGCACTGGATCAGATGGACCATGGTGACCTGCGCCCGGATGATGTGATTTCTCGCATGAGTGACCCCGATGCCGCGGTGCGCGCCACGGCCGCGTGGATTGTGAATCAACATCCGGACTGGGGAGTGTCCCTGGCGGAGTTCTTCGGCGAACGTCTCGCGCGTGCGGCGTCGCTGTCGCCGGACGAGCAGACACAGGACCGCACTTTGCTTGCAAGTCTTGCCGGCTCGACCGAGATTCAAGCGTTGCTGTTGAAGCATCTGCAGGATGATCGGAACGATGTGGCACAGTTGTTGACTCTGCAGGTGCTGGCCTCCAGCGGATTATCGTCGGTACCCGCAGCCTGGCTGGATGCACTGGCCACCGTCCTTGAGAATTCGAACACGACGACGCTGCCGCTGGCTCTTGAGGCAGCTCAGCGATTGCCGCTTCCGAAGGACGGACATCCCGCTTTGAAGGCGTCGCTGGCAACCGTTTCAGCGATGACTGATCTGGATCCGGCGCTGCGTCTAACGGCCATCGATGCTGCCGGAACAGGTCTTGTTCTCGATTCGAACACGTTCGAACTGTTGTCGGCAACACTCACTCCCGAATCGGCGATGCCTCGGCGAACGATTGCGGCGAATGCCATTGCTGCCGCGGCGCTGACGCCGGACCAGCTGAATTCCCTGATGGCGATCATCCAGACCGTCGGCCCGATGGAACTCCCGAAACTGCTGCCTGCTTTCGAGAGAGGCGGTACTGAAGAACAGGGACTTCAGCTGGTCGATGTGCTTCTAAAGTCTGCAGGCGTGCGGGGTCTGCGACCGGACCTGATCACGCCTCTGCTGAGCAAATACCCGGCCTCGGTTCAGAATGCCGGCAAGGCCCTGATGAGATTGCTCAACGCCAGCGTCGAAGAGCAGACGGCGATGCTCGAAAAGATGCTGACGGATCTGCCGGAAGGTGATGTGCGTCGTGGCCACGAAGTGTTCATGGGCAAAAAAGGCGCGTGCAATACGTGCCACAAGCTGGGGTACGGAGGCGGTCGGCTGGGGCCGGATCTGACGAATATCGGTCGAGTCCGCAATCGCCGGGACATTGTCGAAGCACTTATCTTTCCGAGTGCCAGCATTGTTCGCGGCTACGAACCGATTACGGCGGAGCTGGACGACGGACGAGTCGTCAGCGGCATCATCTCGAGCGAAAGTGCGGATGAAATTGTCGTGGCGATCGATGCTCAGAAAACCAGCCATGTCGCGAGGTCCGGTATCGTGGAGATTCTGCCGTCGGCAGTGTCATCTATGCCGAACGGGCTGATCACACTTCTGACACAGCAGGAACTCGCCGATCTTGTGGCGTTTCTGCAGAGCGATCAGCGGTGAGAAGCTCGTCAGCGTTTTGCAGGACGGGTCTCCCGACTCGTCCTGGCAATGGATTTGCCATTTCCGCCCTGATTTGACGGGTCGGGAGACCCGTCCTACGGAGCAACTCTCTGCTTCGAAGCATCGGGAGCGGACTTCGCGTCCTCCTGCTTCACGATCAGCAATGTGTGATTGGCCAGGTCGTACTGGTATTCCTGACCGCTCGGCAGCACCGGTAGACGGATATTGTTGGCTTTGATGATCTGGGTCATGAACTCATCGTGCGATGCCGGGTAGTGATCTTCCGCGGCATTATACTGGTTCAAAGCATGCTGGATCGCAAGCAGCGGCAGTTTGACCTGTTCAAGTTTCAGGATCTCCAGCGGCCCGGTAATCGGATTCGTCACATTCGCGGTCGGCGTGATGACTTCACCGCCGGCGTTCGGATCAAACTCACCGATCTTATCGGTCGTCGGCGGCTTCTTCGGACCCGACGACTGAGGTGGATCCATGCAGCCGGTCGAGACCAGGCAGCCGGCAGCGAGTACTGAACATCGCAGTCCGAATTGAACGGCAGGTGAATTCATGAGGGTGATCCTAACGACTCGCAAAGTCCCTTCTCCCCTTTCCAGGGAGAGAAGGTGGCCGATGCGCCGGATGAGGGGGGTTTCGCCAGTTCTGCAGCATTCAAATACGGCTCGGCGTCATTCGCTGGTTTTCTCGGAGGGTTGACATCCTCCGCTCGCCTTGTCGAGACTGTCGGTCGTTCATTCCGTGTCAAAGGAGAGTTCCATGCGATTCCTGCTGACCACAGCGCTGATGTCGATGATGGCTTTGACCGCGATCGCTGATGAGGCAGCATCCGGTGTATGGTACGGCAAGATGGATGTCGGCGTGAGGGAGTTTCGGTTTCGGATTGAGCCCGTCGACGCAAAGGACGCCACGGGTGGGCGACAACTGGTGAGTTTGGATGAAGGTGGCAGCGCCTTCCGGCTGGAAGACTTCAAAGAAGATGATACGTCGTTCTCGTTTCAGCTGAAACTCACAAAAGCCGCGTACGAAGGCACGAAATCAGACGACGGCAAAATTGTGTCCGGGAAGTGGAAACAGTCCGGAACAGAATTCGACCTGGTCATGCAGCATTTTGAAAAGGCGCCTGAGGATGGTGCGACTGAGGTCTGGACCGGACAGATCGGTACGCTCTTTCAGAAGTTGAGCCTGCGGTTCCGCGTCTACAAGCAGGACGACGGCAGCGAGCAAGTCCGATTTGACAGCGTCAGTCAGAAGGCTGGCGGATTTAAGGCCGAACGAAAGACCGACGGCGATCAGTGGACCATCAATGTGAAACCACTGGGAGGTGTCTTTGTCGGTGTGGCGAACGCTGACGGCACGACAGTCGTCGGGAAATGGACACAGGGCGGTGCTGCTCTGGATTTGACTCTGACAAAGGACCTGACCGCGGTACCCGAGACAGTTCCGTCTGTTGTAAGGCCCCAGACTCCGAAACCTCCGTTTCCCTATCTCAGCGAAGAAGTGTCGTTCCGGAGTCTCTCGCACGAAGTCACTCTCGCGGGAACGCTGACATTGCCAAAGGCAGACGTACCTTGTGCCGCCGCGATTCTGATCAGCGGTTCCGGGCCGCAGGATCGCGATGAATCTCTGCTGGATCACAAACCGTTCGCGGTGATTGCCGATCACCTGGCTCGCCACGGAATCGCGGTGCTGCGGTACGACGACCGGGGCACGGCTGCCTCAACGGGGGACTTTGCGACAGCGACCAGCGAAGACTTTGCGGATGATGTTGAAGCCGCCTTCGGATTTCTGCTGAAAGACAAGCGCATTGACCCGCGACGGATTGGCCTGATCGGTCACAGTGAGGGCGGCATCATCGCACCAATGGTCGCGACGCGCCGCGAGGACGTGGCTTTTGCGGTGCTGCTGGCTGGCACGGGCGTCAACGGGCGGGAGATCCTGTTATCTCAGGGGCAACTGATTCTGAAAGCCGAAGGTATCGCAGATGAAGCGGCACTGAAAATTCAGCGTGAGACTCAAACCGCGATCATTGAGGCCGCACTCTCAGAATCCACAACCGAATCGTCCGAAGCTCGGTTAAAGGCCACAGTGGAAAAGCTCATGGCACTGCTTCCTCCGGAGGCTCAGCAGAATGACGGCATGCAGCAAACCCTGGAAGCAGGGATCGCCATGATGAAGACGGCGTGGTTCAGATACTTTCTGACCTTTGAACCCGGCCCGGTCCTTGAACGTGTGAAGTGCCCGGTCCTGGCACTTAACGGCGAGAAGGATGTGCAGGTGGATCCAAAGCTGAATCTTACGGCGATCCGCGCAGCTCTTGAGAAGGGCGGCAACTCGCGGTTTGAAATCGTGGAACTGCCAGGCCTGAATCATCTGTTCCAGACTTGCACGACCGGGGGCGTCAGCGAATATCACCTCATCGAAGAAACGATGTCACCGCTGGCCCTGGACAAGATGACCGAGTGGATTCGGGAAGTCACCAGTCAGTAATTTGGATTCAACGAAGTCCGATCACAATGGAATACTCCGTTTGATTCATTTTGCTTCGCGCCTCAATGACAGCAGCCCTTGGCGACTGTCTTTTTCGCTGACGGCGGAATGTCATTTCCGGGGTTCTGCCGAAAGAATCCCTGTGGCTTCAGCAGGAAACCGAGATACGCCGCTGGCATCACCGGATAATCCTCCGGTCGCGGAATATGTGTGTGGCCGAAGGTGTACCAGACGACGACATCCGTGTTTTCAATCGCTCGATTCTGGGCTGTCCACCGGATCAGGCCATCGCCGCCGCCACTCTGATTCGGGTAATCACCAGCGGCAAATCGTTCATTTTCGCTGAATGGCGTCACCCAGATGTGGTGATTGACAAACCCGGCCCGCTTTCGCCACCAGGCGTTCTTTGAAGCCATGGGAACGCAGTTATCGCCGGGCAGGAACTTATATCCGACAGGTTCTCCGACGGCGTTCAGGACCTCCGGGTTCACGATCTTCCACGATCGGGCCGTTTCCAGGTTCAGGTTGGCGAGCGACTGCTTCTCATTCAGCAACGGAGTCGCTTTGGCGACGAAAGCGTTCTCGAATGGATTGCTTTCATCGACCGGGTCGGGAACCACATCGACCTGCTGGACCGTGTTGGCCACGCCATCCAGATCGAAGTCCAGCCGCACATTAAAGAAGTGCTGATGATTCGGAGCGTACAACTGAGGCGCGATCAGATTTCCGAACCGCGGCTTCTTGCCGACTTCAAAGGCTCCCGTCGACAGAATCCCGGTCAGCTTGACCTCAAGCTGAATGTTCCCGTCCTGGTACAGATACCAGAAGAATCCATATTCATAGTTCTCAACGGTCGAGACCGAAGAAATTACCAGACGACGTGAGCGGCGTACTTCCGGAACGTTGATTCTCCTGTCGGTGTGCTTCCAGAGAATCCCAAAATCCTCTTCGTGCATGCAGATGGCATTCCTGATCGTCAACGGCTCGCCGCGACTCGTACACATGTGCGCATCGAAGTATCGGATCAGGCCAAGGCAATCGCAGCCGAGTTCCAGACTGTTGGCGCACATTCCCATTCCGTATTCGCCGACGTCAAAGGCATTTTTTCGTCTCTGCGTCGGCCCCGGATCTCCATACGGAACGACCATCTCCGTCAGCGACGCACGGTAGAGGATGGATCGATCCTGCCCTTCGTCTTTGTAGCGAAGATGATGCAGTGTCAGTCCTTCACGGGCGTTGAAGCCGATGACAAAACTCCACTTTTGCCATCGAACCTGATAACCGTCCACGCTGAAGCTCGGACCGTCGGGCTGAGAAATATCGAGCGGCTTGATATCGGTTCGCTGGTCGGGAACGCGGTCGGCCGCATAGTTTCCCTGTTCCGGCGGCAACGACCAGATACCGTGTTCTTCGACTCGAAGCACTTCCATGGAATTCAGATCCACGACCGGCCGCAGGCCCTCAATGGGGCGCGCGTAACCATTGTCCGTGGGATCAGTTCGCAGAAAACACAACGGACGAGCCAGGCGTCGGGAATTGTCTTCGGGGTCACCGTAATTCCCGGCGCTCCAGATATCGACCATGACAAGACTTGTGTCGTCAGTGCCGCAGTGTCGCTTGAGCGCCGCCTTGAATTCGGCGGAGGACAGGACGGCCTGCTCGCACTCGGTCATTTCGTCGCAGGTCATCGTCGGCTGCACATCCGGCACATGCTGCCAGGACAACAACGACTGCAGTGTCAGAGAGACGGTGGCTTCGTAGCAGCTGTTCTGTGCGTTATCGAACAGGACGACAAGGGCTGCACGATCGGTGGCACCGAGACCGTTCGATTGATGCACAGTTTTCTTGTCGGGTTCCCACAGGCTGATCGATACGAATCGCGTACTTGAGGTCACTCGCCCAAATTGCCGCAGCAGCGAAACGGCCAGCTGGACTTCTGAAGCAGAAAGCGGTTCGAGCGGATGCATGCATCGGACTCCGAAAACACTGCGCAGCGGGAAACCCAATCCACGTGTCAGTCTAGACCTGAACCAAGCGACCGCCTGAGCATGAAGTGAGGAGAAACAACGAAACTCCCTTTGAACTCCGTAGTTGTTGAGTCATCACAAACGACAACACCGGACGTCAGAAAAGGAGTTTCGAGTGAGCAGAAAACGGAGTCAATTGCGGCAGCAGAAGGAACGTCAACGACGGTTAAGGATTACACGACAGAAGCTGGCGGAAAGCAAGCGACGCATCGTGCATTGGAACAAACATAAAGTGCTGGATAACTCGACCCCGGTGTTTACCGCACGGTCGGTTCGCTTTGAAATTGCCGATCGGACGCGAGCCACATGTTATGGAGGACTGGGGCTGATCCATCCTCTGGCTCATCAGTGTGGACTCGTTCAGGCGATCGATCGGCGACTGGAACGGCTGAAGAATCACTTCCCGTACCACGAGTCTGATCATGTACTCAATCTTGCTTACAACGCGCTCACCGACGGACGCTGTCTGGAAGATCCGGAACTCAAGCGGAACGACGAAGGGTATCTCAATGTGATTGGCGCAACGCGAATCCCCGACCCCGCGACCGCCGGTGACTTCTGTCGGCGATTCACATCCAAGGCTCAGATCGATGCGCTGCATCGCGCCCTGGACGATGCACGACAGATCGTCTGGGCTCGTCAGCCGGATGAGTTCGTCGAACGAGCCATCGTCGACATGGACGGTCACACCATCGAGACGACCGGCGAATGCAAGGAAGGCATGGACATCAACTACGAAAGTCGATGGGGTTATCATGCGTTGCGTTCGTGAACACGATGATGCGGGTGCCCTCTCAAATCGTAAAAACCGGCCGACGCATCATCTGTCGCCTGCTGAGCTGGAATGATTCGCAGCCCACTTTCTGGCGACTCGGGGAAGCCCTGCAGCTGTAGTACAAGTCTCGATCGCTCGCGTACGGCCGCTGAACGATCGGAATCCACTGACGCATGGTGCGTCGCATGCCTTATGTCTCTGCCGTCACATTTCGCTGCAGCAATAATGGCGAAACAGAACTCGATCATGCCGATTCTAATCCGACGGCCACGCACGCGACCTGCCCGTTTCGGAGCGCCGCTGCGCGGAAATCACACAGGAACCGCCGTCGCGAGGTCGCTTGTTTAAGGTCTAGCCCGAACACTTCTGTTCGGGCGCCTCTAAAGCGAATGGCGCCAACAAACCGCGCCCCGTCCCTTCTCCCCCGCTTCGGGGGAGATGGTGGCCGATCCCGGCGCGCCGGGAGATGAGGGGGCTCGTTCTGGCAGGACCCACTTCCATCGCAGCACCCACAACCAAACCAGCCGTCGCCGCCTGCCAATCGACAATGCGTTCCTGAGCATTCGTGAAATCGCTTTCCGCAGGAGTCGCATCCACCATGAGCGCGTTGAGATCCGTCTCTGCAGGTACCGCCGGTGAGCCATCCTTGTTTCGTCGATGAGGAAACAAGTTCCACTATCGCCGAACAACTTCCTCCTGCGACCAGTCTTTGACCACATCGGGACGATTTTTCAGGATCACATGCAAATGGTTCGAGATCACCGAAAACGCGACCACAACGATCTCCAACGATCCCGGCCAGAAACTCCAGCCTTGTCCGAATCCACTGCCGCGGTCATCTGCTGCGGCGTACCAGCCTGACGCTTCCCTATCCTTCAGCGGCAGGCACTTGCTTCCTTCCCGGTGAGAGGATCCTCATCGCAGAAATACCCTCGTCGCACACAGCGATTCACACAGTGAACCATCTGAATCTCGCCTTCCGACAATACGAATCGACGATTCACTCGTGCCATGTCCCAGCCTCCTTGACCCGCCTTCGATTGACAGACCGCAGCGGAATTGCCAGACCTACTCCTGTCACCTTTGGATGGCCCCGACGTTACTGGCCCCGACGTTACTGCAGGCCCCGTTTCGTTCACAGGATGGGGCTCCACTCCTCGGTCAACCAATCCCAGTCGAGCAGATCTGACACCAGGCTGCTGAGGAACCAGTCGCGGTCGGCCCCGCCGGTGAGCTGGTTGCCGCCGCCGTTCGAGTGGACGGTGTTCGCGTTGAGGGCCGGCACGCCGTTGGCGCCGCTCTGGAGATTGGCAACGCGGGCGTCGTAGTCGATGTCGGTCCGCGACCACTCGGCCATGATGGCATTCAGAGCAACCTGATTGGTGTCGTAGTCCGTCCAGCCGCCGATGAGGATGTCCTCGTCGCCGCCGCTGTTCAGGATACTTGCAAAAGCGCCGGCGATGAGGAGGTCGCGGCCGGCGCCGCCGCTCAGGACGTTGCCGCCGCTCAGGACGTTGCCGCCGTTGCCGACGAGAATGTCGTTGCCAGCCGAGCCGATGACGTTCTGAATGTTGGCGATGCCGCCGGCAATATTGGTCGCCGTGCCCAGATTCAGATTCACCGTGACGCCGTCGTTCGCCACGGGCGTCTTGCCGGAGGTAAAGAGGCGCTGGACTTCCGTAGCGCTCAAGCCCCGGTCGTAGACAGACGGCTCATCGATGAGGCCGACAAAAGGAAATGGGCTTGGCCCCGGGTAGGCGCCAATGAAAAGGTCATTGGAGTCCGGCAAACCGTAGCCGAGTGAGATGATAGCCGGCGTTCCGTTGCCTACTTCCACGCCATCGATGTAGAGTCGGACCGACGCGCCATCATAGGTCCCGATGACATGATGCCAAGTGCCGTCCCAGATTCCGGCGCCGGCGTCCGGGGATAGAGCGAACCCGGAATTGGGGCCGTAGACATAGAAGGACAGCCCCCCGCTGGCTCCGGTGTAGAGGGCATACGATGCCACCGAGTTGCCGTGTGCGCCCTTCGCAAGGAGATAACGGGTGGATTGGTTGTCGACAGCGGAATTGACCCAGGCTTCCACCGAGACCGTAGACGGCTCCAGGTTCAGAGAATTGGGCACTCGCACGTAATCGTCCACGCCGTCGAAGCTGAACGCCTGGCCGACTTTGCCGGGAGCAAAAGCCACGCCGTTGACCAGCGTGCCATGGTTCCCGCCGCCGGCGTCGTCGGCGTTTCCTTCGCCCTTGTACCAGCTCACGGGATTAGCAACGTTAGGGGC
>Ga0163144_10004395_pt1 | contig 31769 bp, 25 predicted proteins | sample OliLak19BULKMAT1_FD_123175 | JGI IMG/M metagenome (GOLD analysis project Ga0163144, IMG submission 123175) | Freshwater microbial mat bacterial communities from Lake Vanda, McMurdo Dry Valleys, Antarctica - Oligotrophic Lake LV.19.BULKMAT1 | ecosystem: Environmental > Aquatic > Freshwater >... | reverse complement strand
CCACCTCCACGCGAGCGCGCAGCACGTCGGCCTGGCGACCATCCCCCACGGCGTACATCGTCTGGGCCGTCGTGGCGATATCCTGGACGAGTCGCCTCGTCTCGAACGCGATCCCGACCGCCCGATCGGCCTGGTATAGGTCGTAAAACGCCATCGCGACACGGCTGCGCTGCTCCCAACGCACCTCCTGCGCCCTCGCGCCTGCACTGGTCGCCAGCGCGTCCGCCACCCGCCCGCTCAGGCGCAGCTTGCCCGCCAACGGCACCATCTGCATTAGCTGCAATTGTTTCATTCCCAACACCTCCATGGGCGCAAGGTCAGGGAGCCGGTAGTTCATGAGGCCAAATTGCAGCTGGGGATCGGGGGGGCGCCGCGCGCCTGCGACGCGGGCACGGGCCGCGTCGGCCAGCGAGCGAGCCGCCGCGTAGCGCGGGCTGCGTCGCTCAACACGGGAATACAGATCGGCGAGCGTCAGTTCCGATGGCAGAAGGGCAATGTTGGAAGCGGCGACGGGCGTTGCCGCAGGGAGGACCGGGGCGCGCTGCGGCGACTGGGCATGACTTACGGTCGTTCGCCAGCCAGCCAGCGCAAGAGTCAGCGCTGCGAGGCGAAGCGCCGACTGCGAGTGTGGCGCGCGTGTACGGGACATCTCCGACGAGTCTCCGGTTGGCCTCGCACCATGCGCACCTCGTCGGACGCGATGGGGTGAGGCGGTCTACCACCCGCTCGCCACGTCGCGGCGTGCGGCGTGGTCGGAGGTGATCAGATGACTAGTGTACTATCTGCGGGGGGGCGGAGGCTCTGGTGCTACTCTCAGCGAGAGCGGAGTCACTTGGACCGCAGGTTCGACAGTCTCCCGCTCGAGTCCCCCGGCGAGATGAGATCGGGCGATCGCTACTCCAGACGCGGCGGAGCAGAATGCCCCAGCCGGACAGACGCTGGCGGGCGGGCACAAACGATCGCACTGCATTGTGCTCGCGTGCCCCATGCGGTTCTCCGTAGGCTTGAGCGTCGGAACTGCGGCAGAGCGCGCTGCGCGAGCGGATGCGCTTTCCGCAGTACCGGACGTCCGAGAAGGGGCGCCAACGTCCTGTTGCCCGGAGCGAGGGAACGCCGCCGCGACGGCTGGCGCGGTGAGCTCGAAGGCGCTCAGGACAAGCAGGACTCGGCGAAAGGCGGTGGACATGGGCTCAGCCTACTTTACGGGTCATCAAACGCCAGTCGGCCGATCAACCTAGTTCGCGTCCGCGAAACCCCTACACGACCGACGATCCGCACATCCGCTGGAGGGCTCGGCGTTTGGCGCTGCATAAAGAGTAGGGCGATCCATGCGGCGCTGCCAGCACTCCGTCGCAGGGTCGCGGGCCAACCCTCACCTCCACCGTATCGCATGGTTCCCGACCCACTGCCACGCCTCATCGAACGATGGCGCGTCGACCAGTCCGGCACCTATCAGAGTTGGTTTCTCTGGGAGGAGCGGCGCAAGAACTTCTGCTCCATCGCCCTCTCGCCGAAACGGACTGGCAGCCGAGTTCCAGATGACGTTCTGACACGCGATGACCCTAACGAGAGCACAACCATGACATCGATGAACATAGCCTTGCTGGCGGCAGCCTTGGCGCTCGCCGGCAAGCACGTGTGCAGAGCATCCGCGTGTCCATCGAGGCCAGAACCGGTCGGGAGCCACCCACCGATTCTGGCCTCAGTGCCAGCAAGACACGGCGTGGGGTTGCCCTGCCACAGGCTCCGGGTTGATCTCGTCCCTTCCCGATTTTCGAAGCCAGTCGGGGCCTTCGTACACGTCGCTAAACATGGCGTCGACGTCTCGTGCGAGCGCCGGGTGCCGCTCGACGCTGCCCTTCGTTTGGCCGACACCTTTCACGCGGCCTTCAGCGACCATTCAGTTCGAGGTGCTACCCTACATTGGGCGCTCATTCGAATTCCCAGTCGCGTGTGTTGTACGGCGCCCTCGCGTAACGCGATGCACGCGCCCGATTCCGCACCTCGGAGGTTCACCATGTCGCGACTTGACCAGTTCGCCGAGCGCATCGAGCACGCACTGTCCAGCGTCGCGCAGGAGCGAGTCGCCGAAACGACTGCCCTTGCTGCCGAGATCGAGACGGCCGACGCCGAGCTCCAGCGCTTCACACCGCTCGCTGACGCCATTCACCATCTCGAGATCAGGCCTCGACTCGTCGCGCTCGTGAGCCACTTTCCGAATGCAAGTGTCGACAACTGGCTTACCACGACAGGGCTTGACTCGCACTGCGCCTTCGCGCGAACGGAGCGCTATCCGGCGAGTGTGAAGCTGACCTTGGGAATCGCCTACGATTCAGGTCGTCACCGCTCGACGCTGCAGTACAAGCGCGAGATCATTCCTTTAGTCATCCAGTTCGAGCAGGCCGACGAATTGGAGATCGATCTCGCGTCGCCCGACATGGCAGAGGTTCTGGACTGGATCGAGCGCAAGCTTCAGTCCTTCCTCGACACGTACATGCGGATCGAGTCCGATCCCAACTACCAACGCGAGAACCAGCACGTTGATCCGGTCTGCGGCATGCACGTGCAGGCGGGGCGGATCGCGCACAAGGCCGAGAACTCCCGTCACACCTACTACTTCTGCTCGCAGGATTGTCACGAGCATTTCACCGCCTCCCCCGAGTCCTTTCTGGGCTTGGCACGAATTCCGGTGCCGGCCCCGACGGCCGTGGCGCAAATGCCTTCGGTTTGACGTGACGTGACGTGACGCGCCGCGCCGATCGACCGATCTCTCCATCACGCATGTACAGTGCGACCGACTCGCAGCGCCGCCACGCTTCCATCGCATCAGCCCATGCTTGCGCAAACAAGGCGTGGCTTCGTGCTCCGACCTCTGCGGGAGCACGAGCCTCCGAGTCGCTAAAGATCCACTGCATGATGGATGGGCTGTCGTTGGCGATTCGGCTAGCGTTGTACTGCGTCTCATCTCATCGAAGCAACGGAATCGGGGACGGCGACGCGTACAGCACCGGGCCACCGCGGTCGGCTGAGCCACTGAACCATGTCATTTACATAAACGACGGCGGAGCGATGACAGTGAAGGCAGACGACAGGATCATCATCGTCACTGGGTCCAGCGGCCGGATCGGCGACGCCGTGATGCGACGGATGGCCGGTCGCTCGTACGACGTCGTAGGCTTCGACCGAGAGGCGCCATCGCCGCCGCCACCGAACTGTACCAGCCTGCCCGTCGAGATCACCTCCGACGAAAGTGTGCGCGCCGGATTGCGCACGGTGCGCGAGCACCACGGCTCGCACGTGGCCTCGGTCATCCACCTCGCGGCCTATTACGATTTTTTCGGCAAGCCGAGTTCCAAGTACGAAGCGATCACCGTGCAGGGTACGGGTCGGTTGTTGCGGGAACTACGCGCGCAGGACTTTCAGGTCGAGCAATTCATCTTTTCAAGTACGATGCTTGTTCACCGTCCCGGCGAGCCTGGCGAGTTCATCACGGAGGAGTGGCCGCTGGAGCCCACGTGGGCGTACCCCGAGTCAAAAGTCCGGACCGAACAGCTCATCCATGACGAGCGAGGCAACATCCCAGCCGTGCTACTGCGCATTTCCGGCGTCTACGATGACCTCACGCATTCGATTCCGCTGGCGCAGCAAATTCAGCGCATCAACGAACGGGACCTCACCAGTCGGCTCTATTGGACGAGGGAGCCTCGTGGGCACTCTGGGAGTCGCTGGCGAAGGACCACTCCGATTTCGGCCGGCCGTCGGTCTTCAACAGCAACGCTACCGAGTCTCAATGGCTGTCGTTCACCGTCACGCTCCGCGATCCGACGTTCCTCGTGCTCATGGAGCACTTCACCGGCTACAAGGCGGGCACGGGAGGCTTGGTCACGATCGCGGACTCCAACTGGCTGATGTCGGCCGTGGTGCCGTATCAGCCGCACTTCGTGAATCAGCCGGATGACGTCTCCGTGTGCTGGGGCTACGGATTGTTTGTCAACGAAGAGGGTAACTTCGTCAAGAAAAAGATGTCGGATTGCACCGGCGAGGACCTCCTCGTCGAGCTGTGGCGCCACTTGCGGTTCGACGATCAGATCCCCCGTATGCTCCAGACCGCGACCTGCATTCCGTGCATGATGCCGTTCATCACCAGTCACCGCTGTTCAAGTGACAACATGACATCGGCGTCATGTTCAGCGCGCTACGAACACTACTGCACTAAGATGACGACCCGCAGGACGCACACGGTGCGTCGGCACCTAACGATCATTGCGACCTCGTTCCACGGCGCGGTACGACAGGGGGCCGACTTGTCGATGAGCGCGACTGACATGTTCGTTCGCGACAACTCATACAAGGGGGAAAAAGCAACATGCCCTACCAGAGCCTGAATCCATTTGATGGCAAGCTCCTCAAGACGTTCGAGGAGCTCACCGACGCGCAGCTCGAGGCCGCCGTTCATGCGGCCGATCAGTGCTTCAACTCCTGGCGACGCACGTCGTTCGCCGAGCGCTCCGCCGTACTCGCGCGTGCTGCTGCAATTCTGCGCGATCGGGTCGAAGACTTTGCTCGGCCCATTACGCTCGAGATGGGAAAACTGATAGGCGAGAGCCGCGGCGAGGTGGCGCTCAGCGCCGACATTCTCGACTACTACGCCGAACACGCCGAACGCTTTCTGGCGCCGCAACCACTCACACCCGACTCCGGCGAAGCGACCATCGAAAGCAGTCCGTTCGGCGTGCTCTTCGGCGTCGAGCCCTGGAATTTTCCCTACTACCAGCCCGCCCGCTTCGTCGCCCCCAACCTGATGGCTGGCAATGTGGTGCTGGTGAAGCACGCCTCCAATGTGCCGCAGTGCGCGACCGCTTTCGCCGATTTGTTCACGGAGGCCGGTGCCCCGACGGGCGCCTACACCAACCTGCGAATTAGCAAGAGTCAGGTCGCTCGCACCATTGCCGATCCCCGGATCAAAGGCGTGGCGCTGACGGGAAGCGAGGTAGCCGGTGCCGTCGTGGCCGCACAAGCCGGTCAATGGCTCAAGAAGTCGACCATGGAACTCGGTGGGAGCGACGCGTTCATCGTGCTCGAAGACGCCGATATGGAAGCGACCGTCAAGTGGGCGCTCTGGGGTCGGGTCAACAATGCCGGCCAGTGTTGCGTCGCGTCAAAGCGTTTTATCGCAGTCGAGGCTGTCGCCGATCGCTTCCTCGAGCAGTTCATCGCGGCGATGGGAGGGCTCAAGACGGGCGACCCTATGGATCAGGCGACCACCCTTGCCCCGCTTTCGTCGAACGAGGCCCTCGACAAGTTGGTGGGCCAGGTGGACCGGGCTGTTGCAAATGGTGCCCGCGTCGTGATGGGTGGGGCGCGGGTGAGAGGAATCGGCGCATTCATGCAGCCGACCATCCTGACCGATATCGAGCCCGGGAATCCCGCCTACGGTGAGGAATTCTTCGGGCCCGTAGCGCTGTTCTTTCGCGTGGCCGACGAAAACGCGGCGGTGGCGCTCGCCAACGACTCGAGCTTCGGTTTGGGTGGCTCTGTCTTCACCAACGACGTCGAGCGCGGCAAGCGGGTGGCTGGCCGCATCGACACGGGCATGGTCTTCATCAACCATCCGACGTGGACCGCCGCCGATCTCCCGTTTGGTGGCATCAAGAATTCCGGCTACGGCCGCGAGCTCTCCGGTCTCGGTATCCAGGAATTCGTGAACAAGAAGTTGGTGCGGGTGGCGGACATTCACAGCCCGGCCTAAACGACGCGCGCCCGTACGACGCAAAGTTCTACGCGTGCGGCACGAGGCCGCGCGGGCGTTGGGTCCCTACCCTAGGATACGAGCCATGGCCGACAAGCATGCAAACATGCCGGGAATGACTGGACCGCCGAAAAAGCCGGAGCAGGACAAGTCACCCGCGCAGGCGCCGAAAGCGCCGATGCCCCAAACGCCAGCGAAGGTGCCCGTACCAGAACGCCCGAGCGAGCCGGCGCGACCCCACAAACCTGCGCATCAGCACTAACCACCGGAGCATTCGCCGGACTCGTGTACGTTCCCATACACAATACGCTTCTGCGCCGGTGGAGCGCAGTAGCAGCGCATTGGTCACGGGGCGACGGTGTGGACAGGAGCTACCTCACCTCACTCGCCATAGGGGCCGTGGAGGAGCATTCAGATGTATAGTCGGCATGAGGAGCACAGCGCACCGATCAATGCTTCGGTCGAGCGGGTCTTCGACCAGCTCGACGATCAGACGTTCCTCACGGAACACATGAGGAGGCGCTCGTGGAAAATGGGTTGGGGAACAATGGACTCGGTGGTCGACGCGCAGCAGGGTCGATCGGTCGGGTCACACATCGTTCTTCGTGGCCGAGTATTCGGACTTCACTTGTATCTACATGAGGTCGTGACCATGCGCGAACCGCCCTTGGCAAAGACATGGGAAACCGTAGGCGAGCCGCGGCTGCTCGTGATTGGTCCCTACCGCATGGCCTTCGACCTGACGCCGGACAACGCTACCTCGCAGCTTCGTGTCGCGATCGATTACGAGCTGCCGACGAAGGGATTCTCGCGGCTGCTTGGTCGACTTTTCGGGCGATCGTACGCGAAGTGGTGCACTCGGCAAATGGTGCAAGGCGCACAGCACTCCTTCGCCACATGAGCAGCGTGTGGTGCTTACCGTCGCCGATTCTGGTGTCGCTTCCACCCGGCATTCGCCGGCAGAACCCATGATGACAACGGCAAGGGCGCGGGGCAACAGGGTCATTGAGTGGATGCAATGAAGAAGCACTTGTTCGTACTACTCGCCTGTCTCTTTGTCGTGATGATCGGCTTCGGCGTCACGCTGCCGGTGCTTCCGTTCTACGTCGAGCGTCTCGCACTTGCAGAAGGAGCAACGCGCCGGTCGGTGGTGATGCACGTCGGCTTGTTGACCGGTGTGTATGCGCTGATGCAGCTCATCTTCGCGCCGGTGTGGGGACGATGGTCGGATCGCATCGGCAGAAGACCGCGTGGAAGGCGATCGGAAACCAGCGCGCCTTTCCGCTCGCGTAATCCGTGAAGGGCCCGCGACAACAGAAGGCAATAGTGGAAGTCGAGTCACCGTGACGCCAAGCGCCTCGCTAATGATCCGGAGTTCTCACAAACCTAAAGGAGATAAGTCCATGAGTTGCTGCAGCGATGTAATGACACCAATCGAATCATCGTCGTGCTGTACCCCGAAGGACACGGCAGCACACGCTGCACGAGCGATGCGAGATTCAGGCTGCGGATGCGTACCTGTAATAGCGGATACGGACAATCTCAAGTTGGTCGGCGTCGTCACCGAGCGCGACGTGTGTTGCGGCGTGGCGGCTGATGACCGCCTTGCATCCGAAGTCCGCGTTGAAGCGATCATGCGTCCCGCGTCCGCCTGCTGCGGTGCGGAGGAATCCGTGGATGACGCGCGACGGACACTCGCCAAACATGGCGCGACAAGCTTGCCGGTTGTGGACAAGGCGGGTGGTTGCTGCGGCACAGTCAGCAGTCAGAGTCTTGAGATGTCGTCAATCACCGGACGAAGCTGACATGTGCGTCGAACGCTTCACCCGGCGGTCCACTACCTCCGAGAGCCTATGACTTTCCCAACCCATATCTCCGGGGACGCACATATATGAAAACGTCAAGCGAGTTGCACGTCAGTTCGGTTGTCGCAGGGGTTGTTGGCGCCATCATGTCGGCTGTTGCTGTGCTTTTCTGGCCGGCGGGCGTCGTGTGGATCGGGATCACTCGAGACGTCGTGCTTTCGTGTGCCATCACCACACTTCTCGCTGCTATCTGGCGGCAGACGGCGACCATCCATCACGTGTTGCTTGAAGCTGCCACCTCGGCCGCTCGCCAACCCAGTACGACGCGATCTTGAGATGCGCGGCGAACCGGCACCCACGATGCACCCCCGCATGGAACCCGAGGAAGCGCAATGCGTCGCGTGGCGCGCGCCTCCGCGTGCGATTCCTCCGTAGTCAACGGTACCTGTAGCGAAAGCTGGAAGATGAGGGCAAACAATCTGGAGTGCACGCTCGGAGCGCCCGACCCATCACGGTGCGCCGAAGCCCCCACACGAGGGTTTACGTGCGCCTTGGTGAACACATCCGTACCGCGCGGTCGCAGCATGGGCACGGCTCGACGGGCCAGTCCAGTATTTGACATTCGCAAACGGTCCGTCTGCCAATACTGGCGGTGGTTAGGTAAGACAATCATTGAGGAGGCACGCCATGCTACATAAGAATTCGCGGGGTCGAAAGGTTCATGCTGTACCAAGCGACGAGAGCCAGAAGAAAACTCCCGACGGTCATGTGCCAGCAGTCGGTGGCCCCACCAGCGCGGGCAGCGAAGCCGCAACTGGTAGCCGCGACCCCGGAGCGGTGCGCGAGCGCAAGCGACGCGATCTCGACAGCACGACGAAGGGCGGCTCCGCCCGAAAGAGCGCCAAACGAGCCGTCGCGGACCCGCGTCGTGAGCGGACCTGGGTACACGAAAGCGGGTACGGTGGCAAGGGTGGCAAACCGCGCACGAGCTCTGACCAGCGCGAGCGTGCAGAACAGGATCTCGCCGTCACTCAACCACCGAAAACTCCGCCACCCGACGATGCGGGGTAAGACGTGACTACGCGCTCGCGTGCCCGAATGAAGTCTGCCTCGCCCTGCGTCTTGACGATCAACGGCGGCTCTTCGAGCATCCGGTTCGCGGTGTACGAAGCAGGCGCACCGCTGCGACTCCAGCTTGGTGGGAAAGTCGATCGTATCGGCCTGTCGGGCGCAACGCTGACTGTCACTGATGCAACGGGAAACCCGCAGGCTTCGCACCGACTCGCCATCGCCGACCATCGCACCGCTGTGGGTGCGTTGCTGGAATGGCTCGAGGCACAGCCGTTGTTTGCAGCGATCAAGGCCGTCGGGCACCGCGTGGTGCACGGCATGAAGCACTCCGAACCGCAGCGCGTCACGACACCGCTGCTGGCCGAACTGCGGCGCATCACGCCGTTTGCCCCCGGTCACCTCCCGCGAGAGATCGCATTGATAGCGGCGTTGAGGCAGCGGCATCCCAAACTGCCGCAAGTCGTGTGTTTCGACACGGCGTTCCACCGCACCATGCCGAGGGTGGCCACGTTGCTTCCCATCCCTAGGCGCTTTGAGGCAAAGGGCGTCCAACGCTACGGGTTCCACGGCCTGTCCTACAGCTACTTGCTGGAGGAACTCGGACACCTTGACCGGGCAGCCAAGCGGGGCCGCGTAATCCTGGCGCACCTCGGCAATGGCGCTAGCCTCGCCGCCGTGCACCACGGAAAAAGCATCGATACGAGTATGGGTTTCACGCCCACGGCGGGATTGGTGATGAGCACCCGCACAGGAGACATGGATCCCGGCTTGGTTTACTACCTCGCGCGCACCTATCGCATGAGTGCGGCGCGATTTCAGGAGATGGTCAATCACGAATCCGGGCTGCTTGGAGTATCTGGCACCAGTGCGGACGTACGAGACTTGCTCGCGCACGAGGCCCGTGACGTGCGGGCGGCCGAAGCGGTGGCGCTCTTCTGTTACCAAGCGAAGAAGTGGATCGGCTCGTTCGCCGCAGCGCTCGGCGGAGTGGACACGCTCGTCTTCGCTGGCGGCGTCGGCGAAAACGCGCCGCTCATTCGGGAAAGGATCTGCGACGGACTCGAATTTCTCGGCATCGAACTGGGTCAGCGGCGCAACGCGAAGAATGCGCCGCTGATTTCGTCCGACGCCAGTCGCGTCAAGGTACGAGTCATCCGCACGAACGAGGAACTCATGATCGCGCGCGCCGTCACCCGCATCCTCAAGCTCGACTCAACTCGGAACAATTGAACCATGACCGCCCACACACTCTCGGCCGAACTGCTTCGCAAGATCGATGCCTACTGGCGCGCGGCCAATTATGTGTCCGTCGGTCAGATCTACCTCTATGACAATCCACTGCTTAAGCGACCGCTCACGCTTGCCGATGTGAAGCGCATGCTGCTCGGACACTGGGGCACGACTCCCGGGCAGAACTTCATCTATGTGCATTTGAACCGCGTCATCAAGAAGTACGACCTCGACACGATTTACGTCTCCGGCCCGGGGCACGGCGGACCGGCCGTTGTCGGCAACACGTATTTAGAGGGTACCTACAGCGAGATCTATCCAGATATCAGCCAGGATGAGGCCGGGCTGCGGAAGCTCTTCCTCCAGTTTTCGTTTCCGGGTGGCATTCCTAGCCACGCATCGCCCGAGTGTCCGGGCTCGATTCACGAAGGCGGGGAGCTGGGCTACTCGCTCAGCCATTCGTTCGGTGCGGTGTTCGACAATCCCGATCTCGTCGTCGCCTGCGTCGTCGGCGATGGCGAGGCCGAAACCGGACCGCTGGCCACAGCATGGCATTCCAACAAGTTTCTCGATCCAGCCACCGACGGCGCGGTGCTGCCCATTCTGCATCTCAACGGCTACAAGATTGCCAATCCCACCATCCTCGCCCGCATCACCCGAGAGGAGTTGGAACAGTTGCTCCGCGGCTACGGGTGGACACCGTTTTTCGTCGAGGGACATGAAGCTGCGTTGATGCACGAGGCGATGGCCTCGACGCTCGACACCGTGGTGGAGCAAATCAGGAGGATCCAGCGGGATGCGCGGCTCCATGGCAACACCACGCGTCCGCGTTGGCCGATGATCGTCCTCAATTCACCCAAGGGCTGGACGGGGCCGGCGATGGTCGATGGGCGGCCGGTGGAAGGCACCTTCCGTTCGCACCAGGTGCCGCTCTCCGATCCAGCTTCACATCCCGAACATCTCCAGCTCCTGGAAGACTGGCTACGGAGCTACCGGCCGGAGGAACTCTTCGACAGCCAAGGCCGCCTACAAGCGGAACTGGCCGAACTTGCGCCAACTGGCGACCGACGCATGGGTGCGAATCCCCACGCCAACGGGGGCATGCTGCTCCGCGACCTGCGCATGCCGGATTTTCGCGACTACGCGGTCGACGTGCCCACCCCGGGCGTGCGCGGCATCGGTGACACGCATGTGCTCGGACGTTTCCTCCGCGACGTGACGAAGGACAACAATGAGCAGCGGAACTTCCGGCTCTTTGGCCCCGACGAGACGCTCTCCAACGGCTTGGAGGCTGTCTTTGAAGTGACCCAACGGCAATGGAATGCCGAGACCGCACCGAACGATGAATTTCTCGCGCCCACGGGGCGCGTGATGGAGATGCTCAGCGAGCATCAGTGCCAGGGGTGGCTCGAGGGCTACCTGCTCACCGGACGGCACGGACTCTTCAACTGCTATGAGGCGTTTGTTCACATCGTCGACTCGATGTTCAACCAGCACGCGAAGTGGCTCGAAGTCACGTCGCACCTGCCGTGGCGGCGGAAGATCGCCTCGTTGAACTACCTATTGGCCTCCCACGTCTGGCGCCAGGATCACAACGGCTACACGCATCAGGATCCAGGCTTCATCGACGTGGTCATGAACAAGAAGGCCGAGGTCGTGCGTGTCTATCTGCCGCCCGATGCAAACTGCCTGTTGTCGGTGATGGACCACTGCCTCCGGAGCCGTCATTACGTCAATGTCGTCATCGCGGGAAAACACCCGGCGCCGCAGTGGCTCACGATGGACGCCGCCGCCAAGCACTGCGCGGCAGGCATCGGCGTCTGGCAGTGGGCCAGTAACGATGAAGGCGTCGCGCCCGACGTCGTCATGGTCTGCTGCGGCGACGTACCCACGCTGGAAACGCTTGCCGCTGTTTCGATCATGCGCCAGCACCTGCCCGACCTGATTATCCGGGTGGTCAATCTCGTCGATCTCATGAAGTTGCAGCCGCAACTCGAGCATCCGCACGGATTGAGTGACATGGATTTCGACGAGTTGTTCACCACCGACAAGCCGGTCATCTTCGCTTTCCATGGCTATCCCTGGTTGATCCACCGGCTGACCTACCGCCGCACCAACCACAGAAACATCCACGTCCGCGGCTATAAGGAAGAGGGCACCATCACCACGCCGTTCGACATGACGGTGCTGAACGATATCGACCGCTTCCACCTCGTGATGGATACCATCGACCGACTGCCGCAGACCGGTGAGCGGGGAGTCTTCCTCAAGCGGCAGCTCAAGGACAAGCTGATCGATCACAAGCGATACATTGGCCAATACGGTGAGGATATGCCGGAGGTTCGACATTGGACTTGGGGCGTCCCGGGCGCAGACAAACCGGCATGAACAGCGCCCTGCTCACAACAGGGGCCGACGACATCCTTCAGTTCTCGAGTCGATAGAGGAGGCGCGATGAAGACGAGCGTAATTGAAGTCCATGCCATGCTCTCGGTACTGAGCGTGGAGGAAACGGAACGGCGGATTGGTGACGTGCCAGGTGTCGAAAGCGTTACCGTGAATTTTGCCGCGAAAAGCGCGACCGTGCGCTACGACGAAACTCGGCTCGCGGTCGACGATATCAAGTCGGCCGTGCGCCAGCGCGGTTATCAGTCGGAGGACCACGCAGCGACGGCCACGGAGCCGTCATCGCCCGTCGCCGCAGCCACGACCGCGGTTCATGACAAGCCAGATAATGCGCCTGCTCCGGCCGAACCACCAACGCCGGGTGCCGCCGAGCCGACGGCGGCCGCTCCGTCACCACCCGTCGCCGACGAGCCCAAGGGTGCGCCGGACGCGCCGGCCGCCGTACCCGCGCCACCAGCGCCGACCGCTCCCGCATCCGATAGCCACAAAGGCCACGCGTCGCCGAGTACGCAGGCCGCGATGCCAGCGGATATGGCGTATGAGATGGGTCATGCCGGTAAGGATCTGCCGGTCATGGCGCGCGACATGCGAAACCGTTTTTTGATCTGTCTGATCTTCACCGTACCGATCTTTGTCTACGCCCCGATGGGAGACTTCTTCACGCCGCCAGCTCCGCCGTTTGGGCTGGACCTCAATCTTTGGTTGTTTTTCTTCGCGAGCGCCGCGATTCTCTATCCGAGCTGGACGTTCGTCGTTTCCGCCTGGCGCGCGCTCAAGACCCGTACGCTGAGCATGGCGGTGCTGGTCGTGCTGAGCGTCGGCACTGGGTATTTGTTCAGCGTCGGAAGCACCTTCTTCTTCACCGGGGGCGGGCAGTTCTTCGAAGCCGCCGCCGTACTGCTGGTTTTTATTCTGCTCGGTCATTGGCTGGAAATGCGTGCCCGCGCGGGTGCGTCATCGGCCATCAAGGCACTGATGAACCTTACGCCGGCCAAGGCCAACGTCATCCGCAACGGCGCCGAAGTCGAAGTGCCCACGGCCGACGTGTTGGCGGGGGAACTTGTCGTGATGCGGCCGGGCGGCAAGATCCCGGTCGACGGCACGGTCGAGGTAGGTGAATCACTCGTCGACGAGTCAATGCTCACCGGCGAGTCGATGCCGGTCCAGAAGGGGCCGGGCGCCACAGTAGTGGGTGCGACGATCAACAAGAGCGGCAGCTTTCGCTACCGGGCCACGAAGGTCGGCGCCGACTCGGCGCTGGCGCAGATCGTCAAACTGGTGCAGGAAGCGCAGAACTCGAAGGCGCCGGCTCAACTCCTGGCAGACAAGGCCGCGCAATGGCTCGTGATTGTGGCGATCGTCATCGGTCTTGCGACGTTTGCCGTCTGGTTCTGGTTGATCGGACAACCGCTGCTCTTCGCCGTAACGATGACTATCACGGTATTCGTGATCGCTTGTCCCGATGCGTTGGGACTGGCGACACCGATGGCGGTCATGGTGAGCACGGACCTAGGCGCCAAGAACGGAATTCTCTTCAAGAACGCTGCTGCGCTCGAAGACGCCACCAAGCTCAACGTCATCGTCTTCGACAAGACCGGCACACTCACCATCGGCCAGCCGGAAGTCGTGGACATTGTCACGGCGCACGGAATCACCGAGGACGTTTTACTGAGCGCCGCTGCGGCCGTCGAGCAAGGATCTGCCCATCCACTGGCTCAAGCCATCCTGCGCCGAGCGTCGAAGCTGAGCGTCACCGCACCGACTGGCTTCGAAAGCCTCGATGGCATGGGCGCGCGCGCCGAGACTGCGGGCGGAACGGTGTTCCTCGGCAATCGGCTGCTGATGGATACGCAAAAGCTCGCGCTCGGCCCCTTGGAGGCAGAAGCCACGCGATTACAGGGAGACGGCCGCACCGTTGTCCATGTGTCCCAGGCCGCTCGCGTGATTGGCCTCATCGCCATCGCCGATGCGATCAGACCAACTTCCAAGGCAGCGGTGGCGAAGCTGCGCGAACTCAAGATCGAAGTAGTCATGCTGACCGGCGACAACGCGGCCACGGCCAAGCGAATCGCCGCCGATCTCGGCATCACGACTGTGTTGGCCGACGTGCTGCCAGGCCAGAAGGCCGAGAAGCTGAAGGCGTTGCAGGCGACGGGTAAGAAGGTCGGTATGTCCGGCAGTACCCTTCTTGTGGCGATCAATGCGCTAATGCTGAAGCGCATAAAACTGGCAGGCATCCGTCAGCCGGGAAAGACAGCGCCGCCGCGAACGCCTGACTTGGCCGTGACGCCGCAGGTTGGCGGAGCGCCGACGGCACCCGCAACCGCGTGACCGGTGGCGTGGTTATGCATCCGAGCACGGTGGTCTTTTTCTTCGACGTTGACAACACGTTGCTCGACAATGATCGGGTCATACTCGATTTGCGCCTTCACTTGGAGCGCGAGGTCGGGCAGGAATACGGCGAGCACTACTGGAAGATATTCGAGCAGCTGCGCGCGGAACTCGGATACGCGGATTATCTCGGCGCGCTGCAACGCTACCGCATCGCACATGGGAGCGACCCCAAATTGCAAGCGGTCTCGTACTTTCTACTGAACTACCCGTTTGCCGAGCGGCTCTATCCCAACTCTCTCAACGTGATCACACACTGCCGTCAATGGGGGCAAGTCGTACTCCTTACCGACGGCGACGTAGTGTTCCAGCCGCGAAAGATCGAACGATCGGGACTCTTTTCGGCCGTCGGGGGCGACGTCCTCATCTACGTTCACAAAGAGCGTGCGTTGGATGATGTGGCACGCCGTTACCCGGCTGAGCGTTATGTCGTGGTGGATGACAAGCTGCGCATCCTTGGCGACATCAAGTCGGCGTGGGGAGAGCGTGTGACGACCGTTTTCCCGCGACAGGGACACTACGCGCTCGATCCCAGTATCACGGCGAAGTACCCGCCCGCCGACATTAGCGTCGAAGGCATCGGATCGTTGCTCGATTACGATCTGTCGGCCTTCCTTCGCGTGCGGGTGCCCGAACTTCTGTTGCAGGAGCGTGTGCCTGCTGATGCGGAAGTCGCGGACCGACCCGATCAGCGCCGAGCGTAGCGCCGTGCTGCTCGTCGACGACAGGGTGCGGCAGCGCATCATTGGCGCCATTCCCGCCGCCATCGCTCCTCTCGGGCTTCGTATGCGACGTTCCTGGACACCGCGATGACCGTGAGTCCGCTTGCCGGACAGCCGGCCCAACCGGCGATGCTGGTCAATGTGCCGAAACTCGTCACCGCGTACTACGCTGACCTTCCCGATCCCGCCGTGCCCACGCAACGCGTGCGGTTCGGCACGTCAGGGCATCGCGGCTCTCCGTACGACAAGGCGTTCAACGAATGGCATATCCTCGCGATCAGTCAGGCCATCTGCCTCTACCGAAAAATAGCGGCTATTGATGGTCCGCTGTTTCTCGGCATGGACACGCACGCCCTCTCGGTGCCGGCGCTGGCCAGCGCGCTCGAGGTCTTGGCAGCCAACGGCGTCGACGTCATGATGGCCACGAACGACGAGTACACGCCGACGCCTGCCGTGTCACATGCGATTCTCGCATACAACCGCGAGCGAAGAACGGGACGCGGTGACGGCATAGTCATCACGCCGTCGCACAATCCACCGCATGACGGCGGATTCAAGTACAACCCGCCCCACGGCGGACCGGCGGAACACGCCGTCACCAGTTGGATCGAAGCGACGGCCAACGAGTTGCTCGCCAATGGCCTAACGACTGTGAAGCGGATGCCATTCGAGCGGGCGCTGCGCGCCTCCACGACGCACCGACACGACTATCTCGACGCTTACACGAGCGATCTCGATAACGTGGTCGACATGGAGGCCATTCGCGCCGCGACGATTTCGCTCGGGGTCGATCCGCTTGGCGGTGCGGGGGTCCACTACTGGAGGTGCATCGCCGAGCGTTACGGGTTGAACGTGACCGTTCTCAACGAGACCGTCGACCCGACGTTCCGTTTCATGACGGTGGACTGGGACGGTCAGATCCGCATGGACCCATCGTCCTCCTACGCAATGCAGAGTCTGATCGGGCTCAAGGATCAATTCGACATCGCGTTCGCCTGTGACCCCGATCATGACCGACACGGGATTGTCACTCCTGGCAGCGGTTTGATTCCGCCGAACCAGTACTTGTCGGCGGCCATCGACTACCTGTTCCAGCACCGAGCGACGTGGAGCACAGCGGCGGCCGTCGGCAAGACGGTGGTGAGCAGCCAGATGATCGATCGTGTCACGGCGACACTCGGCCGCACGCTCTACGAAGTGCCGGTTGGCTTTAAGTGGTTTGTCGCCGGCTTGCACGACGGTTCGCTGGCGATCGGTGGCGAGGAAAGCGCCGGCGCGTCGTTCGTTCGTCGGGATGGCAGCGTCTGAGCGCCTGGGAGCCAGACACAAATCCTCCTAGGGTCTCGATGATGCCGTAGCCGAGGTTGAGTAGGACGACGATCCAGAGGGCGCGCGTGTAAGTCGACGAGCGACTGCGAGGGGCGTTATTCCTTTCATTCGTCGACGTAGCGTGATCGCTGGAGGTTTCGGACGGGTCATCGCCCAGCTGATCGAGCCGATAGCCCAAACCCGTCACAACCGACTCGACGCGCGGGAGAACGACGCTAGCATCGTCGACCAGAAGCGTCATGATCTGCGAGGCAACCCACACCCTAACGGAGGAGACACCAGCAACCGTGCGCGCGGCCCCATCGATTTCCGCTGCATCTGAGGCGCAGTCCATCCCGGTGATCTGGTAGCGGATCGCTGACAAGCTGCTCGATGTCAAACTGTTCGATGGCGTAGTCATGTGCTGCTACGTTGTACTCGTTTGAACAGTGTCCCTCTTCATGACTTCGCCAACCCCATGACTTCACCGTTGTCCACGCCGATCGCTCCCTCGGCGTCTCAACTGCATCCGCGTAGCCTGCTTTTGGTATTTGGGCTCACAGCGTGCTTCCGGGTCGCCGAGCGTGAACGAACGCGCTCAGCGCGCACGAGGTCGTGACTGACCATCTCGCATTTTCGTTGCAGCAGAGTGCTCCGGCGCAGCCAAGTGCGATGCTATGGCATCGCCGTCATGCGTGTCCGGAATCGCCCGCGCTTCGAGCGGACCCAGCACAATACACGCCGCAGCGAAGAACGCGCCTAGGCGCCTCCACCATGCGATCTATGTGTGTTGCGAACGGCCCATATCGTTGTGGTATTCCTCAGTATGACCACCTACAGACATGGAGTATCGTACAGTAGCGCGAACCACACAAGTCGGCAGCGCGTGACGACCGAGATCGACATCGTACCGCCGCGAACGTCGGACTGCAGGTCGCCCAAGTCATCCCGAACGACAAGACCTTCGGGGGCGACCAAGCCCAGCAACGCGATTCCGACGTTCCCAAGGAAGAAGGCGTGAGTTGGCGCGGGGAGCATCCGAAAGCGCCGAGATGTTGATCGTGCAATGAGGCTAGGCGGCGTATCCTTGCGTACGCGTACCACTCGTCTTCCCACTGTCCGTACTTCTCGTGACCCTCATGGCACGTTGGCGCATGCAAACAGTCCTACGCAGCATTCGATTCAGACTCACCATGTGGTACACGCTGGTAGTCGGAGCGCTGGTCGTCGCCTTCGCGATCGGCTCGTACTACATCATCGCGCGCGTGCTCGCGGGCCGCGCCGATCGATTTCTTGCCGACGCGAATTCCGCCTTGTATGAAGAAGTCAGGAAGGAGACCAACGCGGGCGACGACGCGGTAAGCGTCATTCGCAACGCCCTCGTGGACTACCGGTTCCGGGAGATCGTCTTTCTCGCCTTCGACGGTACCGCGCTCCTTGCCCGTTCGCCTGCCGCTGGCGGCAGCGCGGCACTGGCAGCGGAGGCCGGGCCACAGCTCGACCTCGAGCGTCTCGCTGGCGACCTCGATCAGCACGCGCAGAATGTGCCGTTCACGTTAGGCGATGCGGAGGGGGGATTCCGGGTTACCATACGCCACCTCGCGATCGGAGCGACCGACTATCGCCTCGTCGCAGCGCAATCCTGGCACGGATACGCCGACACTTTGGAACTCATCGCGTGGGGCTACGTGATCGTCGTGCCCTTCCTGCTGCTGCTCGCGGCCGCGGGCGGGTATTGGCTCGCCGCGTACAGTCTTGCGCCGGTGTCAGCTATGGGAGAGAAGGCCGCCTCCATTGGGCGAAAGAATCTGCACGAGCGCCTCGTGGTGGCCAACGCCGACGATGAACTCGGCCGCCTCGCCGCCGTCTTCAATGACTTGCTCTCTCGGCTCGGAGGTGCCTTCGATCAGCAGCAGCGCTTCATGCAAGAGGCGTCCCACGAACTTCGAACCCCCGTATCGATCATTCGCGCGGAAGCAGATGTCGCCCTCTCCCAACCGATGCGCAGCGAGCGGGAGTATCGGGGTGCGCTTGCCGTGGTACACAACGCGTCGCTACGTCTTTCGCGCATCGTCGAGGATCTCTTCTTCCTGGCGCGCGCGGACGCCGATCAGCCGATCATCGAGCGTGCGCGCCTTGATCTCGGAGAGGTAGTGCAGAGCGCGGCACGCGCCTTACGCCACCGTGCGGCGGATGCCGCGGTCCGGGTATTGGTGCATGAGTCTCCGGAGTGCCCCATCGTCGGCGACTTCGTCCAACTCGAGCGCGTGCTGTTCAATCTCCTAGACAATTCGCTCAAGAATACCCCGGCCGGAGGTACGATCGAGATGCGCCTCACGCAACTTCCCGGATCGTACGCTATCCGGGTCTCCGATACCGGTGTTGGCATCGACGCGGACGCGCAATCGCAGATCTTCGACCGGTTCTTTCGACGCGCTCCATCGGTCCCGGGTCGCAGGGTATCTCGAATGACAGGCTCGGGACTCGGGCTTCCCATTGCTCGCGCGATCGCCGAGTCGCATGGTGGGCGGCTAGAGCTGACGCGAAGCGACACGACCGGGAGCGAATTCACGCTCTGGCTCCCCGTCCCGCGTACGGAGGGGGCCGGTTTGGACGTGGGGTAGGGCGACGCCGACCGCCGTGTTCCGTTCGTTCGCGCAACGAGTTGTGCGTGTCGGGCCATAGACCACACCCTCCATGTGCTGCGGATGGCGGCCCACTACACAGTCGGCGCACGGCGAAGCGTTGAGCGTGCAGTTAAGTCGCCGGTGATAGTCTTGTCGTGCACACTCGGCATCGCGACGACTCTCGGCGCGACCCCATGGACTTTCCCTCGGTAGTACCACCGGAGACGCGCCATGCAATGCACCTTTCGAAGCACCCTCGTCCTCGCCGCCTTCGCGTCGCTCGCAACGGTTGCGGGCGCGCAGGCGACGTCCACAATGAAAGAAGAGACACCCGGCCTCCTCGCGCAGGCCAAGATCAGTCCGGAGGACGCGCGTACCACAGCACTGGCCCGCGTGAAGGGCGGCACGATCAAGAAAGAGGAGATCGAGAAGGAGGACGGCAAGCTCGTGTACGCGTTCGATCTCAAGGTCGCCGGCAAGTCCGGGATCGAAGAGGTACTGATTGACGCCGTCACCGGCAAGATCGTGTCGGTGGATCACGAAAGTGTGAAGGAGGAAGCAGCGGAAGCGGCAAAGGACGCCAAGGTGGCGAGGGAGAAGGCCAAAGCCGCGGTGAAGAAGCCGTAGAGCGCATCGAGTCACTCGTGCTGCTTCCAATGGCGTTCGGCCATTCAATGCGACGACGAGGCGGTGCCGGTCCTCGACGGATCGGCGTCGTCTCGCTGTTTGTCGTTGGAGTATTGAGCAGCGCGCGCGGGGCACGCGCGCTAGCGGCACGGTCCTGCGTCACGCACACCGGAGAGCAAGCGCTCGGACATCTGGTCGGCCTTCGCGTCGACTCACTTCTCATCGAGACAAGTCCGCCGCGGCCCCTTCGCGGAATCGATCGTGCGATGCGGCGCGTGCATGCGCAGACGAGAGCCGCCACGATTCGAGACTCAGTCCATTGCGCATCGCTCGGGCAACGATTCGATTCGATGTCGACTGGCCGGTCCTTCGCTCACCTGGAATATCGAAGCGTCCGATGATCGGCCTCGGCATTTCTCCGTGGCTCGAGACGGAATGTCGTCGCGCCGCCCGCCCACATGACGCTAACTACCTGAGTCGGCCCCTCCAACGAAACCTGATGACCTACTTCCCCGGGTTAGTCCGCGTACCACGTGGTATCCTCGCACACATGCGTGTCGGCTGCGGTCTGGTACTCCTCGTAACGGCCGCGGTGCTCCCGCTGCGTGCGCAGGACAGCACGGCCGCGAAGCCCCCATCCGCCATCTCCGGCCGACGTCCTACACGTTCGTTTCTGTCGAGAGGGGAGATCGTGCTGCTGAGTTCATTCGCGTTAGGCACAGCGATCGTGTCACCGTTCGACCAGCGCTGGACATCGCAGTTGCAGCGCGCCGACTTGCAGGCGAATCGCCGCCTGAGCCGGAGCGCGGATGTCGTTCGCACGTTAGGCGACCCCGGCGCGCTGCTCATCTCCGGCTCTCTCTTCGCCGTCGGACGACTATCCCACCACCCCGGGTTGACCGACGCCGGCTTGCACGCGACGGAAGCGGTGATCGCGAGCGGGGTCGCGTCGGCGGTACTCAAAGGACTGGTGGGGCGTGCGCGACCGCTGACAGTGCAGAATGCGGACGCCGATGAGTATCTACCGGGACGCGGCTATCGGGGCGGCTATTCCTCCATGCCGTCGGGTCACACGACGGTCGCCTTTGCCGCAGCCGCCTCGTTTGGATCCGAATTGGGCCGATCGCATCCAAGGGTCGCACGCTTCGTCACGCCATTGCTCTACACTGCAGCGACGCTGGTTGGAGCTTCCCGACTCTACAACGACAAACACTGGGCGAGCGACGTGGTCGTGGCTGGCGCGCTCGGCACGCTCGTCGGCCGGCGGCTGGTCGGGTACGCGCATGCCACGCCGACCAGCCGGTTGAATGGCTGGCGCCTTCCTCTCACGGTCGGACTTGGCCACGGGGGCGCCCCCGTCGCTCAACTCCACATCGCATTTCGGTGAAAGGCCACCCGCATTCCGTCACGTCATACCGCGTGCTGCGATGGGTCATCACCGCAATGCTCGTGTTGCCGACAGCGGCGTGCGACGATCCGCGCCCTCCCCGGTTGCCGCGCGCCGCGATCCTACGCGACGCCCCGGTCGTCCTCTATCGCGCTACCGACCCCACTCGGCCGGCACGGGCAGCGATCTTCTTTTTCGGGAATGACGTGGGCTTCTGGAAGCCGCATCAAGCGTTGGCGTGGCAGCATAGCGGCATGCAGTACGCCGTAGCAGAATTCGACATTCGCCAACTGTTGGCCAAACTCCCCGATGCGAGCGGCGGGCGGGACAGCGTGTTCGCTTCGACGATGCGAAGGCTGATCGACTCCGCGCGGGCGGAACGTGGACCCACGCCCCCGCTGATACTGTCCGGACACTCGATCGGCAGCGAACTCGCGCTTTGGACCGCCGCGCACGTTCCGCTGCACGGACTGACCGGGGTGCTGGCGCTCTCGCCCGGCTCGCGGAGCCACCTCGATATTTCAGCGAGTGACCTGCTGATGTCCGCCGAGCCCACAGGTCCGCTCAGCTTTCTGTCGCCGAACAGATCCGGGCGATTCCATCGTCCCTCCGTATCGCGATCGTTCGGAGACAGCGCGACCAGTTCATCTTCGCCGATTCCGCCCTGCTCATCGCGGGACGATCGCGCGCGCGGCGCTACCTCGTGCCGTTCTCCGGACACTCGCTCAAGAGTGGTCTTGTCGCACAGTTCGGCGTTCGCCAAGCGCTCGAGTGGATTTTCGCCGGTTCTGCTGCAGCGGCGAGCTAGCGCGAGGCGATCCGTTGGCTGCACCGACGACCCGAGCGCGTGCCTCGTACGCCGCAGGTAGCGCGGCACCGACAACAAAGGGCATCAGGTAGTAGACCAACCGATAGCGCAACAGGGTGGCCATCATCTGCTCGACAGGCACGGCAGATTTCATCAGCAGAACCATCAACGTGTCGAAGACGACGACACCGCCAGGGACGTGGCTGAGCAGTCCTGCGACCTGCGCAAGAAGAAAGAGCGCGGAGAACGCCAGTACGCCCATGCCGTGTCCGGCGGGCAGCAACCCGTACACATAAGCAGAGACGCATCATCGCTCCGTCACCTGCAACACATATCCGGCGCCGCGACGCGTCCGGATAAGCGAGTGCGAGTGCCCGTCGTCGATTTTGCGCCGAAGCCGATTGATGTACGATTCAATCAGGTTGGAGACCGGGTCATAATTCTCGTCCCACACGTGCTCGGAGATCTCGCGGCGTCCCAGCACACGGTCGGCATTGCGGACGAGGTACTCGAGCAACGCGTATTCCTTGGTGGTCAGGGCAATCTCCTTGCCCGCACGTCGCGCAGTCTGGTTATGCGTGTCAAGCTCGAGATCGCGGACGCAGAGCACGCGTTCTCCTACCGATCCACTGCGTCGCATGAGCGCTCGAAGGCGTGCCAGGAGCTCGCCCAGATCAAAGGGTTTGGAGAGATAGTCGTCCGCTCCCGCGTCGAGTCCGGCGATGCGGTCCGCAATGGCGTCGCGTGCCGTAAGCATCAGAATGCGCGTCGTCGACCCTTTCGCACGAAGTTCTCGGCAGACACTCAACCCGTCCCGCCGGGGGAGCGCCACATCGAGCACGACGGCGTCGTACGGATTGATCGCCGCGAAGTACAGCGCCGCTTCACCATCCGCCGCCACATCTACGGCAAACGCGTGTTCGCGCAGGCCCCGCGCCAACACATCCGAAAGCGCCACGTCATCTTCCACGAGCAGTATTCGCACCGCGTGTTCCTCCTGCCAACTGGGGCGAGCCTGTGTTCGAAGTCGTGCCAGAGGCACGACCACACCAGCTGTTCCGTGCATCGTACCCGCTCAACAATCTATTGCGTGCCGTCAGGCTGTCGTGAGACTTCGCACAAACGAACTGCGCGTCCGTTCGCGCCGAGCGGTACGCGTTGTCTGGCATGTCGGACCTTGCAGTCATGTGCCAGTGATGTTTGGCGACTATCGTGCAGTCATGCGCATCCCGACCATCACGCGGACATGAGTGTTCGAGGCCACCGACTCCCGAGAGGACCCAAGCGTCTTCGACGTCTTGTGCGAGGATGCTGCATCTGGACGGTTATTGGGCTCGCGCCGGCCCCCGTGTCGGCGCAAGAGCCACTCACCCTCCGCGCGGCGGTCGAGCGCGCCTCGGTCGACGGCGGAGACGTTTCGCGGGCCCGCATCGACACAGTGTCATCTGCGGCGCTCGTGCGGGGGGCACGGTCGTGGCCCAATCCGCAACTCATCGCCGGCTACACGCAAGACGTACCACGGTACCACCTGGCGCTCGAGTTCCCGATAGACCCGACGTTCCTGCGTCGCTTGCGCATCGACGCCGCAGCTGCGGGTCATTTGGCTTCGCGGCGGCAGTGGCAATCGACGCTGGCGCTCACCCGGTGGCAGGTCGAGAGCGCGTATGCGAGAGCGCGCCTAGAGGAAGCGCGCGCCTCGCTCAGCCGGGCGACATACCAGGCAACCGACACTCTGCTTACCATGGCACGCCTTCGGCGAGACGAGGGAGACGCGAGCGACCTCGATGTCGATGTCGCCATGGTCGAAGCCATCCAATTCGCGAGCATGTATTCTGGCGATTCTCTGCAGGCCGAACTGGCGGTGCTCGAAGTGCAGCGCCTCGTAGGGCTGCGTAGCGATCAGCGCACGGTGATCCTCGTAGATTCGCTGGCAACGTTGGTGCGTGACGCATTGGCGACCGACACATCGTCGCGATCGGGTGGCCTTCCCGCGGCCGCCGCGCGCGCTACGGTTGTTGCACGCGCGCTCGAAGTAAGGCTGGCCCGTCGCCGATGGTGGCCAGTGCCTTCCGTCACGGTGGGATTCGACACGCACGATCCGAGCGGGACGGGCAACATGCCGCTGCCAATGGTTGGGGTGTCTGTCCCGCTACCGGCGTTCACCCGGTTCGGCGCGGGTATACAGTTGGCACACGCCGCCGAAGCGCGGGCACGGGTGGATCTCGCCGTCCTGGAACGGGAGACCGAGGGATCGTTCGTCCAAGCTCGGCAAACGCTCAAAAGCGCCGAGGCTCGACTGGTTGCACTGCGAGGCTCCCTCGACGCATCTCGCCGGATCGCCGAGCGGGCACTCCTCGCCTACCGCGAGGGCGCCGCCGCGCTTCCGTACGTGCTCCAGGTGCAACGCAGCGTGCGTGACGCCCTGGTGCAACGGATTGGCGCAGAGGCGGCCGCCCTGTCGGCGGCCGCCCAGATACGCTATCTCCTGACACCCACCACCCCCTAAGCCGATGCGTTTCACGACCTTCCGGGGCCCGCTGCTCTGCTGGCTGGCCATCGCGTGCAGCGGCGATCCCGCTCCCGGCGGCAAGGGCGAGCAGATGCCCGTGGTGGACGTCCAGTCGCTGGTGGTCGAACCAGCGCCGTTCGAGGAAACGCTTGTGGTGTCGGGCACCGTGACCTCCGGGCGCCAGGGGCTCGCTCTCGTCACGTCTCCCGTGGCCGCGCGGGTGGAGCGCGTGCTCATCACCCGGGACGATCCAGTACGCAGGGGCCAACCTCTCGTGGAACTCGATCGCTCGGCGCTCCTGGCGGAGGCTCGTCAGGCACGCATTGCACGCAACGCCACCCGCAACGCCCTGAGTCGCGCCGAACGCCTCAGCTCCGCCGGAGTGGTCCCGGCGCGCGACGTCGAACAGGCGCGAAGTGCCGCAGCGATGGCCGACGCGTCGGTGATTGTCAGTGAACGCAACTTGGAACGGAGCATCTTGCGCGCCCCGATTTCAGGAACCGTCACGCACGTCGCCGCCGTCATCGACATGATGGCCGATCCCTCCGTTCCACTCGTCGAGATCGTCGATCCCCGACTGGTCGAGGTTGTGGCCCTCGTACCGGCGGGCGCGGCGGCGCGCATCAGAACCCGACAGGGGGCGTTGTTGCTGGCGGGCGTACCGCAGACGCCCGAGACTCTGGGAACCGGCACGGTTCGCGCCATTGCCGCAGCCCTCGATTCGATCTCCCGAAGCGTGGAGGTACGCGTGGTGATCAGCCGCGTAGGCCGCTCGCTGCGCATCGGTGAAGCGGTCGATGCCCACATCACGCTGGCGAGCGTGCCAGACGCGCTCGTCGTGCCGGTCGATGCGATCGTCCCCGATGGAGATACGCAGCATCTCTTTGTGGTGGGCAACGACGGCGTGGCGCGTGCGCGAGCGGTCACGCTGGGCACGCGCAGCCGGGGAATGGTGCGCGTCTTGTCGGGGCTCCGCTCCGGTGATCGCGTGGTCACTGCAGGAGCGTACGGCATCACGGATTCTGCGCGGGTACGCCCGAAGCCCGCGAGCGCGCCGCCACGAGCACGTCAATGAGCCTGTTCGACGTCGTGAGTCGCCAGCGACGCCTGGTGCTGCTGGCGGTTGGAGGACTCTCGGCCGCCGGCGCGTGGGCAGCGCTTCGCATACCCTCGGCGATCTATCCCGAACTCGTCTTTCCGCGCATCGCGGTAGTGGTGACCGGGGCCGCCCTCGGAGCGCGACAGATGGTCTTCAGTGTCACGCGCCCGATCGAAGAAGCGCTGGGTGTGGTGCAAGGAGTCACGCGGGTCCGCTCACGCACGATTCGCGGAGCCACCGAGATCTCCGTTTCGTTCGCACCGTCGGCGGACATGCAGTTTGCGCTGCAGCAGACCCAAGCTCGCGTGGCGGAGGCGCGGACTCTACTTCCCCCCGGTCTCGATATCCAGGTGGAGCGCCTGACGCCGGCGGTCTTCCCGATTCTTTCCTACAACTTTCAGGGGGGCGACGCCGCCACACTCTACGACGTGGCGCGTTATCGCCTGAAGCCGGTTCTCTCTCGCATTCCCGGGGTTGCCCGGGTGGAGGTCCAGGGCGCCGAAGTGCGTGAGATGGAGGTGGTGGCCGACCCAGGCCAGCTCGCCGCGCGGGGGATGACGTACGACGATCTCGCGGCCGCGATCCGGGCGGGAACCACACCCCAGGCAGTGGGCCGTGTAGTCAAGGATTACCGCCAGTACTTGGCCATAACCGACCGCGAGGCGCGCAGTCCGGACGACATCGCCGATCTCACGATTCGTCCGGGCGTGCGAGTGAGGGACGTTGCCTCTGTTTCGATGGCGACCGAGGACCGGGTCCGACTGGTCACCGGCGACGGTCAGCCAGCCGCCCTCATAAATATTTCGCGGCAGCCGGGAGCCAGCACGATCGCCGTCGCCGACTCGGTCGCTGAGGTGATGGCGTCGTTCGGCCCGACCTTGCCGCGCGGGGCCACGCTCAAGGTCGTCTACGATCAGGCGGAGCTGGTGCGGGACTCGGTCCGCGCGGTGCGCGACGCCATGATCGTCGGCGCCGTGCTGGCGGTGATCGTGCTGCTCATCTTTCTCCGCCAAGCGGTGATTACGGCGATTAGCGCCGCCGTGATTCCACTCACGATGCTGCTGACGGTCTTCGTGATGTACCTGGCGGGCCAGACTTTCAACCTCATGACGCTGGGAGCGATGGCCGTAGCGATCGGACTGGTGATAGACGACGCGGTGGTGGTGGTCGAGAACATCTCGCGCCACCTAACGATGGGAGTCACATCCCGGCGCGCGCTGCGCGACGCGCTGCAGGAACTCATCTGGCCCGTCACCACGTCGACCATCACGTCCGTCGTGGTCTTCTTGCCCCTCGGCCTCCTGCAGGGGGTCGTTGGGCAGTTCTTCATCGCCCTCAGTATCACGCTGACCATTGCCGTCGTTGTATCGCTCGTGCTGGCGTTCACGCTCATTCCCCTACTCACCGAGCGCTTTGTGGAAGCGATCGTGCACGCCGAGTCCCGCCACGGCGCCACGAATTCCGAGGCGGGGCGCGGCGCCGTGTTCGCCCGCGTCGCGGCCGCGTACGGTCGCTCCCTCGAGTGGCTTCTTGAACGCCGGGGGCTGGCAGCCGGGGCGGCTGCGCTCCTGCTTGTTGGCGGGGGAGTCGCCGCGCGAACCATCGGCACCGGATTTCTCCCCGTGCTCGATGAAGGGGCCTTCGTCATGGACTACTTCACGCCCGGCGGAACGGCGCTGCAGGAGACCGATCGCGAGTTGCGTATTGCCGAGCGGATCCTGCTCCGCATTCCGGAAATCGAGGGCATCTCACGTCGCACCGGGGCGGAACTGGGACTTTTCGCCACCGGGCAGAACACGGGTGATCTGGTGGCACGCCTTGCTCCCCACCGCCGTCGCTCGCGCGACATCTTCGCCGTTATCGACCAGGCGCGGAGCGAGATCGGAGCCGCGGTCCCGCGGCTGCGCGTCGAGTTCATCCAGATTCTGTCAGACATCATCAACGATCTCGCGGGCAACCCGAGCCCAGTCGAGATCAAGCTGTTCGGTGAGCGGCTCGATACGCTGGATGCGTACGCCCGCCGCCTCGCGCCCCAGCTCGCGGCCGTCCCTGGGTTAGTGGATGTCTTCAACGGCGTGAGCGAACCATCGCCGGAGATGTTGATTCGGATTCGGGACGCTGACGCGGCGCACGCCGGGCTCACGGCTATGGACGTAGGTTCGCGAGTCGCCGGGGCGCTGCTCGGGGTGAGTGCGGGAGAGGTGCGCTTGGAAGACCGCGCCGTATCCATTCGGGTCCGAGCCCCCGATCGGGTGCGGCAAGATCCGGATCGCGTGGTGGACCTTCCGATGACGACGGGCGGGGGACGAACGACGTCGCTCGGTGCGCTCGCGGCAGTGCGCACGGTGGAGTCGCGGGGGGAACTGATGCGCGAGAACCAGCGACAGATGATTGCCATGACGGGACAGGTCGCCGATCGAGCACTCGGCGACGTCACGGCGAACGTGCAGGCGGTGCTGGCTCGAACGGGTCCGCCGATTGGTGTCACCGTCGAGATGGCCGGCCAGGCCGCGAGTCAGCGCGACGCTTTTCGCGAGCTCCTGCTGGTCATGCTACTGGCCGGGGTCTGCGTGACCGCGGTCATGGTGGTGCAGTTCACGTCCTTCGTCGAGCCGCTCGTCGTGCTGCTTGCCGCGCCGCTGTCCTTCGTCGGCGCGTTGGGCCTGCTGTTGGCCGTCGGCGTACCCCTCAACGTCTCGAGTCTGATGGGCCTCATCCTGCTGGTGGGCCTCATCGTGAAGAACGGGATTATCCTGCTCGACTTCGCGCACCACCGGATGCGCGATGGTTTGTCGCTGGCGGTGGCGATCCGCGAAGCCGCCGAGGTGCGCCTGCGGCCGATTCTCATGACCACGCTGTGCACGCTCTTCGGTTTGCTGCCGCTGGCGTTAGGCATCGGGGCCGGAAGCGAGCTGCAGCGCCCGCTCGCCCTCGCGGTGATCGGGGGACTGGCGCTGTCCACGCCGATCACGCTCTACCTGGTGCCCGCCGTTCTCGTGGCGGTGCGAGGTGCCGGGTGGCGGCCTCAAGGCGCGCGGCAGGCCGAAGATGCTCGGAGTGGCGATGAGTGACGGTGGAGCCCGCTCAACCATCCGGCGATTGACACCATCCGGCGATTGACTTGCCGAGTGCTTTCGGCGGCCCCAAGTTTGAAGTCTCGCGTGTGATATCTACCGAAGGATTGCGTAAGCTCATGCCGTCGTTTCACTCCTGGCTGGGAGTCGCCGCCAAGGCCCGAGAACTGAGACCGGTGCGCCTGCCGGCGCCAGTGGAACGCCACGCCGCGATTGTCCGGCAGTGGCGGGCCATCTCCGCCCTAACAATAAAAACCTTACATGACGGCCGGCCTCACCGCGTGGCTGACACAGTACGGATACGTGGGGCTGGCCCTCGGCGTGTTTCTCGAAAGTGCCGGCCTTCCAGTCCCCGGCGAGACCGCCCTCCTCGTCGCAGCGTTCGCGGCGGCGCACGGATCCCTTTCGCTGCCACTGGTGATGATCACTGCAGCGTCGGCGGGAATCCTGGGCGATAACCTTGGCTATGCGGTCGGCCGACGGTTCGGCCGACCGTGGCTCGAGCGATTCGGTCCCCGCGTCCTACTCTTCCCCGCCCGCCTCGCGCGCGCTGACGCCTTTTTCGCACGCTGGGGCGGCCCAGCCATAGCGCTCGCGCGATTTGCGCCGGGCGTGCGCGTGGTCGGCGCGCTCATGGCTGGCGTCAGCTGCATGCGTTGGCGGACGTTCCTCCTGTTCAACGCGCTCGGCGCCGTCGCCTGGGCGTCGATTGTAGGATTGCTGGGATACGGTTCGGGTACCGTCTGGCAAACTGTTGGCAAGCTGCCATCCGGACCGGTTGCAACCGGCCTCGTCATCGCCGCTACGGTTGTGTTGAGTATCGCGCTCCTGGCAGGGGCTGTGCGGCGCGCTCCGAGTCGTGACGGGCGATGGCTCGTATGGCGTTCCACGGCGATCGTTGCGGTAAGCCTCGCGGCCGCCCTCGTGTTGGCAGGAGTCGTGGATAGCGTGTCGGAGAAAGAAATCGGTGCCCTCGACACGGCTGCTCGCCAATGGATTCTCGCCCACCGTCCGCCGATGGTCGTCGGAGTGTTCACCGTGGTGTCCCGAGTCGGCTCCGCGATCTCACTTGGCGCGCTGACGCTGATCGTGCTGGTCGTGCTTTGGCGTCGGGGACGACGCGCCTCCCTGCCGGCCGCCTTGGTTCCGCTGCTCAGCGCTGGAGTCATCGTCACGCTCAAGCACGCCTTTGCACGCGTTCGGCCACCCGGCGGCGCACTGGCGCGAGAGCTGACCTACAGTTTTCCCAGCGGCCATACCGCTGCCGCAACCGCCGTGTTCATCACGCTGGCCATGGTGCTACACCGGGAGCGCTTGGCACCCGTGCGGGTGCCAGTGCTCGCGGTCGTCGCCAGCCTGCTCGTCGGGCTCTCGCGTGTCGTGCTCGATGTTCACTGGGCCAGCGACGTACTGGCGGGTTGGAGCGTGGGGATTTTGGTAGCAGTGGTCGGGATTGCGTTGCAGGAACGGCTGCGCCCCCAGGAAGAATCCGCGCAGTCCATCCCGGTGATCCGGTAGCGGATCGCTGACATGGTACGCGAGTTCGAAATGTTCGATGTTGTGGTCAATTGCGCGCACAAACTACTCGCGTGATCCGTGTCCCTATTCATGACTTCGTGACCCCCATGACTTCACCGTCTTCGACGCCGATCGCTTCCTCGGCTTCTCAACTGCATCAGCGTCGCCTGCTTTTGGTATTTGGGCTCACTTCGCTCTACCTCGTGGCCGAGGTCGTAGGGAGACTCATCACGAAGAGCCTCGCGCTCCTCGCCGACGCCGCGCTCATGACCGACGACATCAGCAAGATCGCCGATGCCCGCGCCATCGCGCGGCGCGCCTACCGAACGATCGAGCAGAACCTCTTCGTCGGCGTCGGTGTGGTGCACGTATTGGGCATCGTGGCCGCGCTGCTCAAGCTCATCGGACGGATCGAGGCGGCGATCATTCACCCGGGACCGGATATCCTGGTGTTCCTCAATTCGGTGCGACTGCTGCGCATGCGTTTCGACGAGTCGGGCACTACGCCGACGGCAAGGGGGAGCCGGTGAGGGCAAGGGGGAGCCGGTGAGGGCAAGATTGGAAAACGCCACTTCGCGGGTGGCGGTAAGCGAAGTGTGAAAGGATCCTCGGTTTCCTCGCCCGCCTCTTGGTTTTACGGTGCGTAGAATACCCGACATGCATCACGCTTTCACTCCGAAAATCCCCGACCACACCACGCGATTCTCCCGACGGCGCCTTCGCTCCCCTAGTGCGACATTCGTCGGCGTGTTCACGCACCCGACACGCTCTCTCGGAGATTCGCATGTTCCGCAAAACGTTCGCCTCGTTCGCAGGCTTCGTCCTCCTCGCGGCCGCCTGCTCCGATTCGGCCACGTCCGTGGCGATCGATCCCGCCGCCACCGTCGTTAGCGTCACGCCGGCCAATGCGGCCGGTGGGGTGAATCCAGCTGCGCCGGTAGTCGTCACTTTCAATCGCGCCATGATGTCGGGAATGGAGATGCTCGTTGTCCTGCATGAAGGCTCGGTCACGGGCGCCGCAGTAGTCGGCAGCTACGCCTGGTCGAGCGACCGCTCGTCCCTCACCTTCACCCCGGCGGCGGCACTCAGGAGCAAGACCTCCTACGTCCTCCACCTCGCGCCGGATCTCCGCACGTCCTCGGGCCAACGGCTCAACCATCAAGGGTGCACCTCTCTCGGCGGCCGCAACGTCAACCAGGGGATGATGGGCGGCGGCATGATGAACAACGGCGCGATGGGCCCCGGGATGATGGGGAATGGATGGCGTGCGCTGAGCGGCAGCTACGGCATGATTTTCACCTTCACGACCGCGTAGACAGACAGGTGTCGAGGTGCGCCTTCGGCGCGTTCGGTGTGACCACGCACCGAAGGGCACCTATCACACCTACAGCTTGAGGTAGCGCCACGACTTCTCGAAGAGCACCTTGCACTTCGACGT
>Ga0163144_10004393_pt1 | contig 31770 bp, 21 predicted proteins | sample OliLak19BULKMAT1_FD_123175 | JGI IMG/M metagenome (GOLD analysis project Ga0163144, IMG submission 123175) | Freshwater microbial mat bacterial communities from Lake Vanda, McMurdo Dry Valleys, Antarctica - Oligotrophic Lake LV.19.BULKMAT1 | ecosystem: Environmental > Aquatic > Freshwater >... | reverse complement strand
CAAGCTCCCAATCCCGACAAGACTTAACCACGCTATCAGCCGCCCCTATGCCCTTCGCATTTTGTAAAATCTACACGCGAACTTGTGGGTAAACTTAAGGGCATCGCCCCACCTGCACACCGAGCGGTTTCCCACTTCGGGTGGGGCGTTGCCCCAGCCTACCCCTCCGGATACTGCCGGCAGTACTCGTACAGTGCCATCGTCGTCGCCGTCGCCACGTTGTAGCTGAATGGCAGCCCCCATACGGGGATCTCCACGACGTCGTGCAGCAGCTTGAGCAAGTCAGGCGTCAGCCCCGTCCGCTCGTTGCCGATCACCAGCGCCGTCTTGCGGTGGAACTGGTAGTGGTGCATGTCGTGCGAATCGGTCGTCTGCTCCAGGCCGACCAGCCGGTAGCCCTCCTCGCGTAGCCGCTCCATCACCGGCGGCAGCGTGCGGCGAACTTCGATCGTAATCGTATCGGCCCCGTCGCGGGCGATCTTGCGATCGAGACTCGCCTGGCCGGTGCAGACAATCCGGTCGAGCCCGCAGCAACTCGCCACGCGGGCGATCCGCGAGAGGTTGATGTTGCTCCGCATCGGAGCGCACACGATCAGCAACTCGCGCGGTGTGGTCAGCTCTCGGGGAGGTTTGTGGCGCAGGTGTTCGAAGCTCATGGAGAGCGATTCTAGCAATTACGCCCGACTCTATCAGGCCACACTCTGCTTTGCCGTGACCGCAAAGTCCGGTAAGCTTACTGTGGCGGCTGTTAGAAGCCACCGGCTCCGCCGGTGGACGAATCTCACTCGAAGTCAACCTTCCCGCAAGTTCGTCCACCGGCAGAGCCGGATGGCTTTTATCGGCGTAGTGTTCGAACCCTTCCTCCCTCACCTCCATAGCATTACCGCATGCGTCTGGAAGGCCGATCGCTGTTCCCCTGGATTGCCGGCGCGGCGATTCTCTGCTCCATCGGCTGGGCCCTCAACCGCGGCCAACTCCCGCCCGCCGACTTCACGTTCGTCAACGGCACCGAGGTGAAGAGCCTCGATCCCGCGATCGTCACCGGCCAGCCTGAGAACCGGATGATCAACGCCCTCTTCGAAGGGCTCACCAGCTGGAATCCCGAGACGCTCGTTCCTGAACCAGGCGTCGCCGAGCGGTGGGACGTTTCCGACGATCTGCTGACTTACACGTTCCACCTTCGCAAAGACGCCAAGTGGTCTGACGGCTCGCCGGTGACCGCTCACGACTTCATCTACTCGATGCGGCGCTTCCTCGATCCCCGCACCGCGGCCGAGTACTCCTACCAGGCGTGGTACGTGAAGAACGCCAAGAAGTACAGCGGCGGCGGCCGCGCGGTCCGACCGGGCGACAACGTTGAAGTCGAACTGAACGTCGATCCCGACGGCGTGAACTCTATCCGCGGCAAGTTGGTTCGCGGCAAGCTCGTCAGCATCGAAGACAAGGCAGGAAAAGAACTCACCGACGACAATCTCATCAGGGCGGCAGCCGACGCCGCGCTCAACATCGAAGACTGGACCTTCGTCATCGCCACCGAGGCCGGCGAGGAACGCTTCCGCAACGCCGACGATGCATCAGCCGCCAGCAACGAACCGGCCGAGGGCGAGCGCTTCGCCCGCCAAATCCTGCTCGACCTCCACGACGTCGGCATGCGCGTCGTCGACGACCACACGATCGAGTTCCAGCTTGAGAACCCGACCCCTTACTTCCTCACGCTCCTCGGCTTCTATCCCCTTTTTCCCGTCCAGCAGAAGTGCGTCGAAACGTTCGGCTCGCCTCAGTGGACCGACGTCGAGAACATCGTCTGCAACGGCCCTTTCAAGCCCGAGTTCCGCCGCCTCCGCGACCGTACCCGCGTGGTGAAGAACGAGCACTACTGGAACCGCGACAACGTCAAACTCAACAGCGTCGACTTCCTCGCCGTCGAATCGAGCACGACGGCGCTCAACCTCTACCTCACGGGCGAAGTCGACTGGATCTACGACGTCCCCGCCGCCGCATTACGAACGCTCCTCGCTGAGCAGCCGCCGCGCGATGACATCAACCCGGTCCCGCTGCTCAACACCTACTTCTACCTCCTCAACGTCACGCGCAAGCCGTTCGACGACGTGCGGGTCCGCAAAGCCCTCTCGATGGCGATCGACCGCGAGGAACTTACAGAGGAATTCCTTGGCGCTGGCGAGATCCCAACTTACAGCTTGGTTCCTCCAGGACTTCCGGGCTATGCCCCGCCGCAGTGCCCACAGGAAAATGTAGTTGAAGCGAGGCGGTTACTGGCCGAAGCGGGCTTTCCTGGAGGTCGCGGTTTTCCGACCCTTGAAATCCTTTACAATACGCATGAACAGCATCAGTCGATAGCGCAACTAATTCGTGATCAATGGCGGAACAATCTCGGCGTCAAGGTTCGCACTCGCAACGAGGAGTGGGCCACCTTCAACTCCAGCCAGCGACAACTCAACTTCGACGTCTCCCGCCGCGGCTGGATCGGCGACTACGCCGATCCGAACACGTTTCTCGACATGTTCGTTAGCGGCGGCGAAAACAACTGCACCGGCTGGGGCGACGCCGAGTACGACAAACTGATCGCCGCGGCGGCCGTCGAACCCGATCCGGCCAAACGGCTCGACCTACTCCACCAGGCCGAGACGATCCTCATGGACGAGCAGCCGATCATTCCGTTCTACAACTACGTCAGCAAGAACATGGTGAAGCCCAACATCCGCGGCTTCTACAACAACATCCAGGACACGCACCCCCTCTCCGCACTTTGGATCGACGCCGAGGAAGAGACGCCCAACCCGTTCATGGAGGGACGGGAATGATCAACTTTATCGGCAAGCGACTCTTCTGGCTGCTGATCACGATGTGGGCGGTGTTTACTGTCTCGTTCATCTTGATGCGCAGCGTCCCCGGCGGACCGTTCGATCGCGAAAAAGCCGTCGCCCCAGAGATCAAACGCAACCTCGAACGCCGCTACAACCTCGACAAGCCGGTGCTGGTGCAATACGGCCTCGAACTGCAGCGCGTCTTTCTGCACGGCGATCTCGGCCACTGCATGAACATTGCCGACGCCAGCGTCAACTACGTCATTCGGCAAGGGCTCCCCATTTCTGCGGCCCTCGGCATTCTCGCAATGACCTTTGCCGTGAGCTTCGGCGTCCTTACCGGCGTCGTCGCCGCCGCGATGCGCGGCAGCCCACTCGACATCGGACTACGCTTGGCGGCCACAGCGGGAATCGCGCTGCCGAACTTCGTCGTTGCGGGCATCTGCATCCTGCTCTTCGTCTTCTGGATTCCGCTGCTCCCAGCGGCGGGCTGGGGCAGCCTCTCGCAACTGGTGCTCCCTGCGTTCTGCCTCGGCGCCCCCTACGCGGCCGAGGTCGCCCGCATCACGCGCACCAGCATGCTCGACGCCCTCTCGCACGACTACATCCGCACCGCCCGCGCGAAAGGGGTGAGCCGAACCCGCGTGGTATTAGTCCACGGCCTCCGCAACTCGCTCCTGCCGGTCGTTTCATTTCTCGGCCCGGCGGTGGCGGGCATCCTCACCGGCTCGCTCATCGTAGAACAAATCTTCGGCATCCCCGGCCTTGGCGTCTATTTCGTCAAATCCGCCCTGCAGCGCGATTACACCCTCTCGATGGGCGTCGTCCTCCTCTACACGCTCGTCCTCTACACGATGAACTTCCTGGTCGACCTCTCCTACGCCTACCTCGACCCCCGCGTGGAGTTGGAGTAACCGAATTGGCCAATCGCATTCATCTCTCGCAAAGCCGCCAAGGCGCAAAGGAAGCGCAAAGAAAACATCGCTCTGTATTTCTTTGCGCGTCTTTGCGTCTTCGCGCCTTTGCGTGAAACATATCCGTCGCCATGCCAGAAGAGCCAAAACAACCGACCGCCGGAACCTCGCTCGCCCGCGATGCCTGGCGTCGGCTGCGCCGCGATTGGGCCGCGATGGGCGCGCTGGCCACGCTGATCGTCGTCTGCTTGCTCGCCGCCGTCACTCCGATTCTCCCGCTGCAGCCCCCCGACCGCGTCCAAACCGACCTGCAGTACAAACCTCCCACGCTCAAACCCCTCTGGATCGACGGCTTCACACTCAACCTGGAAGCGATCGAACAGGCCCCCGCTGAAGTCGCCAAACTCCGCGATCAACTCCCTGAACTTGAAGCCGCCCACCGCGAAGCCCGCGACGCATTTCGAGTCGCTGAGCGCCAGTTAGCGACCGACCTGCCGCCGCTAGAACGCGAAGCCCGGCTCGAACCCGCCAGAAAAACCCGCAACGACGCTTTCGAAGCCCTCGTCCGCAAGAACGCCGAGATCGACGACACGATCCAGGCCCCGTTCACGCAAGCCGGCTTTGCCGAACTCGGCCCGGTCAGCCGCTGGATGGTCCGCGCCCGCTACGCGATGTTCGGCGAGTCGCAGGTCAACTCGATCTGCGGCCGCGATCTCTTCGGCCGCGACGTCCTCTCGCGCGTCTTCTGGGGCGCCCGCATCTCACTGATGGTCGGCCTCGTCGCGACGATGGTCTCGCTGGTGATCGGCGTCACCTACGGCGCCGTCGCCGGCTTCTTCGGCGGTTGGCTCGACAACGCGATGATGCGGTTCGTTGATCTTCTTTACTCGATTCCGTTCATCTTCGTCGTGATCTTCATCATCACGATCCTCAACGACGACAGCACGCCCGAAAGTTGGGGCACCCGCCTCGCTTACCTCGGCATCAACAAGATCACCGTCTTCTACCTCGTCGTCGGCGCCATCTACTGGCTGACGATGGCCCGCGTCGTCCGCGGCCAAGTGATCTCGTTGAAGACCGAACCGTTCGTCGAAGCCGCCCGCTCGCTCGGCGCCGGCAGCTGGCGCATCATCTTTCGGCATCTCCTGCCGAACGTCTCGAGCGTGGTGCTCGTCTACCTGACGCTCACCATTCCGCGCGTGATGCTCTTCGAAGCCTTCCTCTCGTTCCTCGGCCTCGGCGTCGAGGCCCCCGACGTCTCCTGGGGCCTGCTGGCCAAAGAAGGCATCGAAGTCCTCTCGCCAGTCCAAGTCTACTGGTGGCTCGTCCTCTTCCCCAGCCTCGCCCTCGGCGCCACGCTCCTGGCCCTAAACTTCCTCGGCGACGGCCTGCGTGACGCGCTCGATCCGCGTATGAAGGACCGGTGATGAAATGACCAATGACCAAGCCTCAATGACCATTCTCCCATTAGTTGACGTGGCTACGGCGTAGTCTTGGCGGAAAAGACTCCTGCGATAAGCGTGCCATCGGAACCAAAAAAGTCGGTCTCGTAATGCAACGGGAAGACCGCGTCACCACCGCGCCCAATAGCTTTCTGCAACGCGCGAAGTGACAAAGCGTTTAGCTCACCAAGCAACGGGTGCCGGCTGAATTCATGGCGGTTACCACCGGTAAACAGCGTCACCACAAACGCATCATTGTTCATGATATATCCGTCCAGCCTCGTCCCGGCGGCGCTTACAAACCGTGCCTTAACGAAGAGCCGCATGCGCTCGGGCAGTGGATACGGCCGGAGGATTGGGTACGCGCAATGATCGTTTCCATGGTGGACTCGTTCAAGTTCCTGCTCCAACCATTCCTGATCGACTCCCCACGAGACGATCTCTTCCCTTTCCTCATAATCGTAGTGCTCAGACCAGATGGGGTGCAGATCGAAGTGCTGCTTCGACAACTGGCTCATTGGCACAAGCGTGAAAATCTCTGGAGAGTAACTTGAGGTAATCGCCATGTCTGCTTACTGGTTGGTCATTGGGACTTGGTCATTGGTCATTCGCGAACACCGCCTCACTTCTTTTTCGCGAGTAAATCCAGCGAAGCCGCCGTCAGCGTCCGCACCCCAGTCGTCAGCGTGCCATCGATGTTGGGATAGAACAGCGGCGAGTGCAACGATGGGGCCAGCGTCCCGTCCGTTTCGTGCTTCGTCAGTCGCGCCTGATCGACCGCCCCCACCGCGATCATCAGAATCGGCACGCCCGCCCGGCCGTAGGCCCCAAAGTCTTCACCCCCCATCGACGGCTCCGATTCCTCGACTTTGCCCTCGCCCAGTTCCTTCCGAACGACCGGCTCCAAACGCTTCGCCAGATCGGCGTCGTTTGCCAGCGCCGGCGTCCCGTCCGACACCGTGATGTCAGGCTTCGGCGCCCCCGCGCTCGCCGCCGCGGCGTTCGCCTTCCGCTCGATCGCATCGAGAATTTGCTTCCGCACCTCGGGCGTATAGCTCCGCACCGTCAGCTGCAGCGTGCAGTCGTCGCCGATGACGTTGTGCTTCGTCCCGCCATGGATCGAACCGACCGTCACCACCAGCGGGTCGATCGGCTTCACCTCGCGGCTCGCAATCGTCTGCAGGTCGAGCACCAGCTTCGCGGCGATCACAATCGGGTCGATCGTCATGTGGGGATACGCCCCGTGGCCTCCCTTGCCGTGAACAACGATGTCGACGCTGTCGACGTTGGCCATCGCGTAACCCGCGCGCCATGCGACTTGGCCCGTGGGGCGATCGGCCGCCACATGAAGCGCTAACGCATAATTGGGTCGCGGAAACCTGCGGAACAACCCGTCATCAAGCATCGCCTGCGCGCCGGCGCCCTTTTCTTCGGCCGGCTGAAAGATCGGCACGAGCGTCCCGCTCCATTGATCGCGATGCGTCGCCAGGTACTCCAGCGTTCCCAGCAGCATCGTCATGTGCATGTCGTGCCCGCACGCATGCATCACGCCGACGGTGGCGCCGCGAGCGTCGCGTACCTCCACCTGCGAGGCGTACGGCAACCCCGTCTCTTCCACCACCGGCAACCCATCCATGTCGGCCCGCAGCAGCAGCGTCGGCCCGTCGCCATTCTTCAACACGCCGACGACGCCATGGCCGCCAACCTTCGCGGTGACGGTGAAGCCGAGCTTGCGTAGCTGCTCGGCCATTTTCGCCGCGGTTTTCTCTTCCTCATGCGACAGCTCCGGCGTCTCATGGAGCGACTTGTAAAACTGGGTAAGCTCGGGCGTGGCTTTCTTCAACCAATCGGTCACCGGCTCGGCGCCGCTGGCGGGGGGGAGGGCGCCAGTCAGCAGGAAAAAAAAGGACCAGCACCCGTTGGCGAGACCAACCGTGCGCGTTAAACTTCGGGCATTCATTCGACCGCTCTTGTTCATTGGAGCCGCTGGGAGTTCATCGCTCGCAGCGGCTCCTCTTATTTGATGACAAGAAGCGAGCCGACCGCGGCACGGCTGATTGTAATCGCCCGCCGCCCCGCTGCCATTCTCTTCTCCGGCGATTAATTATTAACCGCCAAGGACGCCAAGAGCGCCAAGGAAATACGGGGAGTTTTTTAACCACGAAACAGACGAAAAAGACGAAAGGAAGAAGTCGAGAAGCAAGGAAAAGCTTGGCCACTTACTGACTCCCTTTTCGTCTTTTTCGTCTGTTTCGTGGTTATCGCATTTGCATTTATCCCCGTATGAATTGCGTCTATCTCTGTAACCGCCGATAAACGCCGATAAACGCAAATAGTTTCTTATCCGCGTTCATCGGCGGTTCCAATAGTATTTGTATTTCCTTGGCGCTCTTGGCGTCCTTGGCGGTTCAATTCCTCTTCTTCAACTTCAACCCCAATCGCCGCTTCCCGCCAAAGCGAGCAGCTTCGGCACGACGCTACGCAGCGCCCGCGCTCGGTGGCTGATCGCCGACTTCACCAGCGGCCCGAGTTGCCCGAAGGTCTGGTGATACTCCACCACCTCGAACAGCGGGTCGTACCCGAAACCATTCGCCCCCGCCGGTTCAAACACGATCCGCCCACGGCAGATATCAGCGCTCTCGGCCCGAATTTCCCCGCGCGGATCGGCCACCGCCACATGGCAAACGTAATGCGCCGTCCGCCGCGCCAGCGGCAGGTCGCCAAGATCCGCCAGCAGCTTGGCGTTGTTGTCGGCGTCGGTCGCGTTCTCGCCCGCATACCGCGCCGAGTAGACGCCCGGCCGCCCGCCGAGCGCATCGACCGCCAACCCGCTGTCGTCGGCCATCACCCACGCCCCCAAATGCAGCGCTTGCTCCGCCGCCTTCTTCCGGGCGTTGTAGGCAAACGTGTCGCCATCTTCGACCACGTCGAGAATCGGCCGCCCCGTCTCCTTCAGCGTTAGCACCTCAAACCCAAACGGGGCGAGCAACTCCTGCAGCTCCAGCCCCTTCTTCAGGTTCGTCGTGCCAATAACCAATCGATGAGCGGTCATGTGCTTACTTCGTAAGACTCCAGGATCCACCTTGTGGTCCCCTCCCCTTGAGGGGGAGGGTTAGGGAGGGGTGATCCGTTGCGTGTACCAGGCTTCCACTCCTTCCCCGGCCCTCTTCTTCAAGGGGAGGGGATCCAGGTTCAGAGGAGGAATTTTACTAACGTCCACTCTTGAAAATGGCCACTTAATGCGATAGTGTACAAATGGATATTTTCCGGCGTGCGTTTCGAGAAATTCAAACCGCCAACCAAATCGACGACAAACCAAGCGACGCCATCAAAGCCGCTTGCGGCTTAGCGCTCTTTGAAAACTGGATCTCACCCTAGCACGCTGGCCGTCGGCAACTCCATGCGACGGGAACGGAATCGATGCGCGCCGTCACGCCAGAATTGACCCCGCCGGCGCCGAGATCACCTAACAAATGAATTGGTGATGTCGGTGGCCTCGGTGATCACGGTGATCACGGTGATCTCGCAACGTGTCGCTGGAACCGACAGCGCCCATGTCTGCCAACTCCAATTGGCAGACATGGCAGAGTTGGCGGACAAGACGCCACTCAGCCAATGAAAAGGAACCGCCGATGAACGCGGATAGACGCAGATAAAGAATTATTTGCGTTCATCGGCGTTCATCGGCGGTTCCAAGAATTCTTGTATTCCCTTGGCGCTCTTGGCGGTTCAATTCCCGCAATTACTGCCGAACGTAAGCCGAACTCACCGACTGCTTCGGCGCCTCGATCGGTGTCGGCTGAATATCGAACGGCAGACCCACGAAGTCCTTCGGATGGAAGCCCTCCATCGCGTCGCCGAACGACTTCGAGAATCGCTGGTCAAACTCGCTGAGGACTTTTTCCTCAGTATGCTCGGCCTTTTGGATATCTTCGCTGTCGGCGCCGATCGCCTGGTAGGTCGCCCGTTCGAACCCGACGTTCGGCGTCGCGGCGCCAAACGTGTTGACAATGATCTGGGCCTCGCGCGTCGACGCCGTCAGCTGTCCATGCTCGTTCCGCTGCAGGTCGTCGAACGACCCGACGGTAACATAGCTTTCGTAGCGATCGTGGAATTCGTACGCTTCCCAACCTTTACTGCGCAGGGCGACCGTCAGGTCGTGGGCCTTCTTGATCGCCAACACCAGTGCATCGTCTTCGTTCGCGCGACGAACCGAGGCGCCGCCGGCCATCCCGTTGTTCGCGTCCTTGAGCGACACCTTGCCGCCGAACGTCGCCACCTTGATCGTGTACTTGCCCGGGCACTTTAGCAACGAATGCTCAAAGTCCTTGTTCCACTTGGCGACTTCGGGCTCAACGCCGACCGGGGCAAAATACTCCTTCGGCAGCATTGGATTGCGAGTTAGAAAGGCGTGGCCCATCGGCCCGCGATTGACTTGCTTGCCGAGCTTTTGCTTCACAGTCCGTTGCAGTTGCCGCACCGCGACGAGGCTTTGCGAAGTCGCTTCGCCCGATTCCAGTTTGAGCGACTCTGGTTCCAGCGTCTTGACGCTGTCGAGCAGTGCCTGGGCTTCGAGGTCGTCGATGTGTTGGAACTCGCCGACCAGCACAGCATGCTCCAAGATTTGGCTCCCCCGTTGGTAGCGTCGCTTGATCGGGGCGGCGTGGTTGTCGATGCCGCGCCCGGGACGCTCGTCCTCCAGCTTGAAGGTCATCGCATAGTAGTAGGCGGGGAGGTTGTACTTGGTACGCAACTCGGTGACGAGCTCGCGGGCCTCGGTTTCGCCCCCTTCGCCGTTGAACGACATCGCCATCACCAGCCAGGGACCGTTCTTCTCGGTCAGCGTGTAGTCGCCGTTCGGATCGGCCTCGACCCGTTTACGCGGCATCACCTGCCGCCAAAACGGTTCGGCGGCTTCGCTGCGGAGGGGGAACGAACTCGCAGCCGTCATCGCCAACGCCACGAGCGCAATCAGGTTTCGAAGGCGGGAATAGCGGCAGGCCAGCGGCGATAGAAAGGTCATGGTCGGTTCCGCGGTCGGAAGGCACAAGTCGGTCGCGCCGGGAGTTTCGCTCCGGCGGAATTTTCGGCGGAAACGTAGCAGAGAGGATCGGTCCGCGCCCAGGTCGGATTCGCCCCCGCTAGCACCGGCGGGCCGCGGAATCGGGTCCGGCGACGCCGGCAGCGACCGGCGGCGCGGACGGCGGGGAGCGGAAATCGACCGTTTTCGCACCAAGAGGGGGCAACTCCTAGCGAATGGCCTGCAACGACCCGCTATAGTGGTAATGACGATTCCGCGGCGGTGCGGGGCCGTCACCGTAGATTTAGAGACTCAGAACTGGGAAACAACGATGCGTGAATTCTTACTCGGAATGTGGTTAGCCATCGCGGTCGTGGCAGCAGGCCCGGCTGTTCGCTCGTTTGCCGACGAGTCTCCTGCTAAAGACGAAAAGTCGACGGCGGCTGAGAAGGCTGATGACAAGCAGGCCGATGAAGCTAAGTCTGCTGACAAGTCCGAGAAGGCCGACAAGAAGGAAGCCGACGAGAAAGCGTCAAAGGATGACGATAAGGCCGAAGCCAAGAAGCTGAAGGCCAAAAAGGAAGCGGCTGCCAAGGCTGAAGCCGACAAGGCTGCCAAGAAAGAAGCCAAGAAGGACGCCGACAAGAAGGAAACTAAAGCGGCCGAGAAGAAGGTCCGTATCGCTTACATCATCATCGACGGCGCCCTTCCCGAATCGCCCGGCGAGATGTCGCTCTTCGGCGACCTCGGCGTCGACCTCCGCAAGACGATGGCCCGCCTCGAAAAGGCGGGAGAAGACGAATCAATCGCCGGCGTGATTCTCCAAATCGACGCCGCTCCCGGCCGCGGCAAGCTCAACGAACTTCGCAGCGCGATCAAGCGCGTCCAAGGCAAAGGGAAAAAGGTCTACGCTCTGCTCGAATCGGCGATGGGCCCGCAGTACCAACTCGCCTCGGCCTGCGATGAGATCATTCTCCCCGAGTCGGGCGAAGTCCTCCTTCCTGGCGTGCGGGCCGAGTTCTCGTTCTACAAAGACCTGTTCGCCAAGATCGGCGTCGAAGCCGACATGCTCCACGTCGGCGACTTCAAAGGCGCCGCCGAGCCCTATACCCGCGACAGCCTCAGCGAGCCGGTTCGCAAGAATATGACCGCGCTGATCGACGACCTCTACGACGAGATGCTCACCACGATCGCCTCAGACCGCGACATTAAGATCGAGGAAATCCGCAAGCTCGTTGACCAGGGCTTGCTGATGGCCGCCGAGGCCAAGGAGGCGGGACTCGTCGATCGCGTCATCTACCCCGACCAGTTCCGCGACGCGCTGCAGGCCGAGTATAAGGCCGACAAGCTCGTTTACGTCGAGAACTACGCCAAGCAAAAGGTCGACACCGACTTCAGCGGCCCGATGGGGATGATGAAACTCTTCCAATCGATGATGGGCGAGGGACGCAGCGGCAGCGGCGACAGCGCTCCAAAGATCGCCGTTGTCTACGCCGTCGGCCCGATCATGAGCGGCAAGAGCCAGAGCAGCCTCATGGGCGGCACGTCGATGGGTTCGACCACCATTGTCGAAGCATTGCAAGAAGCCGCGAAGGATGAAACGGTCAAAGCAATCGTCCTCCGCGTCGACAGCCCCGGCGGTTCGGCGCTGGCCAGCGACTTGATCTGGCGGCAGACGCAAGCGATCGACAAGCCGATCATTGCTAGCATGGGCGACGTTGCCGCCAGCGGCGGCTACTACATCTCGATGGGCGCCGACCGCATCTTCGCCGAGCCAGGAACCGTCACCGGCTCCATCGGCGTCGTCGGCGGCAAGCTGGCGATGAAGGGGGTCTACGACAAGCTCGGCATCGACACAGAGTCGATCTCGCGCGGCGAGAACAGCGGCATCTTCTCGACGACCGACAAGTTCTCTGAATCCGAACGCAAGGTCGTCGAACGGATGATGAAGGTCGTCTACGAGCAGTTCACCTCGAAAGCGGCCGAAGGTCGCAAGATGAAGCAGGAAGATCTCGAAAAGCTCGCCGGCGGCCAGGTCTACACCGGCCGCGTCGCCAAGCGACTCGGCTTGATCGACGAAGTCGGCACGCTGCGCGATTCGATCCAATCCGCTAAGCGGCTCGCCGGGCTCGATCCCGACAAGAAGGTCGAACTGATCGTTCTGCCGAAGCCGGAAAACCCCTTCGAGGCCCTCCTCGGCGGCAACATGGACGCCGAACGCGAAGCCGAAGCCCGCGTCATCGCCAGCCTGACGACGTTCGCTCCGGAACTACGCGGCGTGTTGCAACACGCGCTCCAACTTCGCCAGGCGATGCGCGAACCGGTGGCGTTGATGATGCCCTATTGGTTCGAGATTAAGTAACGACGTGGTTTGAAATCGGCAAGGCGGCGGAGCAGCGGCAGGCGGTCGCACGGAATTCACGACGATCGTCAGCCTATGCAGCGTTTGGATTTGAGACTCGATCGATGCCGTCGCAGGATGCCAGCAGCAGCGCTGTTGGCGTCCCTCCTCGCATCGTGCTTCGAAGTAACGTTGCCGCCAGCCTGTTCCGTTGCGCGTGCGGCGGAGATCGCTCAGCCAGCGATTCCGCCAAAACAGGAAAGCGTCGCGGCCAACGCCGAGCGCGGTCGGACGTTGGCAGCGAAGTGGTGCGGCAACTGCCACATGGCGCCCGAACCCGGCGACCTGCCGCGCGACCGATGGCCGTACGTCATCAAATGGATGGGCAACTACCTCGGTTACCCGAATTCAGATGATGACATCAAAAACCTGATCTACCCGACGCTTGTCGCTACCAAACCCTTCATCACGCCGGATGAGCTGCGCGCCATCGAAGAGTACTACGTGTCGGCGGCGCCGATGGAGATCGAACCTGCCTTTCCGCGCGATCGACCTCTGCCCGTCACGTCACTTTTCAAGGCTGAACGTTGGCCCGGATACCCCAAGGCGGCGACGGTTTCGTTGGTAGCCATCGACGCCCCGCGGCGGCGCCTCTATGTCGGCACGGCTGACGATTCGCTACTGCGCATCTTTACCCAGGACGGCCTCTTATATAAGCAAATTGGTTGCGATCAGAATCAAGCCGTGGAGGTTCGTCCGACGGACGAGGGGTTGGACTTGGCGCTGCTCGGCGACATCGGCGTCGACCTCCATCGCGGAACGGTGCACAAAATCTATGGCCTTGGCGCCCAGCCGGGGCCGCTTCGCGCCGCTCGAATTGTAGAGGGCTTCCATCGAACCAGCGGCGCGGCTTGGGGCGACCTCGACCAGGACGGCAATGAGGACGTAGTGCTAGCCGGCTTCGGCGACTATGCCGACGGAGCGCTGTCGTGGTTCTCCGTCAAACCGAATGAAGAGCCGATTCGCCGCGACCTGCGCACTGGTTCCGGCGCCCTCGATGCGGTGATCGACGACGTCGATCAAGATGGAGATCTGGACGTACTGAGCATCGTCGCTCAAGGCCATCAGGAAATGTGGTGGTTCGAGAACGACGGAAAGGGCCGCTTTCAGTCCCGACTGCTTTGGAAAGAGCGCTCCGTCTTGGGCTACAATTCGTTTCAGTGGATCGACTTCAACGGTGACGGGAAAAAAGACCTTATCGTCGCGAGCGGCAACAACATGGAAATGCCCGACCCGCCGATCAAGCCGGTGCATGGCGTGTACGTCTACCTTCAGACCAGTCCCATGCAATTTACAAAAACGCATTTCCTGCGCATGGACGGCGCGACCAAGGCGTTGGCCCACGACTACGACAACGACGGCGACTTCGACGTCGCCGCCATCTCCGCCTACCCCGACTGGCGGGCCGATTCACCGGCCGCCTTCGTATTGTTTATGCACGAAGGAGGGGGCAAATTCACTCCTTCCACCATTCCCTCGTCATTCGCTGCTCAGCTGATCACTATGGACGCCGGCGATCTCGACGGCGACGGCGACGTCGACCTGGCGGTAGGCGGGGCCAATTGGAAACCTTTGCTGCCGGAACCATGGCTCAGCAAGGCGACCGAGAGGATCCGGGAAGCTCCTTCGGTGGTCGTGTTGTGGAACCAGTCGGCCACCCCCGAACGCTAACCGAACAATCACCGGGTAAATACAACGTAAGTCCAATGCCCCCGGCAGGAATCGAACCTGCGGCCAACGGTTTAGGAAACCGCTGCTCTATCCCCTGAGCTACGAGGGCGGCATTTGCTACGGCTTCAAATGTAAAGGGTTGCGGCCTGGCTGGGTAGCGACGCCTTGACCACGCCGCCATCGCCGCCCGTTGGCGGTTGGGAAATGACCTTCCCGCCGCTCCTCTCCCCAATCGTACTCGTGTCCCTCGGAGCAAACTTGATGGACCGGCTGGCGTAACATCCGCCCGTGCGCTGCGCTTCCTTGGTGACGCGGCGCCGTGGCATGAACTGGCGAGACGCCCCTGTTTTCGGGGGCGGCAATCAGCCGCTGCTCCATGTTGTGTTAGAATCGCGAGCCAAGAATTCGCCTTTGCATTTCGCTCAAGGGACTGCTGAAAATGCCCGTTCATCGATTGCTCATCGGTTCGCTGGTCGTCGGAGCGACGTTTTTTGCGATTTCGTCGCATGCGATCGGCGAAACTCCTGCCCCGCCTGTCGCCTTCTCGCCCCAAGCGGAGGCCTTGCCGTTTTCGCCTGACGCGCGGGAAGTTGAGTTCGACGCCACGTTTGATGACATTGAGTACCGGTCGGCTTCCCCGATGTCGGCGCTCGCCGCCTATTATCGGACTGAAATGGCCAAGCGGGGCTGGGCGTTGGAAGACGAATCGGTCGTTGTGGAGGACGACTCGATTGAGATGACGTTCTTCCACGACGGCTATCAAGTCGATCTCGACCTTGATGAGCGCTCCAACGACGTTGCGGTGACGATTGAATGCGAGGGGCTCGACTTCTCGAATAGCAGCGACCCCGCCAAGCTCGCGGCTGCGGGCGTGCCGCAGCCGCGGGCCTACTTGTTCCTGCAGAAAGAACTGCCGCGTCCCAAGATGGTCGACGGCGAATCGTATCGCAGCGACGCTTGTCTCTTTAAGTCGCCGCTGCAGTTGCAAGCCGCGTTTGATTTCTACGTCCAAGCGTTGAAGCAGAGCGGCTGGCGCGAAACTCGCCGACCAATCGTGACCGGCGATCGGCGCTATACCGAATTCAAGAAGGGGCGCATCGAAGTCGGCGTCAACATTTTCTCCGACGCCGTCGGTTCGCGCATCATCTTGGACTACGAAAATGAAGCGAAAGAGCCAGTGGTCCCGCCATTGCCGCCAGTCGACGTCATTCCCGCAAGCGGCATGGTTGCCGAAGGGGGAGCGGCGCCGGATCGTCCGGCGAAGGTCGCGGTCGACGTCTCCGCCAACCGTGGAACCGCCTCGATCGTAGTTGGCGGCAAAACGTCCACGTTCAAGCATGTGGCTGCCTACCGTACTAAGGAGGATGACGAAGCGAAGACGCGGATCCTCTTCTGCGAGCAGGCGATCCCGTTGCAGCGACTGCAGGCGTTGCTGGCCAAGGACGGCGACTTTGATTTTGGCGAGCTCTTCCAAACGGGCTATCCGGGACACCTCATTTTGGAAGTGAGCGATCGCGTCCGCTTCAGTTTTAACGATGGCGGAGTTGCGATGAGCGACAGCTTCGAAGAACCGGCGGGCGACTTCAAGGTAGAGTCGGGTCGCGCCACGGGCGCGATCAAGATGCTGCAGCCGAAAGAGTTCTTCGATGAGACGTACCAGATCTCCGTGAGCGTCGACGCCGGCGTCATCACGCCCGACACGTCGCTCGGCGCCGTGCCGCCGCCGGCGCCAGTGACGGCAAGGCAATCGCCGTTTGCCAACTCTGAATTGTTGCTTCCGGAAGGTTGCGGCAATGTCAGCAGCGAGGGGACGCAATACAGCAAGTCGACTCACGCGGAGGTCGGCCTCGATCCGGCCGCAATCGCTGCGTTCTATCGACGAGAACTGCTCGCGAAAGGTTGGAAGGAAGAGTCTCCCGCCGCAGCATCGGCGCCGGCTGCTGGCCCGTTGGCGCTGCGATTCAAGCAGGCCGCTGCGACGATGTCGGTGAAGATTGAGGGCGATCAGGACCGCTCAGTCGTCGACGTTCTGCTGTTAGACGATGCGAAGGCCAAAGCCGACGGCATGCTACCAGAGCCGGGCAAAGGGCGGATCGTGCTCGTCAACGGCCATACGCAAGACGTCGTCATCATGATCGGCAAGCAGCGATATCCACTGAAGGCAGGGCAGGGGACGACGAATCCGAAATCGGCGCTCAACTACTCCGTCGCTCCCGGTAAGTACGACCTGCAGATTATCCCAGCGGGAGAGGCTCCAAAGGCGGAGAGTCTCGAAATACCAGCCGGGACAACGTGGGGCGTGATGGTGCTGCCGGGCGGCGATTATCTGTTCAATCGGCTGTATGGCGCGTCGATGGAGGCGAAGAAGTAACGAGCAACTGCCGCGAGTCGTCGCGGCTAAGCCTAGCTGCTCGCGACCTGCAACAGTTCTTGCAATCGCTTGAAGTCGCGACCGATTGCTTGCAGATTTTCCTGCGCCGAGCCGCGCGGCAAGTACTCGACGTGGACTGAAATCGGCACGTTGAGTCGGTCCCGCTGCAGCATCTCGAAGAATGCAGGATCCACGCGGCCTTCGCCGAAAGGAACATGCTTGTCACGGTCATCGGCCCAGATGAAGTCCTTCATATAAAGGGCTCCGATGTGCGGCTTGATCAGTTGGTAGAGCCGCGGCCACGAGCGCCCAGCCTCAACGGTTGCGTGGCGAATGTCGAATGCCGAGGCAATCTCTGCTTTTGGTACGTCGTGGATCAGATGGTGGAGGTCCCAAACAGTGGCGCCGACGTATTCGGGACCGCAGTGATTTTGCCAGAGTCCGGTGATGCCAAGTTCGCGATTTAGGGCGGCCAGGTCGAGCAATCGGGGGCGGAAATCGGCTAACTGGGCGGGAATAGGGCGATTGTCGTCGTATTTAAACCACCCCAGGCGGTAGCGCTTCACGCCCAACTTCGCCGCGGTTGCAAGCAGCTTTTCGTTCGTCGGATCATCAGCGCGATTCACCTCGGTGGTCAGCACGGTGATCTCTAGATTCCGCTTGGCGAGGGCGTCGATAAGGGCCGGCAGTTGCTCTTCCGCAAGGTCCGGAGTAATGCGTCCCCCGTGGCGGGCCGTCACTTCGACGCCGTTGAAGCCCAACTCGGCCAACTCATCGGCGAGTTCGTCATGGCTCAGGTCCTGAAGAAACTTCTCGAACGCACAGAAGTGAATCGATTGCAGCGCTGGTTCCGACGCACGGTCGGCGGCTGCAACAGGAGTACAGAGGTAGGCAGCCGAACCGATCGCAGCCGCGGCAGCGAGAAATTCACGACGGCCCGGCTGGAAAAGTGACGTCTTCATCGATGGCGTTTCGTGGGTGAAGAGTGTGAATCAGCGTGCGCAAGCAGATTGGCTCGCGCGTCAATATACATTCGGCCCTGCGAGGGGCGAATGTTGCGTAACGACGGGGCCGACGGAACGCCGCGAAACTCGTCCGGCGCTTGCACCGACGGCGCCAGACGCCTTTAATACTCTATAGCGGCGGTCGGCCGGTTGTGGACAAACTTCCACGCTCTTCAGCCCTATTTGTTGGAAATCGACCATGGCAACCTTCTCTCGACGGCATTTTCTCGGCGGAACCTTGGCAGCAGGCGGGATGCTGGCGCTGCCGGGCCGGCTGGCGTGGGCCGCCGGGGCGAACGAACAAGTCAACCTCGGGCTGATCGGCTGCGGCGGCCGCGGGACCGAACTCTTGCGATCGTTTCAGAAAGTCCCGGGGCTCAACATTGCGGCGTTGTGCGATCCTGATCAGGAACGCGTCGATCAGCTCGCTAAGGAATACGATGGCGCCGCCAAGTATCGTGACCTGCGCGAGCTCCTCGATTCCAAAGACGTCGATGCGGTGGTGATCGCGACTCCGAACCACTGGCACTGCCTCGCCGCCATTTGGGCGCTGGATGCGGGGAAGCATGTTTACGTCGAGAAGCCGCTGGGACATACCAATTGGGATGGCCGTCAGGTCGTCAACGCGGCGAAGCGTCACGGTCTGGTCTGCCAGGTTGGCACGCAGCAGCGCTCCGATCCGATGCAGGCGGAGATCAAGAAGTTTTTGCACGAAGAGAAGTCGCTCGGCGACATTCAACATGTTCGCGTCAACCGCTTCGGCGTCCGGCCGCCGATTGGCAAACGCGACACGCCCCTCACGCCGCCAGCCAGCGTCAACTACAACCTCTGGCTCGGCCCGGCGCAGGACGAACCGCTGTCGCGCAACAATCTGCACTACGACTGGCATTGGATGTGGAACACCGGCTCCGGCGAAATGGGGAACTGGGGCGTTCATATTCTCGACGATGTCCGCAACAACGTCTTCCTCGACAGCGTCGCCTTCCCGCAGCGAGTCGTTGCCGGCGGCGGGCGATTCGGCGCGGGCGATTGCGGCGAGACGCCGAACTTGCATTGCGCATTGCTCGACACCGGCAAGTATCCGGTGATCGTTGCCGTCTGCAATCTGCCGGAGCAGGTGAACGGCCAGAAATCGCCGCCGGCGCCCGGGCCGGGAAGCGGTTACATCGTTCATTGTGAAGGAGGACGTTTCGAGGGGCAGCGCGGCCAAGCGGCGGCGTTCGACGCTGACGGCAAGAAGATTTGGTCGTTCCAAGGCGACAGCGGAGCAGGGCACCAGCAAAACTTCGTCGACGCCGTCCGCAGCGGCAAGGCGACGGTCGCCAACGCTCCCGTCGAAATGGGCCATCAATCGACTGAATGGTGCAATTTGGCGAACATCGCTTATCGTGCGGCCGGCTCAGGCGCCGCGGCCGAGCAGTTGGCCCGCGAGTTGAACGTTGCCGATGACGCAGCGGCGTTGGTTGAACAGATGCGCGAAGTCGCACGCGCCCACGGCGCCAGCGAAGGCGACTTCCGCATCGGGCCTGTGTTGACGTTCGATAGCGCGAAGCAGCAGTTCACGGGCGACAATGCTGAGGCGGGCAACGCTCTCTTGCGGCGGAAGGACCGGCAAGGGTTTGAGGTTCAGCAAGTGGAACCGGCAACGGCCGCAGCGGGATAGGGGATATCAGGCCCGTACCATGCCATCGATGACGGTCAGCCTTCGGTCGTGATCGCCGCCTTCTTCTGCCGTTTGGCCCGCCAAAACTCGAACGCGGCTGGCAGCAGCGAAATGAACACGATCGCGATGATGATCAGCGAGAAGTTATCCTTCACGATCTGCAGCCCGCCAAAGAGGTAGCCGGCGTACACGCCGATGACGACCCATAAGATGGCGCCGACGACGTTGTACAGGGCGAACTGCCTGTAGCTCATCTGCCCCACTCCGGCGATGAACGGCGCGAAGGTCCGCACGATCGGCACGAAGCGGGCGATGATAATCGTCTTGCCGCCGTAACGTTCGTAGAAGGCGTGGGTCTTCTCAAGATGCGCGCGCTTGAAGAAGCGTGAATCTTCTTTCTTGAACACCGCCGGACCGACGTAGCGACCAATCTGATAGTTCACCGCGTCGCCCAGCACGGCCGCAATCGTGAGCAGCACGACGAGCAGATGCGGATTGAGCGATCCTAGAGCCGCGATCGCTCCGGCCGCGAACAGCAACGAATCGCCCGGCAAGATCGGCGTGACGACGAGCCCCGTCTCGCAGAAGACGATGATAAACAGCACGAGGTAAGTCCAAGTGCCGTTCTGCTCTACGAACCCGTTCAGATGCTTGTCGAGGTGGAGGAAGAGGTCGATGAAGTGGGAGATATATTCCATGAAGCCAGAGGCGGGCGTGACGCGATGGATGGAGAGTGGCGGGCTCTCAAGAATAGCTCAGCTGGCCATCGCAGGCGACACTTCAATGGGCCCGGAAACGGCAAAAAGAATTGACATCCCCGGGAACGAGCGAAAAAACGCCCGTTACGCCGCCTTCTCGTCGGCCGGAATCACGTCGACGTTCACCCCCATGCTATGCTCGCCGCCGCCGACGAAGACCCCCTGGATCGGGCAGACGTCGCCGTAGTCGCGGCCCCAGCCGATCGACACGTGCGATTCGCCGATCAGCGCGTTGTTCGTCGGGTCAAAGTCGACCCACCCGAGCGGCCCGCAATGGACCGAGGCCCACGCGTGGGAGGCGTCGGCGCCAACCATTCGCGGCTTTCCCGGCGGCGGCGTCGTGCGGAGATAACCGCTCACATAACGCCCCGGCAGGCCCATCGAACGGACGCAGCCGATCGCCAGATGAGCGAAGTCCTGGCAAACGCCGCGACGCAGCTTCAATAACTCATCCAGCGGCGTGTGGATCGTGGTCGCTTTGGGATCGAATTCAAAGTCGCGATGGATTCGCGCCGTGAGGTCGACAATCGCTTCGAGCAGCGGTCGACCGGCGCCGAAGCTGGGAAAGGCATAATCACGCAGTTGGGCCGTGGGCCGCACGCGCGGCGAGCGGAGCGTTAACTGGTAGACGGAAAGATCGGCGGCCGTCGCCTCAGGCGTCGATTGCCGCACGATGGTCTCCCAGGGAAGCGATTCGCTGGGCGTCAGTTTTCGCGGCGGCGACACTTGCACGACGCTTTGTGACGTCACCTCAAGCCCGTTGTGTGAACCCTCAATTGAAAAATAGTCGACAAAGTTGCCGAACCAATCGGTTCGCCGCGTGATGAACGCTGGCTCTGGAACAATCCGCAAGCGATAGTCCGAGCAAACTTGTCGCGTTGTGTCGCGCGGCGCCAAATGGAGCATATTGTGGCAAACCGGCGCCGCTTCGGCGTAGGCGTACCAAGTGCGATGTTTGATCGTGTACTTCATCGTGGCGCGCCGGCCCAGTTTTTTGCCAACTCAGTTCCTAGCCAATCGCTGCGCGGAGCCGCTATGGAAAAAGTAGCGGTGCGACACGGCGTCCGAAAGCTTCGGCAGCGTCGTGTCGATGGTCGTCAGCAGTGAGTCGAGCGGTTCCTCGTCGCCCGCTTCGTACGCCCTCGCAATCGATAGCGGGTCGGTACGACGAATGAGATGCAGCAACGATGCGGCGAGGCGTTCTTCGGTGATTTGGCCCGGGACGACCGACTCGCGCGGCAACTGCGCGGCGTGCGACGTGCATTCCACTAACTGGAACGCCATCGAACGCGGATTCGTTTCGTCGGTCATCAGCAGATCGAGTACCGCTCCCAGTTGGAACCGCGAATAATACCGCGAGCGGTACGTCATCAAGCTGTCGGAGACTTCCAGCAGCGACTCCAGCGCGGCGGGGTCGCTCCCGCCCCCTTCGGCGACGACGGCGCGAATCAGTTGCGATGCCTGCAGGGTGCGCTCCAAGCGGCGGCCAAAATCAAGGAATCGCCACGCGTGCGTTCGCGTCATTCCTTCGGCGAACTGCCCCGTCAGCGCTGCCAGCCCCGCGAGCAGTCCGTCGACCTTCACGAGCATATCGAGGAAGCCGTCGTCGCTCTTCACCGGCTGAAACTCATCGTTGAGTTCGCGAATGATCCGCCAGGTGTCGAGCGAAATGAGGTCGCGCACAGTTGCGGCCAACTGGGCGAGATTGTCCACCGTCGAACGCAACGTCCCCGGCGTCTTCTCATCGAAGACCGCCGCCGGCAGCAGTTTTTCGAGCGCCGGCATCTGCACTTTGATTTCGTCGACAACATAGCCCGGCTCGATCTGACCTAACTCGGCGAGCACGCGAATCAACAACTGGAGTTCCGGGATTCGCTCGGCGTCTTGCTCGCTGGTGAGTCGCAGCGCGACGGCGCGAATCAACTTGCCGAGCGATTCGGCGCGAACCGACTGGCGGCCGAGCCAAAAGAAGTGCTCCGCGGCACGGCTCGGCAAATCGACGCCGCCGCGACGCAGCGCCAGCGGTTCGTCTGGCGCCGAGAGGAGCGTGACCGAACTGACGGGCCCTTCCGACAACACCCAGGTATCCTTGCTCCGCTCTCCTTCAAGGAGCGAGACGTCGAGCGGGCCGAGCGCAGCGCTGACGCGCGCCAGGCCTCCCGGCATCACCTCGTAGTTGTCCTTGCTCGAAACGGCGAACGCTCGCAGCGAAATGTATGAGTGCGTCACTTCTTGTCCCGACCAAACCGGCGCCGTCGAGCGGCGTACCCGTTCCTGGGCGACGTACGCCGCGGGGTTCGCCTCGATCATCGCCGTCAGTTCGTTGCGGCTCAGCTCCAACAGCCGCGAATCGTTGACGCCGCGGCGGCGATAGGCGGGGCGAATCGCCAGTTCCGACACGCGGCTGAGGACGTAACGCTTGCTCTTCGGATCGCCGCACCACCAGGTGGCGACGTTCGGTATCTGCAGCGGTTCGCCGAGCAGCGTTTCCGAAAGCTGCGGCAGGAACGCCATGAACAGCGGTGATTCGAGCAAGCCGCTGCCGAGGCCGTTCGCCGCGGCGGCGTTATTGCTGCGCAAGCACTGCAGTAGCCCGGCGACCCCCATCGACGAGGCGTCGGAGAGTTCCAGCGGATCACAATTCTCGCTGTTCGGACGGCGCAACAGCACATCGACCGGCGAAAGGCCGCCGAGCGTCTTTAGATAGAGCTTGTTTTGCCGCACCGCCAAGTCGCCCGCTTCCGCGAGCGTGTAGCCGAGATATCGCGCGAGAAACGCATCCTCGAAGTAATTGGCGCTGCCGGCCAACTGACTCAGCCACACCACGCGTGCCCGCTCTCGATCGGGCGCCAGCCGGGCCAAATGCTCCTGCACAAAAATGAAGTACGGCGCAAGCCGTTCAACGCGGCACTCGTGGATGACGTCGGGCAGCATCCGCGACATCGCGATGCGGTTCTGCAGCGCGAACCCAGCGCCGGAGGGCGACTCGCAGCGGTCATCCAGTACCCACCATCGTCCGTCAGGCGAGCGGGCGACGTCGGCCCCATAAACATGGAGGATCCGCTGGGGCGGCGCTCCCGGGCGGCAGTAGGGGAGCAGAAAGCCGGGATGACGAAAGATCGCTTCGGCCGGGATGTGTCCCGCCTTAATCAGCGCCTGCGGACCATAGACGTCCTGCAGCACCATGTCGAGCAACGTCGCACGCTGCCGTAGCGCCGCCGCCACGCCCCGCCACTCCGCCGCCTCGATCACCAATGGAAACGCATCAAGCTCCCACGGATGGCTCCGCGCGAGTGGATCACGCGGGTCAGGGTAGGCGAGACTGTTCTGCTGCAGCAACCGCTGCGCCTGTTCCCAACGCCGACCGAACTCCGCGCGCGACAACCCTTCAGTTGCCTCGATAAACTGCCGCCACGCCGGTCGCAGCTCGCCCGGCGCCGAAAACACCTCGTCGTACGACCCAGTCGCGCCTGCATACCCGCTGAACAGAGTGGCGTCCACGCGTAGATCAGAGCCAGGCAATGGTGGTGTCCCGCCGCGGTCGAGGTCTCAACTGGTGGTTATCGGTTACGGCGTAGGTCGAGCGTTAGTGGAAAATCTGGATTCGACTCTTCGTGCGGAGGCGTGATCGGCCCGCCGCTGTGCCCCATCTTGAAGAAGCGAGCGTAGCGACGGCTTTCGGCCTCGAAGGCGTTGATCGGGAACAGCTCCGGGTTCAACCCGCCCGGATGGCCCACATGGTAGGTACACCCACCGAGCGAGCGGTTCATCCAGCCGTCGACCAAGTCGAAGGCCAAAGGCGCATCTATCGGTATTGTAGGGTGCAGGCAGCTTGGCGGCTGCCATGCGCGATACCGCACCCCCGCGACGTACTCCCCTTCGGTTCCCGTCGGGTGGAGCGGCACCTTCCGGCCGTTGCAGGTCATGTAGTGCCGCGTGTTGGTCATCCCTTGGACCAGCACCTGCAGTCGCTCCAGCGAGGAATCGACGTAACGTGAGGTCCCCGTGCCGGTCGACTCTTCGCCGAGGACGTACCACGGTTCGATCGCCTTGCGGAGCTCGATCCGCATGCCCGCTTGCGAGAACTCACCCATCCGCGGGAAGCGGAACTCGAAGTGGGCTTCGAACCAAGCCTTGTCCATGGCATAGCCCGCTTGGCGAATCTCGTCGACGACGTCGTTGAAATCCTGTCGCACAAACTGCGGCAGCATGAACCGATCGTGCAGCGAGGTGTCCCAATCGACCAGCTTCGCAGCGTAAGGCCTCTCCCAGAATCGCGCGACGAGGCAGCGGAGCAGCAGTTGCTGCGCCATGCTCATCCGCCAATGGGGAGGCATTTCGAACGCGCGGAACTCGACGAGGCCAAGTCGACCCGTCGAACTGTCGGGCGAGAAGAGCTTGTCGATGCAGAACTCGGCGCGGTGCGTGTTGCCGGTGCCGTCGACCAACAGATTGCGGAAGACGCGGTCGACCATCCACGACGGGTAATTCTGCCGGTCGCGGATCTGCTCCATCGCAATCTGCAGTTCGTACCGAGCGTCGCGGCGACCTTCGTCGACGCGCGGCGCCTGGCTCGTCGGGCCGATGAAGCTCCCCGAGAACAGATACGACAGCGACGGGTGATTGTGCCAATAGGCCAGCAAGCTCCGCAGCACGTCGGGGCGGCGGAGGAAGGGGCTATCGGCCGGCGTGGCGCCGCCGAGAACGACGTGATTGCCGCCGCCTGTGCCGGTATGCGTACCGTCGAGGTCGAACTTTTCCGTGCCGAGCCGCGAGTAGCGGGCGTCTTCGTAGACGCCTGACGTAATCGCGACCAGCTCGTCCCAGCTTTCCGCCGGCTGGACGTTGACTTCGATGACGCCCGGGTCGGGGGTCACCTTGAAGTGGTTGATCCGAGGGTCGTGCGGCGGTTCGTACCCTTCGAGGACGACCGGCGTCCCCAACTGCGCCGCCGTGTCTTCAATTGCCGTGACAAGTTCGAGGTAATCTTCCAGCCGATCAAGCGGCGGCATGAAGAGATGAATCACGCCGTTCCGCGGTTCGACGCAGAGCGCGGTCCGCACCATCCACATAGGATCGGCTTGCTGGCCGCCGGCAGCGACGCTGCCTGGCTGCCCTTGGAAATCGTTGTTGCCGTTCTGCAGCCAAGGGTTGCCAGGACCACGGCCATTGTTCTGTCCGTTGCCGTCGTGCGGTCCGCCGTTGCCCGAGAAACCCTCCACGATTTGGCCAGAGTAATCGCCAAGGAAGGCGCCTTCAGGCCCCGAGCCCCCTCCGCTGCCGTCGCTCCACGCCGGTTGCAGCGCCTGAGCGCCCACCCCGGCCCGCGCGGCGATGTCTTCACGCATCCGCTGGTATTGCGGCAACGGGAACCGTTCAGCGAACGGCTCGGTCGCGTAGCCGTACGACTCGATCGCCGGTCGCTTGGCCCACAGCAGCGAATGAATCGGCAGCCGGAAACCCATCGGCGAATCGCCCGGCAGCAGGAACATCTCATCGCTGCGGACAACCCATTCGCCACTCTCCCAGTGCGGCTGATCGGCCCACCAAACGCGACGAATCGGCAGCGCGCAGCCGACCGGCGAGGTGATTCCTTGCTCAAAGACCTGCGCGAGCCGTGCGCGATCTTCGGCATTCTCCAGTTTCGAATCTTGCAGCGTGACGTTGGCCGGCAGACGGCGCTCTTTCCAAGCGTAATAGAGGACGTCTTCGAACCCGTCGATCACATGCTGCGGCTGTACGCCGAGGCGTTCGGCCAGCGCTTGGCCAAATCGGCGTGCATCGTCGACGGTCTGCTCGCCCTTCTTCGTCGGGTCGGCCAGCAGCGCCTCGTCGCGCCAGATCGGCTCGCCATCGCGACGCCAGTAGCAGCGTAGCGACCAGCGCGGCAGCGCTTCGCCGGGATACCATTTGCCCTGGCCCAAGTGGAGCAGCCCGCCCGGGGCGAAGCGGTGCTTCATCCGCGTCGACAGATCGCCCGCCAACCGCCGCTTATTCGGACCCATCGCCTCGGTCTTCCACTCGACCCCTTCCATGTCGTCGATCGACACGAACGTCGGCTCGCCTCCCATCGTCAGCCGCACGTCGCCGGCGGCGAGATGGCGATCGACTTCTTTGCCGAGCTCGTTAACCGCGACCCATTGTTCGTCGCTATACGGCTTCGTGACGCGCGGATCTTCGTGGATCCGCGTGATCTCCATGTGGAACTTGAAGTCGCTCGCCGCCTTGGTCGCGGAGAACGAAATCGGCGCCGCGCCAACAGGGTCAGGCGTGCACGCGAGCGGAATGTGACCTTCGCCGCACAACAACCCCGACGTCGGGTCGAGGCCAATCCAACCGGCGCCCGGCAGGAAGACTTCCGTCCACGCGTGGAGATCGGTGAAGTCGTGCTCGGCGCCGCTGGGGCCGTCGAGCGACTTCACATCAGGCGTCAACTGAATGAGGTAGCCCGAGACGAATCGCGCCGCCAGCCCCGACCGCCGCAAGATGTTTACCAGCAGCCATGCCGTATCGCGGCACGAGCCGCTTCGCTTCTGCAGCGTCTCGTCGCACGTCTGCACGCCTGGCTCCAGGCGGATCGTGTAGCTGATGTCGTGCTGCAGTTGGCTGTTGAGTTCGACCAAGAAGTCGATCGTCCGGCGCTTGCGGCGATCGATCTTCCGCACGTAGTCCGCCAGTGGCGATCCCTCCATGGCAGGCGCCACATGCAAGAAGGGCATCAGGTCCTTCAGCATGTCGGGACCGTACGCGAACGGAAATTGCGTCGCGTCGTCTTCCAGGAAGAAGTCGAACGGATTGATGACCGTCATCTCGGCGGTCAGCGCCACTTCGATTGAGACATGGTCCGACGGCTTCGCGTGGACAATCCGCGCCTGGAAGTTGCCGTACGGATCTTGCTGCCAGTTGAGGAAATGGCCTGACGGCTCGATCCAAAGCGAGTACGCGGTGATCGGCGTCCGGCAGTGGGGCGCTGGACGGAGCCGCACGATCTGGGGGCCGAACTCGACCAGTTGATCGTAACGGTATTCGGTACGGTGATGGAGAGCGACTCGAATCGGCATGGTGGCCAGCGGGGTCGGAGGCGGCGATGGGGGGAGTGCTGTCGACAGGTGCGGCCAGCGGGCGCCGCGATGTCCTGCCTGGGGGGCCGCCTAAAGCCCGCAGTCGTTAACAACGCGTCGTGCCTCAATATCCTGCGCTCTGTTTTGGCTTGCGCCAATTACTACTGGCAAATTCGCTGGGAATTGATGCCACAATCGCGGCTTCGGGGCGTTGATTGCAGGCAGCTGGGGCCAGGCGTCGGCGCTGGCGTTGCCGCGACTGCAGCCAAACTGCGAGTCGTCGGGAGGATTCTGCGTTTTCACGGTCCGAATGGAACGGCGCCCCCCTCTATCTGGGTGGAGCCGTCGAATGGGCCGGGAATCGGAACGTCTCGGCAAGATTGCGGCTTTCTGTGCGATTAATTCCATAGCGGCGGCGTCATTTAGTTGGCGGGGAGCCATCTGGCTTCACTGCCGCTCGATCGGGCCCGGCAGGCAGCGAAAGATCGCGCCGTCAGAGAAGTGGAGGGGAACCATGCTCGGACTACGTTTGGCGCTCGGCGCCATTGCGCTGATGGCGGTGCTGACGGCCAGTATTGGCGGACTCGCGGTGATGGATTTCGACGGGAGCAAGGAGGCGCCCACGCTCGAACTGACGCTCGGCGGCGATGGCGCCTATTGGGACGCCGTGGCGAATGGCGCCAAAGCAGCGGCCGCTCAGCGTGGCGTGCAACTCAGCGTGCTGGAGAGGATTGATCCCGATGGCCACGCAACGCTTGCCATCGTCGGCGCCGGCGAAACCGCCAGTTGCGGCGGCGAGGAGATGCTGTCGCCGCATATGTTCCATGTCGGCATGGCGAACTACGCCGCCGGACGAATCTGCGCTCACTACGCCGCCAAACACGCCGCCGCTGGCAGCAAAATTGTTGCGCTGATTGACGCTACCCCCAATTCCGCTTCCGAGCCGCGCCTACAGGGATTCCGCGATACGCTCCGTTACTACGAGGGCGATGGCCTGTCTCAGCGGCCGTGGCAAATTGAAGTCATCCCTATCGCTGGCGACGCCGCCGAGCAAGAAGTCGCCGATTTGGCGGCAATCGCGGCCAAACATGCCGATGCGGGGCTGGTCGTCGACTTCACCGGCAGCGTAGCGGCAGCCTTAACGACGAGCTTCAATAGCGACTCTTCCCGCTCGCAACCGCGACTGGTGGCCTTTGATCAATCAGAAGTTTCGTTGGCGGCGATCGAGACTGGCGACCTCGCGGCGGTGATCACCCACAATCCGTATGACTGTGGCTACCAAGCGGTCGACCGGCTCGTCATGTTTCACCGGAGCGATCTGTGGGGCCGACCCGTAGCAGGCCGAGGTTGCATTCACGTTCCAGCGCAATTGGTGGAGCGGGGAACCCTGGCAGAGTTTCGCTCAAGTCTAAAAATCGCCGCCTCCGCACTGCCGTAGCTTGCTCAACGGCGGGTAGATCGCCGCCGCTTCCATTGTCCTCAACCGGCGCGGCTTCGGTTGTCATTCGCCCGCCAATCGCCTACGCTGATTTCATTGGACGCGACCGTCCGAGGAATCACTCTCTTCAGCGAGGCGCCATCGATGGGACGACTGACTGTTGCCGATGCCAAACGGATGTGTACGAAAGCGGAACTCGGCGTGGTGATGGGAAGCCGCCCCGACGCTATTGAGCAGCTATCAGCCGATCAATTGAAGAAGAACGTCGCCTCGGCGCGGCGGCTGCGCGACAAGTGGCGCGATCTGTCGACCGAGCAACGTCGCGAAACGCAGCAGGCGCAGAACTCGCGCGTGACCGACAAGAATGCCCGCAGCGGTGAGAAGGCGGCGCTGTTCGGCCATGTGTTGAAGCGGTACGAGGACCAACTCAAGCAAGCCGAAGCTTCTGGCGTAGTGGCCGGAAAGACGCTGGCGAAGCCAGCGAAGAAGAAGGTTCGCGCGGCAGGGCATCGGATCAAGCGGGCTGTCGTGCGAGACGAATTGAAAGACGTTCGCAGCGAGTTGAACGCGGCTAGCAAGGCGAAGGTGAAGAAGAAAAAGGCCGCGAAGAAGAAGGCCGCCGCTTCGGTAGCCGCCGCGCCGAAGAAGAAGGTTGCGAAGAAAAAAGTCGCTACAAAGAAGGTGGCCAAGAAGAAGGTCGCGAAAAAAGCCGCCAAGAAGAAACCCGCGTTCGGCGTTGGCTCGCTTGGGTTGGTGACGGCCGAACCGGCCCGGCAACTTTCCGCACAGACCGCAGCGAAGAAGTCCCGCTTGCAGGCAAGCGGCAAGACCTCGCGAGTTCAAGCTCACGTCCAGGCTCGCGGCGGGCGGAAGCAAGCGAAGCGAGATTCTCGGTGACGAAAAAGAGTTCTAGCTGCGCTTGCTTTTAATCAAGCGTCAGTGGAACCCCAGGAGCGGGCGGCATTCGCTTGCGGATTGTGTCGGCAAGCTTGGTGAGCTTGCAATGATCTCTATACCATAGGGCCAAGAGCACAAGGCCTGAGATCATTGATAGCACGGTTACAATGACAAAGACAGCAAAGGTTCGATCGGACGAAATTGGCGTCGATAAGAGGGTTATGAGGAACGACAGACCCATCGACACTAGCGTCAGCGAAAAGTTCAAATAAAGCCCAGCGGGCGAGCCCTGTTCAAATTGCTTTAACTCATCTTCGCTGATAATCCAGAATCGAAGCTCGCCAAGAGGTGCAATTCTAATCGCCGGGAGAACTACCGGTACGCTACGGTCCTCGTCATCGTTGCTCATACACGCGAGGCTCCAAGAACTCTTGCGCTTGCTCTTACGGTTCCTGGGTATCCGCCAAGGTCAACAACGAGGTGCCATCGACCAGAGTTTGGGGGCGAAATCCGAAATGGCGAGGATTTCACATAGCCTCCTCGATACCGATAATTTTGCCCGCGCTGGTAGTTCCCATAGTTGGTTGAATCCATGAGAAGTACATTAGCCGCATGGTCCAACGTCACTTCAATGATGTCGTTGGAACCTGCATCAAACTCCTGATGTAGATGATCCATGTCTACAGCCCTCGTCATATAGAAACCAACGGGCACACAGTACCCTAACTTAGCATTATACGGCTCCCTACGGCCCAAGCAATGAAATTCTAGAATACTGGTGGTGTATTACATGTGCTTCACGACGGCCTGGCCGAACTCGCTGCACTTCACCAGCTTCGCGCCATCCATCAGCCGCTCGAAGTCGTAGGTCACGGTCTTCGCGGCGATCGCGCCGTTCAGGCCCTTGATGATCAGGTCGGCCGCTTCGGTCCAACCGAGGTAGCGGAACATCATCTCGCCCGAGAGGATCACGCTGCCGGGGTTCACTTTGTCTTGGTTGGCGTACTTCGGCGCGGTGCCGTGGGTCGCCTCGAAGATCGCGTGACCGGTCATGTAGTTGATGTTGCCGCCGGGGGCGATGCCGATGCCGCCGACGCAGGCCGCGAGGGCGTCGCTGATGTAGTCGCCGTTGAGGTTGAGCGTGGCGATCACGTCGTAGTCGGCCGGGCGGGTGAGGATCTGCTGGAGCATCGCGTCGGCGATGACGTCCTTGATCACGATTTCTTTGCCGGTCTTCGGCGACTTCAGCGTACACCATGGGCCGCCGTCGAGTTCCACGGCGCCGAATTCTTTCTTAGCGACCTCATAACCCCAGTCGCGGAAGCCCCCTTCGGTGAACTTCATAATGTTCCCCTTGTGGACCAGCGTCACGCTACGGCGGTCGTTGTCGATCGCGTATTGGATCGCCGCCCGTACCAGCCGCGCGGTTCCCTCTTGGCTCACCGGCTTGATGCCGATGCCGACGGTCTCGGGGAAGCGAACCTTCTTCCAGGGGCCGGGGAAGGCTTCGCTGAACAGCTTCTTGAACTTGTCGCAGTCGGCCGAGCCATGCTCGAACTCGATGCCGGCGTAAATGTCTTCCGTGTTTTCACGGAAGATGATCATGTCGGTCAGTTCAGGCTGCTTCACCGGCGTCGGGACGCCCGTGAAGTATTGGACCGGCCGCAGACAGACGTAGAGGTCAAGGATCTGCCGTAGAGCGACGTTGAGCGAGCGGATGCCGCCGCCGACCGGGGTGGTCAGCGGACCCTTGATGCCGACCAGCAGGCTGCGAAAGGCGTCGAGGGTTTCGTCGGGGAGCCAGTTGCCGGTCTGCTTGAAGGCCTTCTCGCCGGCGAGGACTTCCTTCCACTCAATCTTCTTCTTGCCGCCATAAGCCTTCTCGACCGCGGCGTCGAACACGACCTGGCTGGCCCGCCAAATGTCCGGGCCAGTGCCGTCGCCCTCGATGAAGGGGATGATCGGCGCGTCGGGGACTTGCAGCCGTCCGTTGTGCATCGTGATCGGTTGGGCGGGCATCGGGCGGCTCCTGGCAGACGTTGTATCAGTAAGTGAATCGGGAAATGTGCGGGAAACTCGCGATTCTCGCTCGGAGCGTGGCGGCATGGAAGGGGTCGGGAGCCTTTTACCACAGGAGATGATGACTTCTCCGCAATGTCGCCAGTGGCAACAGGCCCCCAATCCCCTCAATACGTTCCCGTAATGTGTTTTTTACCGAGAAAAGTCGACTCCACCGAGATCACTGAGATCACCGACTCCACCACCGCGAAGAAAGGTGATCTCGGGACAAAACGTGACAAAACTT
>Ga0163144_10004391_pt1 | contig 31772 bp, 33 predicted proteins | sample OliLak19BULKMAT1_FD_123175 | JGI IMG/M metagenome (GOLD analysis project Ga0163144, IMG submission 123175) | Freshwater microbial mat bacterial communities from Lake Vanda, McMurdo Dry Valleys, Antarctica - Oligotrophic Lake LV.19.BULKMAT1 | ecosystem: Environmental > Aquatic > Freshwater >... | reverse complement strand
CCTTGAACGACACCTGATCAATCGTGGCGGTAAAGGTGCCGCTTTCAGGATTGGAAACCGAGGTGACCATCTTGGTCACCACCAGCGTATCGCCGGTCTTCGTCTCATTTTCAAAGGTGATGTCCTGGCCAGACGATGCGGCAAGGCTTTGCCAGTTGGCCCAGACCTCTTCCGGCGTCACGTCCGCCAGAACCGGCTGAGCCCAAAGAACAAGCGCAAGTGCAGTGCTGCAGGACAGAATCCGGGTCATTGAGCTATGCCTTTCCAGTTGAATGTCGCTACGTATCCTTTCTATCACCGCGCCATGCGTCAAGGGATTCGGCACCAGGTCGGCCGCCGCATGCCGAGGAAGATGAGGTGACAGGTGACCTATGCTCTGGTGATCGGCGCTGGCCCGGCTGGCCTGATGGCCGCCGAAGCGCTGGCCGCTGCGGGGGTGCCGGTGATCGTCAGCGATGCCCAGCCCTCGATCGGTCGCAAGTTCCTGATGGCCGGGAAGTCCGGGCTGAATGTCACCAAGGACGAGCCGCTGCCGGCGTTTCTGGCCCGGTACGACGCGACCGCACTGCATCCGATGCTGGCGGGCTTCGGACCGGATCACGTGAAGGACTGGTGTCGCGCGTTGGGGCAAGAGGTGTTCACCGGCTCCAGCGGCCGGGTCTTTCCAGTGGCGATGAAGGCGTCCCCGCTGCTTCGGGCCTGGGCGGGCAGGTTGACGGCTGCAGGGGTGGAGCTTCGGACGCGTTGGCGTTGGACCGGGTTTGATGGCGGGGCTTTCCGGTTCGAAACGCCGGAGGGCATCAGCACGTTAGCACCGGCCGTGACAGTTCTTGCCCTTGGCGGGGCGAGTTGGAGACGGCTTGGCTCGGATGCCGCCTGGGTGCCTTGGCTGCGGGCGCGTGGGGTGGGCATTGCGGAGTGGAAACCGGCAAACATGGGTTTTGCTGTCGCCTGGTCCGCCCGGATGGCAGCGCATTTCGGGCAACCGGTGAAGGGCGCGGCCCTGTTGGTCGGCTCGCGCGCAGTGCGGGGGGAGTTCGTGATCACTGCTCGTGGTGTCGAAGGTGGCGGGATTTATGAGGTGAGCCGCGACCTGCGCGAGGGTGCCCCGCTGTCGCTGGACCTGATGCCCGATCTGTCCGCAACAGAAATCTCCCGCCGGCTTGACCGGATGCGACCCGGGGAAAGCATCGTGAACCGGCTGCGGAAGCTTGGCATGGGCAAGGTGCAGATCGCGCTGGTGATGGAGTTTGCCCGCGATGCCCCATTTGCCAGTCTGAAATCCCTGCCGATCCCGCTCGATGGCCCGCACCCGCTGGACGAGGCGATATCCGTGGCGGGCGGGGTCGAATGGGCCTCGGTCACCGATGCGCTGGAGCTGCAGGCGCTACCCGGGACCTTTGTCTGCGGCGAGATGCTGGATTGGGAGGCCCCGACCGGGGGTTATCTTCTGACCGGCTGTTGCGCCACCGGCCTGTGGGCCGGACGGGCCGCGGCTGGGCGAATGCGGCTCTAAACCGGCGGATTATGCATGGTTTCCATCCAGGGCAGCGCTTCTTCCACCAGAATGTCGATGGCCCGCACCAGGCAAGCGGGTTTTTCCAGCACATCCAGAAACGCCAGCCGCCCGGGGTCTTCCCCACCGCCCCCACCGCCCCCACCGAAGCGGGCGAGCGTCATATCCTCATCCCCCGGCCAGTCCGGATGTGCCGGGGGTTCGCCGTCCAGCGTCAGCACCCGCAGGATGATCTGCACGTCCCAGCCATAGCGACTGCGTTGCAGATGCACGGCGGACCGTCCTTCGGGCAACAGCCGCGTCCAGGTGGTGCCCTTGAGAACATAGCCCTTCGCACTCAGCGCCCGGTCCAGTGCCCCGACGATTTCGGCATAAGCCGCCTCTCGCCGCGCCGGGAAGGCCGGGTCATGCGCGGCCCCATGCTTGCGTGCAGCGAGGTCTTCGTCGTCCATCGCACCCCCCGGGTCAGACCGTCAGCCCACCCGCAAGGTCCGGCACATCCAGCGCGGAGAAGCCGTAGTGCCGCAGCCAGCGCAGGTCAGCCTCAAAGAACGCGCGCAGGTCCGGGATGCCGTATTTCAGCATGGCGATCCGGTCGATGCCCATGCCGAAGGCGAATCCCTGCCACTGGGTCGGGTCCACGCCCGCCGCCTGCAGCACCTTGGGGTGCATCATGCCAGAGCCGAGGATTTCCATCCACTTGTCTCCCTCGCCGATGCGCAGCTGCCCGCCGACGTTGGAGTAGCGGATATCGACCTCTGCCGAGGGTTCGGTGAAGGGGAAGTGGCTGGCGCGGAACCGAAGCTCCACCTTGTCGACTTCAAAGAAGGCGCGGCAGAACTCCTCCAGGCACCATTTCAGGTTGGCCATGCTGATCGCGCGGTCGATGGCGATCCCTTCGACCTGGTGGAACATCGGCGTATGGGTCTGGTCCATGTCCATCCGGTAGACGCGGCCGGGGGCGATGACGCGCAGCGGCGTCCCATGCTCCATCAGCGCCCGGATCTGCACGGGCGAGGTATGGGTCCGCAGCACATGCGGCGGGCGGTTGTCACCGGGGGCGCGGTGCATGAAGAAGGTGTCATGTTCCTGCCGCGCGGGGTGTTCCGGCGGGATGTTCAGCGCGTCGAAGTTGTACCAGTCGCTTTCGACCTGTGGTCCTTCCGCGACGGCAAAGCCCATGTCGGCGAAGATCGCGGTCAGCTCTTCCATCACCTGGCTGACCGGGTGGATCGTACCCTGCGGCCGCGGACGCCCCGGCAGGGTCACGTCCAGCCATTCGGCCTTCAGCCTCTCGTCCAGCGCCGCGTCGCCCAAAGCCTGCTTGCGGGCGCGAAGGGCGGCGTCGATCTCATCCTTTAGCGCGTTCAGGCTGGCACCGGCGGACTTCCGCACTTCGGGGTCCATCTTGCCGAGGGTTGCCATCAGCGCGCTAATCTCACCCTTCTTGCCAAGGGCGGCAAGACGCACCTCTTCCAGCCCCGCCTCGTCGGCGGCACCTGCCACGGCGGTCAGATACTTGCCCTTCAGCGTGTCGATCCCGTCCATGTCCCTCTCCCGCAAACCCGCTGTTTCTGCTAGCGGCGAAGGTTTCCCGATGCAAGACCGTCAAAAGATCGACCGCCGCCCCCGCACCTCCAGCATCCGGCGAGAGCGGGTTACCTGACCGTTGGTTGCGGTGATCGCAACCGGGGCATCCTTGAGCCGTTTTTCGATAATCACCAGCGAGTCGTGAAACCGGATGCCGCCGATTTCACGCGCCAGCGGACTTAGAGGAAACCCCGCGTCATCCTCGGTGTACCAGCTGTGCATCCGGTCGATCAGGTCCTTGGCAAACTCGATGAAGCTGGCCGGGTTGCGATGGCCGCCACCAAAGCCGGGCCAGTAACTGGTATGCGTGTCCTCCACGATGTAAAGGCCCCGGTCGCGCAACTGTGGCCAAAGCTTGCAGAAGCTGGTGATCTGCTGATGCATCTTGTGGCCACCGTCATCGACGATCAGGTCAAAAGGGCCATGTTCGAGACTGATCCGCTCCAGAAAGGCCGGGTCGGACTGATCACCGATCTCGACCTTTGTGCCCGGCACCTGCAAGGCGCGGCACGCGGGATCGATGTCCAGAAAGGTCAGGCGCGCTTCCGGCGAAAAGAAGCCCTGCCACATCGGCATCGACCCGCCCTTGTAGACCCCGATCTCCAGAAAATCGACCGCTCGGCCCTGCCAATCCGACAGCAGCGAGTCGTAGATTTCAAGATAATGCTCGATCTTGAACAGCGTCCGCTCACCACTCATGGCGGGATAGTCGCGGAAATAGCGGGTTTCGGGCATGACTGGTCCTTGGCTTGCAGGTACGGCAATGGTGTCGTCCGCTGCCGTCCGGGTCCAGCGGCAAAATTTTGGGGGCAGCATGATCACACGCCGATTCATCAAGGGCGATGCGGCATCCGAAGCGGTCTATTCCGATTGCGAACGCTACCGGTATCTGTTGACCCGGGTCTGGGGGGCGGGGCCGAAGGCGTTGTTCGTGATGCTCAACCCCTCCACCGCGACGGAGGTGCAGAATGACCCGACGGTCGAGCGATGTGAGCGGCGGGCGCGGGTGCTGGGGTTCGGGGCATTTCGGGTGGCGAACATCTTTGCCTATCGCGCGACCGATCCGCAGGTCATGCGCGCCGCGACCGATCCTGTCGGCCCTGAGAATGACCATGCCATCCTTTCGGCGCTGCCCTGGGCTGATCTGGTCATATGTGCCTGGGGCAACCACGGTCTGCATCTAAACCGGGGGGCAGAGGTTGAGGCGTTGCTGCGCCAGTCCGGGGCACGGTTGGCGCATCTGGGGCTGACAGGCCAGGCCCAGCCGCGTCATCCGCTTTACGTCAGTTACGATGTGAAGCCCCAGCGCTGGTAGTCGTCGTCAGGCCGCCGAAAGCCCGACATCCGCAACCGAGAGTGAACCGCCGCGCACCAAGGCTACCGGCACGCCGTCCAGCTTTACCGTGGTTCCGCTGCCGTCAGCCGCCGGTTCCAGCGTCAGCACCGGCTCGGGGTGGGCGGCGGGATCGTAAACCACGATGATCTTGTCCAGAGCGGCGTCGTAATCTGCGATCTGCGCCACATCGCCTTCCAGCATCCATTCCTGCAGCACGAATTCATCCGACCCGGCATCACCATAAGCGATATCGCCCGAGCCAAGCAGCAGTTGATCGTCGCCGACCCCGCCATTCAGATAGTCCGTCTCGAAGTCATCGACGGGGCCGTTTAGGCCTGTGATCCAGTCGTTGCCCGCACCGCCATCCAGCACATCCGACCCATCCCCACCGTCCAGCCGGTCGTCGCCGCCACCGCCAGCGAGCCAGTCGTTGCCGTCACCGCCCGCCAAGGCATCCTTGCCTTCCCCGGCAACCAGCGTGTCCTGGCCTTCGCCACCAGTGAGGGTGTCGTGGCCCAAGCCTCCGGCCAGATCGTCATCGCCGCCGCCGCTGTCCAGACTGTCATCCCCGTCCAGCCCCAGCAGTGTATCGTTGCCCGCGCCACCGATGACCGTATCATCCCCCGCGCCGGCAGAGACCCAGTCATTCTCCGTGCCGGCATCGATCAGATCATCCCCGCCCCGCCCGTCGATCAGATCGTTGCCCGCTTGCCCGTCAATCTGGTCATTGCCCTCAAGCCCGGAAAGGATGTCGTCCCCCGGCCCGCCCGTTACGGTTTCCGGCGCATCAACCCGGTCTTCCAGGTCGTTCGACAACGCGATACCGCCCTGGTCGACGGGTTCATCGGCCAGGTCGTCAAGCAAGTTGCCGTCACTCAGCGATGCGGCATCGTCCGAAGGCGGCTCGTCACCCTCATCGGTGTCGGCGGCACCCTGCAGTGAAAGGATTGCGTCAGCCGCAGCACCAGCCATAAGGATGCCGATCAGGCCAAAAAGTGTGAACATATCGCCCCCAACCCGGTTCCCGCAGCGGGCCTTTGGCACCAAAGGTTCCGTTAACCTTCTGCTGCAAAACGGAAAACTGGCAGGTTCCTAACATGTTCCGCCTGTTTCCAGAAGCAAAGCTTGCGCCCGACGCCCCAGTTTCTGAGCTTAGGGTTAACGACACCTTCCCCTCGCCACCCTCGCCTGCCCCCTTTCCTTTTCGGTGAAAACCCCCTATGGCCTCGCATCCGCTTGTTGCGGACCCCTCCAAGGGCCCTGCTGGACGACATCCCGGCTTGTGCCATAACCCTTTGCCAAGGAGATCCCGATGTCGATCACCGTTGAAGAAAAAGCACGTGTCATCAAGGACTACGCGACCAAAGAGGGCGATACCGGTTCGCCCGAAGTGCAGGTTGCGATCCTGTCGTCGCGCATCGCCACGCTGACCGAGCATTTCAAGAGCCACAAGAAAGACAACCACTCGCGTCGTGGTCTGCTGATGCAGGTGGCCCAGCGCCGCAAGCTGCTCGATTATCTGAAGAAGACCGATGAGGCGCGTTACAACACCCTCATCACCCGGCTGGGTCTGCGTCGCTAACGCATCTGTGCCAAGAGTCAGATCGCCTGCCTTGAAAAGGGCAGGCGTTTTCATGTCCGACCGCTGAACTGCCCCTGATGGACGGATCACCCGACCTTGTGATGCAGGCCCCGTCTCGCCATATTGCGCCCAAGTCAGGGAGAGTGGCATGGCAGACGACAGGTTTCCGGGCTGGCATGGCACCACGATCCTTGCCGTCCGGCGTGGGGGAGAGGTGGTGGTGGCGGGCGATGGCCAGGTGTCGCTGGGCCAGACCGTCATCAAAGGGAGCGCGCGAAAGGTGCGCAGGCTGTCGCCCGGCGGCAAGGATGTGGTCTGCGGCTTTGCCGGATCGACCGCCGACGCCTTTACCTTGCAGGAGCGGCTGGAAAAGAAGCTTGAGGCTGCGCCCGGCCAGCTCGCCCGCGCCTGTGTCGATCTGGCCAAGGACTGGCGGATGGACAAGTATCTGCGCAATCTCGAAGCCATGCTGATCGTGACCGATGGGCAGGACATCTTTGTCCTGACCGGCGCGGGCGACGTGCTGGAGCCGGAGCATGACGTGGCCGCCATCGGCTCGGGCGGGAACTATGCGCTGGCGGCGGCGCGGGGGTTGATGGAAACCGATCTGACCGCCGAGGCGATTGCCCGCAAGGCAATGGCGATCGCAGCCGATATCTGTGTTTACACAAACGGAAATCTGACCGTCGAAAGGCTTTCCCGATGACCCCGGAAGACCTTCGCGCAGCCGTTGCCGCCGGTATCGTCGATGAGGCGCAGGCTTCCCGGCTGAAAGCGCTGGTGGATGCGCGTGCCGGTCGCCGCGCCGCCATGCCGCAAGAGGACGAACCGTTCGAGTTCTTTCGCGGTTTCTCCGAGATTTTCATCTCCATCGGCCTCGTCATCCTTTTGTCCGGCGTGACCGCACTTCTCGCTGCCTTTGGTGGCTTCGCCCTTCTGACCGTCGTTCCACTCGCCTCGGCGGGAATTGCCTGGTGGTGGGCCAATTACTTTACCCTGCGGCGGCGCATGACGCTTCCGTCCATGGTGCTCGCTACCGCCTATGGCCTTGGGGTCTGCATCTTCGTCTTCACGCTGCTGGCCGAGGCGGATTCACCCGACCGTGCTGCCGCCGTCGGCAGCTTCCTCCTCCCCGCCGCCGCAATGGTGCTTTGGTACCGACGCTTTCGGCTGCCCTTTGCCGCTTTCCTGACCGGGCTCTTCGTGCTGGGTGCGATCTATGCCTTTACCGCGACCACCGTGGATCTTGCGGGAATGGCTTTTGGCGGTGAGGGGATTGATGCCCTGTTCAACCTGCGCGAAAGCCCGGCCTTCGCGACCGCAACGCTGGTCTTCGGCGCGGGCATGTTCGTGGCTGGCATGTGGTTCGACACCCGCGACCCGCACCGCTTGGGCAGGCACGCCGCGACGGCGTTCTGGTGCCACCTTCTGGCCGCACCAGCCCTCGTCAACACTGTCGCCGTGACGCTGATGAACGGTGGAGGCACGGGCTTTCTGGCCATCGCGCTGGTCTTGATCACCATTCTCGCACTGGTCATCGACCGCCGCAGCTTTCTCACCGCTGCCATCGCCTATATCGCCATCGTCATCTCCTGGGTGATGGGTGAGGGTGACGCGACGCGCTGGATCTTCGTGCTCCTCCTCCTTGGTGCATTCATCACCGCGATCGGCACCTGGTGGGTGCAACTGCGCGCCTGGATCATGCGCGTCCTGCCGAACTTCCCCGGCAAATCCAGCCTGCCGCCCTATGGATCGACCGAATGACTGACCTGACCCCCCGCGAGATCGTCTCCGAACTTGACCGCCACATCATCGGGCAGGACGACGCCAAGCGCGCCGTGGCGGTAGCCCTGCGCAACCGCTGGCGGCGAAAGCGGTTGGGCGACGATCTGCGGGATGAGGTTTACCCGAAAAACATCCTGATGATCGGCCCCACCGGCGTCGGCAAGACCGAGATCAGCCGCCGTCTGGCGAAACTCGCCCGCGCGCCGTTCCTGAAGGTCGAAGCGACCAAGTTCACCGAGGTCGGCTATGTCGGCCGTGACGTGGACAGCATCATCCGCGATCTGGTGGATGTGGCGATGACCGACACTCGAACGCAGATGCGCGAGGACGTGAAGGCCCGCGCCCAGAAAGCCGCCGAGGACCGGGTGATCGAGGCCATCGCCGGCAAGGATGCCCGCGAGCAGACCCGCGAGATGTTTCGCGCCAAACTCAAACGCGGTGAGCTTGACGATACGCTGATCGAGGTTGACGCGCCGGAGGCAAGCCCGATGCCGATGGGCTTTGGCATGCCTGGGATGGAACAGCAGATGCAGGGGCTGCAGGACCTGTTCAAGGCCTTCGGCACCCGCACCAGCCGCAAGCGCCTGACCGTCCGGCAAAGCCATGACATCCTGATCGGGCAGGAGGCTGACAAGCTTCTGGACGATGAGGCGGTCCGGGTCGCGGCACTGGAGGCGGTGCAGGAAAACGGCATCGTCTTTCTGGACGAGATCGACAAGATCTGCGCCCGTTCGGACGCGCGCGGGGCCGATGTCAGCCGCGAAGGCGTGCAGCGCGACCTTCTGCCCCTGATCGAAGGCACCACGGTTTCCACCAAGCATGGCCCGGTAAAAACCGACCACATCCTCTTCATCGCAAGCGGTGCCTTCCACATCGCCAAACCCTCGGACCTCTTGCCTGAGTTGCAGGGCCGCCTGCCGATCCGCGTGGAACTGCAGCCACTGACCGAAGGCGATTTCGTCCGCATCCTGACCGAAACCGACAACGCCTTGACTCGGCAATACTCTGCCCTGATGGCGACAGAGGAGGTGACGGTGACCTTCACCCCGGACGGTATCGCCGCCCTGGCCCGGATCGCGGCGGAGGTGAACCGCAGCATCGAGAACATCGGCGCCCGGCGGCTATACACGGTGATGGAGCGGGTGTTCGAAGAGCTGTCCTACAACGCCCCGGATCGTTCTGGGCATTCTGTGACTGTGGATTCCGCCTTTGTAGAGACGAATCTGGGGGCGTTGTCGCGATCTGCTGACCTGTCGCGCTACGTCTTGTAGGCCATGCCTGTCTTTCCCGATCACTGGCCAAGGCTCGGGATAGGGACCGCTTCGCTTGGAAATATCTTCGCCCGCCATTCTGAGGCTGAGGCCCAGGCGACCCTTGCGGCGGCTTGGGAGGTTGGCGTGCGCTACTTTGACACCGCGCCCTGGTATGGCCACGGCCTCGCCGAGCATCGGCTGGGCACCGCCCTGCGCGCGTGGCCGCGAGATGAGGTTCTGATCTCGACCAAGGTCGGTCGGGTTTATGAGCCCGCCCCACGCGGGCAGGACGTTCGGCAGCGCTGGCCGGACGGCCTCAACTTCACCCCGCGCTACGACTATTCCGCCGCCGGGTTCGATGCCTCACTGGCGCAAAGTCAGCTGCGCTTGGGGCAACCGGTGGTCGATGCGCTGGTCATCCACGATCTGGACCGTGGCTATCTCGGAGCGGACTTCGACACCCATCTCGCCGCGCTCACGGGGTCGGGCCTTGACTACCTGCAAGGTCTGAAAGCCGAAGGCCAGATCGCGGCGGTCGGCATGGGCATGAACCATCTGCAGGACTTCGCCGACCTCGCGCCATGGATCGAGGTCGATTTCTTCCTTGTCGCCATGCCCTACACGCTTGCCGACCAATCCTCCCTTCATGGACCGATGGCCGATTGTGTAAGGCGGGGGGTCAAGGTGGTGATCGGCGCGCCATATGCGTCGGGGCTTTTGGCCAACCCGCACCAACCCCACGCCACCTATGCCTATGCCCCTGCGTCCGCCGAAGTGCTGCGCAAGGCTCGCGCCATCGCCGCCGTCTGTCTCGCGCATGGTGTCCCGATCGCAGCGGCGGCGTTGCAGTTCCCGCTGTTTCATCCGGCGGTGTGTTCGGTCATTCCCGGCGCGGTCTCGCCCGATCAGGTCCGACAGAACGTCGCCAATATGGCGCTGTCGATCCCACACGAGCTTTGGCAGGCGCTTAAGCAGCAGGGGCTGATCGACTCCGACGCCCCCACCGGTTGAAAGCCGCCGCACGGGCGGTGTAGGCTGGTCCATGCTCTGGGGGACATCGTGACCGACGACGCCACAACGCCAATGATGGCGCAATATCTGGAGATCAAGGCGCAGAACCCCGGCGCGTTGTTGTTCTACCGGATGGGCGATTTCTACGAGATGTTCTTCGATGATGCCGTTGCGGCCGCAGCGGCGCTGGATATCGCGCTGACCAAGCGCGGCTTTCACCTGGGCGAACCGATTGCGATGTGCGGCGTCCCGGTCCATGCCGCCGAGGGCTATCTGCTGACGCTGATCCGCAAGGGCTTTCGCGTCGCTATCGCCGAACAGCTGGAGGACCCGGCGGAGGCAAAGAAGCGCGGCTCCAAATCGGTGGTCAAGCGGGGCGTCGTGCGCCTTGTCACCCCCGGCACTCTGACCGAGGATTCGCTGCTGGAGGCGCGGCGGCACAACTATCTTGCCGCCTTTGCCGAGGTTCGAGGAACTGCCGCCCTCGCCTGGGCCGATATCTCTACCGGCGAGTTTCGGGTCATGCCATCCTCGCTGGTCCGCCTTGGCCCCGATCTGGCCCGGATCGCCCCGCGCGAACTGTTGGTGAGCGAGGCGCAGGAACGGGAAATCGTCTCTGACATGGCGGAAACTTCGATTTCTCTGACCCCTCTATCGCGTGGCAGCTTTGACTCCACCAATGCCGACCGCCGCCTTTGCGACCTTTATGGCGTCACCTCATTGGAAGCGTTCGGCACCTTCGACCGCGCTGAGGTGTCGGCAATGGGGGCCGTGGTCGACTATCTGCACCTGACCCAGCGCGGCAAGATGCCCCGCCTTGCCCCTCCGCTGCGTGAGGCGCTTGGGGCGGCCATGCAGATTGACGCCGCCACCCGCCGCAATCTGGAGCTGACGCAAGGTCTGTCGGGAGGTCGCGACGGCTCTCTCCTCGCTGCAATCGACCGGACGGTGACCGCCGCGGGGGCAAGGCTGCTGGAGCGACGCCTCGCCTCCCCCTCGCTTGATCTGGAGGTGATCCACGGGCGGCAGGCGGCACTTGGCTTCTTCCTTGACGCCCCTTCCTTGCGTGACCGGCTTCGCGAGGCGCTGCGGCGGGTCCCGGATATGGACCGCGCGCTTTCCCGGCTTGCACTTGACCGCGACGGTCCCCGCGATCTGACCGCCATCCGCGCGGGTTTGGAACAGGCGGGGCGGATTTCAGCGCTTCTGGCCGATGCGCCGCCCTTGCTGGCGGAGGCCGCGCAAGCGCTGGTCGGACATGAGGCGCTGGTTGGACTGCTCAGTCAGGCACTGGTCGCAGAGGCCCCGCTCCTTGCCCGCGATGGCGGCTTCATCGCCCCAGGCTATGACCCGGAACTGGACGAAACCCGGGCGCTGCGCGACGAAGGCCGCGGCGTTATCGCGCGCATGCAGGCGGAGTATACGGAAGCGACCGGCATCCAGAGCCTGAAGATCAAGCACAACAACGTGCTGGGCTATTTCATCGAGACGACAACCACGCATGAAGACCGCATGCGCTCCCGGCCGGAACTGTTCATCCACCGCCGGACGACCGCCGGTCAGGTCCGGTTCACGACCCTTGCCCTCTCCGATCTCGAAACGCGGATCCTTAACGCGGGGAACCACGCGCTGGAGATTGAAAAGCGGCACTATTCCGGCCTGAAAGACCAAACTCTGGCCTGTTCTGCCGCCATCGCCGTCGCGGCGCGGGCCTTGGCCGAGATAGACCTTGCCGCAGCCTTTGCCGACCTTTCGGCGGGCGAGAACTGGTGTGCGCCAGAGGTGGATGACAGCCGCGCGTTTACGGTTACCGCCGGGCGGCATCCCGTGGTGGAGCGGGCCCTGCGTCAGAACGGCGGCCAAAGCTTTGTCGCCAACGATTGCGCGCTTTCCGAACTGGAGACCCCGGCAATCTGGCTGCTCACCGGCCCGAACATGGCGGGGAAATCCACCTTCCTGCGCCAGAACGCCCTGATCGCGCTTCTGGCACAGGCGGGGTGTCATGTGCCCGCCGCCTCGGCCCGGATCGGCTTGGTGAGCCAGTTGTTCAGCCGGGTAGGAGCGTCGGACGATCTGGCGCGGGGGCGGTCAACCTTCATGGTCGAGATGGTCGAAACGGCCGCGATCCTGAACCAGGCCGATGATCGGGCACTGGTGATCCTGGACGAGATCGGGCGCGGAACGGCGACCTATGACGGCCTCTCCATCGCCTGGGCAACGCTTGAGCATCTGCACGAGGTCAACCGCTGCCGGGCGCTTTTCGCCACGCATTACCACGAGATGACGGCCCTCGCAGGAAAGCTGCCGGGCGTGAAGAATGCGACCGTCACGGTCAAGGAGTGGGAGGGCGACGTCATCTTCCTGCACGAGGTCCGCGAGGGTGCCGCCGACCGAAGCTATGGCGTACAGGTGGCGAGGCTCGCGGGCTTGCCGGCAGCGGTGATCGACCGGGCCAAGGTTGTGCTGGAGGCGCTGGAGAAAGGCGAGCGCGACGGCGGGTCGCAAAAGGCGCTGATCGACGACCTTCCCCTGTTTCGGGCCGCCCCTGCTCCGCCGCCCCAGAAGCCGGTGCACTCAGCGGTGGAAGAGCGCCTGAAGGACATCCATCCCGACGAGCTTACGCCCATGGAAGCGCTTCGTCTGGTCTACGAACTGAAGGAGGCCGCCAAAACTTGATCAAAACTTGGCTTTCTCTTCCCCAAACTATCCTCGGGTGAGGTCCTGGAGAGGGCAGACAGCCCTCTCTGGTGCCGGGGCAAACCTTAGCCGGGGGTGGACGACACGCCGACCTGTGCGGGGCGCAGCAGGCGGTCGTGCAACATGAACCCTTCGGTCATCACCTGAATGATCTCCCCTGCCTTGGTGCCCGGCAGCGGGGCCTCGAACATCGCCTGATGCAGTTGCGGGTCGAACATTTCACCCGCGGCCGGGGAAATCGTCATCATCCCGTGCTTGGCCATCACGTTGGTCAGCTCGCGCAGCGTCAGGTCCACCCCCTCGATCAGCGCAGAGGAGGTGGCGCGGCTTTCCTCCGGGATCGCCTGAAGCGCCCGGCTGAGGTTGTCAAAGACCGGCAACAGATCGCGGGCGAGGCGGGTGGAGCCGTACATCTCGGCCTCACGGCGGTCGCGGTCCGCCCGTTTGCGCGCATTTTCGGCATCGGCAAGCGCGCGCATGAACTTGTCACGCAACTCGTCCCGTTCGGCCAGAACAAGCTCCAGCTCGGCCGCCATCGGCTCGGTCGTTTCTTCCAGATCCACTTGCGCAGAAGCTGCCTGATCTTGCGACATCCTATCGTCCTTGTACTGTCTCAGCCTTGGCCACGCTCTGACACCAGGCGGCCCACCAACTGGGCGGTATAATCCACAATCGGCACGATCCGGCCATAGTTCAGCCGGGTCGGACCGATGACGCCCACCGCACCAATGATTTTTCGGTCAGCGTTCATATAAGGAGAAACCACCAGACTTGAACCCGAAAGTGAGAAAAGCTTGTTCTCCGAGCCGATAAAAATCCGCACGCCCTCACCGGTTTCGGTCAGGTTCAGGAACTCGGCTATGTCGCGCTTGCGTTCAAGGTCATCAAAAAGCACGCGAATCCGCTCGATTTCGACCTGATCCGCGACGCTGTCGAGAAGATTGGCACGACCGCGCACGATCAACCGCTCCGACGCCTCGCCGGCGTCCTGCCACAGGGCGATGCCGCTTTCGACCATTTCCCGCGCCAGCGAATCGATCTGCTGGCGGCGCTTGGCAATCTCGGCGACGATGCTGTGGCGCAGATCGGAAAGCGTCCGCCCCTCTGCCAGCGCGTTGAGGAAATTCGCCGCTTCGCGCATTGACGCTGGTGTCTGGCCTGGCGGTGGGGCGAAAACCCGGTTTTCCACCTGCCCGTCAGCGAAGACCAGCACCACCAGCGCGCGTTCCGGTGCCAGGCTGACAAACTCGATATGGCGAATCGCGGCCTCCCGCTTTGGCGCCAGAACCACGCTTGCGCCCCGGGTGATCACCGAAAGGGCGGCACCAACCTCATCCAGCAGGGTTGCGACATCCTGATCGCCATTGGTCTGGGTGGCGTCGATCCGCTCCTGATCTTCCGGCGCAACGGTGCCCACCTCCAACAAGCTGTCGACGAACATCCGCAGCCCCGCCTGCGTCGGCACCCGCCCGGCAGAGACGTGCGGGCTGTCGAGAAGCCCAAGGTACTCCAGATCCTGCATCACATTGCGCACCGTGGCCGCCGACACCCGCTCTGTCAGGGCGCGGGTCAAGGTGCGCGACCCCACCGGCTCACCAGAGGTCAGATACCCCTCCACCACCCGGCGAAACACTTCCCGCGTGCGGTCGTTCATCTCGGTCAGGACTGAAGGCGAATGCGTCATCGTGGCGATGGCCTGGGCTTGGGGTCAAACGGGGTTGCATCCGCCGTCTTGGGTTGCGTAAGTGGCCACAACTTTGCGGAAAGGTCCACCCATGCGTCCCTCTGGTCGGAAATTAAGCGATCTTCGGACGGTTTCAATCGAAACCGGCGTGATGAAACATGCTGAGGGGTCCTGCCTGATCCGGATGGGCGAAACGCATGTGTTGTGTTCGGCCACGATCGAGGACAAGGCCCCGCCGTTTCTGAAGAACACCGGGCAAGGCTGGGTTACGGCGGAATACGGCATGCTGCCGCGCGCCACAAACAGCCGCAATCGCCGGGAAGCAACTGTTGGCAAGCAATCTGGTAGAACACAAGAAATTCAACGGCTTATTGGCCGCGCGCTGCGCGCTGCGGTAGACCGCCAGGCGCTGGGTGAGCGGCAGATCGTCATCGATTGTGATGTGATCCAGGCCGATGGCGGCACCCGCTGCGCGTCGATCACCGGCGGCTGGGTCGCCTTGCGGCTGGCGGTGAACAAGCTGTTGACGGCCGGCACCATCACCAGCGACCCGCTTCTCGACCATGTATCAGCGGTGTCCTGCGGCATCTATGCGGGGCAGCCGGTGCTGGACCTCGACTATCTGGAGGATTCGGCGGCGGGAACCGATGGAAACTTTGTCCTTACCGGCGCGGGACGGTTGATCGAGGTGCAGATGTCGGCTGAGGGTGCGGCCTTTTCGCAGGAGGAGCTCTTGCAACTCCTCGACCTCGCGCGGACCGGCAATGCGGCGCTGGTGGCGGCACAAAGGGCAGCGTTGGGGCTTTGATGCGGCGGATCGGCGAACGTCTTTTGGTGGCCACGCACAACCGGGGCAAGCTGGAGGAGATTGCCGATCTTCTGGGGCCTCATGGCGTGACAGTCATCGGCGCGGCAGCGCTTGGCCTGCCGGAACCGGAAGAAACCGAAACCACCTTCGCCGGGAATGCCCGCCTCAAGGCACATGCCGCCGCACGGGCCAGTGGGATGGTGGCGCTGGCCGACGATTCGGGGCTGGCGGTCGATGCGCTGGGGGGTGCACCGGGGGTGTTCACCGCGGACTGGGCCACAACCGCCACAGGCCGCGATTTCACCGTCGGCATGGCCCGCGTCTGGCAGGAGATGGAAGCGATCTACGCCCCCGAACCGCGTCTGGCGCAGTTCTGCTGCACCCTTGCGCTCGCGTGGCCGGACGGAGAGGATCATGTCTTCGAGGGCACCGCGCCCGGTCGTCTGGTTTGGCCGGGTCGTGGCGACCAGGGTCATGGCTTTGACCCGATCTTTCAGCCGGACGGGTTCGACATTACCTTCGGCGAGATGGACCGCTGGGAAAAGAACCGCCGTAGCCACCGCGCCGAGGCGTTCCGCAAGCTGGTGGCGGCTGTCTTTCCATGATTGAGGACTGGCGTCACGCCGGATTCGGCCTCTATCTCCATTGGCCGTTCTGCCAGTCGAAATGCCCCTATTGCGACTTCAACAGTCATGTCGCCTCGGGCGTCAACCAGTCCGACTGGCTGGCCGCCTTTGAAGCCGAGATTGATCGTGTCGGCGCATTGACCGAAGGTCGCGTCCTGAACACCGTGTTTTTTGGCGGCGGCACGCCTTCGCTTATGGAACCGGCACTCGTGCGGGGCATCCTGGACCGGGTACGCGCCACCTGGACCCTTGCCAACGATGTCGAGATCACATTGGAGGCCAATCCGGGGTCGGTGGAGGCGGGGCGGCTGGCCGGCTATGCAGACGCCGGGGTGAACCGTGTTTCCCTTGGGATTCAATCGCTTGACCCTGATGCCCTGCGCCGCCTGGGCCGGATGCATACTGTCGATGAGGCGCTCGCCGCCATCGCCATCGCCCAAGCCACATTTGCGCGGGTATCCATCGACCTGATCTATGCGCGTCAGAACCAGACCCTCGCCGCTTGGAAGGATGAGCTGCACCGCGCGCTGGATCTTGGAACCGCACACCTGTCGCTTTACCAGCTGACCATCGAGGACGGCACTGTCTTTGGCGAGATGCAGCGCAGGAAGCTTCTGCCCGGCCTGCCGCCCGAAGATCTTGCCGCCGACATGTTCGAACTGACCCAGGAGATCACCAAGGCAGCGGGAAGGCCGGCTTATGAGGTTTCGAACCACGCCAGTCCCGGCGACGAATCCCGTCACAACCTGATCTATTGGCGCATGGGCGACTACGCTGGAATCGGGCCAGGAGCGCATGGGCGGCTGACGCTGGACGGCACCCGGTACGCAACCGAAGCGGAACGGACGCCGGGCGTTTGGCTTGACCGCACCCGCCAAGGCCCGGGGTCAGCGGAACGGGTGGAGGTTCTGGGTGCCGAGGATCGCGCCAGTGAATATCTGATGTTTGCCCTGCGCCTGCGAGAAGGCGCGTCGCTCGAACGTTTTGCGGCGCTCGCAGGGGAACCCCTGTCGAAGGCTGCCCTGGAAGAGATGGTCGCGCTTGGTCTGTTGCGGTGCCAAGCAGATACCATAAGCACCACCCCGACCGGCGTCCTGATGCTGAACGGCGTCTTGCGCGCCTTGCTGGCGGACCGGCAAAGCGCAGGCTGAGCAGCCTACTGCCCGAGATCGCGGTCGGGCACTTTGGACAGAATCTGACACAGCAGGTCCAGTTCATCCAGCGTGGCATAGCGAATCGACAAAGTGCCGCTTTCGCCCGCCGCGCCGTGATCGATTCGCACCGGCATCGCCAGATTGGCCGAAAGGTCCGCCTCCAGCGAGCGGGTGTCGGCGTCCTTGTCCGGGCCATGGGTTTGCGGGCGTTCGCCAACCGCACTCCCGGGCTTTTCCTTTACCAGCCTTTCAGTCTCTCGGACCGACAGCCCCTTGGAAATGATCTGCGCTGCCAGCTCCTCCGCTTTCGGGTTGCCGATCAGTGCCCGCGCATGGCCGGCGGAAAGGCGGCCTTCGCGAACCATCTCCTGCACTTCGACCGGCAGGGTCAACAGCCGCAGCAGGTTCGCCACATGGCTGCGACTTTTGCTGAGCGCCTCGGCGAGTTTTTCCTGCGTATGGCCAAAGCGCGTCATCAGCTGGCGAAACCCCAGCGCCTCTTCGATGGAATTCAGGTCTTCGCGCTGGATGTTTTCGATGATCGCGATTTCAAGCACTTCCGTGTCATCGAGGTCCCGCACCACCACCGGAATCTCGTGCAGCTGCGCCAGTTGCGCGGCCCGCCAGCGCCGTTCGCCAGCGACAATCTCATAGACGTCGCGGCCCGGTTTCTTGCGCACGATCAGGGGCTGGATCACGCCCTTCTGCCGGATCGAGTCGGCGAGGCTTTCCAGCTCCTCCTGCTTGAAATCCATCCGGGGTTGCTGCGGATTCGGTTCAAGCTTTTCCACCGGCAGCATCAGCTCTGCCCGGCGCGGCGCTGGTTCGTCATCCCGCCCGGCAAGATTCACATCCGCCATCAATGCCGAAAGGCCGCGGCCCAACCCGCGTTTTTCTGGTTTGGTGCTCATGTGCTCAAGCCTCTGAGAGTTCCGGCGTCTTTCGCCGATCTGCGATTTCCCGTGCGAGTTCGCGGTAAGCGACGGCACCTTTTGACGTGGTGTCATAGCTGAGCACCGACAGCGCGTGCGAAGGCGCTTCACTGATTCGCACATTGCGCGGGATCGTGGTCTTCATCACCAGTTCGCCCATGTTGGCGCGGGCGTCCGCCTCGACCTGGGCGGTCAACTTGTTGCGCTTGTCGTGCATCGTCAGCACCACCCCTTCGATCCGCAAGCCCGGGTTCGCGGACCGCCGCACATCGCGGATGGTCAGCATCAATTGCGACAACCCCTCCAGCGCGAAGAATTCACATTGCAATGGCACCAGCACCGAATCACAGGCCACCAGCGCGTTGATTGTCAGCAGGCTAAGCGCGGGCGGACAGTCGATCAGGATGTAGTCAAAGCCATAACCGGCCATTTCTGGCCGGTGAAGCGCGTCGTGCAGCAGATAGCTGCGCTTTTCGTTCGAGACGATGTCGAGGTCGGCCGAAGAAAGATCCGCATTGGCCGGAATGATGGACACCCCGGCGATATCGGTCCCCATCACTACATGTTGGAGGCCGACGGCATCTACGATCAAGTCATAGCTGGTTTTCTTGCGCGCATCCGGACGCACACCCAACCCGGTTGAGGTGTTGCCCTGTGGGTCGATGTCGACCAGCAGGACCTTCTTGCCAAGCTCGGCAAGCCCCGCTGCAAGATTGATCGCGGTGGTGGTCTTGCCGACTCCGCCCTTCTGATTGGCGAGGGCAAGGATGTGAGGGCGCGGGTCGTTAGCTTTGTTCTTCACGTTCTATCTTCCTGATGACCAAGATTGCCGCGCCGGGATCGGTGATGCTGGGGTATTGCTCTGCGGCAAAGCGCCAGTTCGTTCGCGCCTCTGCCAGCTCACTCGCATACCGTTCACCTTTGGGAAGGATTGCGACACCATCACGACGAAGGTGTCGGCAGGCATAGTCCAAAAGCACCGGAAGCGGGGCCAGAGCCCGGGCCGAGACCACGTCGGCGTCCAGGCCCGGCAGTGATTCGATTCGATTCGTCAGCACGGTCACGGGAAGCCGAAGCTCGCTGGTTGCCTGCCGCAGGAAGGTTGCCTTCCTTGCATCCGATTCGACAAGCGTCACCCGCAGGTTCGGCAGCGCCTCGCGCGCCAGGATTGCGATGACGAGGCCGGGGAAGCCGCCCCCTGCGCCGAGATCGGCCCAATGCTGGGCGTTTGCCGGGCACCACGACAGCAGTTGAGCACTATCAGCAGTGTGTCTTTCACGCATATGCACAAGACTTGCCGTGCTCACCAAGTTGATCGCGTGATTCCAGCGGCGAACCAGCGCCTCGTAAGCCTCCAGCGCTGCGCGTGTTTCACGTGAAACATTGCGGCCGCCGACGAGAGGGTCACCCTCCACGATCATCCAGCCCGCCGTTCAACAGGCTTCCGCAAATGCGCGAGCAAAAGCAGCATCGCTGCCGGTGTGACGCCCTCGATTCGCGATGCCTGCAGAATCGAATCGGGCTGACGCTGACTTAACTTCTGTTTCAGCTCATTGGACAGGCCAGAGATCACAGCGTAATCGAAGCCCGGCGGGATACGCTGGGTTTCCTGACGTCGCAGCTCCGCAACCTCGCGCCCCTGCCGGTCCGCATACTGGTTGTAGGTCGCCTCAATTTGTAGCTGTCGGAGTGTCGAAAGGTCCAACCCCTTGTAGGCATCAATCCCATCAACCAGCGCCAGAAGCTCTGCTCCTGGCAGTGAAAGCGTGTGATAGGCCAACCGCTTGCCGCCATCCCGGCTGACATTGATGCCCACCGCAGCCAGCGCGGCCGGGGCAAGCATTTCTGCCGACAGTGATTCGCGACCGGCGTCCAACGCCGTCACTTTCGAATTGAACGCGATTCGTCGCGATTCGGAGATACAGCCGCAGGCCAGACCAACCGGGGTCAGCCGCTGGTCGGCGTTGTCGGCACGCACGGTCAGCCGAAATTCGGCGCGGGAGGTGAACATCCGGTACGGCTCTGTCACCCCACGTGAGGTCAGATCGTCGATCATCACGCCGACATAGCTTTCTGTCCGGCTGAACTCGACCGGTTCACGCCCCAGGGCGGACGCCGCCGCGTTCAGGCCTGCGGCCAGCCCTTGCGCCGCCGCCTCCTCATACCCGGTGGTTCCGTTGATCTGCCCTGCAAAGTAAAGCCCAGGCATCGCGCGCGTTTCCAGCGTCTGGCGCAGGCCGCGTGGATCGAAATAGTCGTACTCGATGGCATAGCCGGGTTGCAGCAGGACGGTCTGCTCCAGCCCCGGGATGGTGTGGATGTAGGCCTCCTGCACCGCCTCGGGCAGTGAGGTTGACAGGCCGTTCGGGTAGACCGTGGAATCATCCAGCCCCTCAGGCTCCAGAAACACCTGATGGGACGTCTTGTCGGCGAACCGCACCACCTTGTCCTCGATCGACGGGCAGTAGCGCGGGCCGACGCCTTCGATATGGCCGCCGTACATCGCCGACTTCGACAGGTTGTCGCGGACGATCTGGTGGGTGGCCTCGCTGGTATGGGTGATTCCGCAGGCAATCTGCCGGGCTTCGGGCTGGCGGTTCAGGAAGGAAAACATCGTCGGGTCGTCATCGCCCGGCTGGCTCTCCAGCCGCGCCCAGTCGATCGTGCGCCCATCCAGCCGGGGCGGCGTCCCGGTTTTCAGCCGCCCGACAGGCAACGCGAGATCGGCCAGTTGTGCCGCCAGCGCCGACGACGGGGCATCCCCCATCCGCCCGCCGCGCATTCGCCGGTCGCCGATATGAATGACGCCGTTCAGGAAGGTGCCCGCCGTCAGCACGACACTGCCCGCTGAAAGCTCTTCGCCGCTGGCCAGTGTGACGCCCTGCGCCACCCCGCCCGTAGTGCGCAGGCTGACCACTTCGCCCTCGATGATCGTCAGCCCTTGCTGACGGGAAAGCTCTGCCTGCACGGCTTCACGATACAGACGCCGATCGATTTGCGCCCTGGGGCCCTGCACGGCTGGCCCTTTGCGCCGATTCAACAGGCGGAACTGAATGCCCGCACGGTCCGCCATGCGGCCCATGACGCCGTCCAGCGCGTCGATCTCGCGGACCAGATGCCCCTTGCCAAGACCACCGATGGCCGGATTGCAGGACATGGCACCAATCGCCTCGGTCCGGAGCGTCACCAGCGCCGTCGCAGCGCCCATCCGGGCGGCGGCCGCAGCGGCCTCCGTCCCGGCATGACCGCCGCCGATCACGATGACATCGTAGTGTTTCACGTGGAACAACCTTTACTTGCCGATGCAGAAGCTGGCGAAAATCTCACCCAGTAGGTCGTCGACATCCACCCGCCCGATCAGCACATCCAACGCCCGGACGGCCATTCGCAGATGCTCCGCCGCCAACTCAACCCGCGAGTCGGGTCTTACCACTTCTGCCCGCGCTTCGACCAGAGCGGCAATGGCAGACGTGACCGCAAGTCGGTGCCTTTCGCGTACCAGGGTACCGGCAGAGGCCACGCGACCCTGCAGGATCTCGCCGATCCTTGCCATCAGGTCGGCAACACCGGCACCAGTCAGCCCGGATACGGCAAGGCCCGCCGCCGTTGGCGTAACGTCAGATTTGCCGGCCACCATCAGATCGTCCGGCTGCTGCAAAAGGCCGGGTACAGCACTGCCATCACTCAGGAAAACCCGGAGGTCAGCCGCCTGCGCGCGCGCCACCGCGCGGTCGATGCCCATGCGCTCCAGCCGGTCGTCGGTGTCCCGTAGCCCCGCGGTATCAAGAAAAGTGACCGGAAGACCCGCGATTTCCATCCGGACCTCGATCACATCGCGAGTCGTTCCGGCGATCTCCGAGGTGATCGCCGCATCCCGGCCGGCAAGCTGGTTCAACAATGTGGATTTGCCCGCATTCGGCGGCCCGACAATCGCAACCTCGAAACCGTCGCGGATCTGTTCTGCGGCCGCAACGCCTGCCGCCTCACGTCCAAGGTCGGCCATCAAGCCATCGACAAGGCCAAGCACCTCGGGAGCGACATCGACCGGAACCTCTTCATCGGCAAAGTCGATCGTGGCCTCCAGGAGCGCCCCGGCCCGGATCAGATCGCGCCGCCAGCCTTCGACCTTTGCACCGACCGCGCCCGAGAGGACCCGCACCGCCTGCCGCCGCTGCGCTTCAGTCTCGGCATCGATCAGATCGGCGAGGCCTTCGACCTGCGCGAGGTCCAAGACGCCGTTTTCCAGCGCACGGCGCGTGAACTCCCCCGGCTCGGCAAGTCGCAAACCCGGCTGAGCGGCAAGGGCGCGTAACACGGCGGCCACCACCGCCGGGCCACCGTGGAGGTGAAACTCGACGACGTCTTCGCCGGTAAAGCTGGCGCGTTCGGCAAAGGTCAGGACCAGCGCTTCATCCAGCAGCTCACCCTGCCAGGCGAGGCGTCGCAACGCTGCCAGGCGTGGTGCCGGAGGTTTGGGGCACAGCGCCGCCGCCGCGTCCCAAGCAGCGGGCCCCGATACCCGGACGATGGCGACCCCGGCCCGGCCCCGCGCGGTGGCAGTGGCATAGATCGTGTCCATCCCGGCCTGCCCCCTGACCGAATGCCCGCGTCAGCTGTTCATCGAATCGAAGAAATCGGCATTCGACTTGGTCTGTTTCAGCTTGCCGATCAGGAACTCGATCGCATCCGTCGTGCCCATCGGGTTCAGGATGCGGCGCAGGACATAGGTCTTCTGCAGATCGGTCTTGTCGACCAGAAGATCCTCTTTCCGGGTGCCGGACTTGAGGATGTCCATCGCCGGGAACACCCGCTTGTCGGCAACCTTGCGGTCCAGCACGATCTCGGAGTTGCCGGTGCCCTTGAATTCTTCGAAGATCACCTCGTCCATCCGGCTGCCGGTGTCGATCAGCGCGGTTGCGATGATGGTCAGCGATCCGCCCTCCTCGATGTTCCGCGCGGCACCGAAGAACCTTTTCGGGCGTTGCAGGGCGTTGGCGTCCACACCACCGGTCAGGACCTTGCCGCTTGATGGCACGACCGTGTTGAAGGCGCGGCCAAGGCGCGTAATCGAGTCCAGCAGGATGACCACGTCACGCTTGTGTTCAACAAGGCGCTTGGCCTTTTCGATCACCATTTCGGCCACCGCCACATGCCGCGTTGCCGGTTCGTCGAAGGTGGAGGACACGACCTCACCCTTCACCGAGCGCTGCATGTCGGTCACTTCCTCGGGCCGTTCGTCGATCAGAAGAACGATCAGGTAGCATTCCGGATGATTGGTCGCGATGGAGTGGGCAATGTTCTGGAGCAGAACCGTCTTGCCGGTCCGCGGTGGAGCGACGATCAACCCGCGCTGGCCTTTGCCAAGCGGGGCGACCAGGTCGATGATCCGGGCGGAACGGTCTTTGATCGTCGGATCCTCGACCTCCATCTTGAAACGCTCATCGGGGTAGAGCGGCGTCAGGTTGTCGAAGTGGACCTTGTGCCTGGCTTTCTCCGGGTCGTCGAAGTTGATGCGCGTGACCTTGGTCATGCAGAAATACTTCTCGTTCTCTTTCGGGGCCTGCATCAGCCCTTCGATCGTGTCCCCGGTCCGCAAGGAGAACTGCCGCAGGATATCAGGGGAAACGTAGATGTCGTCCGGCCCCGGCAGATAGTTTGCGGAAGGAGAGCGAAGAAACCCGAAACCGTCCTGCAACACCTCCAGCACTCCGTCGCCGCCGATCTCCCAGCCTTCCTCGGCATGTTCCTTCAACAGCGAGAACATCATCTCGCCCTTGCGCATGCTGGGGGCGTTCTCGATCTCCCACTCCTCGGCCATGGCCAGAAGGTCGGCCGGGGTCTTGGCCTTGAGGTCGGAGAGGTTCAAACGATCAACGTTCATCGGGGGTCCTTGGGGGAAATGCCTGAAGCGGATCGGCCCAAATCGGGGCCTAATCATCGCAGTACGGGTTCGGGAAGCGCATTGGCCGAACGGCCTAGCTGCAAGCGCCTTACACCGGCGGACTGGGGTAAGTCAATCTGTGGAGCGAGAGGTGATTACCACTTAACGATGACTGCAAACACGATGACCACCATCAACACGGTCGGAACCTCGTTCATCAGCCGGTAATGCCGCCCGCTTTTTCGGTTGGTTCCGCTGGCAAAATCCTTGCGCATGACGGCAAGCCAGCCATGGAACCCGGTCATCCCGAGGACAGCCGCCGCCTTGACCCAGGGCCAGATCATCGACCAGTCCACCACTCCCGGGGTCATCACCAGCGCCAGACCGAAAATCCAGGTGGCAATCATCGATGGGTTCATGATCGCCTTCAGAAGCCGCCGCTCCATCGTCACGAACATCTGGTCCGTGCGACTGCCCGTCTGAACCTGCTCGGCGTGGTAGACGTACAGCCGTGGCAGGTAAAACAGCCCCGCCATCCAGGCGATCACCGCGATCACATGCAGTGACTTCGTTACCAGATACCAATCAGACAGCCAGTTCGTGATCATCTTGCGGGTCCCGTGCCATCGCTTCGCTGCTTCTTACTTCTTTAGAAGAAGATTTATAGAAAGAATTGATGATGTTGTAGGGCCTGTGCAGAAAAGGATTGTCGCGCCTGTCCCGCCTTTCGTCCACAGGGACAGTCCTGTGGGTGGTTTCTGCGCAAAACGGGATAAATCGATGAACACCTCTGAAAACCATTGTAATTCAATATATTAGACCGGCATATCGTTCGACTTCTGACGGCGCTGCGGTCTTTGCCCGGTCCGGAACAATCAGTTGTCCGAAGCCACGTGACAAGATGCTGCACAGCGGGATATGTCTTGGCCACGTTGCCTGGGCTGTGATGAAACCGAAGCTCCAGGCCTGACCGACTGTTCGAAACCCCGGTTACACTCAAGAACAAACCAAGGATATGCACAGGGTTTAGATGGCAGTCCTCCTGGCCTCCACCTCGGCAATCCGACTGAAGCTTCTGCGCGCGGCTGGGGTGGAGGTTGACGCGATCCCCGCCCGGGTGGATGAGGTAGCGGCGCGCGGCGCGCTTTTGGCCGAAGGCGCGCGCCCCCGCGACATCGCGGATTATCTGGCCGAGATGAAAGCCCGCAAGATCTCGGAAAAGCGGCCTGAGGCGCTGGTGCTTGGCTGCGACCAGATTCTCGAGCTTGACGGCGAGATTCTGTCCAAGCCGGGCTCACTCGCCGAGGCGCGCGACCAGCTTTGCCGATTGCGTGGTCGGTCGCATCGATTGTTCTCGGCGGTAGTGGCTTATGAGGCTACAAGGCCGGTCTGGCGCCATATTGGCGAAGCGCGGCTGACGATGCATGATTTTTCGGACAGCTACCTTGACGACTATCTGGCGCGCAACTGGGAGAGCATCCGCCACTCTGTCGGGGGCTACAAGATCGAGGAGGAGGGGGTGCGGTTTTTTTCGGCCATCGAAGGCGACCATTTCACCATTCTAGGACTTCCGCTTTTGCCGCTGTTGGCATGGATGGGAAGCCGGGGCATAACTGCGCTATGATCAGTTTGCCCACTATCCCCCTGGCCGGAGTCATCGGTCACCCGATCGCCCATAGCCGCAGCCCGGCGCTGCATCGCTATTGGCTCGACCGTTACCGCCTGCCGGGCCATTACATTCCTCTGGATATCGCCCCCGCCGATCTGGGGGAGATGGTTCGCATTCTGCCGCGACTGGGCTTTGTCGGGCTGAACGTGACGATCCCGCACAAAGAGGCGATCCTGGGTATCGCCGATATCATCAGCGATCGGGCAGCGCTGATCGGGGCGGCGAACACGCTGATCTTTCGGAAGGACGGAAAGATCCATGCCGACAATACCGACGGGTCGGGTTTCATCGCCAACCTGCGGCAAAACGCGCCCGGGTGGTCGCCCTCGGCAGGTCCGGCGGTCGTGTTCGGGGCGGGTGGTGCTGCCCGTGCAGTTGTCGCCGCGCTGATCGAGGTCGGAGTGCCGGAAATCCGGCTGGTCAATCGCACGCGCCCAAGGGCCGACGCCCTGCGTGCCGACCTTGGGGCAAAAATTCACGTGACCGAATGGGTGCAGGCCGGAAACCTTCTGTCCGACGCAACGACGATCATCAACACCACCTCGCTTGGCATGACGGGAAAGCCGGATCTCACCGTCGGTCTGGACCGGATCAACCCCCGCGCTGTGGTCAACGATCTGGTCTACACGCCGCTGACCACCCAATTCCTGATCGAGGCAGAAGCTGCGGGATGCACCGTGGTGGACGGCTTGGGGATGTTGCTGCATCAGGCCGCCCCGGGGTTTGAGCGGTGGTTCGGCAGCCGTCCCGAGGTTGATGCCGATACCCGCCGGGCGGTCCTGTCGGCATGAGCTTTCGGCTCGGACTGACCGGTTCCATAGGCATGGGGAAATCGACGACGGCGCGGATGTTTGCCGACGCGGGGCTGCCGGTCTGGGATGCGGATGCGGCAGTGCATCGCCTGTATTCCCCTGGCGAGGCCGGTGCGCGAGCGCTGGCGCGGCTGTTCCCCGACGTGATGGATGCCGACGGCTCGGTCAAGCGTGACCGGCTGCGCGATCTGATCCGGGCGGACAAGACCGTGCTTGACCGGGTAAATGCGGTCATTCACCCGCTTGTGGCTGCTGACCGGGCGGCGTTCATCGCGGCGCAGGCAGCAGACCCCATCGTGCTGCTCGACATTCCCCTCCTGTTCGAGATCGGGGCAGAACGCGACTGTGACGCCGTGGTGGTCGTGTCCGCCCCGGCAGAGGTCCAACGCGCGCGGGTGCTGGAACGCGGGCTTTCGGTGGCGGAGTTCGAGACCATCCTCGCCCGGCAGTTGCCCGATGCCGAGAAACGTGCACGCGCGGATTATGTGATCCCGACGACCAGCCTTGAAACCGCGCGGGCGGCGGTGAAAGATGTCTTGACGGACATTCAACGCCGGATGGCCCAAGATGCGTGAGCCCGATAATGCGTGAGATCGTTCTGGATACCGAAACCACCGGGCTGGATCCGGGGGAGGGGCACCGCATCGTCGAGATCGGCGCCGTAGAGCTGATCAACCACATGCCGACCGGGCGGACATTTCACCAGTACCTGAACCCGGAACGGTCAATGCCGAAGGAAGCCTTCGAAGTTCACGGGCTGGGCGACGACTTCCTGCGCAACCAGCCGGTGTTTGCCAAAGTCGGTCAGGCCTTCCTCGACTTCATCGGCACGGCGCAACTGGTCATTCACAACGCCGCCTTCGACATGAAGTTCCTGAACCACGAACTGGAGCGGGCCGGCCTTCCGGGTATCTCCTTCGCGCGCGCCACCGACACGGTGATGATGGCGCGCAGCAAGTTTCCCGGCTCACCTGCATCGCTTGATGCGCTGTGCCGCAGGTTCGGTATCGACAACTCCATGCGGGAGAAGCACGGTGCGCTTCTGGACAGCGAAATCCTCGCCGAGGTGTATCTGGAGCTGATCGGCGGGCGGCAGCCGGATCTGGTCCTGTCCGATGCAGGGGGCCGTCGCGATGCGTCCGGCGCACCGGCGATGACCTGGCGACCGCAGCCCCGCCCGGTGCAGCTCCCGTCCCGGACCACCCCGGAAGAGGCCGCGTCCCATGAGAGGTTTGTGGCGGCGCTGGGCGACGGGGCGGTCTGGCTGCGGTCTCGCTAAGGCGTCAGTTCACCCGTTCGGCGGGGGCTTCCGTCTTGGCCTGGGCGCGGCGGGCAAGTTCCTGCCGGTAGAGCGCGAGGAAATCCACCTGATCGACATTCAGTGCCGGGAAGCCGCCATCGCGCGTCACGTCCGAGATGATGCGACGGACAAAGGGGAACAGCAGCCGGGGGCACTCGATCAGCAGAAACGGATGCAACTGGTCTTCGGTGACGCCTTCGATCAGAAAAGTCCCGCCATACTCCAGCTCCAACAGAAAAAGAGGTTCGTTGTTCGCCTTGTTGCGCGAGGTCACCTTGAACTTGGTGATCACGTCGAACTGATTGGCAACCGACCGTTTGCGGGCATCGAGACTGACAGCAACCTGCACGTCCGGCTGAACTTCTGTCCCGCTCAGCCCCTTTTGCATGACGATGTTTTCAAAGGACAGGTCCCGCACATATTGCGCCAGAACCTGCATCTTGATCGGTTGTGCCGCCGGGGCGGCACCGTTGCCTGCCAGGGTTTCTTCGGCCATCACACGCGCTCCTACAATTATTTGCAGCGTGTCTAGCAGGTCAGCCGGGCGCCCTCAATGCTGCGTCTTGTTCTCCGGGGGTTGGGTCGTGTTGGCGGACCCGCTCACCTCGACCCAGTCCGCGTCCATGACCACCGGGCCGGTTGCCGGAGTGGTGATGTCCTGAAACCTGCGGCCGATCCTGCGGATGATCATGCGACGCACCGGCTGGATCAGCAGTAGAAGGCCGAAAAAGTCGGAAAAGAATCCCGGGATCAGCAAAAGCGTCCCGGCGATCACCACCAGAACCCGGTGCGGCATCAGGGACTGGGCGTTGCGAAACTCAAACAGATCACGGCTCATGGAGACAGGCCCCATCATCGCCACGCCTTTCAGCAGGATCAGGCCAAGACCACCCGCAAGGACCACCCAGGCCAGCGTCGGCCAAAGACCGATCCTGCCGCCGATCACGACGAACAGCGCGATCTCGATCAGCAGCAGTGCCAAAAGCGCGAATAGGAACTTCATCTCTGTCTCCAAGGCTGGTTCATTGGTCTGCGCCGGTAGACTTCACCGACCCCCGACCCTACATAGACTCATGTCGAATGCTTGTCTGCCAGAAACCAACGTCCGCAGAGGTCTTATATGAACGGATCCCTGATCCAACTCCTGGTTCTTGCCGGGGTCGCGATCTTTCTTATTCTCAAGCTGCGCTCTGTCCTTGGAACGCGCGAGGGCTTTGAAAAACCACCGCTTCCGCTCGAGGATGTGCGCCCAAAGGTGCGGCGCGATTTCGAAGTGATCGAGGGTGGCGTGGACCGCGACATCACGGATCACGCCCCGGATGGCTCTGACAACGCCCGCGCCCTGCAGGCGATGAAGGCGGCGGAGCCGTCCTTTACCGTGACGCCGTTTCTGGAAGGTGCCCGCGGTGCCTATGAAATGATCCTTATGGCCTATGAAGGTGGCGATCTTGAGCCGATCAAGGCGTTTCTGGCCCCGGATGTGGCTGCCAGCTTTGCCGAGGCCATCGCCGCGCGCGAACGTGAGGGGCTGACGGTCGAGGCAAAGTTTGTTGGGATGAAAGAGCTTGCCCTGCAAGAGGCCACCTTCAACAAGGAAACCGGCATGGGCGAGATCTCGGTGAGGTTTGTCGGCGAACAGACCTATGTCGTGCGCAACAAGGCCGGCGAGATCATCGAGGGCAACCCGCGAGAGATCAAGCGCCAGCGCGACATCTGGACCTTTGCGCGACGGATGGGTAGCACCGATCCGAACTGGCAGCTTGTCGCGACCGGCGACTGACCGCTTGCCATGCGCGCCCGCCTTTGCACTCTTGGCGTCGTCGGAGTCCTCATGACCCTTGCGACTCCGACTTCCGCTGAAATGCTGGAGTTCGAGGGTCTGGACGGCTGGCGCGAGGATGCGCACGCCGAGGCGCTGGCGACGTTCGTGCGCACCTGCGACCAGCTTGCCGGTACGGAATGGCAACCGCTCTGCGCGCTTGCCGCCGACATCCCGCCGGACGACGCCTCGGCCCGTAGCTTTTTCGAGCTGTTCTTCAAGCCGGTGATCGTGGGCGAGCCACCGGCGCTGTTCACCGGCTACTATGAGCCGGAGCTTGACGGCTCACCCACCCGCACGGGGCGCTTCAAATATCCGCTGTACCGCCGCCCGCCAGATCTGCGCGATGGCACGACGTTTCACAGCCGCGAGGCCATCGACAACGGTGCTCTTGCGGGGCGCAAGCTGGAGCTTGCCTGGCTGGACGATCCGATTGACGTGTATTTCCTGCAGATTCAAGGCTCCGGCCGGATCAGGATGACCGATGGCTCGGTCATGCGCGTCGGTTATGCCGGGGCGAACGGTCATGCCTATCGGTCCATCGGGCAAGAGATGGTGCGCCGGGGCAGCCACACGCTGGATCAGGTCTCGGCCCAGGAAATCGCCGCCTGGGTCCGCCGCAACCCGGTGGCGGGGGAAGAGCTTCTGAACACCAACCCGTCCTATGTGTTCTTTCGCAAGATCGATACGCTGAGCCCGGAAGATGGCCCGATCGGCGCGATGGGCCGGTCTATCACCACGCTGCGGTCGGTGGCGATCGACCCGAAGTTCACGCCGCTTGGCGCGCCGGTCTGGGTGGAAAAGGACGGCAACGCGCCAATCCGCCGGTTGATGATTGCGCAAGATACCGGGGGCGCGATCAAAGGGATGCAGCGCGCCGACATCTTCTACGGCACCGGCGACGGCGCGGGCGATTCGGCGGGGACGGTCAAGGATTCCGGGCGGATGGTCCTCCTCCTTCCCATCGACCGCGCCTTTGCGATGCTTGACGGCGGCTGACCCCGATGCGCCGCCGCCGCACCCTCGGCCCCGAGGAGGAGGAGCTGTGGCGCAGCGTCGCCCGCACGGCCCGTCCCCTGCATGAACACCCGATGTTTCATGCCCCGCCAGCGCCCCCGACGCCAGCGCCCCAGACCGCTCGGCCGCCCCTTGCCCCCGCCAAGCCTCGGCTGTCGCCCTTCACCCTCGGCGAAAAGGCGCGGAAACCCGAACGTCGCGACCTCGCCCCTTCGCTGCCGCAGGCGTTGGGCCTGGCACCCTTGCAGATGGATGCCAAAACTCACGGCAAGATGACGCGCGGCAAGCTGGCCCCGGAGGCGCGCATCGACCTCCACGGCATGACCCTGCCCGAGGCGCATCCTGAACTGATCCATTTCATCCTGAACGCCCAAGCTCAGGGCATGCGGCTGGTGCTGGTCATTACCGGCAAGGGAAAGCGGCGCGACGATCACGGCCCGATCCCGCAGCGGATGGGCGCGCTTCGGCATCAGGTCCCGCAATGGCTGCGCCTGCCACCGATTGCCCATGCCGTCCTGCAGGTGACCGAAGCGCACGTAAAGCACGGCGGTGGTGGGGCGTATTACGTCTATCTCCGCCGAGGCTAGCTATTTCCCGTACTGCGCTTCGCTGATCGCCCCGACCGGCGCCAGCACGATCTCCGTCGCCCGTCGAACCGACAGCACGAAGCCCGGCAGCAGTCCGACGCGCGACCGGTCATCCAGCCGGAACGCTTGATCGATCCCGAAAATACCACCCATCAACTGCAAGAGCGCCGGATTGGTGCCAAGGTTCTGATGCCCGGCCCCGATGTCAAAGGCAGCCGTGTCGAGGTAGATCACCTCCAGATCTGCAATCTTTGCCGCCGACTTCAGGTTCCCGAGCCGCTCGCTGCTTCCTGCGAGGCGGGCCGAGAACCCAAGCACCCGATCCCCCGAACTGCCGAACACCACAAAGGGCTGCGGCAGCGTTCCGATGTCGCGCGCCTGCGAGCGGAACACATCCACGTCCAGATCGGGCGACAACAGGATCACCCCGGCGATCCGGTCCAGCGCCCCGGGCCCATCGCGAAGGACCATCTGCCGCAATGTTTCCATCGTGAGGGCCGCACCCATCGAATGCGCGACGATGATGATGTCCCTGGCACCAGCCCCGGCAACCTCACGCAGCAGATCTTCAAAGCCGGTTCGTCCGAACAGGATCGACTCCCGGTCATAGACATACCCGAGCGCCGAGCCGCGCGACGGCCAGGCATAGTGCACCGAAACCCCCGGCACGGAAAGGTCATGGTGCATCTGCGCCACGCGGTACACCCCCTCGG
>Ga0163144_10004390_pt1 | contig 31773 bp, 24 predicted proteins | sample OliLak19BULKMAT1_FD_123175 | JGI IMG/M metagenome (GOLD analysis project Ga0163144, IMG submission 123175) | Freshwater microbial mat bacterial communities from Lake Vanda, McMurdo Dry Valleys, Antarctica - Oligotrophic Lake LV.19.BULKMAT1 | ecosystem: Environmental > Aquatic > Freshwater >... | reverse complement strand
CTAACGAGTATTGAACTGCCCAGCCTAACGCGCGAACCGCCGCCGAACACCGCCCACAATCGAACGTCTCACACCGCCACGCTCGGCGCAACCCGTTGGGAACCCTCAGCCTCCACAATCGTCCACCAGCGCTAGAACGCGATAGACTGCCAGTATAACGCGCCTTCGCGACGAATTGCCCGGTGGGTCAAACCGTGTGAAACGCTGCCCAGCCTGACGCGCCGCATCTCTCGCCGCGCGACCCCGTGGCGGGCCACCCGCCGACACCGTCGGCCCCCGAATCACAGCGGCCCCCGTCATTCCGCCAGCCACTTGCCGCCGCAACACGCGCTGGCTCTGGAACGCCTGCCCGTGTCGCCCCCGTGTCGCCCCCGTGTCGCCCCCGTGTCGCCCCCGCGCCGCCCGCCGATTCCCGCCGTTCACCCCACCCCATCCCACCGCCACTTCACCCCAGCACACGTTGCGGTGGTGCATGACGCGGGGCCGACTGTCGACGCGCAGGCTGGAGGTCCATGAGTAGTCAGTAGTCTCGTGGACGACATCGGCGACGGTGGTCTTGCCCGGCTGCATCGCCGATTCGAGATCGGTCAGGCTGGTCTCCGCCGCGACGGCGTCGGCAACCGGACTGAGCGTCCCATAGCGCAGACTTGGGCTGACGCAGCGCTCCGGCGCCCGGGGCGCGGTCCGGCGCAGCGGAGCGCCAGTCGCTCCCGGAGCGCGGACACGGCGGTGGGCGTCATCTGTGAACCCCACGACAGGGCGAACCGCTCTCACACGCCACCCCGCCGGTGACGGTCCGGGCAAACCTCTGCCCCGGCAGGCAAGAGTCTCCGTCCTCCAGCCGATACCTACAACATCACTTCACGCGAGGACCATGCCCGCCAGCACACCGTCCCACCGGCCGGACGCGCCTGTCAGATCTGAGGATGCGCCGCTCGATGAGCAGGCACACGTCCGGCAGCGCCTCGCGCGCATCGTCTCCGGTAGCGACTTCCCCGCTCTCTCGCAGCAGATCGCCGATACCATCTCGGCGCTCGACGACAACGCCAGCTCGATGCAGCGGCTCACCAGTGTCGTGCTGCGCGAGTACAGCCTGACGCTGAGCGTGGTCCGTATCGCCAACAGTGCGCACTATCGACGTGCGGATCGCCAGATCCAGAGCGTCACCCGCGCCATGGTGCTGCTGGGCGCGCGGACGGTCCGCCAGCTGGCCAGCAGCCTGCTGCTGTTCGAGAACTACCGGAAGAAGTCCGCCGGACTCAAGGAGCTGATGCTGCTCTCGCTGCTGACCGCCAACCACGCGCGGGAAGTGGCCATCAAGCTGGGCGTCAGCGACCCGGAAGAGGCCCATCTGTGCGGTATGTGTCGCAACCTCGGCGAGGTGCTGATCGCCTGTCACTTTCCGGTGGACTACGCACGCATCCTGACCCTCGTGCGGGACCGCACCCACCACGAAGCGAGTGCCACGATCGCGGTGCTCGGCTTCCGCTACGAGGACCTTGGCGAGGAGATGTGCCGTTACTGGGGCATGCCCGACACGGTGGTGCAGAGTGCGCGCGCGCGTTCCACCCGGGCGGCCACGCAGACCGGCGCGATCACCGCCTTTGCCCACGAGCTGACGTCGGTCATGTATCGCCGCGATGCCGATGCGGGCGATGCACGCAAGGATCTCGATGCCGTAATCGCAAAATTTGCACCGCGCGTCAGGCTCAATCGCGCGCAGGTGGGCGAGGTGGTGGCGCTGGCACTGGACGAGACGCACGACCTGTTCGTGACCGCCGGCATCCGCGTCGATGCGCTGCGCATGCGGCAGCTCGCCGAGGCGGCGTGCACGGCGCTCGGCGTGTCGGCGCTCGATACCGCTGGCTGGGATGAGGCGGAGGCAGCCGCCGACGCGCTCGAGCTGTCACCGCTGCGAGAGCAGCTCCGCCAGGAGCTGTCGAGCAAGGTTGATCCCAGCTCGGAGTGCGACCTTGGCCAGATCCTCCTGCTCGCGCTCGAGGGGGCACTGCGTGGGGCGCCGTACGACCGCGTGGTGGCCTGTGTGCTGAGCCCCGATCGTACCCGGTTGCGCGCGCGCTCCGGACTGGGCAGTGGCGTTGAATCGCTGCTGGCACAATTCGATTTTCCGATGACAACGCAGGGTGGTCCGCTGCCAGCGGCGCTGCTGCAGGGCAAGCCGCTCACCGTGCCCGGTGATCGTGCCATGAACACGCTCGAGCAGCGCCTCGCCACCAAGATCGGCATCGCGCAGATGAGCGTCTTCCCGATCACCGTCCACGGCCAGATCGTCGGCTGCCTGTATGGCGATCGAGGAGCACTCGATCCCGTGATCGATGCGGCGGCAACGGCGCATGTCGAGCAACTGACGGCGCTGGTGGTCGAGGCGATCGAGGCGCGTCGCAATCGTCCGGCACCGCAGCTCATCACGCAGACCTCGCAGGCGCGAAGTTCCGGATCGGAGCCCGAGTTGACGCCGACCGAACTGACGGAACTCAGCGCCGAATCGAAGGCCGCGCTGGTGATGCGCCTGCTGAAGGGCGAGACTCTGGTGGTGGTGGCCGGGAGCAGTGGCGTGCCGGCCGTGACACTCGAGGTCTGGCGGACGGAATTCCTCGCCGGTGCAATGGCGCGGCTGTCCGACACGACGCTCGCAACCTGAGCGCCGCCCCCTGAACGACGCGGCGCGGCAGTTGACCGCGCGCGTTGCATGTCACCTGACGGATCCACCCGTTCGCAGCATCCCACACGCACTTCGCCGCACTGCACGTGTTCCGGCACTGCGGCTGAACCCACATTGCCCGCGTTGACGCGGCGCGTCAGCGCGTTCCGCATCCGGGGTGACCTCCACCAGTTCCCGAGCGGTCGTGGAGGCGTGGCAGGTGACTCGTTGCAGGAGCAAGGCGATTCGATGCAGACGGAGAACTCGGGGTACCCGAATCACGTACCCTCACCAAGGCACGTCATTCCGGCTGCCGACTTCCCTCTGTCGATGAATCCGATCATGAGCTCCTACGTACGCAGTGCGATGCAGACGACGTTCCGTCGAGTGTTTCCCGCCCTTCTTTTGGCCGTACCGGTCGCCGCACCGCTCGGTGCGCAGTCCACGCTGCGCGAGGCCATCGATCAATCGCGGCTTCGCGTTGGCACCGACTCCTTTGCCGTGATCATGCAGGGCAAGACCAAGGGCTGGCAGCGGCTGACCATGGCGCGCGATGGCAAGGGGTGGCAGGTGGGTGATGCCATCACGATCGATTCGATGGTCACGCAAGGCAGCAGCATTCGCTTTGACGCCGACCTGCACGAGCGTTCGTTGCGGCAGGAAGGGGTGATGATGGGCCGCCCGATGAAGATTTCACTCGATTGGCAGAACGGCCGGGTGCAGGGCACGGCAATGACGCCGTCCAGCGGACCGACCGGCTCGACGTCCATCGATACGGTGACGCTCACCGGCACCATCGACGACAACGCAGTCGCCCCGCTGCTGGCCGTGGTGCGCTGGCGCGACAGCCTCGACTTCTCGTTCCCGGTACTCTCCAGTGGCAAGGGGACGGTGTCGCAGCAGCGGCTCCGTGTCGTCGGCTCCGAGTCGACCACCGTGCCCGCCGGCGTCTTCGATACCTGGAAGATCGAGTTGCGCGCCGATCGCAGCGTGATGATCGCGAACGTGACGAAGGCCGCACCATACCGCGTGGTGCGCATGCGGAACGGACCGGCGTTCGAGATGCAGCTGCTGAAATGACGATGACATGAAGATGAGATGACGCTGCAATGAGACGGTACCACTGATGGATCGTGGCACGCGCGCTGCAGTAAGCGCGATCACGGTACCGCTCGACGCACGCGCGGCGGTACTAGTCGATCCGGCACCGCCGTTGCGCTGGCTGGTGGTGACCATCGTGGTCTGCTGCCTGCTCGGCTTCGTCCCACTCGATCAGGCGTTCGAGCGGCTGAAGCTGATTCCGGGCGCACGGCCGGCGTTCAATTGGCAGCTGGGATCGATGGTCGTCTGGCTGCTCTGTGCACGACCCATCGCCCGCCGCTGGTCGCTCACAGACTCGCAGGCAGGCGCGCTTGGCGGACTGGCGGTGCTGGCGCTCGTGTCCACGATCGTGAATGCGAATCTGATCTATCGCGTGTTGCAACCGCCGTCGCCGTACTCCAGCTACGTGTCGTGCGTCGAGTTGACGTTGGCGCTGCTTCCGACGCATGCGCTGACACTGTGCCTGATCTCGCTCGTCGGCAGCTGGACGAGCGCGCGTCGTCAGCAACTGCAGGCAGCAAATCGCGAAGCGCTGCTGAAGGCATCGGTGGTGAGCGCCGAACTGGAAACACTTCGTACCCGATTGCAACCGCACTTTCTGCTGAACACCCTCAACACCGTGGTGGGGCTGGCGCGGCGCAACGAGGGTGAGCGCGCCGCCGATGTGGCGGTGGATCTCGGCGAACTGCTGCGCTTCTCGCTGGTCGAGTCGGGCGATGCGGTCCCGTTCGACGCGGAACGGGAGATCGTCGAACGGTATCTGTCGATCGAACAGGCGCGACTCGGCAATCGATTGCGGGTGACCTGGACGCTGGATCCTGCCGCGCGCACGACGCGATTGCCCGCGCTGGTGTGGCAGCCATTGGTGGAGAATGCGATCCGCCACGGCATCGCGCAGCGCCTCGAGCCCGGGGACGTGTTCCTTTCCGTCGTGCGGAATTCCCGGACACTGCATCTCATCGTCGACGCCGATGGGCCGCCCGACAACGGGTGTGGAACGACCACCGAATCACCGCCGCCGTTCGGCGGCTTGGGGCTGGGCCTCTCGACCGTGGAACGGCGACTGGCGCTGCTCTACGGCTCGCGCGCGAGTGTCACGCTGACGAAGCGGGACGGTGGCTCTCGAACCGAGCTCATCATTCCGGTAACGCCAGCACAAAATCGGCATGACGCCAGCATGACGCTACCATGATGTCATCACAGCCGATGCCGTCTGCGCCACTGCGCGTGGTGGTGGCCGACGATGAGCCGGTGGCGTCCGAGTTACTGGCGGCAGAACTGCGCAGGCTCGGGTGTGAAGTGGTGGCGGTGGCTCGCTCTGGCGCGGCGGCGATCGAGGCTTGTGCGACCCTCCACCCGGCCGCCTGCTTCACCGATGTGTCGATGCCAAACACCGATGGGCTCGCTGTTGCACGCGCGCTGCGCGATGTGTCGCCTGGTGTACGCGTCGTGTTCGTCAGTGCGCACCCGCACTTCGCGGTGGAAGCGTACGCGGCCGATGTGGTGGATTTCGTCCTCAAGCCGTTCCGGCGCTCACGGCTGTCGGAGGCCGTCGATCGGGTGAAGCGTTCCCGGCTGGATCCCGACTCGGGCGATCGACTGCTGGTGCCTGAGCGGGGCACCGTCCACCTCGTTCCGATTCGTGACATCGAATGGGTGCAGGCGGACGGGTACTATCTCTGGCTGCACACCGCCCAGCGCGCCTGGATGCTGCGAGAGCGGATGCACCGGCTCGAGACTCGGCTCGGGAACGCGGGATTCCTCCGCGTGCACCGGTCGGCGCTGGTACGGGCGGCCGCCATCGTCACGCTCGATGCGACGGGCACTGGCGATCCGACGGTCGTGCTGCAGTCGGGGATTCGCGTCCGGGTGGCCAGGGACCGGCTTGGGGATGTTCGGGCGCGTCTGGGGTGACGCAGGGCATCCGCCGTGACTTCGTCGTCCGAGCCACAGCCACAGGAAATCGCCCGAATATGGGCTGTGACGCTGGAATGATCCCGCGACCAGCCGTAGCTTTGGCATACCTCTCACAGCTGAGGCGATCGCGGCGGCAATAACGCCTCTCGAGCGCTTCAGTATTGCGTTCAGGCCAGCGAAATCGGCAGCCAAAACCGTGGGTGGGACTGACTGCAGCATTCTTCGACGCTGTCTCCATCGACAGCGTCCTTTTCGACCAAATCGCTGAACCGCGGACTCCTGCTCCATGAAGTGCACGAAATCGTGGAACGCGCTCTTGGCAGGTTTGCTGCTGATGTGTGTAACGGTCACCGCTCATGCCCAGAATGTCACGAGGTTGCTGGTCTCGCCGATCATGCTGCGGCTCGAGAGAAGTGGCACCGGTCAGATCACGGTGGAGATGCAGGACGAAGCGAGCCGGCCCATCGCACCGGAGTTGGTGCCGGTCTTTTTCATGAGTTCTGATTCGACGATCGTGTCGGTGAGCGTCACCGGTGCCGTCCGGGCCCTCAAAGCCGGCCGAGCTGACATCGTCGTTCGTGCCGGAACGCCCGCGCGTCGCGTCACGGTCACCGTGATCGTGAGCGCTGGCGCCAACCCGCCGGTGCTTGCCGCCCCTGCGGCGGTAACCATCGCCCCTGCAACACCGCCGACCCCTGCGTCCACTTCAGGCGCCACTCCGGTGACCACCCCAGCCGCAGCGCCGCCGGTCATGCCCGCCATGGCGACGGGGCAGACGCCGGTCGGAGCCACGATCCAGCCGATCAACATTCAGTTGCTGCCGGGCGAACGTTTTCGCCCGAGCTTTCGACTCGTCTTCGCCGACGGAACCCAGGCCGAAACACGCGACGTCGTCTGGAACACGTTCGGCGCTGCGATTGCACTCGATCCGAACTCGAGCGAAGTGATCGGCGTCGTGCCAGGAAGCGGCACCCTTGGCGGGCGTTACGGCACATCGATCACCAACTCCGTACCGGTCGCAGTCGGCGAGGCGGTGCTGGTAGCCGATCCCGATTCAGTGTTTCTCGTCACGGGTGGGATGGATACCGTGTCCCTGCTCGCTCCCGGGCAGGGCCGACGCAAGGTCACGCAGAATCTGACGTGGCGGACGACCGATCCAGCGGTCCTGCGCGTCCTCAGCCCGACCGCCGGCATCGTGCAGGCGCTCGAGGCAGGAGAGGCGTCCCTGATTGTCGATGGCTACGGTGTGACGCGAGCCATTCCGGTGCGCATCACGCCGCGCATTGCGAAGGTCGAAACGATTCCCGCGCAGGGATCGACGTTGACCGTTGGCACTGGCGGCGCCACCGTGCTCGAGGCGAAGCCACTCGGAACGGCGGGCACCGTGTTGTCGACCAGCACGCTGACCTGGCGCATTGCCGATACCACGATCGCGAAGGTCGACGCGCGCGGTGTCGTCTCCGGGGTTCGTGAGGGCGCGACGCGTGTGACGCTCGACGCACCCGGCATCGAGACGATCAGCTGGCCGCTGACCGTACAGGCGGCGCGCGTGGCCTTTGGTATCGATGTGACGGCGGTTGTTGCCGGCACGACCGCCAAGCTGGTGGCGCAGTTGCGTGGTGCGGATCAGCGCGACTACGGCGTGGCGACCGCCGCCGTCTTCACCTCGTCGGCGCCGGAGATTGCCTCGGTTGACGCCACCGGTGCAGTCACTGGCATGGGGCCGGGCCGGGCGACGGTCACGGCCACGCAACCCGGCGCGGGTGCCGATGCGGTGACGGTGTTCGTGACGGGCCGTGGCCTGGTGTCGGGGACGATTGCCGGTGTTCGCGGGCTCTGGCAGCTGGTGGGTGCCAACGATACGGTGCCGACGTTGATCGCGCGCGTCGACAGCGGGCTCGTCTCGCAGGCGGTCTGGTCCCCGGATCGAACGCGCATCGCGATGACGTACGAGCCGCTCGATCGTGCCAATCAGTCGCGGGTGGTGGTGATCGATGCCGATGGGCGCAACTGGAAGAATCTGAGCCCCGACACGATCAGCGCCTCCGACCCGTCGTGGACGAAGGATGGGAAGGCGGTGCTGATGGCGGGGCGCGATCCGAAGATCAGCTCCGTGCTGCGCGTCGCCCTCGAAACGCGCGAAGTCACCCTCCTGGCGTCAGGCTCGAGCTCCAAGTTCCGGTACCCAAGCGCCGATGCGGACACGTCAGGCATTCTGGTCCGGTTCGAGACCGCCGGCCAGACTGACCTGGCCCGCATCAAGGCCGGCACGGTGACGAAGCTGACGGACGGCAAGCCACGCGAGGAACTGATCGCGCAACTGCGCGACGGACGTGTCCTGCTGGCGGTCGATTCATCCTCGCGGTCGCGGCCGGCGACGCTGCAGTGGGTGACGGTCGGCACCGATCAGGTGCAGACGCCAACTGCGGTTCGTGTACCCGCCCGGTTGGTGATTACCGACATCAGCGCCGGATACGATGACGGCACGATTATCGTTGTGGCACGTGTGCAGTCGTGGCCTGGTGTGTCGGGCGCGGCTCTGGTGGTCCTGCGGGTGGCACTCGATGGGGCAGACCCGAAGGTATTGATGATACTGAATGAGAAGGATTTCGTCACAGTTCGTTCTGATTGAGCCACGGTGGAATCTGCATTGATCGGGGGCCGTTTTCGGCTCCACCGCCTGCTGGGATCAGGGGCCATGGGACAGGTCTGGCTGGCGACCGACGAGCGGCTGCAACGCTCGGTGGCAGTCAAGATCGTGCTGCCCGATGCGACGGATGCGCAGCTCGGCTTGCGCCTCGAGCGCGAAGCGCGCGCCGCAGCGGCAATCCAGCACACGAACGTGGTGCGTGTGTTCGACTATCTCGACGATGCCGGTCGGACGCTGATCGTGATGGAGCACGTCGAGGGTGAGACGCTGGCCGACCGGCTGGAGCGGGACGGCGCCCTGTCGATCGAAGACTCGCTGGACCTGGCGGCGCAGATCTGTGATGGCCTGAGCGCCGCCCATCGGACGGGGTTGGTGCACCGTGACCTCAAGCCGTCGAACGTGATGGTGACGGAAGACGGACTGGCCAAGGTGCTCGATTTCGGTATCGCGAAGCGCACGGGCAGTGGCCGCGGCGAAAAAAACCTGACGATGACCGGCGCCGTGATCGGCACGCCGCGCTACATGGCACCGGAGCAGCTGCGCGGTGAAGAGCTCGACGCCCGCGTCGACCTGCATGCCGTTGGCTTGTTGCTGTACGAAATGATGGCCGGGCGGCCGGCATTCGATCGCGAGAACTTTGCCGAGTTGATGTATCAGTTGGTCAATACCGCCGCGGACATGGGACCGCTCGAGGCGCGTGGCGTTCCGCCTGAGGTCATCGGCATTCTGTCACGCGCGCTCGCGAAGCACCGTGACGATCGCTGGCCCGATGCGAAGTCGATGTCCGCTGCACTGCGCGTCTGCCTGTTCGGTGATGTGATTCACGCGCGCAAGACGCCGTCCACCGCCGGGCTCCGTGGCATCATCGACTCCGGCGAGCGGATGCTGCAGCGCACGACGGGAGACTCACCCACTGTTCCAGCGATCGCCGTGGCCTCGACGTCGGCGCCGACGGCTCTCGTCGTGCCGTCACCACTGGCTGCGGCTCCGCCACCTGCGCGAACTGAGCTGATCGACAATCGTCAGCCGGCAGCGTCCCCGCGCTGGCCGCTGGTTGCCGTCCCTGCGCTGGTGCTCGCGGTCGTGGCTGCGGTGGTGTTCATGCGCATGAGCGGGAACCGCGACGCAGCGACGACCACCAGTGCATCCGTGCCACCGGAAGCTGCGGCGGGCGCAGCATCAGGCGCCGCGACGCCGAATGGTGGAACTCCCCCCGCACGACCGCCTGCGCCAGGAGCTCCAGCCAACGTGGCTGCGCCGGCCACACCGGCGGCACCCGATGCGAATGCGGCGGTCGACGAGGCAACGCGTGCGGCTGAGGCAAAGGGCACGGAAGCGGTTCGACGTGCACTGGCAGGTGCCGTCGAAGCGACGTGGCGCTTCTACCTGAAGGACGTCACGAAGGAGTACGGCGACGAGATCTCGGATCTCAAGGCGGACTTCGATGTGGTGGTCGATCAGGCGGGCCAGTTCGCCTCGGTGCGCCCGGCCAAGCTGTCAGAAGAGGCGGTGTACGACGAGAATGCGTCGACGGCGTTGCAGAACGCCGCACCGATTCGCGTTGGTGGCGCGCGGCGCAAGGGAGGCTGGCCGATGCGGGTGCGGTTTGTGGGGCAGACGGTGCGGGTGCAGGCACGCTGACGGCGACCGCGCTGCGTCCAACGAGATCATGGCCGCCCGCACCACCACCAGTGGATGCGATGAACGGTCAGTAGACCGGGCGACTGACGAAATAGCGTGCTGCGCCGAGCGTCATGATTGACTCCACATCTGCGAGCGTCGGCTGATGATCCCTGGTGCGCGCCAGCGCCGGAATGAAGATCTGCGTGACATTGCTCCACGGTGACCACTGCAGTGTGATCCCGTTCGGTGCGGTTTCGTTTTGTGCGCGTCCCTTCCCGACGTATGCGAGAATGCCGGTGGCCTTGAGATCCGCCTGCAGCATCATGTCGAGCGTTGTGCGCGTGCCATCCGTCCATGTCTGGGGAATGCCAAGCGCTGATCGGGCGATGCGTCCAAGCGACAGGCCCTTCGCCTTGTCACCGCCATGTGCGGCACGACTCGCGTCACGCGCACTGAAGAGTGTCGTCAGATCTCCCTCGGCAATCCACCATGGGCTCACCGCGCCCTCATAGCGTCGCTCCCGGTCCACGAGGCGACACAGCCGCAGCGGTGGCAGCAGTGTGATCGGGACGGGAGAGATCATGCCAGCGGCAATGCTTTTCCGAATCTCAGGCGGAAGATACGAGGTGTTCTTGTACAGCCGATGTGCCATCGCTACCTCCGGTCAGAAAGTCGGTGCTCCGGATTGCCATTGCCGTGAAGCATCCGATCTTGTCATGCTCAGCCGCCGATCAAAACCGTCGGCGCTCCCATCACGATCATGCCACCGTGGGCGGTGTTGTCGAGCAGTCGTGCGGCCGGCTTTTTGCCGATCAGCACCGTGGCCGACCCCTTGATCACGAGACTGGGCGGCCCGACACAAACGCACTGCGACGTCATCGTCGCGGCTGGCAACCCGCAAATCATCACGGTCGGCACGCCGGGCGGCAGGATCGGCCCACCGACGTGTGGCACCAGCACCGTGACCATCGGGCACACATGCGGATCGGTGATCCTCGCGGCCGGCATTCCCATCAGGCCCCCTGCGGCTGCCGTCGTGCGCTGAGCTCCTGACGCACATGGCCGATGGAGTTGACCCATCCGCCCAGCTTCGTCACGATCTCCATACCCTGTGCGACACTGGCGCGCACCCGATCATCCATCTGCTCGGGTGGCCCCTGGAGTGTGGAGACCGTCACGGTCGCTGCCACGAATGTTGCAACCATCCCGGGTGGCGCCGGCACCGGTGCCGCACCCTCGGCTTCGGCGATGCTGCCGCCGCTGAAATACAGCGCGGCCGATGCCAGCGTCACCGGATGCTTGATCCCCAGTGACTGCGCCGCTGCCCAGATGGCGCGACGCCTCTGGTCGTCTGGTTCCGCAATCCACTGCTCGACCATCCCGAGCAATTCATGCAATCGCGGTGAGTCCTTCACCCCTTCCGCCGCCGCCCCGGCCAGCGTGTGCCGCGCCGACACCCATGCCCACCAGACGTTCTGGCGCGCGGGGATGGCGACCGCGATACAACGAATCGCGTCGGTGGTGAGTCCGGCACTCACGAGTGACTCGACGAGCGCCGATGGATCATCCGTCCCGTGCGCAATTTCGCGCCACGCTTCGAGGACCCCAGCACTTTCGACGACGAATCCGATCGCGGTCTGCGAATCGAGCGTGGTGCTGGCAGGGGAATTCATGGAGGCGCTCATCAGTTGATCATCACGACGCCGCCCTTCAGCGTCAGCATCCCGCCACCCGACACCTCTGCCATCGCGGTCCCGCTGGCCTTGAACTGCGGTCCCGTGATCTCCACACCCGTCGGCGAGATCTTGATCGAACTGCCGCCGCATTTCAGTTCAATCGACATCGGCGCCGATATCTCGATCTTGCCACTGGAACTCTTCACACTGATGTCGGCCATCGCCTCCAGCAACATCTTCGCGGTCTGCGACTTGAGTGCGACATCCTTCTGCGCCTCGAGGCTCGACTTGCCGGCCGAGACCTTGGTCGTCATGTCGCCCTTGTTCACCGTCGTGGCGTGGTTCTGCTCGACGGTGATGGTGAGCTTGCCCTTGGTGATGGTCAGCGACTGGTCGCCCTTCTCCACCGTGACGGTCTGGTTGCCTTCCTTCACCGTCAAGGTGGAGTCGTGCTTGATCAGACCGATGAAATCCTTCTGCGCCTGGAAGATGACCTGTTCGGCGTCTTTCTTGTCTTCGAATCGCAGCTCATTGTACGTCTCCGCCGTCCCTTTCGGGGACGATCGCGTGCGCATCGCGCTTTGCGTCTTGTCGTCAGGCAGCTTGATCTGCGGCATGTTCACGTCGTTGTACAGACTGCCGACGATCACCGGCTGATCGGGATCGCCACCGAGGAAGCTCACCAGAACCTGATGGCCGACGCGCGGGAGAAAAAACGACCCCCAGCCCGGCCCCGACACGAGTTGCGCCACGCGGACCCAGCAGGAGTCACCGGGACCGTTCGGTGCCGACGCCTCGCGATTCCATTCGAAGACCACGCGAACGCGACCGAACTTGTCGGTGAAGATTTCTTCACCCTTGGGGCCGACGACGGTGGCGACATGCATTCCTTGCACCGCAGGCCACGGCGTGAGGCGGGGCGGCCGGTACACGACACTATGCGGGATACACGAAAACTCGTTGGTGTAGGTCGACGCGCCGCTGTCGCCGCCGATGTAGCTGCCGTTGCCACCGCGGTGTTGCACCGACGTCACGAAGTACTGTCCATTGGCATCGGTCTGGCCGGCACATTTGATCCCGACCTTGGCGCCCGCGACGAGCCCCGAGGCCGTACTGCTGCCGATCAGTCGTGACGATGAGGCGGTCTCGGTCTGTGCCTGCAGTTTCGCCTGATCCCGGAGTGCCTGCACGATCTTGGAGAGGTCGGACGTCGATTCGCCGCCGCCCTTGTCGGAGGCATCGAAACTGCCACCGGTGACATACTCATAAAGTTGCGTCTCGAATGCGGCCGGAAATGACGATGGGTCGAGTGCCCAGTCGCCCGGCGCACCGGGAAAGGCCGGCGCTGCGGCCTCTTCGCGATTCTCCTTCCCGAACAACGCCTGCTGCGATGTGCCGACGACCACCTTCTTGATGAAGGGCTCCTGTCGGGTGCTGAAGCTGACGAGTTTGGCGTTCTTCTCCCAGTCGCTGTCGCGCAGCTCGGTCACGCCATTCTGCACCGTCGCGGACGCCATCGTGTCCGCGAAGAGGGCAGTACAGGCGCTGGCGGTGTGCGTGAAGGCATACCAGATGCCGCCGCGCTCGCAGAGGCGATTGGCGAATGCCCACCGCGACTCGTTGTACCGTGTGCGGCTCGGCGCCGGCTGAAACGTGCCCTGGAGTTCCCACTTCGCGGGCACGCCGGTCAGCACGTCTGCGAGCAGCGCCTTCAGATCCTGATCCTGATGCACCTGATACCCTGTGCCCAGCGCCAGCAGCCACACCGGCGGCACGACGTGCAGCACGTACTCCGTGAGCCGGCCGGTCCCTGCCTCAGGCCGTTCGACGTGCCGCACGATGCCCGTGAAGTACCGTTCATGCCCACCCTCTGGCATACAGTGCAGCGTCACCGTCTTGAGCAACAACTCCTTCGGCTCGATGTCTCCGCGTTCGCTGACGGCCGCGACGCGGAGCTCGAACAACGACGATACCGACTCCGTGCAGCTCCAGTTCGTGCAGAGCAGCACATCCTTCCCGAGCGGCGTCTGCAGCCGAAAGGGGCGCGTGTCCTGCGTGAAGGTCGGCATCGTCGTGTTCCCGAGAAAAAATCAGTCCGTCACCGCATCGTACACGAATTCTCCGTTCTCATCCACCGTCACGCGTACTGCGGTCGCGCGGAGCCCTTCAACGAGCGCGGTGAGCAACAGGGTCGACACTTCGGGGAGCAGCGTGTTGGTCAGAATGTTGTCCACGTTGCGCGCGCCACTCTCCACCTCCGTGCAACGCGCCGCCACCTGGTTCACCAGTTCCGGGCCGTACTCGAGCGTCACGCGATGCACCTCCTGCAACCGGCGCGCGATCTTGGCCAGCTTCAATCGCACGATGCTCTTCAGGTTCTCGTCCCGGATCGGATAGTACGGCACGATCACGGTCCGGCCAAGGAACGCCGGCTTGAATGCGGCATCGAGCTCGGGCTTCAGGGCCGCCGCCATCGCCGCCGGGAAGGGCAACGTTTCAGGGTCCGCCGTGAGTTTCATGATGGTCTCGGTACCGGCGTTGGTCGTCAGGATGATCACCGAGTTCCGGAAATCGATCTGCCGCCCCTCGCCATCATCCATCACGCCCTTGTCGAACACCTGAAAGAACAGCTCGAGCACGTCAGGGTGCGCCTTCTCGATCTCGTCCAGCAGCACGACGCTGTAGGGGCGGCGCCGGACCGCCTCGGTGAGCACGCCACCCTCGCCATAGCCGACATATCCCGGGGGGGAGCCTTTGAGCGTGCTGACCGTGTGCGGCTCCTGAAACTCGCTCATGTTGATCGTGATCATGTTCCGCTCGCCACCGTAGAGCATCTCGCTGACGGTGACGGCGGTTTCGGTCTTGCCGACGCCTGAGGGTCCGACCAGCAGGAACACCCCCTTCGGCTTGTTCGGATCTTCGATCCCGGCCTTGCTGGTCCGCATGCGACGCGCGATGGCCTCCAGCGCGTGATCCTGGCCGATCACCCGGGCGCCCAGATGCGTTTCCAGCTGGAGCAGCGTCCCGAGTTCGTCACGCATCATCGAGCCGACGGGAATGCCCGTCCATCCCGCGATGACCTCACCCACGATCGACGCATCGACGGTGACGCGCATCAGCGGCGTCTCGCCCTGAATGGCCGCGAGCTCCGCCTGCCTGGCGACCAGTTCGGCACGGATCGGCGCATCGGCCTCCCCTTCTGCCACACCGGCCGCCGGCGCGGACGCCTCGAGCTGCCCGCGCAAAGCCCGGATCGCTTCCACCAGCGTGCGCTCCTGCTCCCACCGCGCTTCCATTGCCGTCAGACGCTCCTGCGTCGTGGCGCGTAGCGTGTCGATGCCGGTGAGGCGTTCGGCATGATCCACGCCGACCGCCTGTTCGCGGCGCAACACCCGCTCCTGCACCTCGAGGTCCTGCAGGATGCGTCGCGCATCTTCAATCGGCGCCGGCGTGCTGTTCTGGCCAAGTGCCAGACGCGCGCAGGCGGTGTCGAGCACACTGACCGCCTTGTCGGGCAGTTGCCGATCCGGGAGGTAGCGATGGGAGAGTCGGACGGCAGCGGCGAGACCGTCATCCGTGATCCGCACCGTGTGATGCTTTTCGAGCGACGGCACGACACCGCGCATCATGAGCATGCAGACGTCCTCGGTCGGCTCGTCGACCTTCACCAGCTGGAAGCGCCGCGAGAGCGCGGGATCCTTCTCGAAGAACTTCTTGTACTCGCTCCACGTGGTGGCGGCGATCGTGCGCAGTTCGCCGCGTGCGAGGGCTGGCTTGAGCAGGTTGGCGGCGTCATTCTGGCCCGCCGCGCCGCCGGCGCCGATCATGGTGTGCGCCTCATCGATGAAGAGGATGATCGGTATCGGTGATTTCTTCACCTCATCGATGAGTCCCTTGAGGCGACTCTCGAATTCGCCTTTCACGCCAGCGCCAGCCTGCAGCAGTGCCAGATCGAGCGTCCGCAGTGTGACACCCTTCAATGGCGCGGGTACGTCGCCTTCCGCGATCCGGCGTGCGAACCCTTCGACCACCGCCGTCTTGCCGACGCCCGCTTCGCCGACGAGAATCGGATTGTTCTGCCGGCGACGGGTGAGGATATCGATGACCTGACGGACTTCGGTATCACGACCGAGGACCGGATCGATCTTGCCGGCGCGCGCATTGGCCGTCAGATCAACCGTGTATTGATCGAGGAATGGCGTCTGACCGCCGGATTTTCCCGACGGCGCACCGCCTGACGACGCACCGGGCGCCGCCGGACCGCTGCTGGACGCCAGATGCGCCTTCGCCTCGGTACTCTCGACCACGATGGCGTCGAAGGTCGACCGCAACGCCTCGGGATTCACCATACCAAGGGATGGCAATTCCTGGACGATGCGACGCGCGATGTCCGCGTCAGTGACCAGCGCCAGCAGGAAGTATCCAGTGCGGATCTTCTGCGCCCCGTAGTCGATGGACCCGATGGTCCATGCTTCCGTCAGCACCTTGACGAGCGATGGCGACAACGAGGGTGTGCGCGCATTCCCGGTTTTCAGCTTATCCAGCGAGCGCTGCAACTCGGTGGCCAACCGCGAGCGATCGACACCGAAGTGTCGCAGCGCGAAAAACAGATCGGTGTCGGTTGCATCGAGCGCCTTCAGCAGCAGGTGCTCGATCTCGATGTCATAGTGCGTGCGCGAGAGGCACGTACCAGCGGCCGCCTCGACTGCGTTGCGCAATTCGGCGTCGAGCTTGGCGATGAGGGCGCGAAGGGTGACCATCGGTCGAGGGGTTCAGGAAAGAAAGAACTGAAACTGCAGGATGGGAGCGAATCCGCTCCCGCGAACATCATTCAGATCAGAAGAGAAACGCGGTGTCATCCGGATCATGCGTCGGGCACCGCGTGCGAATCCACGTGCCCCATCCGAGCTGGCCAGCACCCATACCGAGCACCGTCGCCGGCACGGCGCTGCGCTCGAGCATCAACCGCACTTCGACTTCGACCGCATCACCGGCAACGAAGCGGACCAGCCCCTTGAGCGCCGCGTGCCCGCGTGTGCCGGGAAGCAGTGCCTCGAAGAGGGCGCGTGGCATGGGCCCGATGCGAACGCGGGCCCTCGCACCATGATCGAGCACCTCATCACCGACCACCGTCCCGAGGCCGAGCACGGTCGTCTGGTCGTCTTCACCCAGCGCACACTGCGTCCCCGGTGCCAGGCGATACCACGCCGGTACGAACTCCTCCACCGCGCATGGCACGTCGAGATAGGCGGCGATCAACTGCTGCAGCGCGCTGGCCGAGCGCGCATGCGGGGCGAGCAGCGCGGCATGGCGCAACAAGACCGAATCGTCGATCGGCACTTGGGCCGCCACCGCCGGTGTCCCGATGCCAATGATGCTGCGCAACCGCTGCGACAACGCATCGTCGCCTGCGCCTTCGCCTGCCGCGACGTGCGGCCTCGTCGTACGCCAGGCCCGATAGAACAGCGAGATCAGGCGGTGATGGAAGAGATCGAGGAAATCCCGGATCGCCGTGTCCTTGACTCCGACCCGCTCGGCAACGAACTGCGTGTAGGTCTTCGGCATCACGCCGGCCGGTCCGATCAGCCCAAGAAAGTTCACCTCCATGAACGGCTGGCCTCCCGCGCCGCGCATTCCTGCCCTGGAGGCGCGTGTCCGTGGCGTCGACAGCTCGCTCTCGTCGGTCACCCCTGGGCCACTCGGCGTCACATTCACACGGTGCACATCGCCCGGTGGGAACCCGAGCGATGGATGCACGCCAAAGCGCACGATCTCCTCCGACGGATCACCGAATTCGCCGACCGGTGACCGCGTCGGGTTCACGCGTGAGAGCAGGCGGACGAGCTGTGCGAACTCGAACGCCCCGGGCGCCTGTTCCATGCGCTCCACGAGGGAATCGAGTGCAACCGGATCCAGCGGCTCGGTACTCATCCGAGCGCCCGGCTGCCACTGCGTGGCCCCCATTCCGCCAGCGGACGGCGGCGTTGCCGGGTGTTCACGGTCAGCTGTGTGAAGCTGTTGAGCGACGCATACAGCGAAAAGAAGCGCTCCAGCACACTGGCAAAGATCCACGCGCCATCGCCGGCGAAGTGATCCTCGTCGAGATCGAGCGTGATCCGTCGGCCCCGCGCCAACGCCAGTCCGCCAGCCTGCGCCAGCCCTGGCACTCGCGCGTGCACGGCCGCACTCCGCACGTCGACGATCCCCTGCACCTGACGCTCGATATCCGGTGACTCGGCATGATCATGCAGGCGCAGCAGTTCCCGCAGTGCGGTCGGCCCATCGTCGAGCGACAGATGATTGAGTGACAGCTGCGAGACCATGCGCCACGCCAGGGCGGCACCAAGACGGGGGTGAACGGCCACCGTCGGTCGCAGCAGCGCGGTGATCTGCGTCAGCGGTCCGCCGCCAACCAGTTCGAAATCGCCACGAGGATCACCAACCGGCAAGCGCGATGGCAGGTCGCCATTGAAGCAGAGCGTTCGGGCGGTGACGACATCGTGCTTCGGCTGCAGCGTGCGTCCCCCGCGGTCCACGAACGCGAGCGCGATGTCACTCGCGCGCGCACCACGCTCCGGTGCCGGATGTCGACGCGCCACCCAGAACACCGGCTGCTCACTGGCCGGGACATCATGCTTCAGTCCATAGAGCGGCTCGTATGGCATGGCTTCGCCGCCACCGGCGGGCACACCGACCACATTGGTGACCGCGTACACTTCCGTCGCCATGCGCTGCTGCGCATCCGGCACCAGCGGATATTCGTCGCGCCGGTGCGTGAGCAGGATGGGCTCGGCGGTGTGCTGATAGAGATTGACCACCGGCGAACAGCCCAGACGCACGCTGTCCCGCGTCACACCCGAGGCAAGCATCGCGCGGCGATCCCCACGCTCGAAGGAGCTGACGAGAATCACGATCTCGGCCGCCTCCTGGGCATTGCTGGCACGCAGCGCATCACCGATCGCGAGATCCACCGAGCGAAAGGCGGCCGGCAGCGCCATGTACTCCTGAAGCAGACCGTATGGCGCCAGCGTGGGCGCGCCACCCTCGAGCAAGCGCTCGTCGGCACCGAAGCCGCCCTGCGTCAGCATCTGCCGCGGTACTTCGATGCGCGGCGCATCACCACCACGGGCGGCCTCCGGTGACAACGCGCGCACCAGGATCGCCGAGGTATCACGGCACAGCACTTCGTGCAGTGTCGACGCCACCGCGCCATCGCCGTGCAGGTGCAGCCGCAACGATCGCAGTGCCAGCGACGACAGTGGGACGCCCGGGAAGGCCTGCAGCTGAATCCGCAGTGCACCGATGGCGTCGGTTGCTCGCACCGGTGGCACGAGCGCGTCGGGGGTCACCCATCGTGCATCGGCAATCGTGAAGGGCCACAACTGCACGTTGGCCGCCGTACGGAACGTGCATCGCATGCCGCCCACGGCGCGCGTGCGGAGAATCGAGCCGCGGGGGACCAGGACACCCTCTGGCATCGACGCGCGCTCCGGATCAGCGACAAACTCCGCAATCGACATCGCAGGAACCGGTCGCACGAGCTGCGGCGCGACGATTGCGAGCAGCGATTCGGCCACTTGCGAGACGTCGTCGTCGAGCTTGAGATGGATTCGCGCCGCGAGAAACGCAAACCCCTCCAGCAAGCGCTCCACGTGCGGGTCTTCGCACTTCGTCGCCTCGAGCTGCAGGCGTCCTGCCACTTTCGGGTAGCGCACCGCATACTCGGCGCCCAGTCGACGCAGATAGCCGAGCTCACGCTCGTAGTACCAGAGCAGCTCGTCACGCATCGTCACTCGCCCCTTCACGGACCACGTACTCGCCGCGCCCCGTTTCGAGCACCGTATCGTACACCACCCGTTCCGGCGCCGGGTCCACGCGCAGCATCCCCTCGATGGAAAACCGCAGATCCGGACGCCCCGACATGCCGGGATCGACATGTGCACGAACGCGAACCTGCGCCAGCCGCGGCTCGAAGTTCGCGACGCACTCTTCCACTTCACGCACAAGGCGCAGGAGTGTATCGCTGCCATCACGTGACATCGAGCTGAAGTCCGGCACCCCGTAACGCAGCAGCGAGCGACGGGCTTCCGGCATTCCGTCATCGATCGACACCAGATCACGACGCGAATTGAGCAGCCATTCCAGATCGTGCCGCACCGCGACACGCAGCGCGAGGATGCTCTCTGCTCTGGTCGGCATGATCTCGCGGGTGTCGCCGGGCTGATCATCGGTGAGACGATCGAGCAGCGACGCCTGAACGGGCCGCGCCACGCTGTCGCTGTTCGGCAACCGGATCGCTCCGGTGCCGCTCCAGCTTCCGCTGTTGCCGCGATCGCCTTCCGCCATGGTCACGTGGCAGCGAGGGCGAGCGCCGCAATCGGATCGAGCAGACAGATACGCAGATAGAGTTCGCGGCGCCGGCCCGCGTCGCCGTCGGTGGCATCGAGCGCACGGCAGGCGAGCACCAGTGCCTGAGCCACGACGCCGCCATCCTCCCACGACGCGAGCTTGTGCGTCTCCAGCTGCTCCAGCTGCTGTTCGACAATCGGCATCGCGACATCGGCACGACCGGCATCCACCAGCACCGTGACCAGTTCCAGTCGACGGAGGAATCGGGCGCGTTCGTTGCGTTCCCGCACCACATCGGCCATCAGCAGGGCCACGCCGCGATCGAGGCGGCCGCCTGCCATCTCGGCCCGTGCGCGATCGAGCATCGGGCGATGCGGCGTGAACGGCATGCCTTCGAGGGTCGACGGTTCCGAAACTCGCGCGCTGCCGCGCCGCAGGCCGGCGCGTTCGAGCCACGCCAGCGTCTCCGCGTTGGCGACCGGCGTCTCGTCGAGCAACATCGCCTGTGGCAACAGGGGAAACGTCGTGAGCAGCTGCCGCAATGCGGTGCGCATGACCAGCACCACGGGCGCGAAATCATCACCGAGAGCCTGCGCCGCGTCCAGCGCCCAGCGCTGCGCGTCGAGCCACGCACCACCACCCGTGGCGCCGAGGAGTTCTTCGACGCCGTCGAGCAGTTCCTCGTGGCGCTGCTCGAGCATGAAGCCCTTTAAGCGCGCGCGCTCCGCGGTTGGCGGCGCGTGCAACAGCGCGGGTGATGGTACCTCACCACCCAGCTCGGTGGTACTGAGCGATTGCCATCGGAGCGCGCGCAGCAGCGCATACGGGACGGGGTCCGTGGGACGCGCACGGCGCAGGTAGCGCGCCGCAACGACCACGCGCGCACCGGCATCAGCCTCGCTGGTTGGAATCGCACCGAGGGTCGCTGTGACGCCGGTGACAGTGCCAGCTTCGAACGCACTTTCGGCGGCACCGGAGCGGTCGTCATCCGGCTCCTGCAGCCGGCGCCGCGCCAGCAATGCATCGGCGGAGCGCTGCACTGACTCGAGCGCATCGAGCAGGCGGCGGAAGCTTGGCGCCTCTTCGATGAATCGATCGTTGCCGAGCGCATCGAGCGCATAGACCTCGGCCGTCGTTTCGCTGATCGTCTGCGAGAGTTCGATGTACCACGCCTTGGGCGTGGCATCCACCGACGCCAGGATCTGCTCGATCACCGGCTCACCCTTCTCTGCGTGCGCGTCGCGCGCTTCGCGGCGCGCGTCATCCGAGCGCGTCTCCTCTTCGCTGCCGATCAGCAGCGCGGCCTCGTACTGGCGGAACCCGTGTTTCGCGGTGTTGCACGGCGCCGCGCGGAGCGACTCCACCAGCTTCATGCCGATGTAGTCGAGCGGCCCGGCGCGCAACGTGGGATCGTCGTCCTCGAGCTCCGGGAACAGGGTGTCCCAGAAGTTCTCCAGCAGCCCGTGCGTCAGTGCCACGCCATCACGGAGCCCGATCACCCCTTCGCGCTTGAGCATCGACTCGGTCCACCACGACGCCAGCTGCAGATCCTTCGAGATGGTCGACAGCACTTCGGTCGTCAGCTTCACGACCAGTGCGTGATCGGCGACCTTGCGTGCGCGCTGCCACGCCCCCTGATCGGCGTCGTCGTCTTCGCGCCGCGCGTCCCTGATCTTCTCGTAGATCGGATCGTCACGAACCGACCGGCCGGAGGGGTTGTCTCCGGGGATCGGGGCGAGGAGAGGCGAGAGGATGTCGTCGCGAGCAGGCATGCGATCTGGAGCGAGGGCGGAAGTGACGCGCGGCCGGATGACCGGCACTTCACGCGACGGAACTACAGCGCCGACAGTGCGCTCGTCAGGTCACGCGGACCGGGGACTGACTGGTCAGGCCGCCGGCAGCAGCGGCGCTTCGATGAGCAGATCGCGCAGTTCCAGCAGCGAGAACTCCTCACCGTCGACGAGCCAGTACTTCAAACCCACGGGCGCTTCACCGCCGTTCGACAGCGGCGCCCAGTCGGTCACGCGGCCCAGTCGGACCATCTCGTCGGGCTGCGCGGTCGTGCCGGCAGCGATCACCGGCAGCAGCACCTGCCCCAGCTCCATGCCCTTGAACCCAGGTCCGGTCCGTACGTGCACCGTTGGCCACAAGGTGTCACGCACCGACGTCGGAGCCTGCATCGTGATCTGCGCCACGTGCGCCAGCGGCAACCACAGGTACTTGCCGGCAGCAAAACATTCCAAGCGCGCGCCGATGCGCGGATCAGCGTCTTCGAGGGACTCGAACGGCTTCCCGTTCAGCGTGCCACGGATGGCGGGCGCTGGATCGAGCGGAAATGCGTTATCGGCAAACAACGATTCGCGCTCCCGCTGCGCCCGTATCGCCCCCTTGTACAACAGTGCCCCGAGCTCGGCCTCTTGCGAGGCCGAGCCGAGCACATCGAGCTGCTTCACGGCGCGTTCGTAGTCACCGCTGAAGCAGAGCAATTCAAACAGAAATGCACGACGCCGGGCATCGGACGGATGGTGCCGCAATTCGATGCCCAGCGCCTCGACCGCCTCGGAGAGGCGTCCGGCGCGAAACGCGTCCAGGGCGGTCATGGTGGGGATCACGGCTTGGCGTTCGTGATGATGCTCCACTTCTGCACGACCGGGCTGCCGTCCTTGTTCTTCTCCGTGACCGGCGGCGTCTTGTAGGTCATCGCCATCTCTTCGTAGGCGAAGCTGATGCTCTCGCTCGGCTTGTCGCCGCCACTCGAAATGCTGTGGCCAGTGATGATGGCGTTCTTGAGTTCATACGTCAGGTAGACCAGCGATCCCTTCTTCGTATCGCCCGACGTGCCGGTGAAGTCGATCTGGACCTTCGTGATCGTGGTGCCGAGGCAGCAGTTGATGAAGAGCGCCGGTGACATCGAGTCGAATGCCTTGGTCAGCACGATTTCGCTCAAGCTCGGGGAGCTCTTCTCGACGCCACCCTTCGTGATTGAAACACCCAGACCAACGCCGAACTGGAACGAATTGCACTCGGAGGCTCCGAGGGCCTTCACGAGAACGTCAGTCGCGATGCCCTCGAGGCCGGCCTGCTTGCCACAGCTGAGATAGATCGACATGGTAATGTGCCTGAATCGTGATGAAGAGTGGTGTGACGGAGACGTGCAGGACCTGCATCGCGGGCAGCGGGGCCCGCCCGACTCAGCCGCCGGCCGGCGGCGGCAGCTCGGCAACCAACCGCATCGAGATCGAGAGCTCGTCGAGCTGGAAGTGCGGACGCATGAACGCCACTGCACGCAGCACGCCGGGCTTGCCGGGCACCTCGACCACATCGATCCGGGCTTCCTTCAACGGCCGTTCCGCCTTCGTTTCGAACGAGGCGTCGTCGTTGGAGACCACGTACTGCTTGATCCACTGGTTCAGGAACGATGTCGCTTCGCCGGCGGTCATGAACCCACCGATCTTGTCGCGCATCATCACCTTGAGGAAGTGTGCGAAGCGCGACGTGGCGAAGATGTAGGGCAGCTGCGCCGAGATACGCGCATTGGCCGACGCCTGCGGCTGATCGTAGACCTTGGCCTTCTGCGCGCTCTGGACGCTGAAGAACGCGGCGTTTGGCGTCCCCTTCTGGTGTACCAGCGGTACGAAGCCGAGGTCGGCCAGTTCCTTTTCTCGACGATCGGTGACCGACACCTCGGTCGGGCACTTCATCACGGTCTCGCCGGCGTCGGTCTGGAAGTTGTGCACCGGCAGACCCGTCACGAGCCCGCCGCTCTCCACGCCGCGGATGGCCGCGCACCAGCTGTACTTCGCAAACGCGGCGGTGACCTTGGCCGCGAGTGCCCAGGCGGCCGAGCCCCACAGATAGTCGTTGTGTTCGTTGCCGTCGACGTGTTCGTCGTAATTGAACGCCTCGATGGGTACCGTCTTGGCACCGTAGGGCTCACGCATCAGCATGCGCGGCAGCGCCAGCGCCACGTAGCGGGCGTCGTCCGTGTTGCGGAAGGCCTTCCACTTCGCGTACTCGGTGCTGTCGAGCACCTTCGCCATGTCGCGCGGCTGATCCAGCTGCGCGAAGCTCTCGAGGTTGAACATCTCGTGCGACGCCGCGGTGAGGAACGGCGCATGCGCCGCCGCGGCCACATTCGAGATCTTCTCCAGCAGCTCGATATCCTGCCCGCTCTTGTCGAACTCGTAGTTGCCGAGGATCGAGCCGAACGGCGCACCGCCGAAGACACCGAACTCCTCCTCGTACACCTTCTTGAAGAGCGCGCTCTGGTCGAACTCCGGCGCCCGCTGCAGATCGCGCAGCAGTTCCTTCTTGCTGACGTTGAAGATCTTCAGCTTCAGCATCTCCGACGTCTCGCTCTGGTTGAGCAGGTACTTCAGGCCACGCCAGCTCGCCTCGAGCTTCTGGAACTCGGGGTGGTGCATGATCTGGTTGGTCTGCAGCGACAGCAGGTGATCCAGCTGCGCGATGCGCGCGTTGATCATCGTCTCGGTATCGCGACCGACGGTCACGGCGCCTTCGAGCACTTCGGCCACGAAGCGGGAGACGATGTCCTTGCCGCGCGTCTGTGACTGCGCGTCGGCCCCGAAGCGACCTTCGGCAACGATCTGATCGAGCAGCCCCAGTTCGCGGACTTCAGCCTGCGGTGCGGCGCCAGCGGCGCCCTTGGTTTCGGCCATCAGATCAGCCCTCTGCCTTGTCGAGGCCGAGTTCGGCCTTCAATGCGGCCAGCTTCGCATCGTCGTGCAGCGTCTCCTGCAGCAGCTCGTCCAGCTTCTCGTTGGTCTGCAGCGTGCCGCGCAGGTCCGCCAGCTTGGTCCGCAAGTCGAGCAGCTCGCGCAACGGCTTCACCTGTCGGGCAACGGCGTCTGGCGCAAAATCGTCGAGGCTCTTGAAGGTCAGGTCGATGCCGAGCTTGGGCGCACCCGGATCTTCACTGAGCTTGTTCTCCACCGAGAAGGCGAGATGCGGCTTCATGCTCGCCAGCACATCATCGAAGTTGTCGGGGGTCACCTCGACGAACTTGCGATCCTTGACGCGCGCCAGCGGCTCGACCGGCATGCCGGTGAAATCTCCGAGAATGCCCATGACGAAGGGCAGTGACTTCTGCTCGATCGCGTTGCCCGCCTCCACATCGTAACTGATGTTGACGCGGGGAGCGCGCACCCGCTCGAGTTTCTTCTGCGTGCTGTCGGCCATGACCAACGCTCCGGAAGTAATGGAAAAGACGTTCACACGAGGAGTGAACGCTGGAGCACGAACACGCAATGAAAAGTGCCGGGCACTGTCTGAAACTGCCCGCATTCAGACGGTGACCGCTCTCCCGATTCCGTCTCGGCTGCCACATTGTGCTACCGGGCACACCCGGCGTCAATGGCGCGATTCCTCCGCGAGCGTCACAGTTCGATCTCCGGTGCCCGCCGCCGCCGACACGCCTCACACGATCGGGTGAGGGCGGCACGGATTGGCCGGACGCGCCGCCGCCATGCTAGCTTGGCTCGATGCCGCATGCCCATCCTGTCCTCTGGTCCAAGGGCACGCTCCTCGCGCCGCAGCACCTGCAGCAGCAGGATCGTGCGCACGAAGAGGCGCTTGCCTTTCAGCTTGCCACACTGACGTTCTGCCCGTGGGGCCTCGCGCGACTCGAGCTCGATCGCGCAGCGCTCGCCTCCGGCAGCGTGGTCGTGACGGCCGTGACGGCGCGGTTCCCTGACGGACTGGTCATTGACGCGCCGGCGGGCGATCCCTCACCAGCGCCGCGGCCGATTGCCGACGCCTGGGCCGCCGACCAGACGTCGCTGGTGGTGCACCTGGCCGTGCCGGAGTACCGGCCGGGCGGGCGCAACGTCGCCGCCCTCGGCGAACGGGCGATCGCACGCTGGCATGGGGACGAGATCCAGCGCCGAGACGAGGTCACCGGCCTCGGCGAACGACCGATCAGCGTCGCACGCGCCAACCTGCGCCTGCTCTTCGAGGGCGAAGCGCTCGAGGGCTACACCACGCTGCCGCTGATCCGTTTGGTGCGCGATGCCACCGGTGTCACCGCGCTGGATGCGTCATATGTGCCGCCGATGCTCGACATCGGCGCCAATGAGTACCTGGTCAGCATCACGCGACGCCTGGTCGAGCGCGTCGCGGCCAAGGCCACCGCCGTCTCCGGCACGCGCCGACAGCGCAATCAGGGGCTGGCGGACTTTTCCGTGACGGACGTGGCAGGCTTCTGGCTGCTGTACACGCTCAACACGCACCTGCCCGCGCTGCGGCATCTGCATGAAGTCCGGCGCGGGCATCCGTCAGATTTATGGGAGACGATGATTGCGCTGGCCGGCGCACTGACCACGTTTTCGGCCGCCCCAACGCCGTTGCCGACCTACGATCATCTGCGGCTCGGTGACGTCTTCACGCTGCTCGACGCGCGCGTACACGAACTGCTCGATACGGCGGTGCCCGACACCGCCGTCGCGCGCCCACTGCGCGTGGTCAGACACTCGGTGCATGCGGTGGCGGTCGAACAGGCCACCTGGCTCCAGGCGCCGCAGTGGTACCTGGCCGTCGCGTCGTCGGTGCGACCGATCGACATCGTGAGCAAGGTGCTCAGCGGCTGCAAGATCGCATCCTCCGATGTGGTCGACACGCTGATTCGTCAGGCGCTCGCTGGCGTCGAACTGACGCACGTCGCGCAGCCACCAGCCGGCCTGCCGATCAAGGTCGATCAGCAGTACTTCGTCCTTCGGCGCAGCGGACCGGCCTGGGAAGCCATCGAGCGTGCGCGCAACCTGGCCGTATATGTGCCGGCCGACCTCGGTGACGCGCGTCTCGAACTGGTGATCCAGCTGCGCTGAGGCCGACCGTCGGCTCAGCGTGCCGTTCAGCGTGCCATCGTGTCGCGGTTCCCGCCCGCTGAGTCGGCGCCGCCCGTTTTCGCACTGTCGGCCGTGGCTTTGGCGTCGTCCATCGACGGTACGGCGGTTGGCGGCGTGCGAAACGCGAAGTACAGAATCAGAACGAGCGTCAGGAGAATGACGCCATTGATCATCAGAATGACGGGCATGGTCAGGCGCGATGCAGGAGCCGCAGGCACTGGCGCCGATACCGGGTCGCGCGGAGCGGGAGCCAGCACCGGCTTGACCTGCGCTTGCATGACCATGGTGTATTCGCTCACCGGTGCTGCACGCGACGGACTCTTCCCCGCCGACCCGGCGCCCGCTTCCGGGAGCCCGAACATCGGCGGCGCCAGGAGCGGTGGCAGTGGCGGCGCACCACTGGGTGCCGCCGGAGTCAATGCAGGCGGCACGAATGCGGACAGCGCGCCCGGTGATCGCGCCGGGCCCGGGCCTGGCGGGGCGGCGGGCACGGACGGAGGCGCGAGCGGCGGGAGTGAGCTCACACCGCCAGAGATCGGTGCCGATGCAGGTGGGCGCGAACCGACGGCGGGAAACGGTGCAGCCGGGGCCGGAGGCGGTGAAAAGACCGGCGGTGGCGCCAGGGGCGGCGACGGTGGCGCATACGCGGGCGGGGCGACGGCCTGCGAGGCAGGCGGCGTGTACGCAGGCGGCGTGTACGCAGGCGGCGTGTACGCAGGCGGCGGCGGAGGCGATGAGAAGGGTGGCGGCGGGCTGCTCCGCTGCGCGCCCGGGGAAAACATCGATGTGAACTCGCCGGGCGCGGCGGTTTTCGGTGGTACCGAAACCGGTGGTGGCGGAGGCGGTGACAAGACCGGTGGCACCACGACGGGCGGCGGCACTGCGCGCAGCGGCGCCTCGGGAACGGGCGCTGCCATGCGCTCGATCGTCGCGGCCGCATGACCGATCCGAACGTCAGGCGTGGGAGCGAACGGCGGTGGAGCGAACGGCGGTGGAGACGGCGGTACTGGCTGCGACACGGGCGCCGGCGAAGTCGGCTTGAACATCTGCGTGAACTCGCCCGGCGGTGGCGCCGCTCTCGGTGGCGCAGCCACCCGTACGGGCGCCGCTGGCTGGGCCGGCGGAACCGGGGCGCCGAGTGTTGCCGGCAAGACGATCCCGACTGCGGTGGGCAGTGGCATCGGGAGATCGAACGCCACGGTCGGTGCGTGCATCGGGCTCGGCGTGGGTGGTGCAACCGGTATCGGCGCCTGTAGCGCGCCGGCGGCCGGCAGCGGCAGTGGCAGCGGTGGCGGTGGCACGAACGCGACAGGCGGGGAGGCCATGCCGCCAGCGGCCGAGAAGGCCGCGAAGGTGGCAGTGCCCGCCTGAGCGGGCAGCGCCGGCGCAGCCGGTGGCGAGGTCAGGGTCCGCGCCAGTAGCCACGGCATGAACGTATTGAGACCGTCCTCCGCCTTGGTGATCACCGCCCACCCTCGATCCGTCATGGTCGCTTCGATCACCAGCGCCGCATCCGTTCCAACCAGCTGCGCGAGCCGCGCGGTCAGCTGCGCCCGCGCGGCTGGTGACGCATCGTCCAGCACGTGGGCGAGCACCGAGTCGCCGACGACGGTATCGACCGCGATGTACGTTCGCACACCATCCTGCTGCGCGATGGCCATGGACAAGCGGTAACGCGGGGAACCGGCAGGATCAGTCATCGCAGCTCAGGTGTCAGGTATGCGTCGTCGAACCACTGGGGGCGCCGTCGTTGCCCCAGTGTACTCTTGTGTATTGTTATCTTGACGTGCCGCTGACGCAATCGCACTCTCCGGATCGGCGGATCGGGCCTCGCGCCAGCTGTGCCTCGTCCTTCACGCCGATTCCACTTCCTCGCATGTTGATTGCCCCTGCTTTCCGCGTTTTCGGTCCAGGACGGCGCACCTGCGTGACGTGGGTACGATGAGTCGCGAAAAGGCACCAGCCAAGCCGGTGTGGCAGGAGGGAATGGCGCTCGCGCCGCAGCATTTTCAGGCGCAACGGCGGTGGCTCGAGGACGAGACCCGCCGCGCCATCGATGACGTGATTCCCTTCGCGTGGGGCGTAGCCGGTCTGGAGCTGGATGGGGACGCGTTGCGCGGTGGCACCCTCTCGCTCGTGCACGCGCGGGGGCGCTTTCCGGATGGAACGCCGTTGCAGGTGCCGGATCCCGACCCCCTGCCGGAAGCCTCGGCCCTCGCCTCGCGCTTCTCACCGACGCGTGACTCGCATCTGGTACATCTCGCGCTGGCGCCGTGGCAGGACGACGCACCGAATGTCGCCGCGGCGGCGGCCATTCCGTCTGCGGCGGTGCGGTTCCGGCGCGATGAACGATCCCTGGTTGACGAGACGACCGGTACCGACGCGCTCGCGGTCACAGTCGCAACGAAGCACCTGCGCCTGCTGCTCGACGACGAACTCTCGGCCGGCGACATCACGTTGCCGCTGGCGCGCATCCGGCGCGACGCGGCTGGACAGTTCATCGTCGACCGGGACTACATCCCGCCCTGCGTGCAGTATGGCGCGAGCCCGCGGCTGGTGGCGATGCTGCAGACGACGGTCGGCCTGCTGGCGGCCAAGAGTGCCGCACTGGCGGCCGCGATCGCCGGCACGGGTGCCCAGGCAGCGCAGGCGTATGTCGGCAACGAAGTCGCGATCCGCTGGTTGCTGCACGCGATTCGCAGCGCCGAAGCACCGCTGCGGCATCTGCTCTCGAACCGGACGGCGCATCCGGAGCGACTCTGGATCGAGTTCTCGCGGCTGGCAGGTGCGCTCTGCACCTTCTCGCTGACGGTGCAGGCGCGCGATCTGCCGATGTATGATCATCGCGATCTGGAAGGGTGCTTCGCGGCGCTGGACTATCACCTGCGCGCGCACCTCGATGCCGTGGTGTCGGCGCGCGCGGTGGTGGTGCGATTGACGGAGTCGGCTCCCACGCTGCATTCGGCGACAATCACCGACGCGCGGTGCTTCGAGCCAACGGCGCGGTGGTACGTTGGCGTCCGCACTGGTCTCGGCCCGCTACTGACGGCAACGCACTTTCCGCAGCACGCGAAAGTCTGCGCGACAAAGTTCGTCCTCGAGCTGGTGCGACGTGCCTATGCTGGTCTGGCCGTCGAGTCGGTCCCCACACCGCCGACGGGGATCGCGCCTCGCGCCGAGATGAGCTACTTCTCGATCACGCTCGACGGACCGTGTGCGCAGGCACTGATGCAAACGCGAGAGATCGGCGTCTACGTGCCTGATTCACTGCCCGATACGGTGATTGAAGTCGCCGTCCTCGTTCCCGAGTAGCGCAGGACCCGTTCGTGCCGTCATCGCTTTCGTCCCGTCGCCAGCACCCGCCCTCATGACGTCATCCGCTGCGCCCGGCCGACTGGCGCTCTCGCAACAGGATCTGTTCACGGTCATCGCACGCCTGCGTGGCGACCGGGCACCTGTCCGCGATGCAGAGTCCTTTCGCACACAGGCCCGCACGCTGCTGGCAAAGGCCGAACAGGCCGGTGCCGCGGCCGGCTACGCCTCCACCGACGTGCGAGTGACGTTGTTCGCCGCCGTCGCCTTCCTCGATGAGTCGGTGCTCAACTCCGCGCAACCGGCGCTCGCCGAGTGGGCGAGACGCCCGTTGCAGGATGAGCTATTCGGCGGACACATGGGCGGCGAACTTTTTTACCAGTACCTCGAGCAACAACTCGCGCGTGCCGATGAACCGGCGCTGGCCGATGTGCTCGAGGTGTTTCACCACGCGCTGCTGCTCGGGTTCCGCGGTCGGTACGGGAGTGATGCCGGTGCATTGAAAGTGATCGCACAGCGTGTCGGCGATCGGATTACCCGCATCCGTGGCGGGGCGGGCGATCTCGCCCCTGCCTGGCGTCCAGTCGATGATGCGGTGGCGGCCACGGACCCGTGGATTGCGCGTCTGGCCATCGGCGCGGCTCTCATCGTGGTACTCGTCATCGCACTCTGGGGCACGGGCCGCGCGACTCTCTCCAGTGGCAGCCGCGAGATTCGTGCGATCTCCGACGCCTCCTCCCGCTAAGACCACCGACGCGTCATGACTCACTCTTCGCGCACCAAACGCTGGCTGGTCAGCCTCGGCGTGCTGCTGGCGTTCATCGTGATTGCCGTCATCGCGATCTGGCTGCTCGAGCTCACCGGCACTGATCGGACCGTGCTGCTGATCGGCCTCGCCCTTCTCGGCGCCGCCGGTGCGGCACTCACCTGGCACCTGATGCGGCCGACGGATGCCGTGTCGAAAGCAGAGAAGGACGATGCGATCCTGGCCCTGCGACAGGCCGCCGATCGACTGCCTCGCGGTGAATTGCTGCGGAAGTCGCTGGTGCTGGTGCTCGGGCCACCGACGAGCACCAAGACGACTGTCGTCACGCGCAGCGGACTGGATGCGCAATTGCTGGCTGGTGATGCGCGCGGCACCGGGCCGGAGGAGTCCACCAGGGCCGCCAACATCTGGCTGGCCGGCGGTGGTGCCGTGGTGGAAGCACCTGGCGCACTGACCGCCGATGCAGGGCGCTTCACACGATTCGTGCGCGCGATGCGCGCGCCGGGACTGGCGGTGGCCCTCGGACGACGCGAGCCTGCGCCACGGGCCATCGTGCTCTGCATACCGTGTGACTTTCTCGCCAGCACCGACGAAGCGAAGCAACTCGATGCCCTCGCACCGACGATCCGGGAGCGTCTGGCGGACGCCGCCCTGCAATTCGGGATGCGAGTGCCGGTGTACGTCCTCTTCACCCGATTCGACAAGATCCCGTATGTGGAGACCTGGCTGGCGCCACTCACCCGGGAGGAGACACGCGTCCCGATGGGCGCGGCACTGCCCTTCGACAGCGGCGCGGCCGGAGCGTATGCCGAACGGCTCGTCCCGCGACTGGAGAGCGCCTGCTCGCAGCTGAT
>Ga0163144_10004387_pt1 | contig 31783 bp, 27 predicted proteins | sample OliLak19BULKMAT1_FD_123175 | JGI IMG/M metagenome (GOLD analysis project Ga0163144, IMG submission 123175) | Freshwater microbial mat bacterial communities from Lake Vanda, McMurdo Dry Valleys, Antarctica - Oligotrophic Lake LV.19.BULKMAT1 | ecosystem: Environmental > Aquatic > Freshwater >... | reverse complement strand
GACTTGGCCCAGTTGCCGTAGTAGTCAATGAGTGGTTTGGTTTGCTCGTGATATACGGCGAGGCGCTTCTTGACCGTTTCCTCTTTGTCGTCGTCGCGCTGAATCAAATCTTCACCGGATACGTCATCCTTGCCGGCGACTTTGGGTGGATTGAACTTGACGTGATAAGTGCGGCCCGAACCGGGGTGGGTGCGTCGACCTGACATCCGCTCGACGATTTCACCATCATCGACGGCGATCTCAACCACGTAGTCAAGCTCCACGCCGGCCAATTTCATTGCGTCGGCCTGCGGGATGGTGCGGGGGAAACCGTCGAACAGGAAGCCCTTGGCGCAATCTACTTCCTTGATACGCTCCTTGACGAGTCCGATGATGATTTCATCTGACACAAGCGCCCCTGAATCCATGACTTTTTTCGCGGCAATGCCCATGGGTGAGCCGGCCTTTACTGCCGCGCGCAACATATCACCGGTAGAAATCTGCGGAATGCCAAATTTCTCCTTGATAAAAGTCGCTTGCGTGCCCTTGCCTGCGCCCGGGCCCCCCAACAAAATCAGCCGCATGTCTACTCCCCCGTGTTGTTATTTTGACCATTCATTTTAACGGGAATTGCTGAACAAGCTTCGTACCCGTTGCAGGTCCTCGGGCGTATCGACACCCGGGGCCAGCGACCCTTGCCAAAGATGTACGGCGATGGCGAAACCGTGGAACATTGCACGCAATTGCTCCAGCGCTTCAACTTGCTCGGTTGGCGCAGGGGCCAATGTCGCATAGCGCTTCAGAAACGATGCGCGATATGCATAGATGCCGATGTGACGCAGCGCCGGAAAATTCTGCGGCAATGTTTCCCTGGACTGCAGGAAAGCATCGCGCGCATAGGGGATTGGCGCGCGACTGAAATAGTGCGCAAGGCCGGCAGAATTACATACAACCTTCACGACGTTCGGACTAAAGAACTCTTCCGCGCTGGTGATTGCATGCGCGGCGGTAGCGATGGCAGCGTCTGGTCTTGCTGCCAGCGTTCCGGCCACTTTCGCGATCAGTTGCGGATCGATCAGCGGCTCATCGCCTTGCACGTTTACCACGATGGCATCATCTGCAAGCGCCAATTGTGCAACGACTTCCGCGATACGGTCGGTTCCCTGCGCATGATCGGCTCGTGTCATCAATGCGAGATGACCGTGCAACTCTGCAGCCTGTTTCACCCCCGCATGATCGGTTGCAATGACTACGCGTTGGGCACCCGACTTTAGCGCCTGGTCGGCGACCCGCACCACCATCGGTTTGCCCGCAATGTCGGCCAGCGGTTTTCCCGGCAGACGGGTCGAGGCAAAACGCGCCGGTATGACGGCGACGAACTCAAGAGTCACGAGTTTCTCTCGGCCAACATGGGCGACCGCTACCCGCGCACCTCTTCGGCTTTTAGCTCCCTTGCCTCATCGGCCAGCATGACCGGGATGCCATCGCGAATGGGGTAGGCCAATCGCGCGGAGTAAGAAATAAGCTCGGACTTGTCGGCCGACATCGTCAATGGTCCTTTTGTAACCGGGCAAACGAGAATTTCGAGGAGTTTTGGATCGAGCGACATGGTTTGGCTTTCAATGGAAAAGTTTCTTCACCACAAATTCGAAAAATTCTTCTGGCAGCACAGCATCTACCCGCATAAACCACATTCGCTCATCGGCGAACGAGCCACATTTTACCGCGTCCTTTTCCGTCATCAGTATTATCCCTGCCTGTGGTCCGGGCATGTCTTTGGCAGAATATTTATGGTGATCCGGAAACGCCTGGGATCCGGCCAACAGAAATCCCAGTGTGCCAAGGTGGGAAAAAAAACGCTGTGGATGGCCGGTACCGGCGAGTGCATGAATACGATTTTCTTGAAATTTGGTTAATGCTTCGTCAATTTGCAGCCGCCGCCCGGTTTTGACATTGATGAAAACCTCATTTGCCAGCACCATGTGAAAGGCCGGTATGGCGCTGGACAACGGCAGTGCGTTGTTGCTGCCGTCGCCATTCATCACAATGGCATCGACTGAGTTCAGTCGTGACGGCGGCTCACGAAGCGGTCCGGCCGGCAGCAGGGCACCGTTGCCGAGCCCGCGCGCGCCATCAATGACGCAGATTTCGAGATCGCGCTGCAAAGCGTAGTGTTGCAGACCATCATCGCTGAGGATCACATTGACTTCCGGGTATTTAAGCAAGAGCTGTTCGGCCGCTTTGAAACGGTCCGCGCAGGCGAATACAGGAACTCCGGACCTGCTGGCAAGCAGACTTGCTTCGTCGCTCAACAAAGCGTCTGTTTCGCTGCCAGACAAGATTTGGATTGCCTTTTTCCCGGCCCCGCCATCGCCACGCTGGTATCCGCGCGTCACAATCCCGCAGTGCAGTCGCCGTGTTTCAAGCGCTGCCGCCAACGCCAGCACCAGCGGTGTCTTGCCTGTGCCACCGACGGTGATATTTCCTACGACGATGACCGGAACGCCGGCTGCATGCGATTTCAGCAGGCCCGCACTAAACGCACCGCGACGAGCGGCCACCAGCAATCTGAATAACCACGAAACGGGTCGGAGCAGAGTCTGCCAGGCACTGGTGCGTTGCCACTCGCTGGTAAGCCACGCTTCCATCTGGGAAATGGGCAAAAAAGGGCAGCCGCTATTTGCCGGCGGCTTTTGCCTGCGTCGTAAACGAAATCTTGGTGAACCCGACTAGGCGCGCGGCTTCCATGATGTTGACGACCGCCTGATGTGTCGCACCGGCGTCGGCACCAATGGCAATGACGGGGTCTTTCATGCTCGCCGATGCAGCGGTTTCCCGCAACACATTTGAAAACGCTTCTACGCTGTTGAATCCGACGGGCGTATTGTTGACCGAATACTTGCCGCCATTGTCCACGCCGATATTGATGACCTGCGGCCGGTCAGGCGCTTTTTCGGCACTGGCTTCAGGCAAATTGATCTGCAATTCGGCGTACTTGGAATAGGTCGTCGTCACCATCAGAAAGATAAGAATGACCAGCAGTAGATCAATTAGCGGGATGAAGTTGATTTCAGGCTCTTCACGCTTTCTGCCCTTCTTGAAATTCACGCGCGATCACCGTGAAGTGTCTCCGCCAAACGAATACCTTGCTGCTCCATGTCGACGACCATCACGTCTACTTTGCTGCGAAAGTGGCGATAAAAAATCAGCGCCGGGATCGCGACGGCAATTCCACCGGCGGTGTTGTAGAGGGCAATAGAGATACCGTGTGCCAATTGCGCCGGGTTGGCACCCTGCGTGCCCGACGCGCCAAAGATTTCGATCATGCCGATCACGGTGCCGAACAACCCCAGTAATGGCGCGACGGTTGCGATGGTACCCAGGCCATTCAGGAAGCGCTCCATGTCCACCATCACCGCGCGGCCGGCCTCTTCCATCGACTCCTTCATCACTTCGCGCGAACTCTTGACGTTTGCAATGCCCGCTGCGAATACCCGTCCAAGTAACGAATTGTCACTTAGCTTGGTGACCAGTTCCGGCGTCGCGCCCGCAGCGCGAAAGGCCTGGATAGTATCCTGAAACAAAGTGGGCGGCAGTACCGAACTACGGCGAAGCGTCCAAAACCTTTCGCCAATAATGGCCAGGCAAATAACCGAACAAAGAATGATGAACCAGATGGGCCAGCCTGCGGCCTGAATGATTGAAAGCAAACGAAACTCCCTGCTTTTACGTTGATGATTTACGGATGATATTGCGCACTCGGGTAAGAGCGAAGAGCGTTCAATGTGCCCTCACTTTAGCCTATGCGACACCGGTTTCACAGGCTGCTAGAGTCTACACCACGAGAAAGCGGATCGCATGGAAAATGCTTTTGCCTGCTTCGCCGGCGCGCAACCACGTTGAAAACGGCGGGGCTTACCGTGACGACTTATTGTTACTGGTGGCGCAACGCGTCGACAACATGGTTTTTCCAATCGCACTAACGCGCAGTGTTGGCGGGGTGTTTGGTTAAACCCCCGCGACAACAAACGCCAATTCGGGTGTTTCGAGATTTCATCCACAAAGCTTGTGGATAACTCTGTGGGTTCATCATGATGAGTGATGCTAAGTCATGAAACTGTAACGCTTTTTTCTCGGGCGCTCAAAAAATGCACTTTGATAACATGAGTATTTTCAATAGCTTATGAAATCGTCCCCAGTGGCAACGCCGTGCCGCCGGGTGTTGCGTGTCGGGTCAAGCGGGGATCGTGCTGCACGTTTGATGACTCGCAATGGTAGCATCGCCCCATGCCCGCCATACCACCTCAACAATATCCGCTGGACGTTGAACAAGACGGCTCGGTAGCCCCCACGCCGGCGACTCTACGCGACGAGCAACACCCCATCTCGGTGTCCGAACTCAACCGCCACACGCGAAATCTGATCGAAGCCCGATTCGAACTGCTGTGGGTTTCCGGAGAACTATCCAATTTGGTCCGCGCGGCAAGTGGTCATTATTATTTTGTGTTGAAGGACAATGTGGCGCAGGTTCGGTGTGTCATGTTTCGAAATCGCGCGGCCGCACTCGGCTTCAAACCGGAGAACGGCTTGCAAGTTGATGTCCGCGCCCTGCCCTCGCTTTACGAAGCGCGGGGTGAGTTCCAACTCGGTGTGGAGAGTATGCGACGCGCGGGCCTTGGCGCTCTGTTCGAAGCGTTTGAACGCCTGAAAGCGAAACTCGGCGCTGAGGGCCTGTTCGACGCAGCGCGGAAACGTCCGTTGCCACCATTTCCGAGGCGCGTAGGAATCGTCACATCGTTACAGGCTGCGGCATTACAGGATGTGCTGACGACCCTCAATCGTCGCGCGCCGATGATCGAAGTCATCATTTATCCGACAGCAGTTCAGGGGGCCAGTGCCCCGCAGGAAATTGCCGCGGCCATTGATGCAGCGTGCGCGCGTGCCGAAGTTGAGGTCCTCGTCATATGCCGTGGCGGCGGCAGCATTGAGGATTTGTGGTCATTCAATGCCGAAATTGTCGCACGCTCAATTGTGCGCCTGCAGAATCAGACGGATATTATGGTGGTGTCGGGCGTTGGGCATGAAACCGACTTCACCATTTGCGATTTCGTCGCCGATCAGCGTGCACCAACGCCCACGGCGGCGGCGGAAATGATCTCGCCCGATTCCGCGCAATTGCGGGCGCTCGTTCAAGGGTCTCGTATATTGCTTTGGCGCTCCCTGCGCCGAACCATGGACAGTGCACAGCAACGTGTGGATCATGCCCAGCGCAGCCTGCTCTCGCCGCAGGATCGTATTGACCGCGAACGTGAGCGTCTTGGCCGAGTGACGACCCATTTGCGACACGCCTTATCTGCGCGCTTGGAGCGCGCTGGGTTTACGACTGCGCTGCTACGACAACGCATGTTGCCGCATCGTCCCGACCCGACTCTGCAGTTGGCGGCGTTGCGTCAGCGGGGCGCCGATTTGAGATCTGCGATCAATAAAGTGTTGTTCGCTCACGCTTCCCGGCTTCAAGGATTGGCGCAGGCGTTGCAGTTGCTGGCGCCGGCGCGCGTGCTTGAGCGCGGCTACAGCATCGTCGAACACAGTGGCGTGATCCTTCGCGACAGCGCGGATGTCCTACCGGGCGATGCCATTGTCGTGCGGCTGGCTCGTGGTCAGCTCACCGCTGAAGTGCTTCCGGATCGGTAAGCGTCGTTAAGCGTTGCTTGCAAGCCCGCACAGGTAGGCGTAGATTTATCCGTCCGATCAACAGAATAATATTTGGAGGATTAAATGGCGAAGAAAGCAAAGGACGAAAGTTCACTTTACAAGGTCATCGAACTCGTCGGCACCAGTGACGTATCGTGGGCTGAAGCGGCCAAGAACGCGGTCAAATCAGCATCCAGGACACTACGCGATGTGCGTGTCGCGGAAGTTTCCAAGCTCGATGTCAAAGTAGACAAAGACGGCGCGCTGACGTTTCGGGCCAAGATGAAGTTGTCGTTCAAGTACCAGGGCTAGCAAAACGGTTTTGTTCAAATCACGCCGACCAGCATCAACGCCGGGTCGGCGTGATGATGGTTGCCGTTACAATCGCTGAAGAAATTTTTCCACTTTTTCGACCGCGCGCTCAGTCAGGTCGCTCTGTAGGCAGTCTATGGTCTGCACATCGGGCATTGACCGTAGCCAGGTAAGTTGGCGCTTGGCCAACTGGCGCGTTGCTGCCATGCCCTGATCTCGCATCGTCGCCATGTCCACTTCGCCTTCAAGCAATTGCCAGGCCTGGCGATAGCCAACGCAGCGCATCGACGGCATATCGGCGGCCAATGCATAGCGTTGCCGTAACAAAACGACTTCCTCGATTAGACCTGCGCTGAGCATCTTGTCAAATCGCATCGCAATGCGCTGATGCAAGGCTTCACGCGGTTCTGCCGTCAGGCCAATCTTCAATGTTTCAAATGGAAACTGATGCTGTTTGGTATGTCGGATCTGCAACTCTGAAATGCGGGTGCCGGTCAGTTGAAAGACTTCCAGCGCGCGTTGGATCCGCTGTGCGTCGGTCGGCTTTAATCGCGACGCTGTTACTGGGTCGATGCGCGCGAGTTCAGCGTGCATCGCTGGCCAACCCTCTTCCTGCGCACGTGTTGCGAGCGCTATCCGCACGTCAGCATCCGCCTGGGGCAGGTCAGACAGCCCCTCAAGCAGGGCTTTCACATACAGCATGGTGCCACCCACCAGCAGCGGAATCCTTCCGCGTGCACCAATCTGCGTGATGGCATGCAACGCGTCGCCGCAAAATCGTGCAGCCGAGTAACTGTCGGTCGGATCGATCACATCGATCAAATGATGTGGATACTTCTGCAAGATTTCAGTGTCCGGCTTTGCGGTGCCGATGTTCATGGCGCGATAGACCAGCGCCGAATCAACGCTTACAATCTCAAGCGGAAAACGATCAACCAGATCCATCGCCAACTGTGTCTTGCCGGACGCCGTTGGCCCGACGACAAATATGACTAGCGGAAGCTTCAACCTAGAAACCTCAGTTGACCGCTCTCCGCACTTGATAAGCCCCTGAAATGTTTGAGTTTTGTGTTCTCCAAGCCTGTCTCCATTTGGGTGAGACCGCTACGGGTGTGATTGCACGCTTTTGCGGCTCTCTGGCAGCGTTGCTTCTCCTTGCAGAGTGCAGTCTGCGTCGTCGTCGCGCCTTGTCAGAAAGCCGCAAAAACGCACACTCACACCCGTCCAACCGGGGTTTCTAGGTTCAATGGAATTGACCGTACTTCTTAGCGGCCACGCATGAACAGCTTGTCAAGATCGCTGATCGCAAATTGATACCAGGTCGGCCTGCCGTGATTGCACTGTCCGGAACGGTCGGTTTCTTCCATTTGGCGGAGCAGCGCGTTCATTTCCGGAATCGTCAGGATGCGATTGGCGCGTACCGCGCCGTGGCAAGCCATCGTGCCAAGAATTTCATCGCGTTGCTCAGTCAGGGCGCGAGAAGCGCCGTGCTCTGCAAGGTCATCGAGCAATTCACGGAGCATTGCAGGCGCATCCATTGTCGGCAACATGGCTGGCACTGCACGGATGGCGATGTCCGTCGCTGACAAAGGTGCCAGATCAAAGCCCAGGCGCGCAAAGAATGCTTGATTGTCGGCGACGAGTTCCATATCGCGCTCGCCCAGCGCCACCGGGACAGGCGTAAGCAAAGGCTGTGACGCGAGCTGATCCAGATCGAGCGCAGCCTTCAGCCTTTCGTAGACGATACGTTCGTGGGCGGCGTGCATGTCGACCAGCACAAGACCATTGGCGTTCTGCGCCAATACGTATATTCCATGCAATTGCGCGAGCGCAAAGCCAAGTGGCGGAATATCGGATTGACGAACGAACTCATTATTCGGCGGGGTGTTCTGGCCATTTTTACCTTGAACGGCAAGCGGGGAGCGGACTTCACCAAATCTATCGTTTGCTGGTTGACCGCGCAGTGCCTCATAAAAAGTATTCGGCTCATTCGCAGTCCAGTTTCCAAACGAGCCCTGTTGCGCAGCTCTTGACCAACGCTGGTCGCCACCGATATTGACGGGAGCCTGTTGTGACCCGCGCTTCTCGGGCTCGCTGGTCCATGCCCGTGGATCCGCGATAGGGGCGCTCTCCCCTGAAGACGGGCGCGCTAGCGCCTTTTGCAGCGCGTGAAAAACGAATTGGTGGACTGCACGGGAGTCGCGGAAGCGCACTTCCGATTTTGCCGGGTGCACATTGACGTCGACCAGCGCGGGGGCAATCGACAGGAAAAGTACGTAGGCCGGGTGCCGGTGCCCGTGGAGAATATCGGCAAAGGCACTTCGGACGGCGTGCGTAAGCAGTTTGTCACGTACGAAGCGGCCGTTGACGAACAGATATTGCTGGTCCCGGCCGGCACGTGAATAGCGTGGCAGGGCGACGCGTCCGGTCAGGCTGAAAGCGGCATTCGGCTCGTCTAGCGCGACGCTGGCTTCACCAAAATCAGCACCCAGGATGTTGATAATGCGCGTGGCCGAGTCGTCCGCCTGATATTGCCATATCCGCCGGCCATTGTGCGTGAGCGAAATTGCTACGTGTGGCACCGCCATCGCGATTCGCTGCGCTGCATCCTCACAATGGCCGAACTCGGTCGCCTCGGTTTTGAGGAATTTTCTGCGCGCGGGGGTGTTGAAAAACAAGTCTTCCGCAGTAACAACGGAGCCGCCGTCGAGTGCGGCCGGCTCCACTGCGGATATATTGCCGCCTACAGCCTCAATTCGGCTCGCGTGCGTAACGTCCTGCCGTCGGCTGGTAATGATCAATCGTGAAATTGCCGCCAGACTTGCCAACGCCTCGCCGCGAAATCCCAGGCTTGCCACGTTTTCAAGATCGCTGAGTGAAGCGATCTTGCTGGTCGCGTGCCGCTCCAGTGCGAGCGGCAAATCGGCAGCAGCCATTCCCACGCCATCATCAGCCACCCGCAATCGCTTGATTCCGCCTTCGGTCAATTCAATGTCGATTTGCATCGCGCCGGCATCGAGACTGTTCTCGAGCAACTCTTTCAGCGCAGCCGACGGCCTCTCGACGACCTCGCCAGCCGCGATTTGGTTGATCAGTAGTTCGGGGAGTACCCTGATTGAGGGATGTTCGGACAAGTAACTTTGGGGCCCAAGAAGCGGTTAAATGATAGCGGCGAAGCCAGCCTGTTTGCTAATCATCGCCAAAACGCATTCTACCGTGGGGCAATGCGCTTTCCAGAAGGCGACATAGCCGTGACAAGGGTTGCTGACCCGAAGCTGACATAGACAATTGCAGCCGGAACAACTTGACGCAAGCCCTTGCAAAGCTTATGGTTATCGAATAAAAAACAAATACATAGAGAACGTTCATAGAAACGTTCTCACTCGGAGTTTTTACCAAGTGCCTGCAGTGCTCAGCGCATTGCATCAAAAATGGAAAGTCTCACGTGTCACCGGCCGATCAAACTGCAGCGGAACAAGACCAGACTAAAGAGTTTTCTCTTGCTGCGCCGATAGCAGCCGACGACCGCGCTTTCGTCACGAAACACATTTTTTCTGAGCAGGTACGTCTGCTATACCGGTTTTCGCTCGCGGGGTATCTGGCCGAGCTGGTAGTGACTTTTTTGCTGGGAGCACTGCTCTGGAATGAGCTTGGGCAGCGCCCTGAACTGTTCGCATGGTTTGCGGCGGCGTTTGTCCTGATGGTCGCGCGATACGGGCTTTATGTATTTTTTGTCCGGGCCAACCCGCCACTGACAGCCATGGACAAATGGCAGACACTTTTTATGGTTGGCAGTTTGTTGCTTGCCGTGCTTTGGGGGCTGATGGGGTCTGTGTTGTTGCCGAAAACCGGTTCCACACAGTTGCCGGTCATGATGCTGGTTGCGCTGCTGACGACGGGAGCGATGACTTACTATGCGCCGCATCGGACTTTGTACTTTAACTATGCACTGCTTTCACTGCTGCCAATGGGCGTTGCCACCTTCGGGTTCGGTGATCGCAACGGCTCTCTGCTTGGCGCGTCCATCATCATCCTCGCGGGATTGCTTGTATTTGTACACAGCAAAGTCCACAAAGCACTGGTGGAGTCGCTGACCGCACGCTTTGACAACTTGTTGATCGCGATGCGCCTGAAGGAAGAGAAACTTCGCGTCGAGCGGGCAAACCTGGCACTCGGCCAGGAGACTGGCGAGCGACGCAAGGCAGAACGTGCCGAGCTGCTCGCCTTGCAGCGGCTACGGCTGCATTTGGAACGAACACCATTGGGTGTCATCGAGTGGGATATGGATTTTCGGGTTTCCACCTGGAACCCTTCTGCCGAAGCCATTTTTGGGTACTCGGCCGGCGAAGTGATTGGCGAATCCGGTTACATGTTTGCTGAAGGCACGCAGGACAGCGAACGACTCGCAGCAATGTGGCTGGAGTTGGCCAATGCGCCGGGCTCGACGCGGGCAACGCTTGCCAACAAGGTTAAACGCGGCGAGATCATTCACACCGAGTGGTACAACACGCCGCTGGTCGACAACGAAGGCGTCATGATCGGCGTCGCCTCGCTGGTGCAAGACATTACCGAGCGCCTCAACACCGAGCGCACCATTCACTACATGGCGCATCACGATACCCTGACCGGCTTGCCAAATCGGCGCTTGATGCAAGACCGATTGAATCAGGCCATTCTGCAGGCACGCAGGCAGCAGAAGCACGTTGCCCTTCTGTTCCTCGATCTGGATCGTTTTAAGCTGGTCAACGACACGCTTGGACACGAAACCGGCGACTACGTGTTGCGCGACATCGCCAAGAAATTGAACAGTGTGGTGCGCGAAGGCGACACCGTTTCTCGCGAAGGCGGTGACGAGTTCCTGATCATTTTGCCGGATCTCGACAAACCCGAATTCGCGCAGCTTGTCGCGGCTAAGATACTTGACGAGTTGGCCAAGCCGATTGAAGTTTCGGGTCATGAACTTACCGTGACTGCGTCTATCGGTATCTCGCATTACCCTAACGACGCCACGGATGTGCAGCAACTCCTGAAGCATGCCGACTCGGCCATGTACCAAGCCAAGGATGCGGGCCGCAACACGGCACGTTTCTTCACGAGTGATCTTAATTTCCTGTTGTCGAAACGCCTGGAGGTGGAGTCCAGGCTGCGCCGCGGCATCGAGCGCAACGAGTTTTTCCTGCGCTTTCAGCCGCAGGTCGATGTGCTCAGTAACCGCATCGTCGGCGTTGAAGCACTAGTGCGCTGGAATGATCCGCAGCACGGCGAGATTTTCCCCAAAGATTTTATTTCCATCGCCGAAGAGCTGGGCCTCATCGTTCCGCTGGGAGAATGGGTATTTCGCACGGCATGCCAGCAGATCAAGGCTTGGGATCAGGAGGGCTACCGCGACGTCTCCGTGTCGGTGAACCTGTCGCCGAGACAGTTTGTGTCGCGTAAGCTGCTGCCATCGATGAAACTGGCTTTAATGGAAACCGGCATTGATCCATCGCGAATCGACCTGGAAATCACCGAATCCATGGCAATGCGCAATCTTGAGCAATCCATCGAAATTCTGGCGGAGCTGCGTCGCATGGGTGCAACAATTTCCGTCGATGATTTTGGCGTAGGCTATTCTTCGCTCGGTCAGTTGCGTCGACTGCCTGCACAGACGCTGAAGATCGACGCCAGTTTCATTTCGCAAATCCCCGACGACGCCAATAGCTGCTCAATCACCGAAGCGATCATTGCCATGGCGAAACGGCTGCGCTTACGAACGGTGGCCGAAGGTGTAGAAACCACAACACAGTTGGACTTCCTGCGTGCCAATGGCTGCGATGCCTATCAGGGCTATCTGTTCGCCAAGCCGCTTACGGCCGTTGAGATCACGTCGATGTTCAAGGCGCAACGCGCGGCGACTGCTTAGTAAGACGCGTTTAGCACTGCTGAAGCACGCAATCGCTATGCGCGCGCGATAGGTGGGTTTTTTGCGAAATAGCGTCTGATTCCGTCAGAGATCGCACCTGCCATCTTGTTCTGATAACCGGGATCCCTCAGTTTAGCTTCCTCGGCGGGATTGGAGATGAACGCGGTCTCCACAAGGATTGACGGAATGTCGGGCGCCTTGAGAACGGCAAATCCGGCCTGCTCGACACTGGTTTTGTGAAGCCGGTTGAATTCCCCCAGTTCCGTCAATACAAGTTTGCCCAGCTTCAGGCTATCGTTAATCTGTGCGGTCTGTGAGAGATCAAGCAACGTGCGGGCGAGGAACCCATCCTTGGTATTCAGATTCACCCCGCCGATGAGGTCAGCTTCGTTTTCGCGATTCGCCAGCCACTTGGCCGCTGTTGAGGTCGCCCCGCGCTCGGACAGAGCGAACACCGACGAGCCATTGGCCTGCGGATGAATGAAGGCATCCGCATGCAGGCTGACAAACAGGTCCGCACGCAGACGGCGGGCGCGATTCACGCGCTGTTCGAGCGGCACAAAAAAATCGGCATCGCGCGTGAGTGCGACACGAAAGCTGGAATTGTCGTGCAGCTTGCCCCTCAGCAATTTCGCGATGACAAGCACGATATCTTTTTCGCGTGTTCCGCGGCGCCCAATCGCGCCCGGATCTTCGCCTCCATGGCCTGGATCGAGTACGACGATGATCGGTCGCGCTTGCTTGCGTCCACTCACGATGGCGGGCGCCTTATTCTGCTTTATCGATTTATCGATACTCGAGTCGCCCGCGACGATGGACTCTCCCTCCTTCGCGGGCGCGGTCGAGTCCGCCAATTTATTGTTGGTTGGTGGCGGTAGGTCAGAGCCGTCTTTTCGCGGCTTAGAGGCAGAAACTATTGGGTTGCGTGCCGCTGCCGAATCGAGCGCACCGGCAATACTGTTGTTTTCAGGCGCGCTACTTTTTCCGAAATCAGCGACGTCACTGTTTAGCAAGGCAAGCATCGGGTCATTTGGCTTGGCCGGATAGATGTCGAGCATGAGCCGGTGACCGAACTCCCCTGCCGGCGGCACCGCGAATACCTGTGGCTTCACCTCGGCGCGCAGATCCAGCACGACACGAATGACGTTCGCGCGGTTGACGCCAACTCGCGCCGACTGAATGTAGGGATCATTGGCACCGATTTTAGCGGCCAGCTCTTTGAGCGCCGGCCCGAGTTCGACGTTTTCGATATCGATGACCAGCCGCTCGGGATCTTTGACAAAAAAATGCTGGACCTTTAAGGCCTTCGGTGACTCGAACGTCACGCGGGTGTACTCGTTGGCAGGCCAGACGCGGGCAGAGGAAACTTTGGTGGCTGCGAATACATCTCGCGCCAGCAGTGGCGACAATATCAACGGGATCGACAGGAATGCCCTGCGCACCAGATTTGGCGGTGCGCCACGCTCTACGGCTATGTTGCGGATTTGTCCGGCCGTTTCGGAAGAAGGGTCCTCATGATGGACAGCATCTCCCTCCCCTTGGACGATAAGGCGGCGATGTTCGTCTCTCTGGCATCCATCGGGGTCGATTTCAGGGCGATTCGCAAGTCGGGAGGAGGCAACAGTTCCCCGGCCTTCTCCGGCCACTCCACCAGACAAATATTCGTCTCGTTGAAGAGATCGCGAAATCCGGCTTCTAGCCATTCTTCAGGTTCGCCGAAGCGATAAAAATCAAAGTGATACAAGTTTAACCTAGAAATTACATAAAGTTCAACCAATGTGTAAGTGGGACTCTTTACCCGTCCGGAATAGCCCAAACCGCGCAGTATTCCACGCGACAATGTGGTCTTGCCAGCACCAAGCTCACCCGATAAGAAGATGAGCGCGCCGCTGGTGCCTTGAACCAGAGCGTCGGCAATCACTGCACCCAGCGCAAGAGTGGCTACTTCATCGGCGAGCGGCAGATACAACTCCTCGGAGTCGCTCAAAACCGAATCGATCACGTTAAACTCAACGGATGACATCTACCATTCTCGACTTCTCGCAACTTGCCTCTGAAATAAGAGTCTGGGGTCGGGAACTGGGCTTTCAGGAAGTCGGCATCAGCGATACGGACCTGTCGCGCGAGGAAATGTTTCTTCAGCAGTGGCTGGATTCTGGATATCAAGGTGACATGGATTATATGGCCCGGCACGGGACCGCGCGAACCCGGCCCGATGAACTGGTGCCGGGGACCGTAAGAGTGATTTCAGTGAGGCTCAACTACCTGCCGGTCGCCGCGCGCGACAGCTGGGAAACACTTGATGAGCCGGATGCAGCGTTCATCTCTCGTTACGCCATGGGACGCGATTATCACAAAGTCTTGCGCGGCAAGCTGCAGGCACTGGCGACCAGAGTTGAGCAGCGGATTGGCAAGTTCGCCTATCGCGTTTTTACCGATTCTGCCCCGGTGATGGAGGTCTCGCTCGCGCGCAAGGCCGGCCTTGGCTGGCGGGGCAAGCACACCTTGCTGCTCACTCGCGAGACGGGTTCGTGGTTTTTTCTCGGCGAGCTCTACACAGATCTGCCGTTGCCGATCGATGACCTCGTCACCGAGCATTGTGGAACCTGCACAAAATGCATCGACATCTGCCCGACGCGGGCCATCCTTGCGCCGTACACGCTGGACGCCAGACGCTGCATTTCGTATCTCACCATCGAACACAAGGGGTCAATTCCGGTTGAACTGCGTTCGCTGATGGGCAATCGCATTTACGGCTGCGACGATTGTCAGCTAATCTGCCCTTGGAACAAATTTGCAAGCGCCACCGCGGAAAAAGACTTTGCGGTTCGTAATGGATTGGACGACGTATCGTTACTCGCGCTATTTCAATGGACCGAAGTAGAGTTCAATCAGCGCCTGGAGGGCTCCGCAATTCGCCGGATCGGACATGAGCGTTGGTTGCGCAATATTGCAGTCGCATTGGGCAACGCGCTGAGAAGCGCCCGCGATTTTGAAGCGAGAGCACCCATCATTGCGGCGCTCAATATGCAAAACGCCCATGCCAGCGAACTGGTACGCGAACATGTAGCGTGGGCGTTGGAACAAGCCCACTCGCACGAATGACCCAATTCTCTGCTTGAACCCAGATTGTCCATTAGGCGCACCTTAGGTGCTGCACGGGTGCTGGCGGGTCATTTTCGGACATTTGTCGCGCTCCTTCGTCGTCCATAGCGGTGCTATGGACTCCTCACGAACGTGCCAACTGCCTCGAAAATACCCTCGCCATCATCCCGCGCCCTAATGGACAATCCGGGTTGAAGCTAGATACCTGCTGCCGTCAGCACCTGGCGAGTGGGGGTGGTGAACCAAATCACCTGCGTATTGTTGCTACGTGCCCATTTCTCGACCAGTTCAATTTTCTGCCGATCAACGACGTCGACGTAGCCCGGCGTGTTTGGCCACGTTGCGCAACCACCGAGCATCAATGCACTGCTTGCCAGACAAAAATTCAGCATCACTTTTTTCATCGCATCCTCCATGAAAATAGCCAGCCAACGTGGACGGAAAATGGGACGCGGCCAAGTCGTCCCGCAATCAGGCTACACCCGCTGAACTCACCTTGCAAGCGCATTACCGAGCAATGAGCACCATGTCATTTCCGCGCCCCGCATGCTGACGCGGGGCGACGTTCTGCAACACAATGTCAGTCGCGGAGTGATTCGGCCGGGACGTAATGAGCGCCAAAAAAACGCAGCTAGACGAACGCCTTCTTGCCATCGCGATAACGCCGCGCGGCCTTCGGGCTTTCTAAGGCCTCAAGAAGTGCCGCGTGTAGTTCGTAACGGTTGGCATCGCGTCCGGATTCCTCGACGCCTTTGGCAAAACCCAGTGCCACGGCATTTCCGGCAAGTCTCAGGTTATCGTCTTCCAGCGGCCCCGCCAAGGGTTCCGCAGGCTCCTCGAACGCCGATCGGCAGGTATCGACGGACAGCGAATAGTACTTGCGACATGCCGCAGGACGGGCCGCATAGACGCTGCAGGCGCCATCGATCAGCAATGCACAGGCAATGCCTGCCTGCGTGTGCTGCAACGGCGTCAGCGGTGTGATACGTGCGCTGTTAGCGGCCAATCTGCGTTTCACGTCTAATTGCTCGCTTGCCGTCATTCGAGTACGAATGTGATCGGCGAGCACGAAGGCCTCGTACGGCCGGACTTCCACCCGTTGATAGCAACAGTAGTTGCAGCCACGCGTGCAGGCCAGCTTCAGTCTGGTTGCGTTGATGACCGTCACTTGCTCGCGCTCAAGCCGCGCGTACATCCGCATCACCTGTGTGCGAACCGCATCCGCGTCTCGTGCGGGTGCGCTGCGCGCGCCAGCGCGCTCCTCCTCAAAAACTGGCCGCAAGCCTTCCGCTGCCGTCTCTGTCACAGCCAGACTTGCCATCGCAATCTATGCACGGCGAAGCCCTAAACGCCGCCGACGATCAGCTTGTTAACCCGCTTCACGAAGGTTGCCGGATCTTCCAACTGGCCGCCCTCGGCGAGCAGTGCCTGATCGAACAATACCTGAGACCACTCTGCGAAAAGGTCACCATCGGTGAGCTTCATCTTGCCGATAAACGCATGTTCCGGATTGATTTCAAGAATCGGCTGCGAGGCATTCACTTTCTGCCCGGCCGCTTTCAACATGCGCTCAAGATTGCCGGAAAGCTCGTTCTCATCTACGACCAGGCAGGCCGGCGAATCGGTCAGGCGGTGCGTCACGCGCACTTCCTTGACCTTGTCGCCTAGCGCAGTTTTTATTTTCTCGACCAACGGCTTGAATTCTTCCGAGACTTTTTCCTGTGCCTCTTTTTCGGCTTCGTCGGCCAGAGCGCCTAAATCCAGATCGCCCTTGGCCACAGAAGCCAGCTTCTTGCCGTCGAATTCTTCGAACTGTCCCAGCCACCATTCATCAACGCTCTCGGTGAACAGAATGACTTCGATACCCTTCTTCTTGAACACTTCCAGATGCGGGCTGTTCTTGGCAGCAGCATAGCTATCGGCCGTGACATAGTAAATCTTCTCCTGGCCGTCCTTCATGCGCGAGACGTAATCGGCGAACGAAACGTTTTGCACGTCATCGGCATTGTGCGTCGACGCAAAGCGAATGAGCTTGGCAAGTTTCTCCTTGTTGGCGAAATCTTCGCCCAGCCCTTCCTTGAACACGCGGCCAAAAGCACTCCAGAAACTTGCGTACTTTTCTTTGTGGTTTTCTGCCAGGTCCTCGAGCAGCCCGATTATTTTCTTCACGCTGCCGTTTTTGATGGCATCGACATCCTTCGACTCCTGCAAAATTTCGCGTGACACGTTTAGCGGCAGATTGTTCGAATCAACCACACCCTTCACAAAGCGCAGATAACGTGGCAACAGATGTTCGGCGTCGTCCATGATAAAGACGCGCTTCACGTATAGCTTCACGCCGCGCTTAGCGTCACGATCAAACATGTCGAACGGCGCTTTGGACGGCAGATACAGAAGCTCGGTGTACTCGTGCCTGCCTTCGACTTTTGCATGTGTCCATGCCAGCGGTTTTTCCCAGTCATGCGACACGTGCTTGTAAAACTCCTGATATTCCTCCTCCGTGATATCGCTCTTGCTACGCGTCCACAGCGCGCTGGCTTTGTTGATGGTCTCGAATTCATCCTTGACCACGTCCTCCTGCTTATCCTTGTCCCATTCGGTCTTCTGCATCACGATCGGCATCTGGATGTGATCGGAATACTTGCGGATGATCGATTTCAAACGCCAGTCGTCGAGAAACTCCTTGGCGTCTTCTTTCAGATGCAGCGTGACTTCGGTGCCGCGAGACGATTTTTCTACGGCCTCAAGCGTGAATTCGCCGTCGCCGGTACTTTCCCAACGCACACCTTCGCCCGCAGGCACACCGGCGAGGCGCGTCGTCAATGTCACCTTGTCGGAAACAATAAACGCCGAATAAAAGCCCACACCGAACTGGCCGATGAGACTTGCGTCCTTCTGCTGGTCACCGGTGAGCTTGGAGAAAAATTCCTTGGTGCCGGATTTGGCGATGGTGCCGATATTGGCGATGACCTCGTCGCGCGACATGCCGATACCGTTGTCGACGATGGTGATAGTGCCTGCGGCCTTGTCGAGCGAGACGCTAATTTTCAGGTCGGTGTCGCTCTCGTTCAAGGCCGAATTGGTCACGGCCATGAACCGAAGTTTGTCGATGGCGTCGGACGCGTTGGAAACGAGCTCACGCAGGAAGATCTCGCGGTTCGAGTACAGCGAGTGGATCATCAACTGCAGTAGCTGTTTGACTTCAGTCTGGAAAGACAGGGTTTGCTTTTGTTCGGTTGCGGTGGTCATGGAAAACTCCGTTGTGAATCAAATTGTTAGACAACTTTGCATGGCAAATGCGGGTACTGAACCGAGTTTTCAAGTGCCGACATCAATTACAAGCCAAAAAAACAACCGGGAGAGATTCATGACCCGCGCAAAACATGCGGTTGTCGCGCTCATCACCCATATCACCGTGTTTTCCATCCAACCATACGCTGGCACCTTCAGCGTAATCGCGCCCTTCCCAAAGGAAACTGACCTACGCGTTCGAAAAGGCGGATGGGTCCAAGTATCCAACCGAGAAGGCGAAATCCAGAACACGGCAGCGCGCATGGCTTACATGCGACCAGATTACGGGAAATCTCGAAGGCAGCTCAATACGCTGAATGACGCATTTGGCGAAAATCCAGTGTGCGACTGGCCGAAGCCCGCAACTGCACAGGAAAAAGTCTGGGGAGAGTGAACAAAGAAAGTGAGAGCCTAGTGCGCAGAGGCCGCCGAGTTAGCCAACAACGCTAAATGGCTCCGGAAGCCAAAGTCGTAGCAAACAGCGTCCATCATTTTTTTTGGAACTTATTTGATGCCCGCAACTCAATATGCATGCAGTTGTTTGTTCCTTGAAGTGAGTGAGTAGCACCGGGGGCCGCAGGAGTGCGGCCCCCTTCCTCTTGCGCAGCGCAAATGGCAAATGGCGAAATTTCCTCTGGCATTGTCGCGTCAATCCACGCTGTTCCAGATATGCTTCCGCGATTTATCAGTGTTTCGCCAAACGGGCAATCAAAGGTACATTGGCTTACCATCATTGAGCCGCATCCAGCCTTTGGCGATGCGGTAAATGTGCCAAACAATCACTACAAAGATCGTGAAGAAGCCGACCAACACGAACATCAGTAACATGCTCAGTACCGCCCACAGCATGCCCCACCAGAAGGTCCGCATCTGCCAGCGAAAATGGCCCTCTAGCGGGGTTCCTTTTACCTCGTCGAGTTTGATGTAATTGAGGATGATAGCCGCAAGTGTTCCTAATCCGCCGGTGACATAACCCACCGCCATCAGACCGTAAATGACATGAGTAATCTCGATGTCCTTTTTGGCGCCCAGCGGCGCCGGCTTACCGGAGTCCAGATCTTTGCTCATCTCTGGAAGTGGGGGTGGCACCGGCTGATTCGGCACCTGCGGGGGCGGCGACTGCGGGGGCGGCACGCTATACGGGTTTTGGTCGGTCATATTTTTCCTTCAGGTTTTGCTTCAATCGGCAACGCAGACAAATAGCATTCAAACACCTTGAGTCAGTGTAGATCAAGCGCCCTTCATGCCGAGCGTCGAGTAAGCGAACTTTACCGAGTTTTCTCCAGCTCTGCTGCATCGGTCGGCGGCATGCAAAACGCCGTTGCGGACAGAACGTCAGCATGATTGGCGGTCGCGTTGCGAATTTCCATCCGTGGCCTACCTTGTTCCCGTCAAGTGTTTACGCAAGCGGATAGTCATAGCGAATGAAGCCATTATATTTGGCCGCCTTGTCATCGAGCGCCCGACCGGTGGTGTTGTGCTCCTGCGTTAGCCAGTAGAAGCGTGCGGCACCTTTTCCCCGGGAAGCGTCGGCAACAGACTCAATCAAGGCGCGCGCCACTCCTTGTCCGCGCGCGAGTGGATCAACGAACAGATCCTGAAGGTAGCAAACGTGTTGTGCCGAGATGGACTTGTGAAAGAGGTAGTGGGCGATACCGACTAGCGGTCCGTTCTGTATGGTCCCGAGGCCAAAGACACCGTCTTTTGCCAACAATCGCCGCCAGGTTTTTTCGTAGTCGGCATCTGGTAGCGTGGTTTTGTAGAACGTTTTGTAGTCGCGCGCCAAACCGACCCAGCGATCGTAGTTTTCATAGCGGAGTGGCGCGATTTGAATGGTCATTGGGGTTACGAAGAAAATGTTGTGGGTGGGCTTTCAACCTAGAATCCTCAGTTGACCGCTTATCGCTATCAATATGCGCTTGATAAGATTGAAAATGTTCGCAGTCTGGCTGATCACCCTTTCGGTGAGAGCGCTACGGGTGTGATTGCACGTTTTTGCGGCTCCCTGGCAGGCCACCGAAGGCGTACTTCAGGCCGTGTTGCTTCTCCTAGCAGGGTGAAGCCTGCTTCGTCGTCCCCCTTGCAGGGCGCGTCTGCACAAGCATGTGCAGACCGTTTTGCAGGCGGTCAGCATGCTGACCGAATTCCCCGCTACACCCTTGCCAGAAAGCCGCAAAAACATACACTCACACCCGTCCAACTGAGGATTCTAGGTTCAATGTTGTGAACTGTAGTCGACAGGCTGACGCATGGGCAGGCGATAGCCCCGCTAGTCAGAATCAGCGCGCTTCAGTGACAATTGCGCGCTATCTCCGTCGACTCCCGTTTCATTTTGTACAGAAACCCGGTTGCGACCGCCGCGTTTGGCGGTGTAAAGCGCCTCGTCAGCGCGAGCGAACAGCTCTCCCAGCAGCGTGTCCCCGTTGGGGAGAGCGCTACTCACGCCGATGGAGATGGTCACGTCTAACGCAGAGCCCTCCACGCGCATCCGCATGGCTTCCGCGAGACTTCGCGCGACTGCCAAATCGGCACCCGGCAACACAACCACAAACTCTTCTCCACCATAACGCGCCAGAAGGTCTTCGGTACGGCGCAGACATGCGAGGCACTCGCGCACCAGTCCTTTCAGTAATTCGTCACCCGCGGTGTGTCCATGCAAATCGTTGTAGTTCTTGAAGTGATCAACATCGATCGCCAATAGCGAAAGCGGTTTTTTTTGCTCTGCGCAATTGGCCCAGACGACTGCTAGGTATTCATCCAGACGCCTACGGTTGGGGACGCCGGTGAGGCCATCAACGTGGGCCATCATGTCAAGGCGGCGGTTCGCCTCTTCAAGCTCCCGTGTGCGCGCATCGACATTTTTTTCAAGCAACTGCTTTTCTCGCTGCAGGCGACGCGTCCGGTAGCCTGCGAGTACGACCAATAACAGCCAGGCTAACAGCAGTATCACGAAGCCGCCCACGGCGCGGGCCCAAACGGTGGCATACCATGGCGGATCGATAATGATGGTGTAGGGGATGAGTGCGCTCTTGCGCCCGATCGAGTCTGTGGCGTGCACCTCCAGCCGGTACGTCTTGGCACTCAACTCCGAGTAGGTATAACCGGTTTCCTTGCTCCACACCATTGGTCCATCGTCCACGCCGACCAGTCGCCCCTGATATTGCTTGACGCCCGGACGTACCAGTTCTGGCAGTGCAAATTCAAAGCGCAGACCGAAGTCGCCCAGTTGGAGGTGCACCGGAGTTTCACCCGCCAGCGGAAGGTTGATGGTCTTGCCGTTAGACATCAACTGCGTAACGGCGCGCAGCACGACCTGCGCTGCCGGCGGACCTTCAGATTGCGGCGCTGCATGCCGAACAAGCAGCGCATTGGTACAGACGAAGACGACCTGGCCTGCGCTATCGAGAAACGCCAGGCCGATCGCACCGCGCCGAAGGCTCCGTACATCCTGCTGGCGCCAGACACCGCCCTTGGTTTTATGGTAAATGCGTGTGGGACCGTAGGCCCATTGGTGGCCGCTGGCGTCGAATAGCAAGTTCACCAGTTCATCGGGCGCGCGCAGTTTGTCGAGACCATCCAGGTCAGTTGCAACAAATTTCTCACCCGTCAGGCGAAATACGCCCTTGCGGGTGGAAACCAGCAGGCTACCGTCCGGATGTGCCGCCACCACCGCCTCAGCGAGCTTGCCGAAACGCAGGCCTTGTGCTGCTCCAAACTGCACTGCCGAAATGATTTCACCCTTGTCCGATAGCACGTAACGCCAGACGCCATGACGCTCAGTGCCGCCCCACAATTCATTTGGCCCGCGCTCGATCATTGTAAAAACGTTTGTCGAAACATCTTTGGGGACGTTGCCAGAGACACGAATGACGCCGCCTTTGGTATCGATCACCCGCAAGCCGCTCTCAGTACCGAGAAAGATCTGCTCTGGCCGATATTGAGAACGCAAGAAACGACGCGGATAGATGATTTCTGGCGAGTGATCGCGCATTACGCCGTCCTGGATTACTTTCAGCCGATGCGTACCGGCCAGCAACGCTTGTCTGACATTTACCCCAATAAGGTCAAAGGAACTCTCGCCCCCCCACGGCGTTCGGGCAAAACGCACCCCTGTGCCCGTGCTGCTCATTTTCAATGCCCCACCGCTGGTCATGAGGTATTCATCGCCATTCCAGGATGCGATTTTTTCGAAATCGCCTTGGGCACCGTGCTCAGCCCCCAACACTGACCATATAGTCGGCCAGCTCACTCGATAAATGCTCTGCTGGGCCGACACCAGAAAACCACCGTCTCTGGCCGCGCTGATGCCCGACAGGAAGCCGGGATCGAGTTTGATGCTCTGCGAGCGCGTCAGTTCAGGATTAAGAATCGTGACCCCGCCTTCACCGGATATTAGAGCAATGCTCTTGTCCTGCAACGAAAGGCCATTGGTGAAATGCAGCGATGTGGGCATATCTGCAGGCATACGCGCCGGCGTCACGGTGTTGCTGTCAATGCGCCACCACTTGCCGTCATTGCCGATGGTCAGCAATCCACCGTCTGCCAGCGGCACCAACGACTGGATGAGTGTTGTGAGATGGCGTGTCTCGGGGCGTAAACGCCAGGTTGCACCTTCACGAACCTTAAACCCTTCTCCACGGAATTGGAGCATCGTCTTGCCTTCGTGAACCGCGATGACGCCGAAGCGATCAGCATGATGCCAATGGGCAGTCGCGCCGGTTTTGGGATCCCAAAAAAATACATCGTTCAGCGCGCGGAAATAGACACCGTACTGTGTAACCAGTACTTGCCAGATGTCCTCCACTTCGCGCTTGCCCACCATAGCGCTGAATTTCTCCGCAACGTCCACGAACTTGACTTGACCGGCGCTATCGCGATTGAGGTAACCGAAAATGTTGTAGCCGCCGACGTAAACGGTGCCATCCGGCCCGACGGCCAAGGCTCGTACGAGGTCTCCGTTGGGCATCGGCATGAGGCGCCAGCGCTCACCGTCAAATTCCAACAGTCCCTCGTAATTGCCGAGGTAAACGATTCCGTTTGGATCCTGAACAACATGGAAGTTTTGCGGGTAAACATCGAGGTCTGGCGAGAAGCGTTCAACCGGCGGTGCACCCGCCAAGCCAGCTTGCGACGATTGCGCAATACTCGGTGCGAGAATCACCAGCGACAACGCGAACACGCCTAGCCGCCACCAAATCGAGCTCCGTATGCGCAGGACGATCCCGCGCGAATGAATAATCACCGTCCGCTCCCGTGCCATATCTCCGCCACCGTAAACTGGTCCAATTCATAAGGAAACTGGCACCAACTCTTGGGTTGCCGCAATTGAATGCTTAGATTGTCCCACTTTCTGTCGAAGGTAAATGGCAGACCGACATACGGCATTTCAAGACACAAGAAGACACAAACAGGCGTGAAATATACAGGTCCGGAAACAACTGACCGCTCGCAATTGTCATGCCGAACGATGGATAGAAACATCATCGTTGCGGATCAATAGTTGCGCTCCTACTGAGGGCATTGCGTGGCTTTCTGATTCCGCGAGCGCAATATTACACATTGCGAAACCAACGTTTCGGTTACGATGGGACGACGAAAACGTTGAGGGTTGCGCTTCCCGTAGCTGCGGTAAGGAAATGCTCCCGGGAGCGAGCGAATTCAGAATTCTTCAAGTCGTTAGTTGCCTCCGCCCTCATGCCTTCATCGCCGCATCCCGGATCGCCTGTAGCGTCGTGTTAGGCGAAATTGCTTCTGCATCGATTCTCACCTCGATCAAAGCGGGCTTGCCCGCCTTCATCGCCCGCTCAAGCGCGGGCGCAAATTCTGCCGTGTTCTCCACCACTTCTCCGCGCGCGCCGAACGCGCGCGCATAGGCCGCAAAATCGGGATTAACCAACGTCGTACCGTGCACGTGGCCTGGGAATTCGCGCTCCTGATGCATGCGGATGGTGCCGTACATGTTGTTGTTGACAACGATGAAAATGACGTTGAGTTTGTACTGCACAGCGGTGGCAAGTTCCTGCCCGGTCATGAGAAAGCAGCCATCACCCGCGAAGGCGACCACGACGCGGTCTGGATGCACGGCCTTGGCGGCGATCGCAGCAGGCACGCCATAGCCCATTGCGCCGGATGTCGGTGCGAGCTGTGTACGGAAACCGCGATAACGATGAAAACGATGCACCCAGGTAGCGTAATTGCCAGCGCCGTTGGTGAGAATGGCATCAGGCGGCAAAACGCTTTCAAGATGTTGCATCACGTCCCACATCTGCACGGCACCGGGAATAGTTTTCTGTGCCTGCCAGACTTGGTAGTCAGCGTTGGCTTCGGTCACGCTCGTACCTGTATCCGGCTGCGTTACGCGCGGCATCGCACCGAGGACTTTGGCCATCGCAGCCATGGTCGCGTTGATCATGAGATCAGCCTGATATACGCGACCAAGCTCCTCTACACCCGGAAGTATGTGCACCAGTTGTTGAGTCGTTGATGAAACCCTCGGGTCGATAAGCGTATAACCGCTTGTGGTCATTTCGCCCAGCCGGGGGCCAAGCGCGATCACCAGATCTGCGGCCTTGATTCGGGCGGCCAGTTTGGGATTGATGCCGATGCCGACGTCGCCCGCGTAATTTGGATGCGCGTTATCGAACAAGTCCTGAAAACGAAAAGCGCAGCCGACTGGAATACTCTGTGTCTGGGCAAACTGCTGCAATTGTGCACACGCCTCGGCGTCCCAGCCGCTGCCACCAGCGATCAGGAATGGCCTTTTCGCGCTATTGAGCATTGCCGAGAGTCTTGCCATTGCGGCTTCGCTGGGAGACGTTTCGATACGCTGCCAGGGGCGCGCATCGTCCACCTCTGCCATTGCCGCGAGCATGTCTTCTGGCAGCGCGAGCACCACCGGCCCCATGCGACCGCTGGTCGCAACCTGATACGCGCGCGCGATGAACTCAGGAACACGATCTGCGCGATCAATCTGCGCCACCCATTTGGCCATCTGCCCGTACATGCGCCGGTAGTCGATTTCCTGAAATGCTTCACGCTCTACAAAATCGTTGCCGACCTGACCGATGAACAGAATCATCGGTGTGGAATCCTGAAATGCCGTGTGCACGCCGATGGAGGCATTGGTCGCGCCGGGCCCACGTGTGACGAGGCAGATTCCGGGCTTACCGGTCAATTTTCCGTAGGCCTCAGCCATATTTGCCGCGCCGGATTCATGGCGGCAGGTGATAAGTTTGATGGTGTCGCGATGTTCGTAGAGTGCATCGAGCACAGGCAGATAGCTTTCACCCGGTACGCAAAACGCCAGCTCGGTGCCGTGGATTTTAAGTTGATCGACGAGGATCCGGCCGCCTGAACGTTGTTTGCCAAAGGTCATAATTGCTTTACCTGATATCCCCGCGCCTTAAGCAGCTCCACCAGTCCCTTGGGGCCCAGCAGGTGTAGCGAGCCGACGGCAACGAAGTAGGGGACGCCCCCTTCGAGGTAATTGGCGATTTTTTTAAGCATGGCGTCATGTCGGCTGTGAAGCAGCACTGCATCAAGCTGATCGGTCATTCGCATGCCCTTGTTTGCGTTTCTTACCACTTCCTCCATCAGCGCCACGTCGCCGGTCTGCCAGGCGTTTACCATCCCTGTCACCTGATCGGGCGCGTTGCCGGACTCAAGCGTGCGGATCGAATTTTCCAGAAACGCTTCCTGCAATTGCGGCGCCATGCCATCCATCATTCTCAACTGTGCGACTTGCGACTCGAGTTCGACAATTGGTCTGCCATCATCTTTGGACTTGGCAATCAGATAGCCATCAACACCGAGATTCATGTCATAGCCCAGCTTGGAAAATTCGGCGATAGTCAGAAAGCCGCCAATGAGGTAGGGCTTCATCGGCCTGACAGCTTCCAGCGGAATTTGCAGGCGCGAAAGTTGAGTCTTGAGCCGGCCAAACAACGCCGGCGGGATGTGCTTTTCGAGATTGTCGGGGGCTTTGTAATTGATGACGGCGCCAATATTGCCCATCCCCTCGTTGCTGGAAATATCCGCCTCAACTGCCAGCCGCTGCGAGGCATTCAGCGCATCTTGAACTTGTGGCGGCAAGGGATAAAACGACCGCTTGCCGACGTGAATCGTCCCGAACAAATACATCACATTCAAATTTGATTTCACTTCCCAGAGAAAGGCTTTGGTGACAGCTGCCGGAATAGCTTCCAGTTCAGGTTTGGTCTCTTTGGGTAAACCAGGCGCGTTGGTCCCGGGCTTGGTGGGGTCGTAAATTTTCGCGGCAGACTCGTTGGCAACCGGCGGCATGGGTGTCGGCGACGAAGATTGCGCTGCAGCCGCGGCGGACGCAACAGACAAGGCGAAAAGCGCAATTGCGCCCAACACCAACCCGTGAATCGAGGTGGTAGGTTTCATGGAGGAAAATCGACTTTAGAAAACCCGAACAGTGACACATTGCCGGTGACAGATCAACCTGGACAACAATGATGATGGCGCGTCCTCGCAAAGAAAAGATTGCTAGAATGGATTAGTACAAACGCCGAGGAGAAAGATATGTGGACCAGCAGAAGAAGCAACAGGCATCAGAAACGAGTCTTGAATTTGTTATCAGCCCCGCTGTTATCAGTACTCCTGTTCACCGCCGTCTCCGCACAAGCGCAAGAGTGCAAGAATCGTGGAGAACTTGATGCGATGTATTGCGACGAAAACAAAGACCTTGTTGCTGATACACCGAAGGACCCGAAGAAACTGAAAACACCATCGACCGTCGTCTTTACCTATACGCCCGTCGAAGACCCGGCCGTGTATGAAAAAGTGTTTGCGCCGTTCACGGAGTACCTTGGCAAATGCCTTACCAAAAAGGTCGTTTTCTACCAAGTCCAGTCCAATGCTGCGGAGATTGAGGCGATGCGCTCCGGCCGCCTGCACGTGGGAGGATTTTCAACCGGCCCGACCGCGTTCGCCGTCAACCTTGCTGGCGCGGTGCCCTTCGCAGTCAAGGGGGATGCGAAAGAATTCCAGGGCTACAACCTGATCGTGGTGGTAAAGAAGTCTTCGCCATTCATGAAGCTTTCGGAGCTCAAGGGCAAGAAAGTTGCGCACACGTCTCCGTCTTCCAACTCCGGTCACATGGCACCGATGTCGCTGTTCCCGGGTGAAGGGCTTACGCCTGAGAAAGACTACAAGATCCTGTTTTCGGGCAAACATGATCAAAGCGTCATGGGCGTGAATTCTGGCGATTATGATGCCGCTGCCGTTGCGTCCGACGTTTATCACCGCATGGCCTCGCGTGGCCAGATCAAGGAAGACGATTTCCGCATTATCTACAGGAGCCAGAAATTCCCCACGTCCAGCTTTGCGTACGCGCATGATCTGGAACCCGAGTTCGCCAAGAAAATGGTGCAGTGCTTTTACGACTTTAGATTCAATGTAGAAATGCAAAAAGCATTTGACGGTGCCGATCGATTCTTTCCAGTGACGTTCCAGAAGGATTGGGAAGTGGTACGGAGAGTCGCCGAGGGATCGGGAGAGGCCTTCAATCGCTCCAATTATGACAAACAGGCCATCAGGGAAGCCGAGGCCGCGAAGAAGAAGGCAGAAGCAGCGGCCAGCGCGAAGAAGTAGCATCGTAGATTTTTTGCCAAATCCCCCTTTCCCGGCCTGTCGGCCACCCTCTCTCACGAGGGGCGAGGGGTTTAACCCTCCCTCTTCCCTCGTGGGAGAGGGACCGAGGGAGAGGGGACTACACTGATAATCATCTCACTTCCTTAACCGCCGGACTTTTACCTGATGCCCTTCCGCCGCCACGCTTCGTCTCTCGCAATGTTCGCCGCTGCTTTATTCATGTCGCCCTCAATCACGCAGGCAGCAGACACATGCAAACATCGCGGCGACCTCGATACGCTGTACTGCGATGACGACGACGACATGACCGCCGATGCGCCAACGGATCCGAAGAAATTGAAGAATCCCGCGGCACTGTTACTGAGCTATTCGCCCCAGGAGGACTCGGTGGTCTACGAAAAGCTCTGGACGCCCTACGTAGATCACCTGAAAACCTGCGTCGGCAAACCGGTACGTTTTCTGCCCGTCTATTCAAGCGCTGCAACGGTTGAAGCGTTGCGCTCCGGACGTATCCAACTGAGCCTGTTATCTGCAGGCGACACCCCGTTCGCGGTGAATATCGGTGGCGCGATACCTATTGCGACTCACGGCACTGAAAAAGGCGGGGTCGCTGCTTACCATCTGGTCGTCGTGGTCAAGGAGTCCAGCGCATTCAGAACGCTCGCCGATCTAAAGGGAAAACGTGTCGCCCATGTGTCTCCCTCGTCAAATTCGGGCAATCTCGCCCCGCGCGCCCTGTTCCCTAAAGAGGGTCTCGTTCCCGATAAAGACTACAAGGTGCTCTTTTCCGGAAAGCATGACAATTCAGTTTCGGGGGTCGTCAATGGTGACTACGATGCGGGCGCTGTGGCAGACGATGTGTTGATCCGAATGCTGCAACGTGGCGCCTTGAAGCGCAATGATCTACGAATTATTTACAAGAGCCAGCCCTTCCCGGCGGGCAGCCTCGCGGTAGCGCATGACCTCGAACCCGCATTGAAGAAAAAAATCACCGATTGCACGTTCAGCTTTCGCTTTCCAGCCGACCTCTCTGCCGCGTTCCGTGGCCCTGACCGGTTTGTGCCGCTAAACTACAAACGTGATTTCGCCTCGGTGCGCAATGTCGCCGAAACAAGCGGAGAATCGTTGAATCGCACCGGCTTCGAGGCCCGCAAAACGCGCGAGCAGGCATTGGCAAAGACTGGAGATGTCGCTAAAAAATGACTACCGACCGCTCCATACAAATTCGCGGCCTCGTGAAGGAATACAAACGCGGCGTTCCGGTATTGAAAGGTATCGACCTCACGATCGCGGGCGAAGGTATCACCGCGATCATTGGCCCCTCCGGTACCGGCAAATCAACCCTTATCCGCTGCATCAATCGTCTGGTCGAGCCCACTGCCGGCGAGATTCTGTTTCAGGGCATGGATCTAGCCAAGCTAAAGGGGGCAGAATTGCGCATAGCCCGCCGCAAGATCGGCATGGTGTTTCAGGAATTCAACCTGGTAGAGCGGCTGACCGTCATGGAAAACGTCCTCACGGGTCGGCTTGGCTATATGTCTGCGTTCAGGGCCTGGCTGCGTAAATTTACGCCCGAGGATATCGAGGAAGCGTTCCTGCTGCTCGATACCGTGGGACTCTCCAGCTTTGCCAATCAGCGCGCTGACGCCCTGTCAGGGGGGCAACGACAGCGCGTAGGCATTGCGCGTGCCGTCATGCAGCATCCGGAAATTCTGCTGGCTGATGAGCCGACTTCGTCGCTAGACCCGAAGACTTCGGTGGAGATCATGGAGCTGATGGCCGATATCGCCGGCAAGCGCAATATCCCGGTAATCGTGAACATTCACAACGTCGAGCTGGCCAAGCGCTTTTGTCAACGCATGATCGGCATGACCGGCGGCAAGGTGGTTTTTGACGGTGCCCCCTCGGCGCTTAGCGATGCGAATCTGAAAGAAATTTATGGTGGGGAGAATTGGATTGAGTGATGCACGCCTGAGGGCGCCGTCATCCCAGCGAAGACTGGGATCCAGTACACCCAACCCCAAGCGGAACGAGGGGCTGGATTCCAGCCCGGCGTGGCCTTTGTGGCCATCCGCTGGAATGACGAATTACTAAACTTGTACTCCGAATGATCGCGTCAATCGCAGCGGCCCACCGCAACCCCTTCCCCGCCCACTGGCCGACGCGCATCGGCTGGCTGGTGCTCCTCGGTTATTGCATCTGGGCAGCCGCGCAACTCGACTTCACCTGGAGGCGCTTCGTGTCGGGACTCTCCAACGGCGAGCGATTTCTGACGCGCATGTTTCCGCCCGACTTTGGCAGCGACAAATGGGAAATGATCGTCAAGGGCTTGACCGAAAGCCTGGAGATCGCCGTGATCGCCAGCGCCATCGGCATCGCGATCTCGCTGCCGCTCGGGCTGATGGCGTCGCGAAATCTCTCACCGCCCTGGTTATCCTGGCCGGCAAGATTTCTGATCGCGTTGTGCCGCTCGTTTCATCCTGTCATCGTCGCGATTATTTTCGTCAAGGCGGTCGGCTTCGGCGCTCTCGCTGGCATTGGCGCGCTGGTCATCGGTTCGCTCGGTTTCATTTCAAAACTGTTCGCCGACGCGATCGAAGAAATTTCGCTCAAACAGGTCGAAGCGGTGCGCTCGTCCGGCGCATCGTTTGCCAACGTGCTGACCTACGGCGTGCTGCCGCAAGTGTTCGGCCGCTTCCTGGGTTTTTGCACATACCAGCTCGATTCGAATCTACGAAATTCGACCATGGTCGGCATCGTCGGCGCAGGCGGCATCGGCGGTACCTTGTTTTCGGCGTTCCAGCGCTTCGACTACGACTTCGTGCTCGCCATCCTCATCTCCATCATCACGCTTATCTTTGTCGGCGAGATTCTTTCCAATGTGTTGCGCGCGGTGTTTCTTGACAACAAAACGATCTCCCAGTGGTTTGCGCGCGACGCTGCGCACGCGCCGGTCACACCGCGCGGGCTGCAAGAGTGAGCACGACTGCGTCAGCAACGATGCAAGGCATTAACCGCGAATGGCGGCGCTTCACGCCCGAGCAGCGAATCATTCGTTTTGCGTTTTATTTCATTGCCGTTGCGGCCCTGGTGATGTCGGCGCGGCACATCGAATTTATCCCTGAATTTTTGTACGATGCGCCGGCCCAGATCAAAGATTTCTTCGTGCGCATGTGGCCGATGGACCCCACGTTTTACGCAAAATCAGTACACGCCGCTCTAATCGAAACGCTCAATATCGCGACCTTGGGCACCATTCTCTGCATGGTGATCGCACTGCCGGTTGGCGCGCTGGCGGCGAACAACCTCGTGCCGTTCAAGCCGATCAACTATCTGGCGAAATTGATCCTCGTGTCGTCGCGTTCGGTAAATTCGCTGGTTTGGGCACTGCTGTTTATCGCTGTCTTTGGCCCGGGCGCGCTGGCCGGCACGCTGGCGATTGCGTTTCGCTCCATCGGTTTCGTTGGCAAGCTCTTTGGCGAGGCGCTTGAGGAGGCGCAGCGCGGGCCGATTGAAGCACTGACAGCTGTTGGCGCGCCGAAGAGTAGTGTCTTCATCAAAGGCTATTGGCCCCAGGTAAAACCGGCGTTCTGGTCAATCGCGCTATTCCGCTGGGATATCAATGTGCGCGAATCCGCGGTGCTCGGCCTGGTTGGCGCTGGCGGGATCGGCATGGCAATGGATTCGGCGATGAACCTGTTCCGCTGGGATCAGGTCGCCGTCGTACTGCTAACTATTTTCGTCGTGGTCATTGTGGCCGAGCTTGGCGTTTCCGCAATTCGAAAGAGAGTGATCTGATATGCAAATGGGCCTCGTTGGCTTGGGAAAAATGGGTGCCCGCATGGCGATGAAATTATGCCGCGCTGACATTCACGTGGTGGG
>Ga0163144_10004386_pt1 | contig 31785 bp, 18 predicted proteins | sample OliLak19BULKMAT1_FD_123175 | JGI IMG/M metagenome (GOLD analysis project Ga0163144, IMG submission 123175) | Freshwater microbial mat bacterial communities from Lake Vanda, McMurdo Dry Valleys, Antarctica - Oligotrophic Lake LV.19.BULKMAT1 | ecosystem: Environmental > Aquatic > Freshwater >... | reverse complement strand
GGGTGCTGACCGGGTGGGACGCGGCCGGACGGCCGCAGTTCGACGGGCGGGCGCTCTGCCACGCGCCGGAAGAGCGCCTGTTCTACCGGGGAGAGTGGTCGAGCGGGCTGGTCCCGGTGGACGCGCTCGAGCCGGCCGAGCTCGAAGAGGTGCGGCGCTTCCGGGCGATTGCGGATCAATGGACGGGGCGCAATGGCGAGGACGGGCGGGCGGCGTTCCAGATCCCGATTGCGCTGTCGTCGATCGATCCGAACGTGCTCGCTCTGGACCGGACGAGCTTTGCCGCGTGGCTCGACGCGAACGGGTTCCGCACGGCGTTCCTGCGCTGGTACGTCGGTTATGCCATGCTCGACGACTTCGGGGGGACGCCCGAGACGGTGTCGGCGTGGGCCGGATTACATTACTTCGCGGCGCGCAAGCTGCGCTCGCAGGAGCTCGCCGGGAGCCATTTTCTCGTCTGGCCCGAGGGCAATGGCCGATTGATTCGCGAGCTCTGCGAGAGGAGCCGCGCGGTCATTGCCACTTCCACGCTTGTCACGAGTGTGACAGCGAGCGGCGCGGGGGTGGAGGTGGCCTGTCTGGACACCCGCACCGGCAAGGCGAGCAAGCTCGCAGCGCGCGGCGCGGTGCTCGCCATCCCGGCGTTCGTGGCGCAGCGAATCGTGCGCCGGCAGGGCGGCCCGCCCCTGCCGCAGCGGACGTCGTCGCCGTGGATCGTGGCCAATCTCCACACGACCTGGCCCGCCGACCCGGATTTGCCCTGGGATTCAGTGGTATTCGGAGCCCACGGCCTGGGCTACGTCCACGCCCAACACCAGCGCACGGCCCCCGAGGACAACCCCGTTCTCACCTATTACCGAGCGTTCGGCGACGCCGGCGTCGCGGCGGCCCGCACGGCGCTCTTGCAGCGCCCCTGGGCCACCCTCGCCGAGGACATCCTCGCGGACCTGGCTCCGGCGCACCCTCACCTGCGCGACGAGGTGTCGCGAATGGACGTGATGATCTGGGGTCACGCCATGCCTCGCCCGGAGCCCGGCTTCCTGGGTGCGCGGCCCTTCACGGCCGAGGTGCTCCTCGACGAGAAGATCGCCTGGGGCCATGTCGACCAGTCCGGAATAGCCCTGTTTGAAGAGGCCCAGTTCTGCGGCGTGCGCGCCGCCGAGGCCATTGCGCGGGCCATTGGCAAAGACCCTGGCGAGAGCTGGATATAGCGCGGATTCGAGTCGTCCAGGATCGGCGGTGCGCCGAGCGAGCCCCACGACGGCTCCGCGACGCCCGCCCTCCCGCGTCGCGCGCACCTGCCGGATTGCACAGCAACGGCGGGGCCAGGTGCCCTCGGAGCGCATTCGCCGCACTGGTGGCCCTGCCGATGCCCCTACGGTTTCCTTTCCGGCGAAAGCCGGGGCCTTCACCGGCGCCGAGCACGAACGACGGCGATCCCCACGCGGAAAACGTCGTCCCCCCGCTGCGGGGCGACTTTCTCTTGCGGTCTGTAGGGCTCGCATGCAACGCAGGATGCGTGAGCCCGCTCCAGAACCTTCTCGACCGCTACCGCGCCGCCTCGGCCACGCACCGCGAGCAGGGCACCTATTTCGAGGAGCTAACGGTCGCGTACTTCAAGAACGAGCCCGCATACCGCGAGCTGTACCGAGACGTCATGCCGTATGCCGTGTGGGCAGAACGGCACGGGCTCGACAAGCGCGACGCAGGCATCGACCTCGTCGCCGAGACCGTCACGGGCGGGATCCACGCGATTCAATGCAAGCTGTACGCGAGCGACTACCGCGTGCAGAAGGCCGACATCGACAGCTTCTTCACAGCCTCGGGCAAAAAGCCGTTCACGCACCGGCTCATCTTCAGCACGACGAACCTCTGGACGGACCATGCCGAGGAAGCGCTCCGCGACCAGCACACGCCGGTCACGAAGATCGACCTCGCGGCGCTCGAGAACAGCGCCATCGATTGGTCCCGCTTCGCGCCAGGGAAGCCGGTGGCCGTGAGGAAGCAGAAGTCGCTCCGCCCCGACCAACAGGATGCGTTGAACAAGGTGCTTCTCGGGCTCGCCACGTTCGATCGAGGCAAGCTCATCATGGCTTGCGGCACGGGCAAGACGTTCACCAGCCTGAAGATCGCCGAGCGGATCGCGGGCGCCGGCAAGCGCGTACTCTTTCTGGTCCCGAGCCTCGCCTTGCTCTCCCAGACGCTCACCGAGTGGACGCAAGAGAGCGGGACGCCGCTAGCGAGCTACGCCGTCTGCTCCGACAGCGAGGTAGGCAAGCGCCGGAGGAAGGACGACGATGTCGTCCAGACGTTGGTTCACGAGCTCCAGTATCCCGCGACGACGGACGGAGCGCGGCTTTCTGCCGAGATGAAGAAGCGTCACGACGCGAAGCACATGAGCGTCGTGTTTGCCACCTATCACTCGATCGACGTCGTTCACCAAGCACACGAGAACCATCATCTTCCCGAGTTCGACCTCATCGTCTGCGACGAAGCGCATCGAACCACGGGCGCCACCTTCGAGGGCGAAGACGAGAGTCACTTCGTAAGAGTGCACGACGCCGCATACATCCGCGGCAAGAAGCGCCTCTACATGACTGCCACGCCGAGGATCTTCGGCGAAGCGGCGAAGGCCACGGCGGAGCAGGACAACGTTGCGCTCTACTCCATGGACAACGAGAGCTGGTACGGCCCGCACCTGCATCTCTTGAGTTTCTCGGAGGCGGTGAAGCGCGACCTGCTCGTCGATTACAAGGTTGTCGTGCTCGCCGTCGAGGAGTCCCTCGTGAGCCGCCGACTCCAGAACCTGCTCAAGGACGAGGACAACCAGCTTCGTGTCGACGACGCCGCCAAGATCATCGGATGCTGGAAGGCGCTCGCAAAGCACGGTCTGACCGAAGAGTTGACGGGCGACGCCGTGCCGATGAAGCGCGCGGTCGCGTTCTGCCAGGTCATCGAGCAGCAGAAGGGCGCGAAGGTCCACAAGGTCAGCTCGAAGCACATCGCGTCCATGTTTCAGGCCGTCGTCGAGGCCTACCAGGAGAGCGAGCCGGCGCCCGAAGGCGAGGTCGCGACGCACCTCCATTGCGAGGCAGCGCACGTCGACGGCAACATGAACGCCTCCCAGAAGGAGGAGAAGATTGCGTGGCTCAAGGCTGCCACGCCGGAGGATACCTGCCGCATCCTCAGCAACGTGCGCTGCCTGTCCGAGGGCGTGGACGTGCCGGCTCTCGATGCGGTCCTCTTCCTGACCCCGCGCAATTCGCAGATCGACGTCGTGCAGTCCGTCGGTCGCGTGATGCGGAAGGCGCCGGGCAAGAAGCGCGGTTACATCGTTCTCCCCGTCGTCATCCCCGCGGGCGTCGAGCCGCACGTGGCCCTGAACGACAACCAGACGTACCGGGTCGTATGGCAGGTGCTCCAGGCGCTCCGCTCGCACGACGACAAGTTCGACGCGATGATCAACAAGCTCGATCTCATCGGGAAAGACCCGGAGAAGATGGAGGTCATCGCGATCACCGACAAGATCGTGAAGCGCGCGGCGGCGAAGACGGGCGACGCGCACAAGGTCGCGGCGAGGAAGGCGGCCCGGGGGGGTCGCGCCATCGGGGCCACGCCGGATCCCGCGGCTCCACCTGCGTGGGAGCAGCGCGAAATCGAGTTCGAGCTCGGCGAGTTCGAGCGGGCCATGTACGCGAAGCTCGTCCAGAAGGTCGGCAACCGCCACCACTGGGAGGACTGGGCGAAAGACATCGCGAAGATCGCGCGCACCCACATCGATCGTATTACGGGTATCCTCGATAACGAGAAGAATACGCGCGAGCGGGAGGCGTTCGATCGCTTCGCCGAAGAGCTGCGCGACGACCTGAATGACAGCATCACGCGGGACGACATCATCGAGATGCTCGCCCAGCACCTCGTGACCAAACCGGTCTTCGACGCTCTCTTTGCAGGCCGCAGCTTCGCGGCCGAGAACTCGATGTCGCGCGCCATGCAGGGCGTGCTCGACGCGCTCCACGAGCACCACATCGACAAGGAGGCAGCCACGCTCGAGGCGTTCTACGAGTCGGTGAAGCTCCGCGCGGAGGGCATCGAGAGCGCCGAAGGGAAGCAGAAGATCATTGTCGAGCTCTACGACAAGTTCTTCAAGAACGCGTTCCCGAAGATGTCGGAGCGACTCGGCATCGTCTATACGCCGGTCGAGATCGTCGACTTCATCCTGAAGAGCGTCGATCATCTGCTGCGCGCCGAGTTCGGGCAGACGCTCGGCAGCGAGGGCGTGCATATCCTCGACCCGTTCGTCGGCACGGGCACATTCATTACACGACTCATCCAGAGCGGGCTCATCTCGAAGGAGGAAATGCCGCGGAAGTATGCGAAGGAGATCCACGCGAATGAGATCGTGCTGCTCGCTTATTACATCGCGGCGATCAACATCGAGGCGAGCTACCACGACGTGGTGGGCGGTGAATATAAGCCCTTCGAGGGAATCTGCCTCACGGACACCTTCCAGCTATATGAGAAGGATGACCTCATCTCGCGTGTGCTGGTGGACAACAGCACGAGGAGAGCGCGGCAGAAAAAACTCGATATTAGAGTACTTCTCGGAAACCCTCCGTACGCCGAGGGACAGGACAGCGAGAACGACAACAACGCGAACATTGCGTATCCATCGCTTGATGAGAGGATCGCAAACACCTACGGTGCGCGCTCTGACGCGAAGCTCCCTAAGAATCTCTACAATAGCTATGTTCGCGCCATCCGCTGGGCGAGCGACCGAATCGGCAAGAGCGGCATTATCGGCTTCGTCACCAGCGCGGGGTTCGTCGAAGCGAAGACAACAGACGGGCTGCGAAGGTGCTTCGCCGAGGAGTTCAGCAGCCTCTACGTGTTCCACCTGCGTGGCAACCAGCGCACCGCAGGCGAGCTGTCGAAGAAGGAAGCCGGCAAGGTCTTCGGCAGCGGCAGCCGCGCCCCGGTTGCGATCTCGCTTCTCGTGAAGAACCCGAGTTCTAAGGAGCGTGGTCGCATCCACTTCCGCGATGTCGGCGACTACCTCACCCGAGAAGAGAAGCTCGCAGCCGTCGCGAGGTACGGAAGTGTCGCCGGCATCACCGCAACGGACGGCTGGACGCGCCTCATGCCGGACAAACACGGGGACTGGCTCAAGCAGCGCGACGAGAAATTCGGGCGCTACCTCGCGTTTGGCATCAAGGACAAGCAGGACGCCTCGCCGCGCCTCTTCGCAAACTTCTCGCTAGGAGTAGTGACGAACCGCGATCCATGGGCTTGGAGCCCGTCGAAGCGCGGGCTCGGCGAGCAGATGGCAAGAATGATTGCGTTCTATAATGCCGAGCTCGCGCGATTCGACACGGCGCATTCGAGACTGGAGAGGAAGGCTCGCGAAGCGCGCGTTGACGGCTTCGTCAACACTGATTCTACGAAGATCAGTTGGACGGTAAACCTCAAGAGCGAACTAGCAAAAGGCGCCCGTGTCGCCTTCGATTCCGCGCGGATCGTGCCAGGCATGTACCGTCCCTACACGAAGCAGTGGCTGTATTTTGATCGCAAACTCAACGAGAGAGTCTACCAGATGCCCCGAATCTTCCCGCACGCCGCGGCGGAGAATCGGGTGATCATGGTCAAGCAGCGCTGGCCCGGCAGCGGTTACCTTGCGCTGCTGGTCGACGTCATCCCCGAACTTCAGATCGACGGCGGCGCGCAGTGCTTCCCGCTCTACCTCTACGATATCGAGGGCTCCGACTCGGATTCCGAAGACGACACGCACCCCTCACTCTTCCCCGAGCCGAAGAAGACCCCCGCCGGCACCACCCGCCGCGACGCCATCACCGACACCGGCCTCGCCCACTTCCAATCCGCCTATCCCCGCGAGACCATCACGAAAGAAGACGTCTTCTATTATGTCTATGGAATCCTCCACTCCGCCGACTACCGCGAGCGCTACGCGGACAACCTCGGCAAAGAGCTCCCGCGCATCCCGCGCGTGAAGACGTCCGCGGACTTCTGGGCCTTCAGCCGCGCCGGCCGCGCGCTCGGCGACCTCCACGTCGGCTACGAGCGCGCGCCCGAGCACCCCGCGCGCATCGAAGGCCCTGCCAAGCCCACGGCCGCGCAGTACCGCGTCGAGAAGATGAAGTTCGGCAAGGGCAAGGACAAGAGCGTCATCCATTACAATGCGTTTCTCACGGTCCGCGACATCCCCCTCGCCGCCTACGATTACGTGGTCAACGGCAAGAGCGCAATCGAATGGGTGATGGAGCGCCAGAGCGTCACCACAGACAAGGAGAGCGGTATCGTCAAGGACGCGAACGCCTGGGCCACCGAGACCGCCGGCGACCCGCGCTACCCGCTCTCGCTTCTCTTGCGCGTCATCACCGTCAGCATCGAGACGATGAAGGTCGTCCACGCGCTGCCGTCGCTCGACATCCTCGAGGAGCACGCCGAGGAGCACGCCGCCGGCCGCGAAGCCAAGGTCATCCCGTTCCGCCCGGTCACGCCGAAGCCCGACGAGCGCTTCAAGACGTGCGTTCCCCTGATCGAGCTCCAGGCGGCCGCCGGTGGGTGGCGCGCGCAGGAAGGCGTACCGGAGCTGGAAGACCCGAACGTCGAGTGGGTGACCTGGGACGGTTCCAGGCGCTTCGCGAAGGGAATGTTCGTCGCGCGCGTGGTCGGCCGCTCGATGGAGCCGATCATCCCGGACGGGGCCTACTGCCTGTTTCGCTGCGTCCCGCTGCCGTCGTCCCCCGAGCGTGCCGTGCTCGTCCGTCATGGGGGCGCAGCGAATCCCGAGACCGGTGGCCAGTACACGGTGAAGCGTTACCGGGAGGTGAAGGGTCCGAACGGCGAGACACAGGTGGTGCTGGAGCCCGCGAACCCCGCGTTCGCGCCCATCGTGATCACGTCGCCCAACCTGGACGACGTCCGTGTGATCGCGGAGGTCGTCGAGATCCTCGGCATGTCCAAAGATCCCCTCGACGAGCTGTCCGCGCGCACGTTGGAAGGCGCGCTCGAAGCCCTTTCCAAGGGACGCGTGATCGCGGCGGCAGACGCGCTCATCGAGCATCTCGACGGCCTGTTCCTCGCGGGCGACTTCGACGTGGCGCGCCGCCTGCTGGTCTGGCTCGATCCGCAGCAGTTGCCGCCGAAGGTGCTGTCGGGCGTGCTGATGGTGAGCAGGGCCGCGAAGGCCGAGCTCGGAGATGAGCGGACCGCATTCTTCGAGCGCGTCCGAGCGGCGCTCGAAGAGACGTGGGGGCTCAGCCCCGAGCAGGTTGAAGCGATCTGCCGGAGGCACGCGTGACCGACGTCGCCGCCGCAGTTGTGGAGCCCACGAGCGAGGCCGTCACCCTGACGCCGGTGACGACATCTCCGAAGGCGGACGCCGTCGTGACGGTCTGCAAGAGCCCAGTCGGGGCGCACGTAGGCCTCTCCTACCGCGTCGACGACGATGGCGCGCGCCGTCACTTGCACCTCGCCTTCCACTTCAGACTGAGAGACGACGAGGCGCCTGACGTCAATGCGCTGTGGGTCACGCCCCGCCTCGATGAGGTCGCGCTCGCGGACGTGCGCGCCTCGGCCCACCTCATCGCGCGGCGATACAAGAACGGCCGCGTCCCCTATGCGTTCCGTCAGGGGGCCGCGCACTTCTCCGCCACCACCGGAGCGCTCGAATTGAACGGCAGCTTGGGGCTGACCTGCGCGACCTTCCTCGACCTCGTCTTCGCGCACGCCCACGTCCCGTTGCTGGACGCGGCGACGTGGGAAGAGGGCCGCTCACCCGAGCGACGGGCGGAAGACGAGGCGGCACAGAGACGCCTCGTAACGTTCCTGCGAGGGAACGACGGCGCGGCGAAGCACGCGGATCTGGTGGAGAAGGAAGTCCCCTGCACGAGGATTCGCGCGGAAGAGGTCGCGGCTGCCTCGGGGATGACAGGACACCCTATTCCGTTTGTGCGCGCCGAACCGGAGGGCGTGCGGATCCTCGCAGCGGTCCAGGCGCCGCTCGAGCCCCATGCTCCGGAGGTTGGCTTTCCGCATTCAGCTCCTCCACCAGGGCCGAGAGACTGACTCCGGGCACGGTAGCGAATGGATTGGGGCTGCCCAACTCGAAATTGGAGCTGACGGCCTCCGGTCGCAGCTCCAGTTGACGCTCGGCAGCGGACTACGTCTCGACGCACGGCTTGTTCAGGAGACGGTCGATCCACACGGCTGCCTTTCCTAGCACGGCATCCAGGACGGCCTTGTCCCAGCGGTCGCGCACGAGCAGCTCCCGCCGTTCGCACGAGTCGTCCGAGTGCGCGCCGATGAACATCGCCAGCGCGAACAGCTTGCGAAGCTGGCGGTCGGGACTGCCACCGTCGCCCGCCTCCTGCAACGCCCGGGCGAGCCGCGCGCTGCTCTGGACCTCACGGGCCTCCCAGACGAGCACGGTGTCGAGCAAGGCGATCGCCCGCTCCGGGTCGCCCGCCGCGTGGCTCGCGTCCGCCTCGGCCACCAGGCGCAGCAGCGCCCGGATGGGCTGCTCGACGCGCGTCTCCGGCGTGGGGTCGGAGAGCGGCCTGGCCACCGCCAGGAGCCCCTCCAGCGAGCAGGGGCCGGGACGCTCGCCGCCTCGGGTGAGCACGCGGCACGCCTCGTCGTGCTCGCCGCCGTGCAGCATCGCGAGCCCGAGGACGTGGGCGAAGTGCCGCGCCGTGGCGTCGTCCAGGCGACCTTCGTCGACCCCGTCGAGCAGCTCGCGCACCCTCGACCAATCGCCGGCGTTCGCGCGCTGGCAGGCGGCGGCCCAGCGAACCTCCGGATGATCCGGGTGCCGCTGGAGAGCACCCTTCACCATGCGCGCGGCGACGTCCGGGTTGCTCATTTGCCCGAACGCCCGGGCCAGATCCAAGAGCTCTTCCGGGTCGTCCCTCTTGACTATGCCGGCTAGGACCCCCCTTCGCTCCCGCGTCTCCGCCTCGAGCAAAGGCAGCAGCCGCTCGACCCGCTCTTGACGTGGTCCCCAGGTATCCAGGCAACGCTCCCCGAGCGTGGCCTGTGGCGGGACCTCGATGAACGGCATGACCTCCGGGGCGAGCGGCAGGTCCGGGGGAGACGCCCCGAGAGGCACCAGCCCGAAGCGCCCCTGGTCCGCCACGAGAAGCGCCGGCCGCGTCGCCGCGGTGTCCTGAACGAGCAGGCAGCGGAACGGCACCGCCGCGCGAAACAGCGGCGCCACGGTCGCCTGATCGCGGTCGACGGCGAGCGCCAGCAACGTCCGATGCTCGCCTTCGGTCCCGAACAGGAGGAAAATCCGGCCCCCCTCGGCGTCGGTAGCCGTCCCGGAGATGTCGTCGAATGGAACGTCCGGGAGGAGCAGCAGATCGCGCGGCTTCGCCCCGGGCAAAAGCTGCACGGCAACGACGCGGGCATCCTCCGCGGCGCGCGCCACGGCGAAAAGGCCGCCACCGGGAAAGGGAGCAAGCGAGAAGTTCGCCAGGTCGAGCTCGAAGCGCCCGCCTTCGACGGACTTTCCGCTCGAATCGCACAGCACGGTCGTGGCCGGCGCATGGTTCCTGATCGCGATTGCCACCCCCGGCAGGCCACGGACCGTCGCCGGTCTCGGAGAGCGGTCTCCGAGCGCTTCCTCGTTCACCCGCCGCATCGTCTCGAGGTCGAAGCGCCGCAGCCGGGATGCTCCGCGCGACGGCTTCTCGACGAACCACACGGAGCGCAGGTCCGGTGCGAAGCAAACGTCGTCGAGCACGCCCGGAGGCGCGGGCTCGGAGCCGCCGCGGCTCCCCGGTGCGAAGTCGTCGCGCGGCGGCAGCCAGCCGAGGACGCGGAAGTCGACGAGCGAGAAGCTGATCGCCGCGCCGTGGGCGCCGATCCCGACCACCTTGGCGCCGTCCATCATGCTGCCGCACAGTCGGCTCGGCTCGGGCGTCCGGAGCACGACGCAGGTCTTCAGCACCGGCGGCTGCGACACCACGTCGAGGATCCGCAAGAACACGAACAGCCCGTACGACTGAAGCAGGTAAAGCTCGCGGCCGTCGTTGCGCAGGCACAGCTCGGCGTCGGCGCTCCCGTGAACGGTGACGCCCCAGGGATCCGACATCGCCAAGCTGCCGTCCGTCCCGAAGGTCCGCGAGTGCCCCGAGGCGGCGAGCCCCTGAGCATTCTCACCCGCCACGCACACGTTGAACGCCACCTGGATCACCGTCTCGATCGCGCGACTGAGCGCGGCGATCTCCCCCTGGTCGACAGGCCCGGTGCGTTCGACCTGTTCGGCTGTTTGCGCTGCCACGGCGCGCGCTCCGGCGACGTCCCCGCCCAGGGCCATTCGGCCCACCCGCGCCGCGAAGTCCTCGCGCAAGAACACCGCGCTCACGGCGTCGCGCAGCTCCTGCGCCTCGGCTCGATCCGACTCCGAGAGGCGGCGCAGCGTCGCCTCCGAGAGCAGCGCCTCGACCTGGCGCAGGACCCGCATGTGCTTCGAGCCCCACGCGCGCGAGAGCGGCTGGGCAGGGTCGTCGCCCTGGAGGGGCACGAGCATCCTCCGGGCCGCGCGAAGCCGGCGGCGCGCTTCGTCCTCCTCCTGTCCTCTCTGCGCCGCTCTCGCGCGACGCGCGACGGCTTCTGCCGGCTGCGCTCCCTCCAGCACCTTGGCGTGAGCGGCCAGTAGATCCAGCGCGCCTTGCGGGTCGTGATCGACGATGAGCGAGGCGCGGCCGAGCGCCAAGACGGCGGCGACCGCGGCCCGCGCCCGCGCCCGCGCCCCCGTGCCCGTGACGCCTGTCGCGTCGAGCGCGTCGAGCGCGTCGAGCGCGCTGAGCCCGCCGGGCGCGCCGGGCCCGCGCGACGCGGCAACATCGCGGACGCGAAGCCGGGCACCGGGCGCCAGACCGAGATACGCGATCAGCCCGTCCGTCGCGTCGCCGCTGCTGAGCATCCGGAGCGTCGCGCCGGCCGCCGCCACCTCCGCCGCCGCCCGCCGCAGCGCCTCCACGTCCGCGAGCCGCCGCTCGACGCGGGCTCGCTCCTCGGCGAGCGCGTGCGTCAACGCCTGCCGCAAGTGGCCCGTCGCCGTCTCGAGGTCGTTCGAGCCGAGCGCTCGTTCGGCGGCCGCGACGAGCCGTTCCGTGCGCTCACGGCGCTCGTGCTCGTCGATCGCCGCGAGCGCCTCCCGAAGCTCCGGCTCGATGGTTTTCCCCCCGCGCAGCTCGCGCGCCGCCGCCGCGGCCTCCTCGAAGCGCCCGCCCGCGACGAGGCTCACCACGCGCTCGATCTGTGGCTTCCGGCGTACCCGACGCACCTCGTCGAGCGACGTCTCGACAGCCCCGATGCCGGCGTGGGACGGCGCGTGGCTCCTGGCTCGCGCGAGGTCCTCGGCCGCCGTGCCTTCGTCCCCGGCCGCCAGCGCGTGGACCGAGAGGCCAAGGAAGACGTCCGCGGCGCCCGCGTCCCGCAGCCCCCGCACGAACATCAGGGCGCGGGCCCGATCTCCCGACCGGGCCGCGGCGAGCGCGAGACGGCCGCGGACCCGTGGCTCCGCGAGGATGCCGTCTTCGAGAGAGTCCGCGACGGCGAGCGCGTCGGTGTCGGCGCCGAGGTCATCGACGAGCAGCTCCAGCAACGTGGCCGCGGGCTCCGTCGCGTCCGGGCTCCGCTCGAGCGCCCTCTGGAAGAAAGAGCGGGCCAGCTCGTAGTCGTACGCGCCGGCCGCACGCCGCCCGGCGTGAAGGAGCTCTGCCACGTCCGCGACGTCGTCGAGCACGAGGCCGGCGTCCCGCGGCGGCGCGTCCCCGCGGCGCCTCGAACCACCTGTACGAGCAGCCGGGTTCCCTCGCGGGCTCGACGTGCCGCCGCTCGGTCGATCGCGCGGAACGCCCGCCGAGCCACCTGCGGTCACGACCTCACCGGCCGTCGCGACGACACCGATGTCCACTTGCCGCTGCACCCACGATCGCGCGTCTTCGTCGAGCTGTGCGATCACCGCGTGCCCGGCTCCAGCGCCCGACGGCCGATGCCGCAGCAGCACCACCCCCACTGCCGCCCCGGGCTCCACGACGATCTCCACCACGTCGCGAAAGCGGCGCACGAGGAGGCTCTGGAGGCGGCCTTTCAGCGCATACCGCCGCGCCTCTTCCGCCCGCGGGAGCCCGAGGTCCGACGGATTTACCTCGCGGATCAGCGCACAGAGCGCAGGCGCATCCGGGGTGACGCGCCCGCGCAGCACGTCCTCGGCGTCGATGCGTTCGCGATGCCTCGGCATGGACGAATTCAAGACATCGTCGGTCGACTTCCGTCAAGGCCCGTCCGGCGAGAATAACTTTAATCAGCTCGAAAGCGCCGCCCCGATATCGCCGCTGAGCAAGTCGATGAACGCAGGACCAGGCACAACGACGCGATGCGACAGTGAGAGCTTAGAGAACACTGAGTTGAGCTGACTAGCTACGGAGCTGCGAAACGCCAGGTCCTCATCACGTCCCGGACCGAGTGGGATGCTTGAATCAAGGACCGTCTTGCAGATCACCGCGTACGTTCGAGAATGGTGCCGCGCGAGGTCGAGAAGGTACTCCGATTGTTCCTGGGACAGGGTAGTCCCACGGTATGCAAGGGCGGCGAAGAGATACGCGAGCGCGTCCATGATCGGACGATCGACTAAGACAACATCGGCTTCGAGACCAGCCTCCAGCTCGCGGGAGACTCCACGGCTCATGATCCATAACGTGCTCTCGAACGTGTGATCGCGGAGTATGGGGAAACCGGCCTTAAGCGCCTCGGTCGCAACATCTGCAACACGCTTGACGCGTAACCCTCTATCAACGAGTAGGGTCTCGAGCTGGGAAACGAGGGTGGACTTCCCCGTCGAGTGGGTGCCAGCGATACCTAGCTTGATTGTCGCCATCAGAAGAGGCTCCGTTGTGGATCGTTGAAGGTCGACGGCAATTCGCCCAAAGTCAGCAAATCCCCGAATGACAATATGCCCCGGGGGGAATGCTCGACGAGATGAAGAAGAAGGTGCAGCGCCGCGGCAGCGTCGTATCCGGCCCGGTGCGGCATGCCGGGGGTTGTGGCAAGGACCTCTCGAAGATGGAACGCGTCCAGAAGCTCGGCGAGCTTGTACGACGTAAGGCCAGGGTGGAGCGCCCGGGCGAGTCGCAGGGTGTCGATGATTCCGAGAGGTTCAAAGACGGGAAGCTTTCGGTGGAGGACGTCCCAGTCGACGGCGGCGTTGTGGGCGACGAGGTATCGGCCTTGAAGGGCCGCTTCGACTTCAGCCTTGATCGCGTCGAACGAAGGCGACTTTGCGACATCCTTGTTCTTGATCCCGTGGATGCGAGTGACACGGGCTGATATCGGTTGCTCCGGCCGTACGAGCCACGTCTTGGGAGCTCCGGGGACGCCATCGTCGACGCAGATGACGCCGAGCTCCACGAGGTCGGGCGGTTGCCGGCCGTTGCCTTCGAGATCGACGACCGCGACAGGAGCAGAACGCCAGCTCGCATCGCTACGGATGTTCGGGTTCGACATGTTCCCATCCTATCTCGGCTCGGCCGTGACGCCCGACCCGGTGAGGTTTTGCGACGTCGTGAAACTGAAAGGCAAAAGCGTGCTGCATGAAGTAGCGCTGCTGCTCATTGAAACCGTCGAGCACCACCGATCGCGGCGTGATCTCGACAACGCGCGCGTCGCCGATACGCCTTGCGAGTGAAGTGACTGCTTCGGCGGTCGGAACGCGGTGCGCGTCCGCGCATCGAGCGAGCTGGTCCGGGGGACAGATATCGCACACTTCACGGATGCCGTAGTGCCCATTGTAGTCGGGGACGGCGTGGGCGTAGCAGACACCGCATGACGTTTTTCGGAACAGCGGCCCGGCGCGTCCGCTAGAGAACGCGTCGAGGATGCGCGCCTCGGTTGAAGACGGCAGAATCTTGCGCCGGGCCACTTCACCATATGGCTCCTGCAAGCCGACCGAGCGGTAATAGGCTTGGATCTCATCTCTGTAAAACAACCCGGTGAAAACCGTGGCGTGTGCGCGCAGCGAGAGCTCCTTGGCGCGTTGGATGTGCTCGTCGGAGTCATTCAAGCCCGGAACGATCGGGCGCCAGTAGAGGAGCACGCGGTACCGGTCGGCGTGCTCGTACGCAGTGTGGAGAGAGCTTGCCGCGATGTCGCTCGCAATCGGTTCGATTCGACTGTCGGCGATACCCGAGTACGTCATCAGGAGAGTGACCTTGATCGAGGAGAGTGCGTTGAGCCGCGCGCAGTCTTCCGGTGTCACATGGTATCGAGTGATCACGAGCACGTGATTTCGAAGCCCACGTGCGTCGAGATTCTCCAGGATGGCGAACGTATGCGGCTTGACTTCGGCAAGAAAGGGGTCCGTCGCACGGTTGAAGACTTGAAGCGGAGTGCGATCGGGAACGAAATAGGGATGTCGGACGAGGTACTCCGCAGCGTCGGCGTCGGCCAAGAGCGCATGAGGCTCGCGCATCTGAAAATTGTCGAACAGGTGTCGAACGCAGTAGGCGCAATCGAGAGGACATCCGATGACGTGATTCAGGCTCAGCCCCGACTTTCTGTACTCGACGGGGTCGACCAGCTCGGATCGGAGCGAGAGGCGGCTCGCTTGTCGGGTGTAGAGATGTCAATCAAGGTTGGAAGGCGGCGCATCGTGCTCAGTTCCTTTGCGGGGATCGGTCAGCGTGACACCCGCTGTGGACCGAGTAAGGCCGTTCAAGAGCGCGGACGCCGACGCGGTCTGTGGTCGCTCAGCTGACGGTAGCATCCATTTGACGCTCCGTGCTCGTTCCGAGTCGCCGTGCTTCTTCCTTCATGATCGACAACGCCTTCAGCAACGGCGCCGGTCCCGCTTCGCTTGTGGACAGCCGATCGCCGGGCACCTCAATCCGGTGCATGTGAGTGCCACGGGCGCCACGGATCACGTCGACGTGGCGCCGATGCCGGTCGAGGAAACATACCGGCGGCGAATCGACACCCATTACGGGAGCAGCGCTTCGACTTTGCTGCTCTTGCCGTTTTGGCCGCGGCTGCTGCTCAGGCTCGGATCGCTGCCTGCACCGCCGTCGCCCGCCAGGCCGGGATTGCGTTCGCCTTCGACGACGCTCGGCTCCTTTCCGCCGACGTAAGCAATAGCCAGCGACGAGCCGCCGAGCCCGCCGCCCGCGTGGCCGCCGTCGCCCCCGTAACCGCCGCCGCCGCCGACACAGCCGGGGTTCGGTCCATTGGCGGCCGGTAAGCCCGCGCCGCCGATGCCAGGCAAGCCGCCTTGACCGCCCTGTTGCGGACTGCCGCCCCGGCCGCCGTGCCCGCCGTTGCCGGCAAGAATATCAACGTTCAACAAAAACAGGTCGGCGGTGAGCACCGCCAGCCCAATGCTCGCCCCGCCCGCCTGACCGCCGCGGCCGCCCTTGCCGCCGCAGCCGCCGCTGCCGCCCGAGCCGCCGCCCGCCCCGCCGTGGGGCTGGACACCGCAGATCGCCGTGCCCGCCGAGGCCCCGCCGCCGCCGCCGCCCTGACCGGCCCGCCCCCGCTGGCCAGCCCCGCCCGCGACACCGGCATAGCCGGCCGCTGTGAGCTTGGGCGGCCAGGCGCCGCCCAGACCGGGCTCGCCGTCGCTGCCCAAGGCTCCGCCGAGACCGGACGTACAGAACCAGCTCGCCGCCAGGTTTTCCCCGTCGCCTCCCAGACCAAAGCCCTGCGGATTGGGCGCGGGGGCGACCTCGCCGTCGTCGCCGGCATTGGCGGCGAGCTGTCCGCCGTCGCCGCCCTGGCCGCCGAACGAAGCGTCGTCGTCGCACGAGAGCGCCACCATCGCGCCGCCGAGGCCGACGCTTCCGCTGCAGGCCGGCGCTCCGTCCTTTCCCAGCAAACCATCCTTCGCCGGGGTGCCGAAGTGGTCGCCGTCGTCGCCGTCGGCGCCGTCGGCGCCGCGGCCGCTCGTCACCTTGCTCCGGCGGATCTCGGCGTCGGCGTCCACCAGCACCATCACCGCGATCGACGAGCCGCCGGGGGTGGTGGCGTTCACCGCCACGACTTCCAGATCGGTCAAGATCGCCGGCTCCGGCGAGGCCGAGCCGCTCAGAGTGAGCGGGATCTGGTTTGCCGGTGCCGTCACGCGGGTCTTCGCGAGGCCGCCGCCGTAGCGCCAATCGAGGTTTGTGCAGTAGAAGCCGCCGTGGAGCGCCACCCCGGCGGGCCAGGTCACCGCTTGATCAAAGGTCTCGGCACAGGCGTACACCCGCCGCGGACCGGTGATCGCTTTGGCCACCGCCTGGCTTAAGGTGGCCACCGGCGCTTCCTGCGAGCCGTCGTTGTCGTCGTGACCCAGGCTCGCGCTCACCCAGACACCGCACCCGGCCGGCACCTCCACGCCCTCGGGGGACGCGGGATCGTCGGGACATACCAGCGCTTCGTCCACTGGCGGGCATGTGAAGGTGTCCACGCACGTGTGGCCACTACACCCCGGCGCGCCCGCCAGGCTCGCGGCGCCCAGCAGCGCCACGGCCAGCCCCATCCATCGCCCTGTCCCGCCAGACTCGTTCATTGGACTCTCCTTCTCCGCCTCGTTGCTGCACCCACGGGTGCTCGACCCGGCACGCACCGCGCCTATTGCTGAAAACTGTAAATGGAAGTCAGGTAGGTCCCCTTGCTGGCGTAACCGTCCGCGCCGCGTTCGGCCCCGAACGGGTCACCCCCGGCGCCGCCATCGCCAGGGAAGAGCTGGCCGTTGTACGTCGTGTCCGGCCACGGATAGACCCAATCGCCTCCGTCGTAGACGATGTGGAAGACGTGACCGCCGTTCCCGCCGGCCCCGCCGCCGCCCTTACCGCCGGTTCCCCCTTTTCCGCCTTGACAGCCGGCTTGAAGACTGCCTTGCGCCGCGCCGCCCAGGCCCGGCTCCCCGCCCGGGCCGCCCGGCTGGCCCTTGGCGCCGTCGCCGCCGTTGCCCGCCCGGCTCACCCAGAGATCGCACGACTCGAACGTGGCGTCGCGGCCGGCGAGAAACAGCAGCACGGCGAAGCTGGAGCCGCCGGCCTGCCCCCCTTTGCCGGCTTTGCCGCCGCAGCCGCCGGCCCCGCCCGCGCCGCCACCCGCACCGCCGGGGGTGGCCGCGCCGCAGACCGCCGCGCCGCCGCGCGAAGCGCCGCCGCCGCCGCCGCCCTGAGCGGGTGTCCCGGGCTGTCCGTCGGCGCCGCTCTGGCCGGTGAAGCCGTCGGCCGAGACGCGCCCCTTGCTGCTGAGGACGTGCTCGCCCGACACGCCCTCCACGCCGTCCGCCCCCGGCTCGCCCGGCGTACACCCCACCGCGCCGGTTTGTCCCTTGCCACCGTCGCCGTCCTGCGGGTTGCCCGGGTCTTTCTCCCCGGGTGCGGGCAGCCCCGCCTCGCCGTCCGTCGCGAGCATCGCCCCGCCATCGCCGCCCTTGCCGCCGCGCGAGCTCTCCTCCGCCCCACAGGCGGTCTCCGTCGCGGCCCCGCCCGGCCCGGCCACGGTGGCGCAGGCGTCCGCCCCGGCAATTCCGGCAGCGCCGGCCATGGCCGGCTCCTCCATTTCCTCGCCGTCGAGGCCGTCTGCGCCCCTTCCAGCCAGAATAGAACACCGGAGAAAGTGGATGATCTGCGGATCGGCGACGAGAACGGCGATGGACGAGCCGCCGGGCACGATCGCATCCGCCGCACGGATGGTGAAGTCGGCGATCACCCTTTGCCCGGCGGCACCGGAGGTCTTGAGCGGGATCTCGCCCGGGCCAGTCTCCAGCCGCGCGCGACGGGCTTCGCCCCGGTACGTCCAGCCGTCCTCGCAATCGAAGCCGCCGTAGAGCGACACGCTCGGCGACAAGATCAGCGGCTCCGTCCACAGCTCGCCGCAGGCGTACACGTCCTGGTTGTTGTCGAACGCCTGCGCCGCGGCGGCCGTCAGCGACGCCTTCGGCGCCAGGCGCGTGCCTGGATTCGCGTCGTCGCCCAGGCTCGCGCTCACCCACACGCCGCACGCCTCGTCGACCTCGCCGAAGCGTGGATCCGGACACGACGGCACGGTCTCCGTCGGACCGCAGCCCACCAGGCCCAGCCACACCACACCCACCGCCAGCATCAACAGCCACTTCATAAATCGATCCTACCCTGCAACCCCGTGTCATCACCGCCCCCCTAGCCCGCTCGCACAGCACCCCACGGAAGGCCCACGGCCGCGTCGGGGGGAACACGACAGCCCCACCGCTTTTCCGTCGCTCGGTCAGCACCAGACGCCGTCCCCCCGGCTGCCCCGCTACCACGTCCCTTGAACGACGATTGCGCCGCCGCTCGGGCTGGCCGCCACTGTCACCGTGGCGCGCGAGCCGGGTGACTCCAGCGCCGTAACGAGCGCCGCGCTCAACGCCAGCACCCCGGTCGCCGCCGCCGCCCCGACCAGCACGTCAGCCGCGGCGTCGCGCTGCCGGAAGCGCGCCGCGATCTCCTTGCAGTCGCGCGAGCCGTCGCCGGGCTCTCCGGCAGCGCATCGGCTCACCTCGAACTGACGCGCTTCGAGCGCGCGTTGCATCGACCTGGCGTGGACCTCGAATCCGAGCGCGGTCGCTCCGCTCGCCACGACGGCGGCGGCTCCCGCACATGACAGCGGCAGCAGCACGCCGCGTGGGCTCCACGCGGGCAGGCACGACAGCGGCGCACGCGCCGGAGCGTCCTCAGGGGAAGCGGCTGCCGTGGTGAACGAACGCGACGCGGTGGACGACCCCGCGGAGGTGGACGAAGGCGCCGCTGCCGCGGCAGAGCTCGCCACGCCCGCCGAGCCAGACGGGGTGGCGCCCGCTTCTGGCGCGCCGGACAGCAGAGCCGGTGCCGGCGTCTTCGCTTCCGGCTTCGCTTTCGGCTTCAGCGTCAACTGGATGTTCGGGACGCCGCTCGGCGTCACACGCCGCGTGTCGCTCGCGTCTTCGTAGCCGTCCTTGCGAGCCACCAGCGTATGCACGCCGTAGCTCATGGCGATGATCTGTCCGTCGGCCTTGCCGAGCGGCCGGCCATCGAGGACGACGCGGGCGTCGGTCGGGTGAACCGTGATCACGACGAATGCGACCTGCGACACCAATCGATCGGACGCCGCCCGATAGCTCTTCCATGGCTCCTTCTTCGCCACGTCGGGCGTCGCCTCGGCGAGCGCGCGGCGGAGGTGGTTCATGGCATCGCCGAAGCGCCCTGCGCCTTCCTCGCACAAGCCCAGATCCCCGGCGGTCCTGGCCGCGTCTTCCAGCGCCAGCGCCTCTCGCAGCGCGTCCACACAGCCTTTCCAGTCTTTCGCCTTCGCAGCGTCGGCCCCGGTGCGGAGCAAGGCTGTCCGCCGCTCGCGGTCCTCCGCTGTCGGCGCGGCCGCGCCCGCCCGCGCCGGAATCAAAGTCAGTCCCACGGCCGCCACTGCCGCCCCCCATCGCCACCCTCGGCAAAGCATGGCTCGAGGCAATAGGCGACCCCTCTCTCGACCACAAGCCCGGACCATGAGGCAGCCGAACCACTTGCGGGCTGGCGCGGAGATCCGGTTGGCTGGCCCCGGCCTCTTCGGGCGCGGCCGGCAGCACGGGTGAACATGTCAGCGGGGTGGACTGCGGCCAGCAGCTCGCCCTCTCGTGCCAGCACCTGCTGGGACGGCTCCCCCGACGTGCTGCGCGCGTGCCCCGATCGACTTGTACCGATCCCCCGAGCCGCTGGGCACGCCCCCCGAGCTGCTGGCATCGTCCTCCGAGCTGCTGGGCAGGCGCCGGGGCCGGCTGACACGGCGCGCGGAGGCGCCGGGCAACGCTCCGCGGCCGGCTTGGCGGGCTGGCCGCGCCGCTGGGCGGGCTCCCCGGCCGGTTGGGCGCGATCTGCCCTCGACTGGCTCGCCACGGTCAAGCTGCGCGCGATCTGGCCCGCGACCGGCTCGCCACGGCTGAGCTGCACGGCGCCCACACGCCCTCACACGAGGCGGCGGAGGAAAAAACGCAACGGCTCCTCACTTCTGCGAATCCCTCCCCCGGAGAATCTGTATCTTGCCTCCGGTCTTTTCTCCGGAGGTGACACATGGGAATCGAGCTTTCGCCAGAGCAACACGAGGTCTTGAAGCAGACAGCGCGGGTGGAGACGCCGGCCGAGCTCCAGGCGCTCCTCGCCGCGGCAAAACCGCGCATGGACAGCCTCGTACGGGAGGTGCAGGAGCCCAATCAGCCAATCCCGACGACGTTGACCGAGCTGCGCGATCTGGCCCTCACCATACACCACCACGCGGGCTCTCTCGACGGCAAGAACTACCTGCAAGCGCAGCGGACGGCGTTCTTCAATGCCATCCGGCTCGTCGACACAGCTCACTCGTGGTTCGGCGAGGGGGTGCGGACGGGGGCGTTCCGCACGCGCAGCGTCGAGGAGGCGGTGCAGGCAAGTCGGCCGTGGCGGGCGCGCCTCGAGGCCTATGCCGATCACGCGTTCTTTGCCGATACGACCCTCACCGATCAGTTCGGCGACGTGAACTCCAGCGGAACGCTCCAGGAAGAGGTCGACGATCTGGGCACGCTCAATGACCTCGTGGCCCGGTACCGCGACGAGCTCGAAGCCGTCGGCCTCACCGAGGCCTTCGCGCAAGAGGGCAAGACTTTGCACGACGAGGCCAACGGCCGCGACCTGACTGGCATCCTCGGCCTGCGCAACAGGGCCGAAGCCACGGCGCTGCGCAACCGCGTCCTCACCTATGCCGTCCTGCTCGGCCGCGAGGCGCGCGCGGCCGGCGTCAATGCTTGCTGGAATGATCCCGAGGCGCGCCGCCGGTTCGAGGCGGCGTCGTTCCGCGACGCCCTCCGCCGGCTGCGGCCCCGCCGCGGTCGCGGTGGCGCGGAGACAGCGCCGGAAGGCGGCGAGACCCCGCCGGCCGCGAGCCCCGCACCTGCAACGGGCGGCGCTCCGGCCTGAGCCAGGCACGCCGGCGCGCCCTCCGATACCGGCCTTGCCTGACTGCTTGCCGACACGTTGCACCTTCACACCCACCGTCGCTCACCTGCGCCGAGCGCCCCACGCGCCCTCACAGAGTCCCCGTTACATCAAGAGATCCCGCCACTTGCGCAACTTGCGCTGACGAGCCTGCGCGGGGTGGCGCCGTATCGCTGTTTTGCCGGCGACTTTCGGCTCTCCCGCAATGGTACGGCCGGTGCGAGGGATCTCCGCCATGTTGCGCAACTCTGCTCGTGCCGGGTCCATCGGGTCGGTCCTCCTTGTTGTCGCGCTGGGGGTGGGGGGCGGCGTCGCGGGGTGCGCGGCTACCGGCGAGGGGGGTGAGGCGTTGGAGGAAGAGGGGGGTGCGCAGCGCGCGTCGGGGCTGACGAGCCATCTGCATAGCCTGTGGATCCATGGGCGCTCTCCCAATGGGGCCGGGGCGATTGGCGATGACGCCGACTTCTCGTACTGGGGGCCCGCGGACGTGGAGGCAGGGGCGGACAAGAAGGCGGTTCAATGGGGCGGGACGGATCACATCGCGGAGTCGAACGGGCGGATTCGGGATGCGCTCGACTGCTATTGTACCGGCGACAACTGGTGTGTCATTGCGGGGCACAGCGCGGGGGACGTGCAGATTGGCTATGCGCTGGCATATTACGGGGCCTCGGAGCGGGAGATCAAGGACGGGAAGCCTGACGGGTCGGGGAGCTGCGCGGGGACGGGGGGGACGCAGTCGGGGTGGAACATCAAGTGGGTGAGCGTGGCGGGCGGGGCCGCCGGGGGCACCGAGCTGGCGGATTTGGGGTACTGGGCGGTGAGCGACGCGCTGACCGGGGATTTACGGACGGACACCGCGCGGTCGCTTTACGATCACTCGGCCACGCAGGGGGTGTGGTTCTATCGCTTTGCCGGAGCCAGAGGCACGGTGTATTCGGGGGTGCTGCCGGGGCAGGACGACGAGGTCGTGGCTTATCACTCGGCGGGGGGAATGGCCCAGACCGGGTCGTTCTGCAATCCGGGCGACTGGGCCTGTGGCGACACGCTGGCCCACGACCAGGCGGCGTCGCCCAAACACGGGGTCTCGAAGTGGGACCACCACACGGTGTGGCTCCGCGACGACGGCGAGGCCCGCGACCACTACACGCGCGGCAAGTGGGGCGGTATCGTGGCCGACGTGCGCGCGGACATGGTGAAGTATGCGCAATAGGCACGTGCCCAGTAGCCACACACCCGACGGGCCGAGGCTCGACAGGCACGTGCCCAGTAGCCACACACCGGGCGGGCCGAGGCTCGACAGGCAGGTGCCCAGTAGCCACACACCCGACGGGCCGAGGCTCGACAGGCACACGCCCAGTGGCCACCTGCGAGATGGTCAACTACCCGACAGGCAATCGCGCGGGGTCGTTGCCGGTCTGGTGGCGCTCTGCATTCTTGGGGCGCTCGTGGGCCTCGTCGTCGTTCGTATTGTGGGCAGTCCCCTGCCCTCGCAGGCGTCCGCTGTGGCGACGCCGACACCATTGGATTTGGTCCGTGGGTCACGGCCACGCGGCGGGCTCGCCATGACCAGCCCCAAATCTCACTCCATGAACCCTGCCACGCTCGACGTACCGCCCACGAAAGGCCGTGGCGCGAGCGACTCCGAGGCTCGGCGGGAGCGGGCGGGATGGACGCTCGCGTCCTACCTGGACTGGGCGCAATATCCACCCTCGTCGCGACCTGCGCGAGAGCGGCCGGACCGCCTGCGGCCTCATGCCGTGTCGGCGCGCAGACTGCCGCTCATCGCGGCTGACGGGGAGCGCACCGCGGCGCAGGTGGTGCTGTGGCAGAGCCACTATTTCCTCGCGGGGCGCGAGCCCGCGGTGCTGACGGTGGCGTGCCGGCGGGACGACGAACCGGTAGCGTGCGCGGTGCAATCGGCGAGCGCGGTCGCAGAGCTCGGTGCGGCATACGCGGCGGCGGAGAGGGGGGCGGCGCACGCGCCGAGCGCGGCGGTGGCGATGGGTACGGCGCCTGCTCTGGCGGTGCGTGGGACTGGGGCGGTGGCGCTGCGATCGGCGGGCGCTGTGGCAGAGAGGGCGATGCCTGCGGCGGCGGCGGTGAGGTTTGCGGATGATGGTGGAGGTAGCGACGCGGTCGCCGGCGATGGAGTGCTGACGGCGGTGCTGGTGCCGGGGGAGCAGGGGTTTGCAGACTTCACGGGGCCGCTGCGCGTGGTGCTCGACGTGGAGGCGGGGGGCGAACGCGGGACGGCGACGTTTGCGCTTTCGTATACGGGGGAGGCGCCGGCGACGTTCACGGGGGTGGGGCGCGAGCGGATGGCGTCGGGGGCGCTGGAGATTTGTGTGGAGCTCGGGGTGAGAGAGGCGGGGCGGTATGTGCTCGAAGCTCGGATCGATGATGCGACGGGCGAGACGTTTGGCTTTCTGACGTTCGACGACGTGCTGCGCGAAGGCTTGCAGGAGGCGTGTTTCGTGGTGTGGGGGAAGCTGGTGCGCGACGAGGGGGCGCGGGCTCCGTTCACGCTGCGGGACGTGGAGGGGCTGCGGCTGATCGAGGATGCGTTTCCGGATCGGCACACGATGGCGACGTGGGAAGGTCGGGTGCTCACCACGAGGGCGTATGCGCCGGGCGATTTTGGCGCGGATGTGTGGGAGAGCGAAACGAAAGCCCGGTACGAGACGGCGCTGCGAAACGACGTGGAGCGCGCGGCGGACGGCGACTGAGCGTGGGCGCGACGAGAGGTGCGTGGGCAGGCAGGCGGCGATGTGCTGCTCGGCGCCGCGTTCGCTGCTGACATGCCGCTGACACTTCGGTTACCGTGCGCCGAACGCAGGGAGATCCTCGATGAGCAACCAAGGACCGGGATATCCGGGTGGTCCGCCGGGTTACGGACAGCCGCCAGGCGGCGCGCCGCAACAGGGCTACGGACAACCGCAACAGCCGCAGCAAGGTTACGGGCAACCGCAACAGCCGCAGCAAGGCTACGGGCAGCCGCAGCAGCCGCAGCAGGGCTACGACCCCGCGCAACAGCCGCAGCAGGGTTACGGGCAACCGCAGCCGCAGCAAGGCTACGACCCCGCCCAACAGCAGCAGCAGGGTTACGGGCAACCGCAGCCGCAGCAAGGCTACGGACAGCCGCAGCAGCAGGGCTACGACCCGGCGCAGCAGCAGCAGTACGGCCAGCAGGCGCAGATGCAGCAGTACGGCCAGCAGCCCATGCAAGGCGGCGGCGGCGGCAGCGTCCTCGGGGTGCCGCTGCAGCCGGGCGAGCGCGTCATCTACTACTTCAAGCCCAGCTACACGGGCGACAAGATCGGCCTGTGGATCGTGTTCGCGCTGACGTTCTGGTTCTTGATTGGCTTCATCTTCCTGTACATGGTGCTGACCTTCGACAAGAAGAACCCGAAGGCGCAGATCATCACGAACATGCGGGTGATCGAGGTCGCGGGCACCGGCGTGCCGACCTGGATGACGCTGGCGGAAGCGGTCGACGTCGAGCCGGAGCGCCAGAAGGTGCAGGGCGGCGGCGGTCTGCTCGGCGCCGTCATCAGCGCCGCCGCCACGGCGATCGCCGACGGCATGGCCAACAAGAAGTCCAAGATGGACGCCAAGTACTGGACCCGCGGCATCGCCGTGAACATCCAGAGCCGCTCGGGCCAGAAGTTCCGCATCCAGACGCGACAGCCGCTGGTCATCGGGCCGTTCCTCGCGCGCTGCGTCTTCGAGCCCGGCGCCGCCCAGATGGCCCCGGGCGTCCCCGCCGATCCCTGATCCTTCACCCCTGTTTCACCTTCACGGACGCAGCACGCAGAGGCGCTGCTCGGTCATCTCGAGCACGGCGTCGCGCGGGCCTTCGCGGCCGAGACCGCTGTCCTTCACGCCGCCGTAGGGCATGAGGTCGACGCGGTAGGCGGGGACGTCGTTGTGGATCACGGCGCCGACGGGGATCTCGCTCCAGGCGCGCAGGACGGCGTGGAGGCTGTTGGTGAAGATGCCGCACTGGAGGCCGTAGCGGGTGTCGGAAGCCTTCTGGATGGCCTCGTCGAGGGACGCGACCTCTTCGAGGACCACCACGGGGCCGAAGACTTCTTCGCAGACGACGCGGGCATCGCGCGGCACCCGGGCGAGGAGCGTCGGCGGGACGATCGAGCCCTCGCGCTGGCCGCCGACGAGGCGCTCGGCGCCGCGCGACATCGCCTCGCCGATCCACGCGACGACGCGCTCGGCGTTGGCGGCGTCGATGAGCGGGCCGCAGACGGTGGCCTCGGCCGCCGGATCGCCGAAGGGGATGGCCTTGACGCGATCGACGATGGCGTCGCGGGCGCGGGCGTAGACGTCCTTGTGGAGGAGCACGCGCTGCACCGCGATGCAGCTCTGGCCGGCCTGGTAATAGCCGCCGACGGCGACGCGCGAGGCCATGCCGTCGAGGTCGGCGTCGGGCAGCACCAGCACGGCCGCGTTGCCGCCGAGCTCGAGCACGACCTTTTTCTTGCCGGCGTCGCGCTTCATCCTCCAGCCGATCGCGGCGCTGCCGGTGAAGCTGAGCAGCTTGAAGCGGTCGTCCTCGACGAGCGTCTGGCCCGTCGTGCGGTCGCAGGCGACGACGTTGAGGCCGCCCCCGGGGACCCCGGCGTCGTGGCAGATCTGCGCCAATTTCAAGGCTGACAGAGGGGTCGCCGAGGCGGGCTTGACGACGTTGGCGCAGCCCGCGGCGATGGCGGGGCCGACCTTGTGGGCGACCAGGTTGAGGGGGAAGTTGAACGGGGTGATCGACAGCACCGGCCCGACGGGGAAGCGCCGCGTGAAGGCCAGGCGGCCCTCGCCGGGGCGCTGCGCGTCGATCGGGATCTCCTCGCCCGCGAGGCTGCGCGCGGCGGCGGCGCTGGCCCGGAAGGTGTCGACGGCGCGCGCGACCTCGACCCGCGCGTAGGTGATCGGCTTGCCGCTCTCGACGAGGATCGTCCGGGCGAGGTCGTCGCGGCGCTGCCACAGGCCGTCGGCGATCTTGTCGAGGATCTTGGCGCGGGCCTCGCGCGTGAGCGCCGCCATGGCCGGCTGGGCGCTCACCGCGGCCGTCGTGGCGGCGCTCACCACGTCGGGGGCGGCCTGGGTGACCTGGCCGACGACGGCCTGGTCGTGGGGGTTTCGCACGCTGAGCGGCACGCCGTCGGTGCGCCATTCCCCCGCGATGAAATTGCCGTAGCTCTCCATGGCCCAACGATAGCGCCGTCCGGAGACCGTCTTCTCGCTTGTCAACCGGCGCGGCGATTCGCCGGCGCGGCGGGCCCGAAGCTCGTCTTTGCGACGTCGGCTGATCACGAGGCTTGCGCGGGAGGGGTGGTCCGCGTCTACTCTGGGCCCATGCGATCCCGGTTCGCAGGCCTGACCGACACCGGTCTACTGCGAGAGCACAACGAGGACAGCCTTCTTCTTTTGCCGGAGTACCGCGTTTGCGCCGTGGCCGACGGGATGGGCGGGCACCGGTCCGGCGACGTGGCGAGCGCGCTCGCGGTCTCGACGCTGGCCGATTTCTTCGCGATCACGGTGGGGCGCGACGCGACGTGGCCCTTTCCTGTCGATCCAAACCTGTCCGAAGAAGAGAACTACCTGGTCACGGGGTTGCGCCTGGCCAACCGGCGGATCTTCGATCGGTCGCTGCGCACCGTCGCCGACTTCGGCATGGGCACGACGATCGTCGGCGCGATGTTCAGCAAGGGCGCCGACAAGGTGACGGTCGGGCACGTCGGTGACAGCCGCTGCTACCGCCTCCGCGACGGCGACATCCTGCAGCTCACGCGCGATCACTCGCTGATCAGCGACGCGGCGCACATGGCGCCGTGGATGACCGAAGAAGAGATCCGGCAGCTCCCGCCCAACGTGATCACGCGGGCGCTCGGCATCCGCGAGGACGTGCTGGTCGACATCCTCACCGACGAGACGCGCGAGGGCGACGTCTACGTGCTGTGCTCGGACGGGCTCTCCGGCATGGTGACGGACGAGGAGATCCTCGACATCGTGACGCGGGCGAAGACGCTCGACGAGGCCTGCGAGGTGCTGATCTCACGGGCCAACCTGGCGGGCGGCACGGACAACATCACGGCGGTGCTCGCCCGCATCGAGGCGGACGCGACCCTCGCCGAAGACGAGAAGACGGTCGAAGGGCCGAAGCTCGGCGACACGCTGGAGACGGAGACGCCCGCCAAATAGCGCGGCGCCGCGGACCGCGGAGCGAGCGAAGGGTCGCGCGCACCGTCCCATCGCGCGACCGGCTGGTGGACCCTTCGCCGCCGCGGTCTGGCTGCGTCCCGTGGCGACGCGGGCCGCGTTCTCGGGGACGACCCGATGCTCCCGGGCCACGCGATTTGCGTGGAAAAGGGAGCACGCGGCGCTGGCGCGGGTGTTGCTGAAGTGGTGAGCACGACCTCACGGATGGGGACGGGCAAGGACCGTGGGTCGTCGCGCGATGGGGGACGCGCGCACAGAGAGGGGGAAGGGGGGGCGCGCGGGGGGTTCGGCCGGGTCCCTGAAAGGGGGCCCGGCCGAGCGTGTTTTGGGGCCCGACGGTGGGGTGCGGCGAAGCGCAAAGAACCACGCGCGGCGCGCAAGAGGCGGCGTTCACGCGGCCGAACGCCGGACCTCGCACGCGCGTTTCGCGGGTGGGAATTTGGCCGCGGCGTTTTCCTCGCGGAGCATTTGCCCTAGTCTCGGGCCGCTTTATGGAAGAGCTTCAGGTTCGCCCAGGGGACGTCCTCGCGTCGAAGTACCGGGTAGAAAAAGTGCTCGGCGCGGGTGGCATGGGGATCGTCGTCGCGGCCCGCCACATCGCGCTGGGCAACCTGGTGGCGGTGAAGCTGATGCAGCCGCGGGCGATCGGCGTGAAGGGCGCCGTGGAGCGCTTCCTGCGCGAGGGGCAAGCGGCGGCGCAGCTCCACAGCAAACACGTCGCGAAGGTGATCGACGTGGGGCAGCTCGACTCGGGTGCCCCGTACATGGTCATGGAGCACATGTCCGGGTCGGACCTCGCGTCGGTCATCGAGAAGAAGGGCGCCGTGCCGATCGCGGACGCGGCCGAGTACCTGCTCCAGGCCTGCGACGCGATCGGCGAGGCGCACTCCAAGGGCATCGTTCACCGCGATCTCAAGCCGGCGAACCTGTTCCTCCAGTTCGAGCCGGACGGCGCGCCGCTCGTGAAGGTGCTCGACTTCGGGATCGCGAAGGTGTCGGGGTCGGACCAGGGTCTGACGGGCACATCGCAGGGGATGGGGTCGGGCGGGTACATGTCGCCGGAGCAGATGTCGTCGGCGAAGAAGGTCGATCACCGCGCCGACATCTGGGCGCTGGGCGTGACGCTGTACGAGCTGATCACGGCGAACCGGCCGTTCGAGGCGGACTCGCTGGAGCAGTTCGTGACGCGCGTGATCTGGGAGCAGCCGACGCCGGTGACGACGCACCGGGCCGACGTGCCGCGCGAGCTGGAGGCGATCATCCTGCGCTGCCTGGAGAAGCAGCCGGACGCACGGTTCTCGTCGGTCGCGCACTTCGCGCAGACCATCGCGCCGTACGCGCCGCCGCGGGCCCACGTGTACGTCGGACGCATCGCGAAGCTGCTCGGCGTCGAGGCGCCGAACCTGGCGCAGACCAACCCGGGGATGGCGCAGCCGGGCAGCGGCACGACCTCGGCCTCGACGGCGTTCGGGCCCGCTCCGGCCGTGGCGGTGGCCGCGCCGGGCGCGCCGGCGAGCCAGGTGCCGCCGCACGCGGCCATGGCGGGGACGCAGCCAGGTAGCTCGAACGCGGTGGCGAGCACCAGCGACTGGGTGTCGCGGCCTGGCCAGTCGGGCGCGTATCCGCCCGGAAACGCCTCGGGCCCGTACCCGCCCGCGGCGAGCCAGCAGGCGCTCGCGGCGAGCCAGCAGCCGCTCGCGGCGAGCTCGCCGGGGCCGTTCACAGCGTCGCAGCCGGGCGGCGCTGCGCTCGCCAGCGGGCCCTACGCAGCGGTCGACAGCCGGGTGCTGGTGCCACCGACGGCACCTCTCCCGCCGCAGGGCTGGGCTCCCGGTCCCGGGCAGGGCGGCCAGACCGATCTCACGGGGGTAGGCCTCCCCGCGACCTCGGCGAAGAAGCCGCCGGTGGCGCTGTTCGCGCTGGGCGGCGTCTTGCTGGTGGCGCTGGGGGCCGGCGGGGTGTGGCTCGCGACGCGGCCGAGCGCGTCGACCGCGGGTCCGCCGGAGGGGCCCGCGGCGGCGGTGACGTCTGCGCTGGTGCCGCCCGCGGTCACGACGGCGGACCCGCCGAAGCAGGACGCGCCGGGCGGCTCGACGCCGGTGGACGCGCCCGGCGCGGCCGTCTCGGGCGCCGCGGTCGCGTCGGGCACGCCGAGCGGCAAGGCGCTCGCCGGGGCCAAGCCGGTGACCAGCGCGAAGGCCGGAGCGACCGGGAAACCGGTGGATCCGGTGGCGGCGGGCGGCGCTTCGGCCGGCGTCAAGGTGCCGCCGAAAGACCCGGTGGGCGCGACGCCGTCCGACAAGCGGAACTGAGATCCTGCGGTGCGAGGAGCTTGCCGCAGCCGCACGGCGTGACCCGCGCGTGCGGACGCGACGCCATGGAGAGCACGGACGCGGCCCGAGGCGTGACATGCTCGCCTGCGTGATCCGCTCCCGAGCCCTGCCGCTGCTGCTCGCGCTGACCGCGTGCGGCCCCGCGACCAGCGACGTCCTGCCGCCCTCCCCTCGCCCGCCGGCACCGCCCGCCAGCCCGTCCGCGGCCCCTGCGCCCGCGGTCCGCATCGCCTTCGAGGTCCCGCGGAACGGCGCGCCGCCCGACCTTCTCCGCACGCCGTGGCCGACCGAGCTGGCGCGTCTGCCCGACGGTCACCTCGACTTCCGCGCGTACCCCGGTCGCGACTCCGCGCTGTTCTCCGAGTACCTCGCTCGTGCGACGGAAGACCTCGACGGTTTCTCGGTCGCGCCGGTCGTGTACTTCCGCTTCGAAGGTCCGATCGATCTCGCGTCGCTGCCCGCCCAGGAGACGTCGCGGTCGGCGAGCGCAGCGATTGCGCTGGTCGACGTAGACTCTGCGAGCCCCGAGAAGGGCACGTTCTACCCGCTGGCGCTGCACGCGACGTCGCGCGACATGCGCTACGTGCGGGCCGGTACGCTCGCGGTGCGGCCGCTCGACGGCTTCGTGCTGCGACCTGGCACGCTGTACGCGACGGTCGTGCTGCGCTCGTTCGGCGCTGTCTACGGGGGCCTGCAATCATCGCCGGATCTGGAAGCCGTCGTCTCGCGGACGGCGCGCGCCGATGCGACCGAGGAGCGCGCGCGGGCGCTGCACGCGCCGGCCCTGGACACCCTGGAGACGCTGGGCGTGAAGCGGGCGGAGGTGGCTGCGATCGCGGTGTTTCGCACCCACTCGCCGCACCTGATGAGCGCGAAGATGATCCAGGTGATCGACACGCTGTTCGGGGGCCCGCAGGCGCCGCGCGTGGTGACCGCGGAGTGGGATCCGGGGCGCTCGATCGCGGGCCTCTACCGCGTGCTGCGCGGGACGTACTGCACGCCGAATTTTCAGGCGAAGATCGAGAACGCGCCGTTCATCGAGCGCGAGGGTGGACGGGTGCTGGCGGGCAGCGACGGAAGGCCGCTCGTCGCGCCGGTGCCGCACGGCGGACCACCTGTCAAATCCGAGTGTCCCGATCAGCTCCGCGCCCGCTTCGTCCTCTCGGTGCCCGACGCGCCGACCCCGAAGGACGGCTTCCCGTTGCTCGTGACGGCGCACGGCACGGGCGGCGATGCGTTCACGTTCCTGCACCGCGAGGACTTCGCCGGGTGGGCCGCGACGGAAGGGTTCGCGGCGATCTCGACCGATCAACCGCTGAACGGCGGCAAGGACGGCGGCCGGCCCGGCGCGGCGGGGCCGCTGGTGTTGCCGCTGCGCATCCCGGTGCCGCCCGATCGCGGGGGTCCGTCGCTGGCTTTCTACAACCCGATCTACCCGGGCGCCGCGCGCGGCAACCTCCAGCAGGCGGCGGCCGACGCGGCGGTGCTCGTGCGGCTGTTCGGTGGCCTCGACTTCGCGGCGCTGCGCACCCCCGCGAACCAGCCGGTGCTGGGCTCGCGACCGGCCAGCCTCGCACCGCGCTTCGATCGCAGCCGCACCGTGCTCGCGGGGCACTCGCAGGGGTGCCAGTCGCTCGCGGCGCTGGGCGCGATCGACCCGCGGCCGCGCGGCGTCGTGCTCTCGGGGTGTGGCGGCGACGTGCGGCTCGGCGTGCTGCACCGGCGCGTGCTGGCTCTGGCGCCGTGGGTGTCGATGGTGATGGGGCTCGATCCCGAGGAGCTGTCGGAGTCACATCCGTTGTTCGCCCTGTTGCAGAACCTGGCCGACCCGATTGATCCCATTGCGTTCGCTCGCCACTACTGGGACCCCTTGCCGGGCATGGCGCAGCAGCGGGTGCTCCACTTCGAGGGGCTGCGCGACGGCTACAATCCGGAGGTCGCCTCGGAGGCGCTCGCCATTGCGCTGCGGGCGCAGCCGCGATTGCCGCTGATCAAGCCCATCCCCGGGCTCGCGCTGCTGAATGGCAAGCTGTCTGCGGACCGCCAGATCGCGCAGTATGCCCCGCACGGAGGCCGCGACGGGCACTTCGTCCTCTACCACGAGGCCGGCGCCAGCGACGACTTCCGCGCGTTCCTGCGCGAGAGCGGGGCGGCCCCGAAGAGCCACCCCTGAAGTCATTTGGGTGCAAATCCCACTTTGCATGGTAGTTCCCGTTCCCGTTCCCGTTCCCGTTCCCGTTCCCGTTCCC
>Ga0163144_10004385_pt1 | contig 31786 bp, 19 predicted proteins | sample OliLak19BULKMAT1_FD_123175 | JGI IMG/M metagenome (GOLD analysis project Ga0163144, IMG submission 123175) | Freshwater microbial mat bacterial communities from Lake Vanda, McMurdo Dry Valleys, Antarctica - Oligotrophic Lake LV.19.BULKMAT1 | ecosystem: Environmental > Aquatic > Freshwater >... | reverse complement strand
GGCGAGACGCCGAAGGTGACATTAAAGAGTGGCCCGAAGGTGATCGTTTGGGTGCCTTGGCTGATGGAGAACGACCTTTCCACGAAGTTGGCTTCGAGAAAGTTTGCGCTGCCAATTTGCGTCGCCCGAACGGAGCAAGTGCCGACAGCAAGCAAATTGAGGATCCTACCGGAGACCGTGCAAACGTTGGGAGTAATCGAGGTAAAAGCGACTGTAAGCCCAGAGGTGGCAAAGGCGGAGAGCGCGACGGAACCAGAGGAGAGGGAAAGAGAGGACAGAGCCGCGAACGTGATGGTCTGGGTGGACTTTGTAATTTCAAAGGTCTGGAAGGCGGTGGCGTCCTTATAGTTGGCGTTGCTTGTCGGCTGAGCACGCAAAATGCAGGATCCGGTATTGACGAGCGTGGCGTCAAAACCAAGAACAGTGCATGTCTGTGGCGTATCCGACGCAAACGAGACCGGAAGGCCCGAGGTACTCGATGCAAAGAGGCGCACCGTGCCCACACTGAGGGTCTGGGAGCCGACGACCGTAAAGGAAATGGTCTGGTCTGCAGCGGCGATCGAGAACGATCGGGTAAATGGGATAGCCGCAGAATAGACTAAATTGCCGACCTGGCTGGCACTGACCGCGCATGGGCCGGCGGCGAGGATGACGACCGTCGTCCCACTAATCGAGCAGACGTTAGTCGGGGTCGCGTTAAAGGCGACAGCAAGATTGGAGGTAGCAGTAGCCGAAAGCGAGACGGGCGCGGTGCCGAAGACTTGGCTGCTGATCGCGGCAAAGCTGATGGTTTGTGTCGCCTTGGAGACCACGAAGGTCTGGGTGACTTCAGGGGCAATAGCGTAAGTCGTGTCGCCGATTTGGGTGGCACGAAACGTGCATTGGCCCTCTGTGAGGAGAGTGGCAGCAGCGCCGGAAACGGTGCAGGCGGAGGGCGTAAGGGAGGTGTATGTGATCGTGAGACCGGAGGAGGCGACGACCGGCAGCGAAAGGTTCGGAGTTGCGAGAGTCTGCGTCGCGATGCTGTTAAATGGAATGCTTTGAGGGATCTTGGTGACGTTGAAACTTTGCAGAACGTCCGGGGCGGCGGTGAAGGCGCCGTTGCCGGGCTGGCTGGCCCTGATGGAGCACTGGCCAACCGCAACGAGAGTGACCGTGGCGGCGTTGACGGTACAGACGAGCGGGGTTTGCGTGCTGAAGGCGACGAGGAGGCCGGAGGTGGCGGTGGCGGAGACGGTCAGCGACCCGGCGTTAAGGGTGCGGTCTGCGAGGCCGGCAAAGGTGATGGTCTGGTTGGCCTGGCTGACGGTGAACGTTTGGGTGACCGGGGGCGCGGCGGTGAAGTTGGCGTTGCCGGACTGGCTGGCGGTGATCGAACATTGCCCGGCAATAAGGAGCGTAACGGTCGAGTTGCTGACCGTGCAGACAGAAAGTGAGTTCGAAGCGAAGGCGACGGGGAGGCTGGAGGTGGCCGTGGCGGAGATGGTCAGGGTGCCGACGCTGAGGAGTTGGCCGCTGAGCGGAGCAAAGTTGATGGTCTGGCTGCCAGCGGAGTTCGTGAGGGAGAAGTTGGCGGGGGTGTTGATTCCGGTGACGGTGGCGGTCACCGTGTAGGGGCCGCCGGCTATTGCGTTGGAGCGGAAGACCGAGGCGGTGGCGATGCCGTTCGCGCCGGTGCTGGCGGTGGTGGTGACGGTGTTATTGCCGAAGGTGCCGCTGGGACCGGAGGCGGGGGCGGTGAAGGTGACGGTGACGCCGCTGACGGCGACGCTGTTGCTATCTCGAACGACGGCGGCGAGAGCGGTCGGGAAGTTGGTCGAAAGGGGCCCGGACTGATTGCTGCCCGAACTGACGGCGATGGTGGCCGCGACCGGGGTGATCGCGGTGGGGTCGGTGGCGGTGGTGTTGAGGGCAACGCTGCCGCCAGAGACCGTGGCTTGATTATTGACGGAGGCAGCGGCGTTTAGGCCGACGGCGACGGTGGCCGTGATGGCGGGATAGGAAGCGGCCGGAGCGAGAGGATCCTGGCGGGTGCAGGAGGCAGTGGGCACGTTACAGGTCCATCCGGTGCCGGCGAGCCCGGTGACGGTGAGGCCCGCCGGGGGAAGGTCGGTTACGGTGACGAGGCCCGCGGTGGCGGTGCCGCCGGCGTTGCGCGGGGTGATCGTATATGTACCGGATTGGCCTTGAGTAAAGTTGCCGACGTGGGTTTTCGTAATCGCCCAGAGGGCCTGCGGAGTCGTTACATCAAAAGTTACTTCGAGATAGAGGCCGCAAGAAGGAGAAGTCGTGAAGTTGTAAACGCCAATGGCGAGGCCGCCGGCGGTGGCTAAGTCAGTAGAGTTCAGGGTAACTCGGAGTTGCGTCGAATTGACAAAACTGGAGGAGCGAAAAATATTATTTACAAACACGCGGGTGGCGGCGGTAAATCCGGTACCGTTAATCAGGACGACCTGGCTCGAGGTTCCACGGACGGCGGAAGCCGGGGAGAGGCTTACGACGTCAAGCTCCGTGCTGGAGGTGTTGAAGGTCCCTTCGACAATAAATTGGTCGCGGACGAGTAGAGTCGTGGGATTGGCGGTGCCAGAAAGGTCGCCGTACCAGCGGGTGAAAAACCAGCCGTTGGCGGGGGTGACCGCGAAGGGCACGGAGATGCCGTCGGCGTAGAAACCATCGGCTACTGGAACGGTCGCGGGATTGGAGGAACAAGCGTTGTAAAGGACGGAAGAGCCGCTGTAGGAGGGGGTAAAGCTGGCCACCCAAGTGGAGGAACCGGCCGGGAGGCTGGCAATGACGGGGTTGCCGGTGGTCCAACTGTTAAAGGCGTAACGAATGTTGGTGGTTTCGGGGGTTTGGGGAGAAGTGACGGTGAGGTTGTGGGCCGATCCAGGGGTCCAGCCGTCGGTAGCGGAAAAATTCTGTGGAACGACGTGGGACGTACCATCAACGTTCACTGACACCGAAGCATTAGCAGGGCTGGCGGGTGGCGGGGGATTCGTGAAAGAGGACGCAATTTGATAGATCGTGGGGTCCGTAGTGAACTCAGCGGTGATGTTCCAGCCGGTTGAGTAGATGAGGAAGTTACGAGGGGAGAGACCTTGGGGAAAACGCTCGTTTCCTTGCCAGCGGCGGAAGCGAGAGCCGGCGCCAGGCTGGGGCGTCGCGACGAGCGTGGAATTGTGTACAGCGTAAGTCTGGCCGTTAATGGTTGTCAGAGCGGGTGCGACCTGGACGGTGCCGTTTCCAGTAGCGGATATAGTCACTTGGTTGTAACGAATGAAGCTTGCCTGATAGACGGTAACGGCCGGGAGATTGGAAGGAGACACGCGCGTGCCGCTACCCGGGGTGACCGTGATGGTGTGGGTTTGTGGCAACCCATCGTTCCAATTGCCGAACTGATAAAGCGAGCCATCCGGCGAAGGGCGGTTGAAATAGCCGGCCGGTACAGTGATCGTGTGCTGGGAGCCAAGTGCCCAGGTAAAGGTTTGCGGTGACTGAGAATAGGGCGTCCCATCGACCGTAATGGGGAGACCCGTTGGATGGGTGGTAATGGTGACTTGTTCTGCTGTGAAGCCATAAAGTCGGCGGATCTGGTCGATGTCGCCAGCAGAGTATTGGGAGAACTCGCCAAACGGGATCCCCGGCGTGATCGAGTCCAGGACGAGAAGACGGTTTTTCGAGAAGCCCCGAGCCGGATAGTGCATGATCGAGGCGTAGTCGAAGAGGCCGACGTTTTGGGAATTGCGAGAGGAGCTGTAAAAGTTCCCGGCTAGAAAAGGGCGATCGACGTTGGCGGCATATAGCGTCAGCCAGGTGGCGGAGTCCGTACGTTGGTGTTCATGGTAGAGCCCGACAGCATGACCCATTTCGTGCAGCAGGACGGACAGTCCGCAGTTTGTGGTTCCGACGATGCTCTGTTTCCCGCCGATGCGACCGAGGTTCGAGGCGCAGGATTGGCTGGGGAAATCGGGCGTGAGGGCAAAATCGACGTAGTCGGCTTCCGCGACGCGGGGTACCCATTGAATCTGGCCGGCAAACGTTTGATTGAAACTGGTAACGGCATCGGCAGCAAATGTCGCATTGGTGATGACGTACGGGATCCGCACAACATTGGTAATCGGGTCGCGCGACCAAAGTCCGCCAGGATACTGGATCGCCAAGCCTTGACGCTCGGTGCCGGGCTTGCCGGAGGGGGCCGGGCGCACGGGCAGGATGTCGCTATCAAAACGGGGCGGATCGGCAGGTTCGAATTCGCTTAGAATGCCAATAAAGGTAGAGGCGACAGCTCCATCGGCGTCGACGGCGGTGAGCGTAAGGCCGGAGTAGCCCGGCGGGACGGGGACGGGCCCGGTCGAGAATTTCCCGTCGACAATGCTGACGTCGCCGCGAGAGCCGCGGCTATCCGTCCACCAAAGTCGAGCCGCCGTCGCCTCTCCGGTCAGAGAGATCGTCGGTTCGGAATTGAGTGTCAACCCGTTCCGTGGGGTGCCGTCGACGCGGAGTTCCACCGCTGCCGCCGGGAGGGCCAACAGGGTGAGGAACAGGATGGAGGAGAGGTGCCGCAAGCTACTTCAGGATACTAAGAAGTGTAAGCAATCCGCGTTAACTCTCTTCCAACCGAAGGGGTACAACCGTTTTATTTTAGGCGGTACGGAGGAACTGTTTCAGTTCGCGCATGGCCTGTCGCGTGCGATGGGAGTTCTCGATAAAGCTGAAGCGAACGTAGCCTTCGCCGAGAGGGCCGAAACCGATGCCCGGGCTGACGGCAATCAAAGCTTTCTCCATCAACAACTTAGCGAATTCCAGCGAACCGAGGTGGCGAAATTTCTCCGGGATCGGCGCCCAGAGGAACATACTACCCTGGGGTTTTTCGCATGGCCAGCCGGCGGCGGCCATCCCTTCCAGCAAAACGTCGCGGCGTTCCTGGTACATATCGCGAATTTCGGTGGTACTTTCTTCGCACTCGCGGAGGGCGATGATGCTGGCGATCTGGATGGGCTGAAACGTTCCGTAGTCGAGGTAGCTCTTGATTCGGCCGAGGGCGTGGATCATCCTTTTATTGCCGAGGCAGTAGCCGACGCGCCAACCGGCCATGTTGTAGCTTTTCGACATCGAGAAAATCTCGACGGCGATGTCCTTTGCGCCGGGGACTTCGAGAATGCTAGGGGGCTTGTAGCCGTCAAAGCCAAGGTCGGCGTAGGCAAAATCGTGGACGATGAGCGACCCGTTGAGCTGGGCCATCCGGACGATCTCTTTCATAAAGTTGAGATCAACGCAAGTGGTGGTGGGATTGTGGGGGAAGCTGATGAGCAGAACTTTCGGTTTGAGGACGCCCTTAGAATAGATGTCTTCGAGGCCCTGGAGAAATGTCTCCGGATTCGGCATGGGCAGCATGCAGGCCTCGCCCTCGGCCATGATGACGCCGTATTGATGAATCGGATAGGCCGGGTTCGGCGAAACGACGACATCGCCGGGGGCGATGATGGCGAACAGAAGATGGGCGAGGGCGTCTTTGGCACCGATCGTGACGATGGCTTCGGTCTCGGGATCGAGTTCGACGCCGTAGTTGCGCTGGTAGCGCTTGACGATCTCCTGCCGTAGTTGCGGGATGCCGCGGGACATCGAGTACCGATGGTTCTTCGACTGTTGGGCGGCCTCGCAAAGTTTATCGATGACCACTTGGGGGGTCGACCCGTCCGGATTTCCCATACCGAAATCCACCACATCTTTCCCTGCTGCTCGCATTTTTGCCTTCATCTCGTTGATGACGGCGAAGACGTACGGGGGCAGCTTCGCGATGCGATAAAACTGATCGGTATCAGACATGTCAGGTATTCCTTTGTGTTTTTGGGGACGAACGGAAGAAGAGTGAGGACCGAAGAAGGAAGTAATCGCCCTTAGGCGACTACTTCCTCAGGTGCGAGTGCTTCTTTGTATTTGCACTCAGCGTTCGGACATTGGGCGAATGCCCCGGCCTTGAGGAACTTCTCGATGAGGTAAGGATTGTTACAGTCCGGGCAGGCTTTGGAGATAGGTTTGCCCCACGCCACAAAGTCGCACTCGGGATATCGGTTGCAGCCGTAAAAGGTTTTGCCTTTCTTGGAGCGACGTTCGATGATATCGCCGGTTTGACAGGTGGGGCAGTTTACGCCGACGGTCTTCTGCTTGACGTACTTACAGGTGGGGTAGTTGGAACAAGCGATGAACTCGCCGAACCGTCCGAACTTCTTCACGAGGTTCTTAGCGCAGACCGGGCAAGCTTCGTCCAGCGGGACATCGGCTTGTTTGGCGGCCTGGCCGATTTGCTTGGTGGTCTTGCAATCGGGGTAGCCGGAGCAGGCGTAGAACTGGCCGAAGCGGCCTTTCTTCAGCACCATGCCGCGACCGCAGTTCGGGCAATACTCTTCCTCGCCTTGCTCGCCCATCTCTTCAGGCTGCGCGGATGGGAGTTCGCGGGTGTTCGAGCATTCCGGGTAACCGGTACAGGCGATAAAGCTGCCGTGGCGGCCCCACTTAATCACCATCGGCTTGCCGCACTTCTCGCAGATGAAGTCAGTAGGCTTCTCCATCCGTTTGATGTCGGTCATCTGTGTGGCGGCGCGCTCGAGGTCGACGGCGAAGCGTTCGTAGAACGAACCCATGGCCGTGCGCCAGTCCACTTTTCCTTCTTCGATTTCGTCGAGTTCTTCTTCCATGCGCGCCGTATAGCGCAAGTCAAAGATATCGCCGAAAGACTCAGTTAGTAAGTCGGTGACTACCGTTCCTAACTCGGTCGGATAGAACTTACCGCCTTCTTTCTTGACGTATTCGCGTTCCTGAATCGTCGACAGGATCGAAGCGTAAGTCGACGGCCGGCCGACCCCTTTGGCTTCGAGTTCCTTCACGAGCGTCGCTTCGTTGAAGCGGGGCGGCGGCTCAGTGAAGTGCTGCTCGGGATCGAGAGACTTTAACTTAAGCTCTTCTCCCTGCGTGACCAGCGGAAGTTTCAGCTTCAGTTCGTCATCGTCTTCGTCTTTAGCGTCCTTGCCTTCCTCGTAGACGGCCAGGAAGCCGTCAAATTTCGGAACTGACCCGGTAGCGCGGAATACGTATTCCGTTTTGGATTTGCCCTTGGCGAGAACATCAATGGTGGTTTGATCGAAGACGGCGCTGGTCATCTGGGAAGCGACAAAACGCATCCAAATCAGACGGTAAAGCTTGAGTTCGTCTTCCTGCAAGAACGGAGCGAGCGATTCGGGGGTCCGCATGGAAGCCGTCGGCCGAATCGCTTCGTGGGCGTCCTGGGCGTCCTTCTTCCCTTTGTACAGATTCGGCTTCTCGGGCAGATACGGCGCGCCGTAGCGTTCGCCGACAAACTGGCGAACATCGGCTAGAGCGTCATCCGAGACGCGCACCGAATCGGTACGCATATAGGTGATCAGACCGATCGACCCTTCTTCGGCCCCTAGTTCGACGCCTTCGTAGAGGCGTTGAGCGATTATCATCGAACGCTTGACCGAGAAGCGCAGTTTGCGAGCCGCTTCCTGTTGCAGGGTCGAAGTGATAAACGGCGGTACCGGGTTACGCCGCTTCTCTTTGGTCCCAACCGATTGCACTGAGTAGGCCCGGTCGGCAAGATCCGCGACGATTTGCTGCGACCGCTCTTCGTTGTCGATGGCCTGATTCTCGCCATTGATCTTGGCGAGGCGAGCTTTGAGCACCGGCGCTTTTTTGGCGTTCAGAGCGACGTCGATCGTCCAGTATTCCTGTTTTAGGAAGGCCTGGATCTCGCGTTCGCGGTCCACGATTAAGCGCAAAGCCACCGTTTGGACGCGACCAGCCGAGAGGCCACGACGGACCTTATCCCAGAGGAGCGGGGAGATTTTGTAACCGACGAGCCGGTCGAGCACCCGCCGCGCCTGTTGGGCGTCGACGAGGTTGGTATTCACCTGCAGGGGGTTTTCGAAGGCTTTCCGCACGGCGGTGGCCGTGATTTCGTTGAACATTACCCGGAAGATTTTCGGCCCATCGGCCTTCTTCGACGCAAGTTCTTCCTGCAAATGAAAACAGATCGCTTCACCTTCCCGGTCAGGGTCGGCTGCGAGGTAGATGGAATCGACGCCCTTGGCGGCGGCGCGCAACTCTCCCATCAATTTCTTTTTGCCTTCAATGACCTCGTAGGTGGGTTCGAAGCCGCGTTCGACGTCGACGGCGAGGTCGCTTTTAGGCAGGTCTTTAATATGACCGAGCGAGGCCTTGACAATAAATTGACTGCCAAGGTATTTTCCGATGGTTTTCGCCTTCGCCGGCGATTCGACGATGACGAGAGATTTGGACATAGTGATTTTACTCAGGGGGCGCTTAGCCCAGATTACCAGACTTTGACGAAATGCTTTCCGGGCAGCTGCTTGACCAAGCCGAGGAGCTCAAGTTCAAAAAGCGCTGCGATGATCTCAGACGAGGAATAGTTTTCCAGACTATCGAGTAGTCCGTCAATGTGGGTTGGCTTCTCAATGAGTAAACTTTCGAGGATCGCTCGCCCCAACGGCGCGTTGGGACCAAGGGGCAAAAGCTGCTGGGCCAAATCTCCTTTTTGTTCCTTTTCAATGGTTTGCAGACGGAATCGTTCGTCCGGAGGGAGTTCGCTGACGATATCCTGGGCGTCCATAACGAGCTTTGCGCCCTGTCGAATTAAAAGATTTGGAGCCCAACTTAATTTCGAAGTAATGTTTCCAGGGACAGCAAAAACGTCTCGGCCTTGGTCCATCGCCAGGCGAGCAGTGATGGCAGATCCGCTGTACTGAGCGCCCTCGACGACCAGCACACCGGAGCTCATCCCGCTGACGATTCGGTTCCGGATCGGAAAATTCTGAGGGAAGGCCGGAGCGCCCATCGGGAATTCGCTGACCATCAAGCCCCTGACGGCAATCTCGTCGTAGAGCTTTCGATTCTCCGAAGGATAGACCATGTCGACGCCGCAGCCGAAAACAGCGATGGTCTTGCCGCCAGCCCGGAGGGCTCCCTGGTGAGCGGCGGTGTCGATGCCGCGAGCCATTCCGCTGATGATTCCGACGCCGAGAGTGGCGAGATCTCCGCTCAGCTTCTCGGCTACAGCCATGCCATAGGGCGTGGGCTTGCGGGTGCCCACCACGGCCACGGAAATCGAAGCCAGCAGTGCTAGGTCACCGCGACAGAACAGAAGCGTCGGCGGATCGAGAATGCCACGGAGCTTTTCCGGGTAAACGGGGTCGGTGACCGGGACCAGGGTGGTGCCGGTGGCTTTGATCCGATCCTGCTGCGTGGCGGCGTCTTCAAAAGTGCAGCCGGAGTTGATGGCGCGGGAAACTCCGGGAGAGAGCCCAGCGGCCTCCAGTTCGCTTACCGAAGCGCGAAATAGCGCCATGGGCGTGCGAAAGCGTTCGAGCAGCGTGACGGCCTTCCGAGTGCCCAAACCGGGAACCAGGCGAAGAGCAAGCCAGTGGAGAAGTTCATCTTCAGAAAGGCGGGGGATTGAAAGCGCGGCAGAGGCTGACATAGAAAGGGGGTGGGTGGTGACTCTCGGAATTCTCAAGCAATTGCGATACGCTGGGATTAATGAAACAGCAAGGCACGTTCGATGATGCAAATTTGATTCTACGGTTGTACGAGATCCGGCGCGAAGAGCGCCTGCGGACAGCTCGTCGTTGGTTTGCGCAGAACTGCGGACCGGCGACGGTGGCCGAATATCGGGCGATGTGCTTGCCGGGGACCGACGCTGATGAGTTTGTGCGAATGGTAGTGAGCTACTACGAGATGGTGGCAAGTTTTGTGACTCAGGGCATTCTCAACGCGGAGCTGTACTTCGCCGCGGGCGGCGAACTGGGGATGGTTTATTCTCGGATGGAACCGATTTTGGCCGAGCTGCGGCAGGTAACCGGGCACCCGGGAATGTACAAGAATCTTGAAACGGTCGGCCTGCAATACGGAGCCTATCTGGAGTTGCAAGCGCCTGGAAACTGGGAAGGCTTTAAGAAACGAACGCGCGGCATGATTGTGGCCAAGTAGCCGAGCACATGCGGCGAGATCCTGACTATTTCGGCGAGGAAGAGCTTGATTTGGTATACATCGCCAAACGGCTCCGCGACGCCAAGGCGATCGAAGAGCGGTTTACGGCGACCGGGGTGGACTATCTGGTCGAGCCAGACGAGTACCGGGGCGGCTTTCTGTTCCAGACCGTGCGAACGGGCGCGTTCTTCTACGTGCTGGGCACGGCGGGGGACGCTACGCGAGCGGTGCTAACCGAGATGGGTTATAAGCCGCAGCCGCTCGAAAGCGAGCCCGCCTAAGCGGGCCGCCAGTTGTTGAGTTGGCGCTCGAGTTCGGCCATCCAGGCGGGAGCTTGACCGGCTAGATTGTGTTGTTCCAAGGGGTCGCGGCGGAGGTCGTAAAACTCGCGGTGGCCGGTTTGATCGTAGATACTGAGTTTGGCGTCGCGGGTGCGGATGGTGCGGATGGGATTCACCCATTTCTGCTTTGCGTAGTACTCGGCACAAACTGAGTTCCGCTGGAGCGGCTGAAGGAACGACTCGCCGTCAGTTGCGGTGGGCCACTTCAGACCGGCGGCGGCGGCGAGCGTGGGAGCGACGTCGGCCGAGTTGACGAAGTCTTCGCGGGGGCCCGGCTTTAGCTGACCGGGGACCGAGAGAATCAACGGGACGCGGAGGCACTCGTCATACATGAAAGGCCCCTTGAACGGCAGGCCGTGTTCACCGAGTTGGTCGCCGTGGTCGGAGGTGTAAAGAATGATTGTGCTATCGAGGTCGACCGCGTCCAGCACTTGCCCGAGTAGAGCATCGGTCTTTTCCACCAGATCGAGGTAATAGCTGCGGTAAAGGCGCCACTGCTCCGGAGTGAAGCTGGCCGTGATCTTACCTTGGTCGCGATCGACATATTCCTGCTGCTCAATGGGCTTACCGACTAGGTTCGCCAGGCCACTGGCGGGTGCCTTGACGCTAGGGCGGGCCATGGTGGCCCCCATCTCCTTGCGAACGGCGTAGATGTCGTGCGGATTGAGCAACGAGATCCAGGAGAGCCACGGGGCCTTGCGCACGCTGAGCCAAGTGGATGCCGCAGCAACCACCTCCGCATCGCTACCCGCACTCCGCTGATCGAAGCCGTACGCTGTGAGGTCCTTGTCCGGCCGGCAAAGGTGCCACTTACCAAAGTAGCTTGTGGCGTAGCCGGCATTGCGAAAAACGTGACCGATCGTGGTCAGAGCGGGAGAAAGGGTCTTGCCAAGCGACTCGCCGTCGACGTTCGTTCGAACGCCTGTATGATGCGGCAGCAAGCCGGTGAGCAGAGAGGAACGGGCGGCAGAGCACTGGGGCGTCGTGCAAAACGCGTTGTGGAATTGAACGCCCCGCCGAATCAGGCGTTGCCGATTCGGAAGCCGAGCGGCACCAGGCAGGAGCGCGGACTCCTGATCGGTCATGAACACGAGGACGTTTGGCGGCGCGGTCGGACCCAAGGCTAATCCTTGCAGCCAGCCGCGCCGGGTAATCACTAGGGCAAAACCTCAACCTGACCCGGGTTCCGGAGGGCAAAGGTGATTACGTTGCTGACGTAGATGTCCTGGGCGATGGTCAACTGCGTCGCTGAGTTGGTAGGCAGATCTGAGTTGAGTTCGAGATGGATTTCGTAGACTCCGATCGAACCGGGACGAAGGCCCGCGAAGAGAACGTTGGCCGTTTTGGCTCCAGCCAGCGACGAGACAAACTCACCGACTTCGTTCAGCGCCGGGCCGCGATAAACCTCACCGGTTTTGGCGGCGTCCTGAGCGGCGGACTCTTTAAGGCGACCGAGCCCGGTCCCGAAGACGACGATCGTTTCCCCGGGGAGGGCCGGATTCGCTACGGTAATTGGCGCGCCTTCGGTATTGGCGCAGCAGAGGGTCGGGGTGGTGGCCGTGAGGATGACCTGAGCGCCATCGTTCGTCTTAGCCGAGTAGACCAAGCCGTTACCAGCCTCTCCCGGAGTCCGGGCACGTAGCCGAATACGAGTAAAAACGCCCGCGGGAAAGGCTTCGACCTTCTCGTCCTTGTTGACAAGGGTGATGAGTTCGTCGCGGACGCTAGCGAGACTATCGGTGTCTTTGACGGTATACACGTAATCCCGGCCGTCAACTGTGATGGTGGCGATATCGCCCGCTTTCACGCTACCGTCGACAGAGACGGTGCCCGTGGCGCGGGAGGAGAAATGCTGGGTGATGCCGGTGCGGGGATCGCTGCCTTCGATGGCGAAAAGACCTGGATTCTGCGAAATGATCGGGACGGCGATGGGCATCGTGGTCGTGACCCGGCCATCGCGACGACGGAGTCGGACGTAAGCGTTGACGCTGCTGCGGTCCGAGAATTCCCACGGGAGTTGAGAGTTAATGCGGGTGGGGGATACCAGGAAGAGGGGCGCGAGGACGCCATCGAGATAAAGCTGCACATTGCCGAGTTCAAGGGGCAATTTTTCGGCGTTTTCCGGAGCGGCCGCCGTGACTTCGGCGAGATCGTCGCCGAGGAGGGAGATGATGGTTCCAGGAGAGACTTGGGTCGCGTCCTGACCGCCCGTTAAAGTAGCACCGCCTGTGGCGAGAACGATCGTCGCATCCGCCGGGGAGGTAGCCGTCGCAACAGTAACAAAGTTGCCCGCTTCGCCGCCCTGACGGGCCGTGAGCAAGATGGTGCTCAAGTCCGGAACGACGCGAGCCGTCACCAATGGGTCCGGCTTCTCATTGATCAGGGCGATCATTTTCTGCAGAACGTTTGGAACTCGCTCATCCTTGATCAGCTTGTACTTGTAATCGTTCTTCACCGAGCCGCCATCACCCACTGTGATCGTGATTTCGTCGTTTTCGCGGAGAGTTCCACTAATAGCGACGGTGGCTGTTGCGAAAACGTCCAGGCTGGCCGAATTTCGGACCCCGGTGTAAGGGATCGGTTGATCGTGGGCGGAAAACACCATCACGCGGCGGTTATATGGATCGGCTACGTAGAGATTAGCACCGTCGTAGGCGAGCGACATGGGAGTTCGGATCTGATCCGAACTCGCGCGGAATAACGGGTAGGCGCTGTCCGACGCGCGGTTGATGGTTTCGGCTATCTGGCCGAGGATGACGTCAGCCTTTTGGCCATTTCGAATCGGCAGGCTGTTGTAGACGAGAACGCGGTCATTGCCGCCGTCAGAAATGAAAAGCTTTCGACCATCGCTCAGGACGAAACGGGGAAATTCAATTGTCGCGCCGCACAGGAGCGGAAAAACGTCCTTGCCGTCGACTTTCCCGGCAGCGGGGCAGAGCGCCGGGCTATTATTCGCAGTAGCCGAGACGAAGTCAGGCTGCCCCAGGACGAGGTCGGCGGGCTGGGTGTTCCGGGTGGGAATCGTGTTCCAGACCAGGACGCGGTTGAAACCGAGATCAGCGACAAATAGGCGTTGGCCGTCACTCGTTACCGAAACCGGATTCAACATGTTTTCGGCTTTGGGATCAATCCGGGTGACCGTGAGGTCGAGTTCGATCCGCGAAGTGAAGTCGGCAGCGCCGAGGACAAGGTCAGCGGCTTTATTGTTCGCTGTCGGAAATGAGTTCCAAACCAGAACCCGGTTGTTGCCGGTATCAGCGACCATCAGCCGATTCCCTTGAATCCAAATACCCTGCGGACCGCGCAGGCTGCTGGCGGTCGGCGGGTTGGTTGCGCGGCTGGTGGTAAAATTCTCCTGGCCAAGGACCAGGTCAGCGGCTTGGTTGTTCTGGGTCGGTATGCGGTTCCAGATGAGAATTCGATTGTTGTCGGTATCGGAAACGGCGAGGCGGACGCCGTCACTGGCCACGGCATTCGGCTGCCGCATGGACGCGTTGGTGGGAATAAGCTTCAGGTCGTTGGTCGCGAAGTTCAGTTGACCGAGGACCAGTTCCGCCGTGCCGCGACAGGCCGGGCAACGTTTGCCGGGAATCTGCGGGATCTCTCCATTCACCTCATAGGTGATGGTGCCACTGACGTTGCGGTACATCAGGACGCGATGGTGGATGGGCGAAGCGCCGACTCGGTTCGAGTCAGCAACGAACAGGATATTGTTCGCGAGAGCGATGCCCCCGACTCCGCCGAGCGTGTTCGGATCGAGGTTCGACGCCTGCGAAGTGAACGTTTCCTGACCGATCAAGAGACGGGCCGCTTGGCCGGTATAAAAATCGGCAGGCAGGGCCACCGACGCAGTTAAGAGCAATATGGCGAAAGGCTTCATTCGGGGGAACTTCATCATCGAATACACAATCTCTAAGTATAGCAGCCGACGTAACGCGCTACGGTTTCGTTGCGTGCGTTCGAAAAGTTTACTTTCCGGGCAGGATCTCACCCCAAATGAGTTGGTAAACCTCCAAGGCACCTTCGACGCTTTTGCCCGCTCGGACAAAGACTCGCTGGTTCACCGAGAGGTTGGGTTGGGCGGAGACTACCCCGTTTTCGAGGAACCGCGTATCGGGTCGGAGTCGAAAACGCCGGGTGGCCTCCGTCCGTGTTTTGAGCGAGACGGCGTCCGCTGAAAGTTCGGTAACCACGGCAGAGAAGGCAAGTTCGCCGCGGGGGATGATGTGTTCGGTGACACTGCGGTAGACGGGTCGGCGCGGGTTCGCCGCCGGGGCGTTGGGCTCAGCGAGGCGAACCGTGCGAGCGTAGCAACCTCGATCGTTGCGTTGATCAACGAGAACTTCGACGGGGTCCCGCGGGGTAAACGCATCCACGCTGACGCGGACCCGCAGCGATTCAAACCACGTATGTTGGTCGTAGCTGCAGCGATGCGAGCGTCCCCGCTCGTCGGTTAGCAGAAAGGTACCGCGCGCGCCGGCGGTGGCCGGCTCGGTGATTTTCCCCCGGACGATGCCGACCGGGAGTTCATCCTCGGCAAAAAGCGAGACGACGGAGAGGGCGACGAACAAGACCCAGCGCATGTGCCGATGCTACACTGTTTTTCTTTGCAGGATCTACTCGGTTTGAACTCAACGTCTTCGTTTTCGCTTGCTCGCGCGGGCCATTGGTTTTTGCATTCGGGAATTCAGGAGCCCAGCGGCGGGGTGGCGCGCTACCACTTGTCGGCGACCGGGAAGAATCTGCCCATCTCGACCGAGATCACTGGTTATGCTTGCAGTACCCTAGCCTATTTGCACCGGTTGTCCGCAGAACCGGCGTACTTGGCAGCAGCCGAACGGGCGGCCGGGTTCTTGACCGAAGTGGCGTGGCAACCAGGGATTGCGGCGATGCCGTTTGAGGTGGGAGAGCCGCTGCCGCCGGCGTATTTTTTCGACTGCGGGATCATCGTCCGCGGATTGCTGGCCGTCTGGCGCGTGAACGGGAACGAGCGACTGCTCGAGATCGCCCGGCAGGTCGGGCTCTTCATGGGGCGAGCGTTTCGAGCGCCAGGCGGGAAGTTACATCCGATTGTGGCGTTACCGTCGATGGAAGCCTGGCCGTACGAGAAGCGATGGTCGCGGGAGCCGGGATGCCTGCAACTCAAGTCGGCCGTTGCATGGGACAATCTGGCCACTCACTTCCCGAACGATCCCTTCCTGGATTGGTATGAAGAGGCATTAGCGGAAGCGTTGGGTACGTGGGAGACTTTTTTGCCGGGCGACGAGGATTCGTTGCGCGTGATGGACCGCCTCCACGCGCACAGCTACTTCCTGGAAGGCATGCTGCCGCGAGCGCAGCGAAAGAAAGTCCACCAAACGCTGATGGCCGCGATCGACAGGACCGGCCGGTATCTGCGAGAGATCGGCCCTCGGTTTGAGCGGAGCGATGTTTGTGGGCAACTGCTCCGCGCGAGAATTTACGCGGGAAACGTCGACCTGCCGATGGCTGCTGAAGAGGCGGCGCGCTGCGCTAGCCACCAGGTTTTTGGCGACGAGCCAATGAACGACGGAGGATTCTGTTTTGGGCGGCGAGACGGAGCGTCGCTACCTTATATGAATCCGGTGTCGACCGCGTTTTGCCTGCAAGCGCTCGAGCACTGGCGGCAGTTCCAGGCCGGCGAATTTCCGGGCGTAATCGTCGAGCTGATTTGAAAACGCAGTGCAAACTCGCGTTCGCCACCGGGTCGGAAGACCTGATTCCAACCTTAATCGAGGAGATGGCGAAGCTGCCCGGCGATGTGCCGATCCATGTCGTCGGCGAATTTGCGCCTCCCGCCGGCAAGTGGATTCCGTGGAACCCGGCACGAACTTTCGACGAGAACTACGCCCGGCTGATGGCGGATTTGGGCGATGAAGAGGTGCTGTTTGCCGGGATCATTCTGCAGCCGAATATGCCCTACTGGGCGATGCGCTGGGCGGCACTGCGGGGCTTCGGCCGGCGGTTGGTTTGTTACAACGACGACCTGAACCACTTCATGCTGCGGCCGGGGTCGTTACCGGTGATTGCGCGGCACCTGTGGTGGCGGACGAAGAATTTCGTCCGGTGGGAGACGCGGCCCGGCGGCACCGTCTATACCTGGGTTTGGCGAGCGCTGCATCCGGCGGCGCTTCGACGTCCGATTCTGTACGCGATGGGGCGGGCAGCGGGCTGGATAACGTCGGGGCAGGCTGCGGCGGTCGATCAGCCGGCGACGTTGCCGCCCGGCTTATCGGTGGTCATTCCAACGCGCGACGGCCTGGAGCTTTTGCAGCAACTATGGCCGACCTTGGGACTGCCGCTCGAGTCGGCTGAGGTGATCCTGGTCGACAACGGAAGCAGCGACCAGACGGCGACGTCGTTCCCTGACGCGCGGGTGATTTCGTCGAAAGAGCCTCTATCTTTCGCCGCAGCCGTAAATCGGGGCATCGCAGCGGCGCGGTACTCCCATGTGTGCCTGCTGAACAACGACATGGTGCTCGAACCGGATTTTTTCGCGAAGTTGCGGGTGGCGTTTGACCGGGTGCCGGACCTGTTCGGGGCTACGGCGCAGATCTTCTTTCCGCTTGGGAAGCGGCGGGAGGAGACGGGCAAGGCGATGTACTTTCCGGAGGCGGTGGACCACTTGCCGCTGCGGTGCGTAGAGCCAATCGAGGGAGAAGATTTGACCTGGGTGCTCTACGGGTCCGGAGGCTGCACGCTGTTCGATACGGGGAAGCTCCGGGCGCTGGGTGGTTTCAATGAGACGTTCACCCCGGCGTATGTCGAGGACCTGGACGTCGGCTATCGAGGGTGGCTGCAGGGGTGGCCAAGCGTATTTGTGGCGGGGGCGAAGGTGGAACATCGGCACCGGTCGACGACGGCAAAGGTCTTCACGCCGTTCGAGCTGGCTTGCGCGGTGGAGCGGAATTATTTGCGGTTTGTGCTGACTGGAACGGGCGCGCAGTTCCCTGCCCTTTGGGAGGGCGCGTTGCGGCAATTGAATCATCAGGCGGCGAGGCAGGAGCCGATCAAGAGCGCGGAACTTGTGCTCGGAGAAGCTTGGCGAATGGCTTTGACGAAACGAACCCAGCAGGTGACGCGAGTCGACGAGAAGGAGATTTTGGCGCTGAACAGCGGGACGGTGGCGGTGTTTCCGGGTCGTGTCGATTGCGAAACGAAGCCAGTGGTGGTCATCGCGACGCCGTACCTTCCGTTTCCGCTGTCGCACGGCGGAGCGGTGCGGATGTTCAACCTGATGAGGGAAGGGGCGAAAAAGAATCGGCAAATTTTGCTCGCGTTCGTCGAAGAATTGGCCACTCCTCCGGCCGAGTTACTCGAAATTTGCACCGAGATAGTACTCGTGAAAAGGAAGGGGTCTCATCTGCGGACCAGCGCCGAGCGCCCGGACGTGGTGGAAGATTTTGACCGGGAAGACTTCCGCGCCAGCTTAAAGTGGAGTATCAGGAAATGGTCACCAAAGATTGTCCAGCTTGAGTTTACCCAAATGGCGCTGTACTCGAAAGACTGCGCCCCGGCGCGGACCATTCTCGTCGAGCACGACATTACCGTAGACCTCTACGAGCAACTGCTGGAGCACGGGGAGGATTGGGAGACCCGGCGGCAATACGGGAAGTGGGTTCGTTTCGAAGAACGGGCGTGGGGTGAGATCGACTCGATCGCGGTGATGAGTGAAAAGGACCGGGAACGGGTGGGGCGGAAATCGGCGGTCGTGATTCGGAACGGGGTGGACCTGGACCGCTTCCAGCCCATCAAGGCGGAGCCCGAGGCACGACGGCTTTTGTTCATCGGTTCCTTTGCCCACTTGCCCAATTTGTTGGCGCTCGAGTTTTTCCTGAAGGAGGTATGGCCACTGCTGCGTGACGTGACGCTGCACGTGATCGCCGGAAAGAACCACGAACGGTTCATGGCCGGGCGGACGCTCGAAGGGCCCGGGATCGAACTCGATGGCTTCGTTTCGGACGTCCGCGGGGCATATGCGCGGGCAGCAGTAGTTTTGGCTCCGCTGGTAGCATCGGCGGGGACCAACATCAAGGTGATGGAAGCGATGGCGATGCGGAAGGTCGTCGTCGCGACACCGGCGGGGATCAACGGACTGGACTTAACGGATGGGGTGGACGTGGTCGTACGGCGGACGGGAGCGGAGATGGCAGCGGCAATTGAGGAGTTGCTCGAGAACACCGAGCGGCGCAAAACGATGGAAATGGCAGCGAGGCGGACGGCGGAGGATCGCTACGGGTGGGACCGTATCGGCGAAGAGCAGGCGGCGTTATACCATAGACTGAGAGATTCTTATGTCGCAAAAGTTATCTGACATCGGCTTGGTTGGGCTCGCGGTTATGGGCCAAAACCTTGCTTTAAACATCGCCGATCACGGCTTCCAGATTTCGGTTTACAACCGGACCACCGAGACGATGGAGAAGTTCGTCGCCGAGAACCCGAACACGCCGGGCGGCGTGGTCGGCGAGGCGACGCTGGAAGGCTTTGTCGGCTCGCTGGCCAAGCCGCGGAAGATCATCATTCTCGTGAAGGCGGGCGGCCCGACCGACGCCGTGATTAGCTCGCTGGTGCCGCTGTTGGACCAGAACGACATCATTATCGACGGCGGGAACGCCCTCTGGACCGATACAATTCGGCGCGAGAAAGAGTTGTCGGCCAAAGGCCTGCGCTTTGTCGGTTCGGGCGTATCGGGCGGCGAAGAGGGTGCGCGGTTCGGCCCGTCGCTGATGCCGGGCGGTGACCTATCGAGCTTCGAAGAGATCAAGCCCATTTGGGAGGCGATTGCGGCCAAAGTTGACGCAACAACGGGCAAACCGTTGATGGGCGCGACGCCGGGGAACCCGATTTCCGGCGGTGTGCCGTGTACGACCTACCTTGGACCAAACGGTGCCGGGCACTACGTAAAAATGGTGCATAACGGCATTGAATACGGCGATATGCAAATGATCTGCGAGGCGTATTCAATTTTGGCCCAGTTAGGCGGTTTGAGCCCGGCCGAGTGCAGCGCCGTATTCGCCGATTGGAACAAGGGAGTGCTCGATAGCTTCCTGATCGAGATTACTGCCGATATCCTGCAGCAGACCGATCCGATGAAGGGTGGCCCGTTCGTCGACATCGTGCTCGATACGGCGGGGCAGAAGGGGACCGGCAAGTGGACGAGCGTGAACGCACTCGACATGGGTGTGCCGGCGCCGACCGTGGCGGAGGCTGTCTTTGCGCGGTGTTTGTCAGCAGTGAAGGAAGAGCGCGTGGCGGCATCGGCTCTGTTGCGGGGACCCGGAAAGACCTATTCCGGCGGCCAGCAGCAGCTCATTCAGATGGTGCACGATGCGCTGTATCTCTCGAAAATTTGCTCCTACGCCCAAGGGTTCCAATTGATGCGGACGGCGCAGGCCGAGTATCAGTGGAAGTTGAACTTTGGCGATATCGCAAGCATTTGGCGGGGCGGCTGTATCATCCGCGCCGGGTTCCTGCAGAAGATCACGGAAGCCTATGAATTGAATGCGGACCTCGCCAACCTGCTGCTGGATCCGTACTTCACGGCCGAAGTGCACCGGTGCCAAGCCAATTGGCGGACGGTGATTGCATTGGCGGCGACGCATGGTGTGAGCGCGCCGACGTTCTTTTCGGCGTTGTCGTATTTTGACGGCTACCGGTCGGCGCGGTTGCCGGCGAACCTCTTGCAAGCGCAGCGGGACTACTTCGGGGCGCACACCTACGAACGGACCGACTTCCCGCGCGGGAAGTTCTTCCACCTCGACTGGCCCGAGCCGGGCCGGCCGCAAATCGAGGTATGAACCTAGCGGAGTACGCGGCATTCTACCGCGCACATCTGACCGAATCCGTGCTTCCGTTCTGGCTGAATCATACGCTGGACCGGGAGCACGGCGGCTACTTTTCCGGGGTCGACCGTCGTGGTCAAGTGTATGATCCCCGGAAGTACGTATGGATGCAGGCGCGCGCCGTTTGGACCTTTCAAACGCTATATAGCACTTTCGAGCCCCGGCCGGAGTATCGGGACGCGGCGGAGCTAATTTTTGGATTCGTCGATCGGTACGCGCGGCAAGGCGAGCCGCGCGTTTGGTTCTCGCTCACGCGGGAAGGGGCACCGGGGTACTTTCAACGGAAGCCTTACTCGGCGGTCTTTGTCGCGCTGGCGTATGCCTCTCAGGGGCGGGTCGAGGAGGCTCGGACGCTGTTCTGGCAGGTTGAGGGATGGGTGAAAGACCCGACGGTGTTGGGTCGGGCGGCGGGTGCACAATCGCAGTTGGCCGACATCATGGTGCTGGCACTGCTAGCGATGGAGTTGATGGCGGTGGATGACAACCCTCGCTACGCCGAGATCGTGGCCAGCAGCCAAGCGGCAGTGTGGGCGCATCGCGACGCGGGCTCGGGATTGCTGCTCGAAAACGTAGCGTCGCGAGAGTTACCGGAAGGGAGGATGGTTTGCCCCGGGAGCATTCTCGAAGTCGCCTGGTTTCTCTTGCATTCGGTGGAACAGGTGCCGAACCCGGCGCTGGAGAAGATGCTGCTCGAAGCGATCCTGACAGCGCTCGAATTTGGGTGGGACCAGGAGTTCGGCGGGCTCTATTACTTCATGGATCTCGAAGGCCGGCCGCGGCCGGAACTGGAAGCGAACATGAAGCTGTGGTGGCCGCACACCGAGGCGATTTACGCTTTGGTGCTCGCCTATACCCGCACGGGCGATGAGCGCTACAAAGTTTGGCTGGACCGGGTTCATGCCTACACCTTCGCAACGTTTCCGGACGCCGAGTTCGGGGAGTGGTTTGGGTACTGCGACCGGAGAGGGGCGGTGGCGACGGAGTTGAAAGGCGGGGCCTACAAGTGCGCCTTCCATGTGCCGCGCGCATTGCTCTATAGCATTCAGGCTATCGAACGAGGCCTAGCGCGTGGGTTAGTGAATCCCTGATTTTGCCCAGGCGAGGCAGCAGACCGTCCGTCTGGCAGGCGGTGGTCCGGTCGGCGTAGAGGACGCCGGCGAGTTGGCGATTCACGACAACGGGAAGGACAGCGAACACAGCCGGGTTCACAGCCTTAACAAAAGCAGATTCGCGGAAGCGGACATCGTGAGCGAGGTCGACGAGAAGATCCTGCTTCATGACCACCGCTAGGGAAAGCGGCGGGCGCTTCGGAAAAGCAACGGAGGAAGCGAAGAGCTTGCGGGCGGCGGCGGCATCCATGCCGAGAACGCCCACCGCATCTAAACTTTCGAGGGTACGAGTGACCTCGCAGTAGGTGGCCCGTTCGAACATGTCGGTTTCGAGAATCGCTTCGAGAGCAAGAGCGATGGCGCTTTGCTTGTCGACCCCGCCTTCGGCGCGGGCGAGCATATCCTCGAGTGGTTCTTTCACCCGGCGTTCGGAGAGTTTCAGATTATCGGGACGTACGCCGAGGTGGCGGAGGTTGTCCTGCGCTTCCTCAATGGCGCGTTCCATAAGCTTCGGCACCATGTCGACGGTGACCCCAAAGACATCGCCATAGGTGGAAACCCAATGGTTGAGAATCTTCTTCCGTTCCTCTTCGTCGCACCGTTGGCTGGCTCCCACCACGATATTTCCCAGTTTAGCGGCGAGAGCGATGCGGCTATCGGGGTCTTCCGCGGAGCTTGACTTGAGCAGTTCGGCCTCCGAGGAGATCGCCATTTGAGGCGCTCCGCGCAGTCCGAAGAAGACCAGCACCTCGCGACCGACTTCGTCGAAGGTGAAGCCGGCCATCTGCCGTGTAACTACTTTTTCGGCCATTAACTTGCCTTCGCAAGCTTCGAGGATCTTGAGGTAATCCGCCTGACGGTGATAGGCAAAAACGATCTCTCCGACGTTGGCAAGCATTCCAGCCAGATAGGCCTCTTCGGAAAGCCGGGCGTCTGTTTTGGTCGCCAGTTGCTTCGAGACATTGGCGGAAAGCAACGAAAGGGTGACGAGTTCGAGAATGCCCGGGGACTTCTTGGCGTAATGTTCGAGAAAGCGGGAACTGGCCGCGATATGGGTCAGCGCGTCAAGGCCTAACAACGAGGCGGCATGGGCCACGCTGAGCACCGGGCGGCCGGAGCGATTATAGAGCGACGAGTTCGCTGTGCGGAGGATGCGAAGTGTAAGCGCGACGTCCCGTTGAATGGTCGCGGCGAACTTCTGAATGGTGGCGTTCAGATCGCTCGAAAGCGCTAAGATGGCACGGACATGCTCGGCACAAGCCGGGAAGTCGGGGTCGCTACGGACCTGGGTTAAGAACACGTCGAGGGGTGTTCGTACGGACGTCGAGTTGTCCTTATCCACTGGCTGACAGGGTATCATGAATGGTTGCCTCCGCCACTTTTGCTATTTGATATCGATGGGACGCTCGTTCGCCAAGCGGGGCCTCATCATCGGCAGGCGCTGGAGGATGCGGCGCGTGCGATTACGGGTTTAGAGGCGTCGACGGCGAGGATTCCTACCCAGGGAATGTTGGACGGGCAGATCATCAAGCTGATGCTCGAAGAGGCGGGAGCGACCCAAGGACAGATACGGCGAGTGATGCCGGCCGTGATGGCGAAGGCGCAGGATTTGTACGTGCGGCGGGTTCCAGATTTGAAATCGAAAGTCTGTCCGGGGGCGCGGAGCCTGCTCTACAAACTCGCTCGGCGGCAGGTGCGAACGGGACTCGTGACGGGCAATTTATCCCGGATTGGATGGAAGAAAATTGAGCGGGCGGGGTTACGGCCTTACCTGCACTACGGTGCGTTTGCCGAGTTTGCCGATGAACGGCGGAAGTTGGTCGCTCATGCCATCGGCCGGGCACGACGGGAGGGCTGGATCACTAGCCGATCGGTGATCGCCCTGGTGGGTGACCACGAGAATGATATTTTGGCTGCGCAGGCCAACGGAATCCCGATTGTGTCCGTGGCGACGGGCGTATCGCCCGCGGCGGATTTGGCTAAGCTGAAGCCCGACTTTCTAATTGACGATTTGCGCAGTTTTCCCTGGCAGGAACTTTCCCTTGAGTAATGAATCACAGACCCTGGCCGTCAAGCGAGCGCAGGTAGAATTTCACAATTTTGCATCGCTGGGCGAACCCGATCGGGCGCAGCGAGTTTACCTGGAAGAGAACGTCCGTCGTGGGGCGCTGCTGCATCAGCACGCGGCGTTTATTGGCTCAATGACGCCTTTTGTCGAGATCGGCGCCAATGCCGGGCACTCGTCGTACATGCTCTGCAACGAGTTCGGGGCCGACGGGTTCGCGTTGGATATCTCCGCCGATTCGCTGCGGTATGGCATCTCGCTGATGGACAGTTGCGGCTTCTCGAAGGCGCCGGTGCGGATTGCCGGCGATGCGCTGAACCTGCCGTTTCAGGACGGATCGCTGCGAGCGGTGATCGCTTATCAGATGCTGTCGCAGTTTCAGGATATTGAAGCGGTATTTATTGAGGCCAAACGGGTACTGGCTCCGGGCGGGCTGTTCATTTTCGCCGAAGAGCCGATGCGGCGGCGGCTGTCGCTGCGGCTCTACCGGTGCGGTTACTACCAGACGATGAAGTGGTGGGAGAAGCGGCTGTACGACTGGGGACTGCTGGGATTTTTCGTCCAGGACGTGATTGGCGCGCAGCAGGAAGAGGGATTTGGGATTCGGCAGAATCATCGGCTGGAACTGCGCGATTGGCACGAGCTGATGGTGCGGCATTTTGAGGACATGGAGTTTCGGCTCTTCGTGCCGCAGCGCGGTTGGGGCGAGAAGCTGACGAAGTGGATTGCTAAGCGAATCGACAAGTACGGGTCGGACTGGGTCCCGGCACGCCTGTTAGGCGGGACACTGTCGGCGATGTGCAAGAAGTATGGGGAGGCGGAGGTGGACCCGAATGCTCCGTTTGAATCGCGGTTGCGCTGTCCGGATTGCTACGCCGGGATGCGGGTGGACGAGGCGGGGACGCTGCACTGTTTGGCTTGCGAATACGCGGCGCCGAATGAGGGTGGGGTGTACAACCTGATCCGTTCGCACGAGAAGAAAGAGCTTTATCCGGGCGATCGCTCCGACGTGATCGACTTCACTCTACCGGGGCACGAGAGTAAGCTCCTCGAAGGCTGGTACGGCCTCGAAGGCGACTATGGGAACAAGTATCGGTGGATCGGAGAGCGCGCAACAGCGGTGCTGACGCCAGTGGATGCGGTGCCGAAGCGGATCCGTATTCGGGGGCATGTAAGTGCCGACTTTTTGAAGCAGGGTAGCGCGGCGACCATTCAGGTGAAAGTTAACGGGCGGCTGGTAACGGAGCTTTCGCCCGACCGGACTGGGCTGTTCATCCTGGCAGCGGAGGTACCTGATGCGCCCGTGTATCAGGTGGAAATTCTAGCCGGGCCCCTATGGAAGGTGGCCAATGACGAACGCTCGTTCACGGTAACGATTAGCATGCTCCGTCTAACGCCGCGTGACTAACTTGGTGCTGGTGTCCTGGTCGACAATCTCAATTTCGCCGTCTTGCGGGTAGTAGACCGCGAGGCAGTTCGAGTTCAAGAGCACGGCCATGAGACGCCCCATGAGCAGATAGGCTTCGTCGTCCGCAGCACCGGCCTGCAAGTCGATCGACCACCAGCCCCGATGGCGGCGAACCGCTGATCCCACATCGCCGGACTTCACCTTGCTCGCGAGATCTTCGACAAACATGCCGGTGACCGATTGGATGATGAAGGTCCGGTCCGCTATATGGAAGCGAGGCCACTCGACGCGGTACGGAGTGTCCGACCACGCCCGCTCAGCGGCGAGGGTAACCACATTTTCGGGTAGATCGCGGTGTGTTCGGAGCAAAAGAACAATCGAGACCAGGGGATCACTGGCCGGTAAAGCGAATAGGCCTTTAAGCCAGGAAGCAAGACTCACGTTCTGATTGTAGAATATGGCCATGCGCCTAGCTCTGCTTTTCTTTGTTGCGATGACCGCGCTGGCGCAAAAGAAATTTTGGGCGTTTCAGCCGTTGGAGCCGCAGGCGGGTTCCATTGACGAGATCTTGAAACCGGTCGGGACGGCGGTAAACCGGGCTGCCTGGATGCGCCGCGTTAGCTTTTCGCTTTCCGGTTTGCCTCCGATAGAGTTGACCGAGAACGACCGGGCGGCCTATGTCGACAAGCTGCTGGCGAGCCCCCAGTATGGCGAACGTTGGGCGAGACACTGGCTCGACCTGATGCGTTATGCCGAGACGAATGGACACGAGTACGACAACGATAAAAGCGATGCGTGGCGGTATCGAGACTACGTGATTCGGGCCTTGAACGCGGACTTGCCGTACGACCAGTTTGTGCGGGAACACGTCGCGGGGGACCTGCTCGCCAAGCAGCGGCTGTCGACCGATGGAGCCTATCTGGAGTCGCCGATTGCGACGACATCGTGGTGGTTCGGTGAGATCTTGAACTCAGCCACCGATTCAGCCAAGTCCCGGGCGGACGCCGTTGATAATCAAATCGACGTCTTCTCCAAAGCGTTTTTAGGAATGACCGTCGCCTGCGCGCGGTGCCACGACCACAAATTTGATCCCATTCCGACGGTCGACTACTACGCCATGGCCGGGGTGATGCATTCGACGAATGTGCGGGAGGCGGTGGTCGATTCGCCGAGTCGGAGGACGGAAATTGCCGCAACGCTAGGAGCGCGAGCGGAAGCTAAAGGGGTGAGGCTGGCCCTGCGCGCAAATGAAGAGCTGTTTACTCCGTTTGACGAGTGGCGGGCGGAAGGGCAAGCGATGGGGATCAGTCACGGTGTGGCGAGTAGTTCGCCTCTCGAAGGGGTGGGGTCGTTAACCTCACCGAAGTTCAAAATGCCTCGTTTTTACGTCCATGTGTTGATGCAAGGGTCTCCGTACAAGAAGCCGCGAGTGGGCGAGGGCGACTTGCGATTGACCTTGGTGGCGGACGATTTCAAGAGCACGGGTTGGTTCCCGTTGGGAGTCGCCGGGTTCACCTGGAAAACATCCCGCATGACCTTATCCCACGGCCGGGAGTGCTATTTCGAACTCGTGGACCGCTCGCGGAAGGGGTATTTAGGCGTGGCCGCGATTGTCATCTCGGACCACCCGACGCCACCCGGGATTTTGGAAAACGCCGCGTTGGCTAAGCCTGGTTCGGTGCCGGAGTTGCCTGGCTCGACGTTTGCGTTGATCAGTCAGGATGAGCATCCGGGGAACGCTCGAGTGCACCTGCGCGGGAGCCACCAGTCGCTGGGGGCGGAGGTGCCGCGCGGGTTTTTGAAAGTGCTGGGGGGGAAGGTGCCAGTCGCAGACGACGCGAGTGGGCGGTTGGAGATGGCGGCTTGGTTGACCGGGGACGCAAAGGCGCTACTCGCAAGAGTGATGGTGAATCGGGTATGGCGGCATCACTTCGGCAAGGGTCTGGTGGGCTCGACGGACAACTTCGGATTGCTGGGCGACCGGCCGGCGAATCGGGGACTCCTGGACGGTCTGGCCCAGCGATTCATCGCCGCGGGTTGGAGTTTGAAAGCGCTGCATCGGGAGATCCTGCTGTCGGAGGCCTATGCGCGCACCGTGCCCGTGAAGCGACTGGAGGCGGAAGCGATTCGAGATGCCATGCTCTTGCTGTCCGGGCGGTTGGATTCAACCCTCTACGGGCCGAGCGTAATGCCGCACATCAGTGCGTATCAGAACGGGCGGGGGAAGCCGCCTTCGGGGCCGGTGGACGCAGACGGGCGGCGGAGCATTTATATTCAGGTGCGACGGAATTTCCTGACGCCGATGTTCCTGGCCTTTGACCATCCGCTGCCGATCTCGGCCATCGGCAACCGCAGCTCCAGCGTCGTCCCGAGCCAGGCGCTGCTGCTCCTGAACAATGAGTTCGTTCTGGGTCAAGCCAAGCTGTGGGCCCAGCGGACGATGCGCGAAGGTCTGGGACCGGAGGATTTGGTGGGGGCTTTATACCGGGCGGCGTTTGCCAGAGAACCGAAGGTGACTGAGCAGACGGCCGCGCTGGACTACCTGCGCCAACACGGGGACAACGAGGAGTCGAGAGCCGATCTGTGTCACGTCTTATTCAATACGGCGGAGTTTAGCTATGTTCAGTAGGCGCGAATTTATCGCTCAAATGGCGATGGCATTGCGGGCACCGCACTTCGCCGCGAAAGCGAAGTCGGTGATCTTTTTATACATGGACGGCGGGCCGTCGCAGATGGACACCTTTGACCCGAAGCCGCGGCTAAACCGGGAAGACGGCCAGGCCCTTCCGTTCAAACCGCCGACGACCGTCTTCAACATCTCGGATAAGATTCTGGGATCGCCTTTTGCGTTCCGTCAATATGGGCAGTCGGGGACGCCGGTAAGCGAGTTGTTTCCAGAGATAGCGACCTGCGTCGATGACCTTTGCGTGATCCGCAGTATGGTGGCTGACCACTCTGAACATACGGCGGCCAACTATTTCCTCCATTCCGGCAGCGGCTTTCAAGGGCGGCCGAGCATGGGCGCGTGGGTGAACTACGGGCTCGGGAGCGTGAGCGACAATTTGCCCGGCTTCGTCGTTCTGGAAGCGGGCCTGATACCCCCCGGGGGTATCGACTGCTTCGGAGCGGGGTTTCTGCCGGCGAGCTATCAGGGGACGATCTTCAAGCGCGGTGCGACGCCGATTGCGGACCTGGAGCCGCCGGCGGCGGAGCGCCCCAAGCAGCGGGATAAGCTCGCCTTGCTGGCGCAATTAAACGCCGGATTCGGCGGGTCGAGTGAAGTAGACGCCTTCGTGAAGAACTACGAACTGGCGTTTCGAATGCAGGCGGCGGTACCGGATTTGCTCGAGTTGAAGGGCGAGAGCGAGGTGACGAAAAGGCTGTATGGAATGGACGAGGAGATCACGTCCGAGTTTGGGCGCCAGTGTCTGCTCGCTCGACGGATGGTCGAACGCGGAGTTCGATTCATTGAGCTGCTCACACCGGCGCGCCCGGGCCTGGACCGGTGGGATCAGCATAGTGCGATCGAGAGCGGCCATCGGATCAACGCCAAGGGCGTCGACAAGCCGATTGCCGGGCTGTTGAAGGATCTGAAAGCCCGCGGGTTGCTGACGGAGACGCTGGTGATCTGGGGGGGAGAATTTGGGCGAACGCCCTGTGCCCAGATTCCCGAGAATGGCCAGCGGAGCAAGGTGGGGCGGGATCACAACCCATTTGGGTTTACGATGTGGATGGCGGGTGGCGGGATCAAGCCCGGAACGGTGCACGGGGCGACCGACGACTACGGCTATTTTGCCGTCGAGAACAAAGTCCACATGAACGACCTGCACGCCACGATGTTGCATCTTCTCGGGCTGGACCATAAGCGACTGACCTATCGGTATTCGGGGCGGGATATGCGGCTGACCGATGTGGCCGGCAACGTGGTGAAGGAGATTCTGGCGTAAACTGATAGTTCATGCTTTGCGCCGGAATTGTCGGCCTACCCAATGTAGGCAAAAGTACCCTTTTTAATGCGTTGACCCAGAGCCGAAAGGCGATGGCGGCCAACTACCGATTTTGCACGATCGAGCCGAACAACGGCATGGTTACCGTGCCAGACGATCGGCTGGAGGTGCTGTCTAAGATCAGCAACTCCCAGAAGGTGGTGCCCAGCGTCTTTGAATTTGTTGATATCGCGGGCCTCGTAAAGGGTGCCAGCCAGGGCGAGGGACTGGGCAACCAGTTTTTAGGTCATATTCGCGAAGTGGACGCGATTGTGCAGGTGGTTCGCTGTTTTGAGAACTCCGACATTGAGCACGTGATGGATTCGGTGGACCCGATTCGGGACATTGAGGTGGTGGATACGGAGCTAATCCTGGCCGATCTCGAAAGCGTGCAGAAGCGGCGCCAGCGGAACCTGAAGGCTTCCAAATCGGGCGATAAAAAGGCCGCGGCGGAGAACGAACTCCTCGACCGGTTGGAGCCCCATTTGAGCTCCGGCAAGCATGCGTTTTCGCTCGAAATGACGGCCGAAGAGCGGGCGCTGATGAAGCCCCTATTCTTGCTGACGTTCAAGCCGACGCTGTTTGCGTGTAATGTTGCCGAAGGAGACTTGGCCGATCCGGATTCCAACCCGTGGGTGGGCAAGGTCCGGGAGTTGGCGGCCCAGCATCATGGTTGCGAAGTAGTGGTGGTGTCGGCGGAGATTGAAGCCGAGTTGATGAATTTATCGCCGGAAGAGCGCGCCGAATATTTGGAAAGCTTAGGAGTGAAAGAGGGTGGCGCCGGTAGTTTGATCCGTGCGGCGTACCATCTTCTGGGATTGCGGACGTATCTGACCACCGGCGAAAAAGAGACCCGGGCGTGGACGATTCATGCCGGCGACAAGGCCCCTCAGGCGGCCGCTGTGATCCACTCGGATTTCGAAAAGGCTTTCATTTCGGCCGAAACGATCGCCTACAACGACTTGGTGGAGTTGGGCAGTTTCGCCGCGGCTCGCGCTGTGGGCAAGCTGCGGACGGAAGGCAAAGAGTACATCGTGCAGGACGGCGATGTGATGGAATTCAAGACCTTTGTTTAGTAAAATACGCCGGGTCTAAGCAGCCACAGTGCTGCGAAGGCGAGTTTTGGCTGGATCGTAGCGGATTGCGGCGACGTCGACTTGATCTGGTTATGCTTCCGGATGAAGTTTCGGACGGCTTTAGCCGCGTCCTGCGACTTTCAGTCGCAATCCAACCCCACCGCCTTTAGGCGGTGGTTGTTTAGAGCACTTCTTGACTTAACCAAGGGCATATCCACAATGCTTGAAGCAGTTTCTCGCCTTCTCCGGGAAGATCAAGGCGAGCGCCTGTGGGAGAGCGACGTCGAGGGCCTCGAGCGATCGGGCTTTGAGTTGCCGTAAACGCGCTTTGACCACTGACCAGACGGATTAAGATCTGGCGCTCTCCAGATCCTCTCGGCCCAGCCACGGCTCACCTGAAACGTGGCTAGCTTCTCCAGCCCGATATTCCCCGCCTCGTACGCGGATACGAACTTTTCACGCAGATCATCTGGTATGGTCGCGCCATATCGATTTGCCGCCAAAAATCCAGAGTCCCTCTATTAGGTCAGGAGTTGCTCTAGCACCATGTGCCGGGTCTAATCCCCCCGCCTTTCAACCACGGTGCTGCCGAGGCAGGAGTTGGCAGAGCCATGAGGGAGAAAGTTCCGTCGGCCGGGTCCGAGGCTTTGCTCCCGCGACGAGTTATGCCCGCTGTTGCGGGGAAGCTTTGCGGCGGCATTATCCGCGTTCCGCGACTTTCAGTCGCAATCCAACCCCACCGCCTTTAGGCGGTGGTTGTTTAGGACAGATGATTAGGTCAGAATCGTGAACGCCGTTTCGGTCCGGACGACCGGCCGATAAAGCGTATCCCGTTCGAATGGTTGGCGGCCCGCCTCGCGGATTAAGCGGAGCAGGTCGCCTCGGCGGAGGTTCTGTTTCGTGGTGGCCCCGGCGTCGTGATAGATCTTCTCTTCGACCACGGTGCCGTCGATGTCGTTCGCGCCGAAGCGCTGTGCGATCTGGGCGATGCCTTCCGACATCATTACCCAGTAGGCCTTAATGTGGGGAATATTATCGAGCATGAGCCGGGATACTGCGATGTTGCGGATATCGTCGAAACCGGTCGTGGTGGGCAGATGCGCCATGTCGGTATTGGCCGGGTGGAAGGCGAGCGGAATGAACGTCTGAAAGCCGTGCGTTTCGTCCTGAAGCTCGCGCAGTTTGACGAGATGATCGACGCGATCGGCTTCGTTTTCGATGTGGCCGTAGAGCATGGTGCAGTTCGACTTCAGGCCCAGATTGTGCGCTTCCCGGGCCACCTCGAGCCATTCGCCACCATCGATCTTATGGTCACAGATGACGCGGCGAATTCGTTCGCTGAAGACTTCCGCGCCGCCTCCGGGTTGGGAGTCGATACCGGCAGCGATGAGCCGCTGCAGTACTTCCCGATTGCTGATCTTCATACGTTTGGCAAAGTACGAGATTTCAACCATCGTAAAGGCCTTTAAGTGGACCTCAGGATAGCGCTCCTTCAGCCCGCGAATCATCTCGCAGTACCAATCGAGGGTGAGTTCGGGATGGAGGCCGCCGACGATGTGAAACTCACTGACGGCTTCGGTGTAGCCTTCGCCGGCGCGGTGCCAGACCTCTTCGAGCGACATCGTGTAGCCGGTGGGGTCCTTGGCCTTTTTGCCGAAGGCGCAAAGGCGGCAGGAGGCCGTACAGACGTCGGTTGGATTGATATGCCGATTGACGTTGTAGTAGGTCAGGTCGCCGTGCAGGCGTTCGCGAACGAGGTTGGCGAGATAGCCGACGCCGAGCAGGTCGGAGGTCTGGTAGAGGAGGACGCCATCGTCGAAGCTGAGGCGCTCCTCGGCTTTAACTTTTGCGAGAATCGGCAGGAGGCGAGCGTCTTCAAAATGAGGGGTCATAGGTTCACACTCCACCAAACATCGGC
>Ga0163144_10004384_pt1 | contig 31790 bp, 27 predicted proteins | sample OliLak19BULKMAT1_FD_123175 | JGI IMG/M metagenome (GOLD analysis project Ga0163144, IMG submission 123175) | Freshwater microbial mat bacterial communities from Lake Vanda, McMurdo Dry Valleys, Antarctica - Oligotrophic Lake LV.19.BULKMAT1 | ecosystem: Environmental > Aquatic > Freshwater >... | reverse complement strand
GTTGTCGGTGACTTCTCCATCTCGTGGCGGAAGGCCGCACCCGGTCCCGGCTACGTCGAGCTGACTGCCATCGAGAGCGTCCCCGTCTACGCGGACCAACGGCTGCTCGACGTACTGCGCCGCTCGATACCGGAGCTGTGGCCCGGAGGCCTGTTCAGTCGGGGAACGCCATCGATCCGGCTTGCGCTCCCGGAGCAGTGGATCGCGTTCCTGGACGGCCCGACCGTGATGCTGCGACGAGGGGTCCCGTGACGGCGGCCTCCCTCAGCGCGGCTCATCGGCCATCGATCGAGCTCTTGTGGTTCGAGGATTGCCCGAACCATGCTGCTGCCCGCCAGATGCTCGACGAGCTTGTGCCCATCCACGCTCCAGGGGCTGTCGTGCGCATCATCGACGCGACCGACCCGACCGTGGCAGCCAGCCACCGGTTCCCGGGTTCGCCGACCATCCGCGTGGACGGTGTGGACATCGATCCCGGCTTCGTCGACCCGGGCGACTACACCCCACGTTGTCGCCTGTACCAGACGAGTGAGGGGCTGCGCGGATCGCCCGAGCCGGCCTGGATCGAAGCGGCCCTGCGAAGCGCGATCGACCGACGCGTGAGCGCGGGGTCTTGACTCTTGACGCTCCAGGCTTGGCGCAGGTTTGCGGACGGCGCCCCGCATGCGCGTCGCGATGCCCAGGCCTGAGCTGCCCCGCTGGACCAGGTTGCACTGGATCGAACTGCGCCGGGAGGATCGCGACCCGGCCACCTGACGGACACGCCCAAGCGCGGCCCCTTCCCCCACCTGAACCCACAATGGCCAAGCGTACGCTCGGCAGCTTCCCATCGAGCCTGGCTCAGCTCTACCATGCCCATCCCGCATGACCTGGCGTTCAGCTTGGAAGGCTGCCGCTCTGCCAACTGAGCTACTCCCGGCCGGTTTCGTGCTCGACTACAGCGGATACCTGGCGAATCTGGCCTTCGGCGATCTCAATCACCTCCAAGCGTGGGACAGCATCTACGTATGCGCTGTCCGCTCCCCGCTGCGTTCGGGCGGAGGCCGACGTTCGATGGCCAGAACGTCCGGAACGACCGATAACGTAGCCGAAGCTCGCCCGCGGGCGACCAGCCTGACGATGGACGCCGCGGTCGACTCCTGACGACTGGGTGACGAAGATGAAGGATCTATCGGTCTGATCGTCGTGGACCGTTCGGGCCGACCCACTAGCTCCTCGCGAACGCCAGAAGCGTCGTGCACCGGTCGGCATCTGCGCCCTCGAGGGCCGCGATGTAACGACAAGTCGGTAGTGGATACGGACCGCCCGCTCGTCGATCGAGAAGACGTCGTTCTCATGCCAGTAGCGAGCATCGTCAAGCGCCTGGGTGACCTGATCGAGGATGTGATGGGGTGAGAAGTCCGTTGCGTACTGCATCGTCGCGCGGTTGGGCTTGACCAAGATCGGATACTTGCAGATAATCGGTATCACATAACCACGTACGTATCCGATTATCCGAGATGAACCCGATGCGCAGCTTCATCGACTTGGGCAAGACATTCGGCTCCCAGCCGGTTCGCCTCGGCGCACGGCTGGCGCGGGTCGACGTCGGTCGCGGCCGCGAAGGCCTGTACCGCGACCAGCTCCCGCAACTCCTCGAAGCTCTGGCCGAGACGACTCGCGTGGAGTCGATCACCGCTTCGAGCGCCATCGAAGGCGTCGTCGTCGATGTCGGCCGGATCCAGGGGCTCGTGGCGGGAGGGCCCGGACCGCGCCGATTTCGGAACCGCAACGAGCGCGAGTTCGCCGGCTATCGAGACGCGATGGACGAGATCTCCAATGCCGCCGACCTCGAAGCCTTCTCCGTGCCGTATCTGCTCCATCTCCACCGCCTGCTGTTCGGCCACGCCGACGGTGGTGGCGGCCGACTCAAGGCGGACCAGAACCTCATCGTCTCGTACGAGAACGGCCACCGCGAAGTCCTCTTCACGCCCCCATCGCCCAGGGAGACGGCCTTCCTGCTGCCTGAACTGTTCGAACGCTATCGCCAGGCAGTCGCCGACCAGGCCGCCCACCCCGTCCTGCTCATCGGCGCCCTCGTGCTCGATTTCCTGGCGATCCACCCGGTCGCCGACGGAAACGGCCGCCTGGCACGCCTGATCACGACGCACGCTCTCCTCCAGGCGGACTATACGGTGTCGCGCTACGTGAGCATCGAGCAGCGCATGTACGCGACCAAGGAGGCGTACTACGACGCCATCTACGCTTCGCAGCGCCGTTGGCACGAGGGAGAACACGACGTGTGGCCGTGGACCGGCTATCTCGTTGACGTGCTCGCGGCTGCCTACGACGACTTCGAGACCCGCGTAGTAGCCAGGCGGAACCTTGCGTCCGGGTCGAAGCAGGACCAGGTCCGGCGTTACATCCTGGACCACGCCCCGGCACTGTTTCGGTTTCGCGATGTCCGCGCGGCGCTGCCGGGAATCAGCGATCCGACGATCAAGCGCGTGCTCGCTGACCTCCGCCGCGAAGGCGTGATCGAGCTGGCCGATGACCGGGCAAGCGGCCGGCTGGCCGCATGGAGGCGACGCCCAAGAGTCACGGAACCGTAAGGGGTCGGGTTCCCGTCACGATCGTCGTGCCGGGTGCCATCACGCCCTGCGCCGCGTTCAGCAGCTGACTGGACGAGCCCTGGGATGCGAGGCAGCGTCCGTGGTCGTCGTGGTCGACAAGCGCTTGGCGACGACGACCAGTTTCGGGTAGGTCGAGTTGGGCCCTTCCGAGGTGTAGATCCAGAGCCGCTCCGTGGTGGCGCCGAAGGCCGACTGGATCGACTTGACGTGACGTCGGACCTCGATGATCTGGTAGGTGGAGACGCGTCGATCGCTCGTGTAGACCTTCACCTGCATCCCGATCAGGCTGGCGCCGTTGTTGATCTTGGACTTGGTGAGGAGGGGCAGGAACATCCCTCGTCGAGCATGCGCGTAGATCAGGGTCACACCCGGTTCACGCGGCTGGGCAAGCTCCGCCATGTACATCGCGACATTGCACGGCGGGTATCCGGACGGGCCGCGGATGATCGGTATGTCGATCGATAGCTTGGACAGGACGATGCGCGTGGCCACGGCAAACGCGAGGGTCGCGCACTTGGCCAGGCTGCCAGTGCCGACGCGGATCACGATGGGACCGCTTCGAGATGCCTTCCAGATGGCGTTCATCTTCGCTTCTGGGACATTGCGGAAGGTCTCCACCGTCCCCGTGGCACTCGCCGGGACCGCGTAGAGCGTGGCCCGGACCGTGCCGAGCTTCGCACATGACCCGGACCGGATCTCGAGTGCGTACGTGGTCGTCGGGCGCAGGCTCTTGAGGTTCAGGGTCAGCATGCCGGACCCGTCCCCGTACGCCTGAAGGCCTGCCGTCCCGTTGACCGCGTCCGTTCCCAGTCTCGCGGACCAGGTTCGCTTGACCGTCGCGGCATCAGCCGACGCGACCACCGACAGGGTCAGTAGGATGGCCAGTGAGATGGAGATGAGACGGCGCATTTGCAACCCCGTTGATGTCTGCGTTGAGGTCTGCGTTGAGGTTCGACCTGACTACCCGAGCGCGAGCATAGCGAGGGACCTTGGTCCGGGGTAGGGCTGGATCGATATCGCGGTGCGCGGACGCACACCGCGGGACATCAACCCTTGCGCTCCAGGATGGGGCGCGCGATCTCCGGCTTGTCCACCACGAAGGCGAACATGGCGCGATCGCCCCAGCGCCCCAGGAACAGGTGGCCCTGGATGTTGACGCCGGCGTCGGCCAGGGCCCGTGACAATCTGGCCATGCCGCCTGGCCTGTCGTCCACCTCCGTGACGAGCGACTCGCCCTCGATGTACGTGTAGCCGTTGTCGTCAAGGACAGCCTTGGCGGTCTCGTCGTCCGCGGTCGTCATGATCACGTGGCCGGCGTCGCCGATGCTGCCCCCACCGATGGCCCGGAGGTCGACGCCACGCGCCGCGAGCGCCTCCGCCAGGGTCGCCATCGCACCCGGCTCATTCTTCAGCTGGACCACGAACTGATTGGCCATGGTGGTGACGGTCCTCCGGCGACGTGGCGGGCGTGACATGCGGCGCGTTGCGGCGCGGCGGGCCGATTCTACTCGGCGCGGCGCCCCGCGGAACAATCGCCGCCCGCACCTGCTACGGTCCCGCCGATGATCCCGAATCACCCGCCCGGGCCGGTCGCTGCCGCGATGGATGCACCGGCGCCCGGCCGACGGATCACGGTGGAGGCGGCGGGCATCCCGTGGTCCGCGATCACGTGGGGCCCACCGACCGGCAGACCACTCCTGCTCATCCACGGCGTGACCTCGTCCGCGGCGAACTGGTGGCGGCTTGGTCCGGCCTTCGCTGCCACCAGGCGGCGGGTCGTTGCCGTGGACCTGCCCGGGCATGGGCAGACGGGCCATTGGCGGGGGCATCACCGCTTTCGAGACAACGCGGCTGACGTGGCCGCGTTCGCGCGCGCGGTCGACCTCGTCCGCGGCGATCTCCAGGTCGTTGGCCATAGCTGGGGAGCCATGACCGCGGCGGCCCTCCCGGCCGTGGGCCTGTCTCCATCGACCATCGTGCTGCTGGATCCGCCGGCCGTGCCGCTCGCGGTGATCTCCGCGATGGCCGCTGATCCGCACGAACGGACGTACGACGATCTGGAGGCGGCACAGGCCGCGGTCCGCCGGGACAACCCGGCCTGGAGCGACGGTGACGTGCTGGCCAAGGCGGAGGCCCTGACGGAGCTGGACGAGGCCGCAGCACGCTCCGTCGTCCTGGACAATGGCGACTGGGACGGCGGGCTCGCCGACCTCGCCGACCCGGCCGCGGCCGGCATCCCGGTCTGGATCGTTCGGGGGGACCCGGCAACGGGCGGCCTCCTGCCGGATCGGGTGTTGCCCGCCTTCGCGGCCAGATTCGGCGCTGACCACATCGCGACCATCGTGGGCGGAGCGCACTCGCCTCATCGTGTGCATGCGGTGGAGACGACGGCGGCCCTGCTGCACGCGCTCGATGCCTGAGCGGGTGCAGGCGCGTGCGTCGCGTCAGGCGATGCGGATCGCGACCGCCCGGCGGTACGCCTCGACGTAGCGCGGCGCCGAGCCCGTCACCCAATCGAAGTCGACCGCCATGCCCCGATCCAGCAGCGACGTCCACGGGGCGCCGCCCGCCCCCCGCACGGCGAACGCCCGATCGCACGCTGCCAGCAGCGCTGCAGCAGTGGGCTGCGAGAACATGAAACCGGTCCCCTCCCCCGGATACGCCATCTCGTCGATGACCGTGTCCGCAAGCCCACCCGTCCGGTGGACGATCGGTGGGGTCCCGTAGCGCAGGGCGATCATCTGGCCCTGTCCGCACGGCTCGAACCGCGACGGCATCGCGAAGAAGTCCGCCCCGGCATAGATCTGGCGAGCCATCGCCCGGTCAAATCGCTCGACGAATGCGACGCGCCCTGGTGACGCCGCGGCAAGCGCCCGGAACGGGTCGGCCAACGACGGATGGCCCGAGCCCTGGACGATGAGACGGGCACCGCGGGCAAGCAAGGCGGGCGCCACAGCCGCGAGCAGGTCGAATCCCTTCTGCGGATCCAGTCGACCGACCATCCCGATGACTGGCCCGTCGTCAGCCGGATCGAACCCGTTGCGGGTCAGCAGATCCGCGCGGCAGACCGCCTTCCCGCGACGATCGGCTCGAGCGTAGGGTGCGGCGAGATCGGCGTCCGTGGCTGGATCCCAGACCGTCGTATCCAGCCCGTTGAGGATCCCGATGAACCGATCCCCGCGCGCCCGCAGCAGCCCGTCGAGGCCCATGCCGAAAGCCGGCGTGAGTGCTTCGGCCGCGTACCCTGGCGAGACCGTGTTGACGACCTCGGCAGCCTCGATCGCCGCAGCCAGCAGGTCGATGCCGTCGGCGTTCTGCCCGGGCGCCGCGTCGCCACGCCGGAGGCCGAGCTGAGCGAGGTCCGCGTTGGCCGTCCAGCCGTGGTAGGCAAGGTTGTGCAGGGTGGTGACGATGGCCGCTGACCCCACGATCGGTTCGTCCGCGTAGCGCAGGTCCCGGAACAGCGCCGCCGGACCGGCCTGCCAATCGTGCAGATGAAGCACGTCGATCGGTCGGACGTCGGCGCGCAGCATCTCCAGCGCCGCCCGACAGTACAGGCCGAATCGCCAGGCATTGTCGGCGAAGTCGCCGGCGGCATCGCCGTAGAAGGCCGCTCGATCGAAGGCCGCGGCATGCCCCACCAACCGGAGTCGATAGCCGTTCGCGGCCACATCCGTCACCGTGACCTCGCTGGCGCCAGTCCGTGCCTGTGGATCCGGTACGCGCACGACGCGCTCAGCGAGGATGGCCGCACGATCGGGTTCGGGTACGCCCCGGTACCGGGGCAGGAACACGTCGACCGGGCCGTCGATGTCATCGGGCAGGCGGCCCAGCGCCCGCGCGAGAGCGTCGGTGACGTCGGCCAGGCCGCCGGTCTTGGCCCACGGCTCACATTCGGCCGTCAGGAACGCGATGCGCATGCCCATGCAGATGCATGGTAGCGCGCCGGGTGCGACGCGACATCGCGCCTAAACCGGTTCACGTGGGTGGCCGGACCCGGTATCATGCGCGGCCATGGAGCCCGTCCACGTCCCGTCGATCCCAGATGCGAGCTTCCCGCTCCCGCCCCGCCTGGAGGGCCTCCGGCGGCTCGCCTACAACCTGCACTGGGCCTGGCATCCGCGCACGCGGAACTTGTGGAGCCTGATCGACCGGACGGCATGGAATCGCTACCGCAACCCGATCCCGGTCATCAGCGGTCCGACCGAATGGTCACGCGTCCTCGACGACGAGAAGTTCCTGGCCGAGTACCACGACGTCCTGGCCACGTTCGATGCCTACATGGCCAACGGCTCCGACCACTGGTTCCAGCGGAAACACGGCGCCCAGCTGGGCGGACCGATCGCCTACTTCTGTGCGGAATACGGGATCCACGAGTCGCTGGGCATCTACTCCGGCGGTCTCGGGGTCCTCGCAGGCGACCACATGAAATCGGCCAGCGACATGGCCCTGCCGTTCATCGGTGTCGGCCTGCTCTACCGCAAGGGCTACTTCCGCCAGCAGATCGACGCGGACGGGCACCAGGAGCACAACTACCCTGACTACGACCTGGCGCGCCTGCCGCTCTCGCGCGTCCAGGATGCGAGTGGCCTGCCCCTGACGGTGACCGTGGAGTTGCCTGGCCGCGCCCTGTCCGTCGCCGTCTGGCTTGCCCAGGTGGGTCGGGTGCCGGTCCTGCTCCTGGACACGGACGTCGCGGAGAACGCCGTCGAGGACCGGCCCATCACCCACATCCTGTACGTTCGCGGTCGTGAGATGCGCCTGCACCAGGAGCTGGTCCTGGGTATCGGCGGGGTGCGCGCCATCCGGGCGCTTGGTCTGTCGCCCGCCGTCTGGCACCTCAACGAAGGCCACTCCGCGTTCCTGCTGGCCGAGCGAGCGCGGGAGTACGTCGCGGCCGGCATACCGCTGGAGGCGGCGTGGGCGCAGGTCCGGCGGGACAGCGTGTTCACGATCCACACCCCGGTCTCCGCCGGCAATGAGCGCTTCCACACGGACATGGTCCGACGCGTTGCCGGCCCGCTGCTGGAGGTCGGCGCGGTCCCGGTCGATCGGGTGCTGGAGCTTGGTCTCGGGATGGATGGTGACCGCAGCCAGTTCGACATGACGGCCTTCAGTCTGCGCCTGACCAACGGCGCGAACGCAGTCAGCCAGCTGCACGCCGAGACCGCGAACGGAACGTGGCAGGGCATCACGGACCACGCGATCCTGGGCATCACCAACGGCGTGCATTCGCCGACCTGGGTCGGATCGACGGTCGGGGAACTGCTGGACCGCCACCTGGACGCGGACCTCGACGATCTGGACGGCGCCAGCGGCCAGGATCGGTTCTGGGAGCGAATGGAGCGCGTGCCGACACCGGACCTGTGGGAGGCCCACCTTCGCCAGAAGCGGGAGCTCGCGATCTTCGTGCATGGCCGACTGCGCAGCCAACTCGCACGCCACGGCGAATCGCCCACCGTCTTGGCCGAGATCGACGCGGCGCTCGATCCGGGGATCCTGACGATCGGATTCGCCCGGCGCTTCACGACCTACAAGCGGGCCGGCCTGCTGTTCAGCGATATCGACCGGATGGCTAGGATGCTGTGGCAGGCCGATCGCCCGGTCCAGGTCATCTTCGCCGGCAAGGCTCACCCGGCCGACCGGCCCGGCCAGCGGGTCATCCAGGAGATCTTCCAGCGCTCCCGCTCGGATCAGCTCCGGGGTCGGGTGTTCATCCTGGAGGACTACGACATGCGCGTCGGTCGGGTCCTCGTGCAGGGCGTGGACGTCTGGCTCAACAACCCGCGTCGTCCGCTGGAGGCGTCCGGCACGTCCGGCATGAAGGCCGCCCAGAACGGCGTCCCGAATCTGAGCGTCCTCGACGGTTGGTGGGACGAGGGCTACACCGGCGACAACGGCTGGGCGATCGGCGGACGGGAGTCGGATCCGGACGAGGCGGCCCAGGACTGGTCGGACGCCCAATCGCTGTATCGACTGCTGGAGGAAGACCTTATCCCGCGCTACTACGACCGGGATGCCGCGGGCGTCCCAACGCGTTGGGTTGACGTCATGCGCCGGTCCATGGCGACCTCGCTGTGGCGCTTCTCGACGACGCGGATGCTCCACGAGTACACGGAGCAGCTGTACCTTCCGGCAGCGGGCGTCGAGGTCACGCGGTCCGTCCCGGAGCCGGTCATCACGGAGGCCGGCTGACGACGGTGCCGCCTCGGATCTCGCTGGCGCTCACCATCCATAACCACCAGCCGGTCGGGAACTTCGGCTGGGTGCTGGCGGAAGTCCACGACCAGGCGTACGCGCCGATGCTGGCCGCCCTGGAGCGCCATCCTGGCGTACGCTTGTCGCTCCACTACACGGGCCCACTGCTGGAATGGCTGGTCCTGGAGCGGCCCGAGTTCGTCGCTCGGCTGCGCGCCCTGGCCGATCGCGGGCAGGTGGAGATCCTGGGTGGCGGCCACTATGAACCGGTCCTCGCCTCCCTCCCGGAACGCGACCGTATCGGCCAACTCGAGCGGATGGCGGACGAGCTGGAGCGGCTCTTCGGTCGGCGCCCGAGGGGTGCGTGGCTGGCAGAGCGGGTCTGGGAGCCAGACCTGCCGACCTCGCTCGTCGCCGCGGGCTATCAGTGGACGATCCTCGACGACGCCCACTTCCGGGCGGCGGCCATCCCGGAAGAGGACCTGTGGGGTCCGTACACGACGGAGGATCAGGGTCAACTCCTGCGGGTCTTCGGGACGGAGCAGGGCCTCCGCTACCGGATCCCGTTCCGCAACGTCGAGGACGTCATCGGCTACCTGCGCGATCACGCGACGGACGACGGCACGCGGGTCGGGATGATGGGCGACGACGGCGAGAAGTTCGGGGCCTGGCCCACGACCTGGCAGCACTGCTGGGGTAAGGGTCGCTGGGTGGAGCGCTTCTTCGAGGCGCTGGAGGCCGAGGCGGACTGGCTCACGACGACCACGCCGTCAGCGTGGCTTGCCGAGCACCCACCGATCGGCCGTGTCTACATCCCGACCGGCTCGTACGCGGAGATGGGCGAGTGGGCGCTGCCCGCCAGCGAGAGCCTCGTGTACGCCGATGTCCTGCACCGCGCCGGGGAGGAGGGCCGTCCGGAAGCCCGTTGGCTGCGGGGCGCGTTCTGGCGCAACTTCCAGATCAAGTACCGCGAGATCAACGACCTGCACAAGCAGATGCTCCGTGTTTCCGACGCGGTGCACGAGATGCCCGCCGGGGATATCCGCGACCAGGCGATCGACCACCTCTACCAGGGTCAGTCCAATGACTGCTACTGGCACGGCCTGTTCGGCGGTATCTATATCAGCCACATGCGCCTGGCGACCTACGAGCACCTGATCGCCGCGGAAGATCTGGCCGAGACGACGGCGGGAACACTCGTGGCGTCGGAGCAGCGCGACCTGGACATGGACGGCGTGGATGAGGTGCGCCTGGCGGATGTCGGGCAGGTCGTCACGGTCGATCTGGACGGCGGCGCTGGGATCGGATCGTGGGACATCCGGGCGGTCCGCCATGCCCTGGGCGCAGTCATGCGGCGCCGGCCAGAGGCCTACCACGAGATCCTGCGCGCTCGGGCGCTCGACGACGCGACCGGCGGCCGTGCCGACCAGGGGAGCGCCCCGGCGTCCATCCACGACGCATTCCGGGTCAAGGAACCGGGCCTTGCCGCCCGTCTCGTGTACGACGCCCACGAGCGCCGGAGCGGCCTGATCCGGGCGCTCCGCCTGGACACGACGGCCGAGGACTGGGCGGCCGCGCGGGCGGAGGAAGTCGGCGACGCGGTCGACGGCGCCTTCCAGCTCGTGGACCTCGGGCAAGGTCGGCTGACGACCCGCCGTGCGGCGACCATCGCCGGCGCGGGGGTGATCGTGACCAAGTCGTACGTGCTTGGCGGCGATCGCCGGACCCCGACGCTGGAGGTCCGGATGGACCTGGAGCATCGCGAGGGCCTGCCGATCGATGTGCGCCTGGGCATCGAGTGGTCCGCGACGATGCTCGGTGGTGGTGGCAATCCGGCCGCCTGGTGGGAGGTGGATCGCGTCCGCAGCGCCCACGATGGCGCCGGCACGGCGCAAGGCATCCGGGCCATCTCACAGGGCAACGACTACGTCGGGATCGCCGTCTCGACCGCCCTGGACGAGCCGACGGACGCCTGGTGGGCGCCGATCGAAACCATCTCCAACTCGGAAAACGGCTTTGAGCGCGTCTACCAGGGCAGTGGTCTGCTCCTGTCCTGGCCCGTGCGGTTATCGGCCGGGGAACGCTGGACGCGGATCATCCGCCATGTCGTGACGACCACCCGCGATCGAGCGAACGCGCCGTCGTGACCGCGTCGTCGCTCGTCGTCCACGGGCATTTCTACCAGCCGCCGCGGCTGGACCCGTTTACCGGAACGATGCCGGTGGACCCGACGGCCGCGCCCGACCGCGACTGGAACCAGCGCATCGCGGACGACTGCTATCGACCCAACGCCCAGGTCGGGAACCTTGGGTCGATGTCCTGGGATGTCGGGCCGACGCTCGCTGGCTGGCTGGCCTCGGATGGCGGCGATCCGGTCGCGTACCGCGGGTTCGTGGATGGCGATCGCGGGACGAACGGCCTCGCCCAGCCCTTCCACCACACCATCCTGCCGCTGGCCTCTGCGGCGGACCGGCGGACGGAGATCCGCTGGGGCCTGCGCGACTTCGAGATGCGCTTCGGCCGTCGTCCGAGCGGCATGTGGCTGCCGGAGATGGCCGTCGACCTGGCCAGCCTGCGCCTGCTGGCCGACAGCGGGATCACCCACACCATCCTGGCCCCGTGGCAACTGGCCGCGGACGGGCTGGACACGCGGCGCCCGGTCCGCGTCGACCTGGGCGACGGTCGATCGATCGTCGCGGCCATCTACGACGGCTTGCTCTCGGCGGCCATCTCGTTCGAACCGCAGGCCACGATCGACGCGGACCGGTTCGTCCGCGACCGTCTGGTGCCCCGGTTCGAGGAGTCGCCACTCCCCGAGGGTGTCGACCCGCTGGTGGTCATCGCCACTGACGGTGAGTTGTACGGGCACCATCAGCCCCTGCGCGAGCACTTCCTGGCGCGACTGGTCGGGACGACGGCGCCACGTGACACGCCGTACGAACGCCCATCGCTGGGTGCCGCGCTGGCGGTCGCCGCGGCCTCGGAACGTGGCTTGCCCCTCGCCGGCCTCCGCGAACGGACCTCCTGGAGCTGCCACCACGGCGTCGTTCGCTGGGCATCCGGCTGCCCGTGCGTGCCGGACGGCAGCTGGAAGGCACCCGTCCGGATCGCCCTGGAGCGGCTCGCCGGCGGCATCGACGCGGTATCAGAGCGACTGTTCGCAGACCTGCCCGGCGCGCCGGACGTGTGGGCCGCCCGCGACGAGTACGTGGATGTCGTGATCGGGATCCAGACAGTGGATTCGTTCGCGACGGACCGGTTGGGCCGGGCCGCGAGGGCTGACCAGCGGACGACATTCCTGGATGTGCTGGCCGCGCAGCGCTGGCGCCTCTCCATGTTCGCCAGCTGTGCCTGGTTCTGGGAATCCCCGGACCGACCCGAGACGGCGTCGGCGCTGCGCGCCGCGACCCGGGCCGCTCGCCTGATCGACAGCCTGGCCGGGACCGGGCTGGAGGCGCGGCTGGCGGCGGATCTTGAGCTGCTGCGCTGTCCCGGTCAGGTGGACGGGGTCACCTTGCTTGACGCCGCACTGGCGGCCGTCGGCGAGCGCCGTTCCTGAGCACGACCCCGCACTGGACCTCGCCCGCGTCGCTCGGCGACTCGGGCGCTTGGCCGCTCGGCGAGGCTGCCACGCGGCCCGTTTTCGGCATACAGCAGGCACAGCTCTGCTATGCGGTCATCGGCGAGGCTGTTGGCGCCCAGGTGATCGAATCGGCCCCGTAACAGCAGTCACAGCTCTATATGCCAACTTCCGAGCCCGTCGGACCGGCCCACCTGCGGTTAGTAGCAGCCACGGCTCTATATGCCAAACACCGAGCCCGTCGGACCGGCCCACCTGCGGTTAGTAGCAGCCACGGCTCTATATGCCAAAAACCGAGGGGGCCGAGGCGAGCCCGTCGGGGGGCCGAGGGGGGCGGCTCCTCGCCGTCGCATCCGGCCCCGGAGAATCCGTCAGCCCGCGGCCTGCGCGCCACGGGCTGACGAGAGAGATGAGCAGTGGCGGCCTTCTTCGGACGGCGCGTCTCGCCGGGAATGGGGCTCAGTGGGCGTGGGACGACCGGTCGCGAGAATCGGCGCCCCAGCGCAAGGCTGCGACGTCGAGGACGGCGAGGATCGAACCGAGCACGAGAAGGAGCGTCGATCCGGTCATGCCGGCACCTACCTTGTTGTTATAGTGGACTAATCCAACTTAGCGTAACTTGGACTACCACGCTATGTCAACCGAGGACCTGAACGTCGGGGTCGTGCCCGGTGCTGCCGGTGGCAGTCTGGATGTCGAACGCAGTTCTGACGTGCCGATCTCGACCCAGATCTACTGGCAGCTTGCCTACCAGATCGACTCCGGTCGGCTGCTGTCCGGGTCCCGGCTGCCTCCCGTCCGGGAACTTGGCGCGGCGCTGCGCGTGAACCCCAACACCATCCGTGCCGTCTATCGACGCCTCGCCGATGCGGGCTACGTCACCAGCCGTCACGGGGCCGGGACACACGTGGCCGACCGCCCGCCAGAACGGCGCGGCGCCGATGCGCTTGCCGGAATCATCTCGGAGATGCTGCGGCGGGCGGCCCATGCCGGGTTCACCGCGGACGAGGTCGCGAGCGCCACCTTCGCCGCGGCCACGGAGCGCAAGCGCCCGGGTCCGCTCGTCCGCGTCCTGTTCGCCGAATGCACGAGCGCCGACGCCGGCTACGACGCGGAGCGACTCGTCGACGCATTCCCGGGCTTGATCGAGGCGGAGGGCACGCTCATCGACGACATGCCCGAGCGCCTGGACCGATTCCACTACGACCTCGTCGCCACGACCACGTTCCATGCGGACGAGTGCCAGGTCCTGGCTGCCGGGCGCGTCCCCGTGGTGGCCATGATCGTCGGCCCCGGATACCTGGAACTCGTCCACGAGATCGCGGGTCTGCCCGCTGGTTCGCGTGTCGGGCTGGTCTGCTCGAGCGAGCGCGGCGCCGACAACATCCAGGACGTCTTGCGCCTGTCCGGCGCCACCGGGATCGAGATCGTCTCCGGCATGCCCGACCAACCGGAGTCGCTCCAGCACGTGGACGAGACGGCGGACCTGATCCTGATCTCCCGCGATGCCCTCCAGGCTGGTCTGGATTCCCGCTTCGGACGCCCGGAGCGGATCCGGCCGTGGACCTATGAATTCGACCCGTCGGGTCTCGAGCATCTCCGCCGGGCCATCGACCATGTTGCCGCCCACCGACCCGCGGAGGCCGCGTCGGCCTGACACTCGTCGGTCCGCGCGGCGACCGCGACGTGCCACACTGGCGGGCGTATGGAGCGGATCCCCTTCCTTGGCGCGACCCTGCAGCGGCTTGACCTGGGAACCCTTGCGTCGAAGCCCGGGACGCTGGAGCCAACGACGGCGCGGCAGGTCGTCCATCGGCTCAATGCCGATCGGTCGGCTGCGGCCCGACAGGCCATCCCGGGTGAGCTGCTCGCCCTGAGCCTGCTCCACGAGGTCGCGCATCGAGCGATCGTCGCGGCCGCCCGCCACCAGCCGTCCCTCGGCATGGCCGCGACCCTCCAGTCGGTGCGGCGCGACGTCGGCGCTCGACGGACGAACCAGTTGCTTGGCCGCTTCGCGACGAGCTTCCCGGGCGTTCACGAGCCACCACCCGTCCGGCTGGAGGACCTCATCCTGGTCCAGCTGGCTAACGACAACCCGGCGGCGGCGCCGCTTCGCGAACTCGTGGACTCTTCCAGTCTGTCCGCCTCCGACCTGGCCGCCGCGATGGCGGCGATCGAGCGCCACCAGGGCGGGGAGGCACTGGACGGCGATCCCGTCGGTCGGTCGCTCCTGGAGCTCCTGCGCGAACCCGCTGGGCAGGCCCCCAACTCGCTGGCCGGTCAGCTGCGCTTCGTGCGCGATCACTGGGGGTGGTTGCTGGGCGACGAACTTGCCGACCTGCTTGCTCGACTGGATATCACCATCGGCATCCTGGCGGAGGAGGAGGCTGGGCTGCATCGGCGGTTCGGTGGCGGCGGCGGCGGGGGCGGTCCAGGCGACGGCGGCGAGGTCCACGTCCCATCGTTCGTCGGCGCCGCGGAGGAGCTGGAGGCCTTCTCCAGCGATTCGGCATGGATGCCGCGACTCGTGCTGATGGCCAAGAGCACCTACGTCTGGCTGGACCAGCTCTCGCGCACGTACGGGCGCGCGATCCACACCCTCGACGCGATCCCGGACCAGGAGCTGGACAAGCTCGCCGGCTGGGGCGTGACAGGGCTCTGGCTGATCGGCCTGTGGGAGCGCTCCGTGGCGTCGGAGCGGATCAAACGGATGCGCGGCAATCACGATGCCGTGGCCAGCGCTTACTCGCTGGACGACTACCGGATCGCCGAGGATATCGGCGGCGAGGCGGCCTATGCGAAGCTCCGCGACCGGGCCTGGTCGCGCGGCATCCGCTTGGCCAGCGACATGGTCCCCAACCACATGGGCATCGATTCACGCTGGGTCATCGACCACCCGGAGTGGTTCCTGAGCGTGCCGGAGCCGCCGTACCCCGCCTACACCTACGGCAGTGCGGACCTCTCCCCGAACGAGCGCGTGGGGGTCGTCCTGGAGGACCACTACTGGAACGACAGCGACGCGGCGGTGACCTTCAAGCGCTTCGACCGCTGGTCCGGTGACGAGCGCTACATCTACCACGGCAACGACGGCACGAGCTTCCCGTGGAATGACACGGCGCAGCTGGATTTCCTCAACCCGGAGGTCCGCGAGCACGTCATCCAGGTCATCCTGGACGTCGCCCGGCGCTTCCCGGTGATCCGCTTCGATGCCGCGATGGTCCTCGCCAAGAAACATATCCAGCGCCTCTGGTGGCCATTGCCGGGTGCCGGCGACGCGATCCCGTCACGTGCCCAACATTCGATGAGCCGGGCTGACTTCGACGCCCGGATGCCCGTCGAGTTCTGGCGCGAAGTGGTGGATCGCGTGGCGGCGGAAGTGCCCGGCACGCTCCTCCTGGCCGAGGCGTTCTGGATGCTGGAGGGCTACTTCGTCCGGACGCTGGGGATGCATCGCGTCTACAACAGCGCATTCATGCACATGCTCCGCGACGAGGATGGGCCGGGCTACCGAAAGCTGATCCGCGAAACCCTCGAGTTCGATCCGGAGATCCTCAAGCGCTACGTGAACTTCATGAGCAACCCGGACGAGAAGACCGCCGTGGAGCAGTTCGGCAAGGGCGACAAGTACTTTGGCGTGGCCATGGTCATGGCCACGCTGCCCGGACTGCCGATGCTCGGCCACGGCCAGGTGGAGGGCTTCGGCGAGAAATACGGGATGGAGTTCCGGCGGGCGACCCTGGACGAGCAGCCCGATCCCTGGCTCCTGGAGCGCCACCGGCTGGAGCTGTTCCCCATCCTCCACCGGCGTGGCTGGTTCGCCGAGGTCCACGACTTCCTGTGCTACGACTTCGCGACCGAGGGCGGCGTGGACGAACAGGTCCTCGCGTACTCCAACGGTTCCGGGCCGACGCGGTCGCTGGTCGTCTATCACGGGCAGTTCGGATCCACGGCCGGGACCATCCGCGAGTCCATCGCGTACGCTCGCAAGTCGCCGAGCGGTGCGAAGCGGCTGGTGCGCCGGTCGCTGGCCGAGGGCCTTGGCCTGCCCAACGACCCATCCATGTTCGTCGCCTTCCGCGATGCCCGACGCGGGCTGGAGTACCTGCGCTCGTGTCGAGAGCTGTGGGAGCGCGGCCTGTGGCTGAGCCTGGATGCCTATCAGGGTCACGTCTTCTGGGAGTTCCGCGAGATCGCGGATGGCTCCGCCGGGCAATGGCGACGGCTCGCCGGTCTGCTGGGCGGACGCGGCGTCCCGTCGCTGGACGTGGCCCTTCGGGACCTCCAGTTGGAACCGGTCCACGCCCCACTGCGGGCGGTCTTCGACGGCGGGCACGTCGGCGCGGTCCTGGACGGAACGGCGACGCCGCAGGATCTGGATTCGCTCCAGGAGCGGCTCGCCGCCTTCCTCGCCGGGGTGGCCGGCGCGACCGGCGTGCCCGGCGTGCCCGGGGCGGTCGAGCCACTGGTGGCCGCCATCCGGGAGCGGACCGTGGCGGACCTCGCGCCCAACAGCGCTGGCCTGGATCTCGCAGATCGCGCGGCCCTGCTCGGTTGGCTGAGCCTCTCGCCGATGGGGGCGATGGCGCCCGGCGCCGACGTCGCGGCGACGAGCTCGGCCTGGTTCGACGAGTTGCGGCTCGCCCCCATCATCGCCGGCGGCCTGCGCAGCGCAGGACTCGACGAAGCCGCCGCCTGGGCCGCCTCGGACCTGATCCGGGTCCTGCTCGCGCTGCCGAAGCCCTCGTCGATCCGGGCCCGCGGAGCTGCCCGCGACGCGCGACTCCTGGAGCGCTGGCTCGCAGTCGATGCGATCCGCACGGCGATGGGCGTGAACACCTGGGAGGGCGTTGCGTGGCTGGATCGCGACCGGTTCGTGGGCCTGCTCCGTTGGGCGACGCGGCTCGACGCGATCGAGACCGGTGGCGCCCCGGATGCCGCCCTCGTGGACCGGCTCACTGCCGCCGTCGAGGCCGCCGGCTACCGGGTCGACGCGCTTCGGGCCTCCCTCGCGCCGCCGCCAGCGCCGCCAGCGAAGGCCGCGCCGCGGCCACCGCGCGCGCGGCCGCGGACCCGTCGTCCGCCGCCCACCCGGTCCTGACGCGCCCGCGCCCGCGTATGCCCTAACGATCGGGGCGGCGGAACCCCGTCCAGGTCCCCGCGTCCCACTCCAGGGACAGGCGGTCCATGATCGTATCGAGGCGCGGTCCTTCCAGGTCCGGGTAGAGCCGTCTCAGCAGGAAGCGCGCGAGTTCAAGCTCGGTCATGGAACCCGCCCGGTCCGCCTGGGCCCAAACTCTGGCGAAGCCGTTGTTCCGCAGGCGAACATGGGCCTGACGTCGGCCGGCGACGCCGACATCGATGAGGCGACGGTCGAGGATCGCCTGAGCGCTATCGATCGCCACGAATCTGCTCCACGAGTTCGCGGATGCCAAGGACGCCAGCGTACCGCTCGATGTATCCCCAGTCGAGCTCCGACTGGATGCGGACGATGGATGCGGAATCGCGAAGCTGTCGCTCAGAGGCACCGCCGTCGGACCAGGTGACCTTGGCGAGCAGCAGATCCTCCGGGCTGATGAACCACGCCGATCCGAGAACCGGGTCGTCGATACGACGACGACGCTCGAACGCCGAACGCCCCCATGGATCTTCGCGACGCATGATCAGGTCCGCCTTGCGAACCTCCGTCCGGTGGATCACGGACCCGAACCCACGCCCCTCGACGACGATGAGATCGTTGACCAAGTAGGCATCCTCGAAGGCGGGGCGAATCACCGACTCATATCGCGATGCCGGCAGGTCCGTGACGATGTCGATGTCCAGCGTCTGCCGTGGCTCCGCCCACACGGACAGCGCCTCGGAGCCCGTGATGTAGTAGCCCACGCTCGCGCGGTCGAGGCGATCCAGGACGTCACGTTCGATCGACGGCTGGGCGACCATCAGTCGAACAGGATGCGTCGGAGGAGTGAGGTCGGCGGCGAGCCGTGCCCGATGACCGCCTCAAGATGATCGCGATAGCGGAAGCCCGGGGTTTCGCCAAATCCCCCGGGGAGGGCGCGTGGCACGATGCTCGAAGAATCCGCGCCCACGGCGACCGCCGCACGACGGCGCGCCTCCAGTTCGATCTCCCACATCTCCATGGATCCTGCGAAATAGGTCGACAGCTGCGTGGAGGACAGGCATGCGCGGCTGAACTTGGCGCGGGCCTCCGCCTCCTCCTGGAAACCGGCGTCCACCATGAACGTGACCGCTTCGTCCTCCGTCATCCCGTCGACATGGATCCGGGCATCGAGGATGGCGTTGGTGACAGAGCGCAGGTAGAACTTCCAGTGGGTGAGCAGCAGTGCCGGATCGTCCGCCCCGTAGCCGACGTCCATCATCACCTGCGTGACATACACGGCCCAGCCCTCGGCGAACAAGCCGCTCGCGAAGACTGACCGTGGCAGCGATGGGGCGCGGTTGGCGTAGGCGCCCTGGAGATAGTGGCCGGGCACAGCTTCGTGGATCGTCAGGAGGCGGAGCATCCGGGCGTTGTCCTCCCGCAAGTTGGACTCGCGCCGTTCCGGCGGCCAGTCGTCTGGCATGGGGGTGATCGCGAAGAAGCTGGTCAGGCCCTTGTCCAGTGTCCCGGGCGAGATGAGCATCGCGCCCCCGAACGCTCGCAGGAAGACCGGCGTCCAGCGGACGTCGAGCGGCTCCTCCGCGAGACCGATCAGGTCGTGCTCGCGGCAGTACGCCTCGATCCGGGTGTTCTCTGCCCGGCAGAACTCGAGCAGATCCTCGGCGGCCGGGTGCTCGGCGGCGATCGCGTCGAGCACGCTGCGCACGAGCGTGCCCTCGTCCTCGGGGAGTGGCTGGCCCGTGCACCACCTCGGCCAGAGGACGCGCGCCAAGCCCACCATCTCCCCACGAATGGCCTGGGACTCACGTTCCGCCGCCGCCATGATCCGTTCCGGGGTCAGCGCCGCGGACCGCATCGTGTGGCGCATCTTGCGGGCGAACAGGTCGCGACCCAGGCGTGCGTCCCCCTCACTGCGGGGCAGGACCTCGTCGCGGAGGTGCGCCTCGAACGCACCGATCGCGGTGCGGGCCCCCACGGCGGCGGCGGCCAGGCGCGGCTGAAGGGCGGCCACTGAGGGATCGTTCGGTGCGGCCCGCACCGCCTGATCCATGGCGTCGTCGATCAGTTCCCCGATGCCGGGCATCTGCGCGAGTGCCGTTTCGGTCTGGAATCTCCCGACTGGTCGTCCATCGTCGGCACCCACGAGCGCGGCCTGCGCACCGTCCAGCATCGCCGAGATCCCCTCCATCCGACCGGCGACGCTCACCAGTCGGTCGGCCAGCGGGGCGAAGTCGCGCGCGATGAGCAGGAAGATCCCCTCGCCCAGCAGATAGACCCAGTCGAGCGGGTTCCAGCGCTCCTCCTGGAGTTCCGCTTCGGAGAACCGTTCCGCCTCGAGTTCCAGGATCACGAGGTCGCGGTCGATCGCCTCGTCGGCGCTGAGCGTCGCCAAGTCCAGGTCGGTGAATGCGGCGTGCCAGCGGTCGATGAACGCGAGCCGGTCGACATGCGCGCCAGGTCTGACATCGGGCCAGCGGTCGTCGTGGCGGTGGTCGCCGATGGCCGTTGCGGCTACCGGGTGCATCGCGGAGAACTCGTCCAGGAACGCGGCGAACCGCTCGGGGAAGCTGGGCATGGTTGGAGTCTATGGTGCTGCGATCCTGGCCGCCGCGGCCTGGGTCTCGCCGCGGCCTGGGTCTCGCCGCGGCCTGGGTCTCGCCGCCGTCGCCGTCGGCCTCGCCGCCGTCGCCGTCGGCCTCGCCGCCGTCGCCGTCGGCCTCGCCGATCTTGCACCCTACGGCGGTGGCGACGATCGAGCGACCGAGCCACCGCCGCAATCGGGCCTTGTTCGCTCCTTGTCTCACCGGGAGGCACGCCCAGCACCTAGTGGGCCCAGCCCGGTTCGCACTCGGCCGCTGGTTCGCTCCTTGCGTCACCGGGCGGCACGCGCGATCCCCGGCCACAGCTCGGGAAAGCTGGGCATGCCGCGGGGCTGCCCGTCGGCTCGCCGCGGGGCTGCCCGTCGGCTTGCTGCGCCCGTCGGCGCGCTGCGCCCGTCGGCGCGCTGCGCCCGTCGGCGCGCTGCGCCCGGCGCCCGGCGCCCGGTACCATCCCGCACATGCCCACCCAGACATGGGTCACCCCCGTCACGCTCATCGGCACGGCGATCCGGATGGAGCCGCTTGCGGAGCGACACCTGGACGACCTGGGACGCGTCGCCTTCGACGACGCGGTCTGGCGCTGGACGATCGCCCGGCCCATGGACGATACCGGCCTGCGGGCCTGGCTCGTCACGGCCCTGGCCAACGCCGTGGAGGGCACGGAGGTTCCCTTCGCCACCATCCACCTGGCGTCCGGCCGGGCCATCGGCAGCAGCCGATTCATGTCCATCGTCCCGGAACACCGGCGGCTGGAGATCGGCTGGACCTGGGTCGGGACGGCGTTCCAGCGGACCGGCGCCAATCGCGAGGCGAAACTGCTCCAGCTGACGCACGCCTTCGAGACGATCGACGCAGAACGGGTCGAGTTCAAGACGCACGCCCGCAATCTGGCGTCGCGGGCCGCACTGCTGGGGATCGGCGCCACGTTCGAGGGCGTCCTCCGCCACCACACGATCATGCCCGACGGATCCAACCGCGATTCCGCGTTCTACGGCGTGCTCGCCTCCGAGTGGCCGTCCGTCAAGGCACGCCTCCAGGCCAGGCTTCACCAGCTTCACCGGTGAACCGGTGATCAAGGAACCCGGTGAACCGGTCCTGACGGGTCCGATCTCGACGGTCGATTACCACACGGGCGGCGAACCGTTTCGGATCGTCACCGGTGGCGTCCCGGCGCTGGAGGGTCGCACCGTCCTGGAGCGCCGCCGCTGGGCGGCCGAGCACCTCGATCATGTCCGTCGACTGCTGGTCAACGAGCCGCGCGGCCACGCCGACATGTACGGGTGTTTCGTCACACCACCCGATGACTATGGTGCCGACCTCGGCGTCGTGTTCTTCCACAACGAGGGCTACTCCACGGCCTGCGGCCACGGGACGATCGCGCTGGTGACGTGGGCCATCGACAGCGGGCGCGTCGCAAGCGATCCGGGATCCGTGGGGGTCGCCATCGACGTGCCGTCCGGCCGCCTGGCGTGTTCCGCCCGGATCGATGACGCCGGTCGGGTCGCCGCGGTCAGCTTCGTGAACGTCCCCTCGTTCGTGCTGGCACGCGACGTGAAGGTCGCGACCAGCCGGGGACCGCTCACGCTCGACGTCGCGTTCGGCGGCGCGTTCTATGGCTCGCTCGACATCCGGACCCTGGACCTGGCGATCACGCCGGTGAACCTCCCCGTGCTCATCGCCATGCAGCGCGAACTCCGGCCCGCCCTGGAACGTGCCGTCGAGGCCGTCCACCCGCTGGCGCCGGAGCTGCGCGACATCTACGGCGTCACCTTCTGGGAGCCGCTGGGCGATGGCGTGCAGCGCAATGTGACGGTCTTCGCGGATGGGGAAGTGGATCGCTCGCCGTGCGGCTCGGGGACGTCCGCCCGCCTGGCGATCATGCACGCCCGCGGTGAGATCGCGGTCGGCGACCGCCTCGAGCATCGATCGATCGTCGACACGACGTTCGATGGGTGGGTGGTCGGCGAGACGGACGTCGCCGGACGGCCCGCCGTGGTCACGAAGGTGGAGGGTTCCGCCTACCGGACCGGCGAGCACACGTTCACGCTCGATGATCGCGACCCGATCGGCACCGGATTCCTGCTGCGCTGACCGCCTGCTGCGCTGACCGCCTGCTGCGCTGACCGCCTACCGCCTACCGCCAACGCCGACGCCGACGTGGGCGACCCAGCTATGCTCGCCCAGGATCCATACGCCAGCACACGGAGGATGTGAGATGAGTTTCATCATCGGGACGATCGCCACGGCGATCACGTTCGCGATCGTGGCCTACCTGCTGCCCCAGATCGACTACGGGGACAGCATCCCCAACCTGCTCATCCTGGCGGTCATCGCCGGGGTCGTGAACGGGTTCATCAAGCCGATCGTCAAGATCTTCTCGCTGCCCCTGACGATGATGACCTTCGGCCTCTTCGGCCTGGTCATCAACGCGGCTCTCCTCCTGCTCATCGCCGTCATCGCGGATGTCGTGGGTATCGACTTCAGCGTGGGTGGCTTCCCGCCCGACTTCGGGATCGGGACGATCGTGGCCGCCCTGATCGGGGCCATCGCGCTGTCGATCGTCGGGGCGATCGTGAACATGGTGGTGCCGGACTGACGGATCGCCCGGGGCCGGTCGCGTCACTGGCCCCGGCACCCGCGCTCGCGGTCGCATTGCGGGCGCTCGCGCGCGCTCGCGGGACGCCCCTGTACGTCATGGACGGCGGCACGCTCGATGCGGCGTGCGCGGCAGTCCGCGAGGCCTTTCCCGACCCGATCATCCGCCAGTTCTCGGTCAAGGCCAACGACGTCCCGGCGGTGATCGGCGCGGTCTGTGGGCGCGGCTTCGGCGCGAACGTCGTTTCGCGCGGCGAGTGGGCCCGGGCGCGGCGCGCCGGTGTGCCCAACGCCCGGATCACCCTGGAGGGGGTCGGCAAGACCGCGGCCGATCTGCGCACCGCGGTCCGCGCCGCAGCTGACGGCGAGCCGCTCCTGTGGGTCGCGCTGGAATCGCCGGAGGAGGCCCTGGCATTGGCGGGCATGGCCCGGCGGGCCGGGACGCGCCTGGACGTCCTGTACCGACTCAACCCGGAAGTGGCACCGGAGACCCTGCCCGGATTGGCCGTGGGTGCCGGTGGCAGCAAGTTCGGGATGGACGAGACGGAGATCGGGGCGGCCATCGCGGCCGGTGGCGGCGGCAGTAGCCGTGGAGGCGGCCGTGACGACCCGCCGCTGCGACCGCGCGGCATCCACCTCCATGTCGGCTCGCAGCTGGGGGCGGTGGACGCCTGGCGCGACGCAGTGCGGAAGGGCCTGGCCCTGACCGCGTTGTGGCGTGGGACCATCGAATCATTCGACACGCTCGACCTGGGCGGCGGATTCCCGGTCCTTGCCGCTGGCGAGCCGGCGCCCACGCCGGAGCGATTCGCCCGCGAGCTTCCGACGATGCTCGATGCCATCCCGGCCGATCGTCGTCCGACGCGCCTGGCCGTGGAACCGGGGCGGGCGCTCGTGGCCCGCGCCGGCTGGCTCGTCGCCCGTGTCCTCCACGCACGGGATCGGGGCGGGCCGATGGTCGTCCTGGACGCGGGGATGACAGAGCTGATCCGGCCTGCGTTGTACGGAGCTCGACACCCGATCGTGGCCCTGACCTCGCTGGGCCGTGCGGTGGAGGGCGCCGGAGCCGAAGCCGGAGCCGAAGCCGGAGCCGGCCCCGGGGATGCCATCCCGACCCGCGTCGAGGGGCCCATCTGCGAGTCCACGGATTCGCTCGGTACGCACGACCTGCCGCCGCTCCGTCGCGGTGATCTGGTTGCCATCGCCGATGCGGGCGCCTACGCAGCCAGCCAGGGCTCCCGCTACAACGGGCGCCCGTTGGCCCGGACCGTCATCCGGTGAGCGGCCACGACCCGTGCAATCCTGTGCCGTGATGGATCGGCGCACGTCATCGCGGATCGGGATCGCCAGCGTGGTGGCGATCCTGGTGCTTGCCCTTCGGGTCGTGATGCCCGGGGCTGCCATCGCCGCCGGGCCGCCGTTTCCGTCGCCCGAGCCTGGCCAGCGCGTCTACGACACGGCCGATGTCCTGCTGCCGTCCACCCGCATCAACGCCGAGCAGATCGCCCAGAGCATCGCCGACGCAAGCGGTGCCCAGATCGTGGTCTACACCCAGCGCCTGGATACTGCCGAGATCTCGGCGGAGGACGCGACCACGCACGCCAGGGCGCTCCTCGACGCCTGGGCGCTGGGCGGTGACGAGCGGACGGCCATGGTCATCCTTGCCGACCTCGCCCCGGACGGGACGCTCGGCGAGGTCGCCCTGGTCACGGGAGCCGGGATGGAGCGCTTCATCGATGCGGCTGAACGCGACGCCATCCAGGGTGAGATGGCGACCTGGCTCGAGTCGGACGATCTCGACACCGCGATCATCGTCGCCCTCGCCGAGTCGATCCGCGAGACCCTGAACGCCGAGGTCGGGCCGGACGGACCGGGCGTCCCGGCGGTCCCGGGCTCGCCATCTGACGGCGGCGGTGCGCCGGCCAACGCGCCACCAGCCGGTCCACCGTTCCCGGAGCCGGTCCCGGACCAGGCCGTCTACGACTACGCCGGCGTCTTCAGCGAGGCGACCATCGCTCGAGCCGAATCGACCATCGATGCCATCGAAGCGCGGACCAGCGCGGAGATCGCGGTCTACAGCCAGGTCGTCGACTACGGCGTTTCGACCGAGGAGACGGAGTCGCGCGCCCGCGCGCTGATCGATCAGTGGGGCATCGGGCGGGCGGGATTCGACGATGGCCTGGTCATCTTGTTCGACCTGGATCCGTCCCTGGAGCATGGTCAGGTCCAGATGTACGCGGCCCCCGGCTTCGAGGCGACGTACCTGTCGAACAGCCAGCGCCAGGCGATCTTCAACGACGACATGGTCCCGTACCTCGCGTCCGGGGACCTGGACGAGGCGCTCCTGGTGGCCCTCGAGAAGATCGACGACGCCGCGACCCCGGAAAGCGCCGAGCGCCTGCAGGCAGGCCGCCAGATCAACGCGATCATGGGCCTCGTCCTCGCGCCGGTCGTGCTCCTGGGGCTCGCTGGCTGGGCGTTCGTGTCGTGGCGCCGCTTTGGCAAGGACCCGGTCTACCTTGACGACCCGTCCATCCTGATGCCGGCCCCACCGCCGGACCTGACGGCCGCGTCCGCCGCGTTCCTCGTGGAGGGCGGGGCGTCCCGCCGCGCCCTCACCACCGCGATGCTCGACCTTGCGTCGCGCGGCCTCATCGCGTTCCGTGAGGACAAGGGTCTGCTGGGCCTGTCGTCCAAGGTCGGCATCGACACGGAACCGCCGCCCGGCGATGAGGTCGAGGAGGCGCAGCGAGCCCGCAACGCCCGCCGTGCGACCGGCCCGGCGGAAACGCTCGCCCTCCAACGCCTGCGGGCCATCGACGGGTCACAGAAGTTCATCGAGGCTGACGACCTGCCCAAGTTCGGGGCTGCAGTGCCCAAGTTCGATGCGGCGCTGGAGGAGCACGTGGTCGCGCGCGGCTGGATGGTGGAGAAGCCGAGTTCGGTCGTCGGTCGATGGGTCATCCGTGGGCTGCTGGCACTCGGCGCGGGCGTTGCCGCCCTGATCGCCGGGATCAGCGTGCCGATCGCCGGGCTGGTCATGGTCGGGGCCGCGGCGATCGTCGGCGGGATCGTGGTCTGCCTGTTCGCCCCGGGGATGCCAAAGGTGACCATGCCCGGGGCCATGATCAGGGCCATGCTGGCGGCGTACAAGCGCACGCTCCAGAAGACGATGGAGCAGGCGCGCTCGATGCAGCAGGTGGTGGACGAGGCCGGGCTCGACTGGCTGGAGACGCCGGACCAGGCCGTCGTGTGGGGCACGGCCCTTGGCCTGCAAAGCGAGATCGAGGACGTCCTCAAGCGGTCGCTCGATGACGTCGGCGCGGGCCGCTCGTTGGCTTCCGCGACGTACTTCCCGATCTGGTATCAGACCTCCAGCGGCTCGTCGTTCGCGAGTGCCGCGGCCTCGGGGAGTGGCGGATCGATCTTCTCCGGGTCGGCCATCCCGGACCTCGGCGGCATGATGTCCGCGTTGGGGACGATCGGGAACTCGCCGGCGTCGTCAGGCGGTGGTGGTGGCGGCGGCGGATTCAGCGGCGGCTCGTCGGGCGGTGGCGGCGGTGGCGCGGGCGGCGGCTTCTAGGGGCCGACGCGCTACACTCCGGCGATGGGTGCTGTCGAGACGATGGAAGACTTCTTCGAGAAGCTGAACGGCGGTGATCGCGACGGCGCGGTCGCATTGATGGATGAGAAGACAGAGATGCGCGTTCATGTCGGCGACAGCGTGCAGACGCTGCGCGGCGTGGAGCGGGTCGGTGGCTGGTTCCTGCGCGGGGATGCGGGCCTGCGGATGATCCCGGGCGGGGTCCGCGACACGGGCAACACCTACGAGGCCGACCTCCTGGTGGTGAGACCGGGGGCGCCGAGCCAGCACATCGATGCCACGTTCCGCGTGGAGGCCGGCAAGATCACGGCCATCAACATCGCCCCGAGGTAAGCGTCGACCTACGGCGCCGGTGACGCCGCGGGTGACGTCCCCGCCGAGGGCTCGACGGACCCACCGACCTCGTCCGGCGGCTGGGCCGGGATGATGATCTCGTCGCCGATCTTGATGCTGTCGGCGTCCACGATCGTGGTCGGATTCGCCTCGAGCAGCTGGTCCACGGTCAACCCGAATTCCGCGGCCACCCTGGATAGTGTGTCGCCCGCCTTGATGACATAGGTCTGGCTCGCGGGCACCGGCGCGATGCTCGGGGCGGCGGAAAGGCTGGCGACCGGCGCGCTTGCCGATGGTGACGACGAAGGCGCGGGGTCCGCGGCGCCATCGCCACCGATGATGCCGAGCAGCGCCGGAAGAAAGAACAACGCCAGGGCCGCGACCGCCAATGCGCCCGCGAGGACCGCCGCGCGCGGGAGCCCCGCGGCGGAGGCTCGCGCCTTGATCGCCGGGTAGGCCTCATAGCGACGCGCTCGCTCCCAGGATGGTCCGTCCTGGGTCTGCACGTGCTCGTGGACGGGCAGACGCTCCCGGTCTCGGTCGCGGTCGCGCTCGCGATCGGGCCGAGTCGAACTCACCGCCGGCCGACGTCCCGTCCGGGTCGGTCGCGGGAAGTCGGTGGTCGCCCGGCCGTACTCGGCCTCCTCGGCAGAACGTTCCGCGGCGCGATCGGCGGCCAGCCGCTCATCGACGACGCGCTCGCCCGCGCGATGCGCCGCCGCAGTCCCGGCAACCAGGCTGGCGAGGTCCGGGTCAGGGCCGGACGATGGGGCGTCATGGGCAAGGCCGCGGCCCCCGACCGCGAGGCGGTCGGCGGGGCTGCCGGCCAGTCCCCGCCCGTCGTCGGCGCTGGCACCCAGGAAATCGGGCATGGCCGAGCGGCGGTCGGCAGTGCCCGGTCGCGGCGACCCGGCCCCGGCGCCTGCACCGGCTCCCAGGCCTGCGCCTGTCGCCCACGGCGGCGGGGCGGCCCAATCACGGGGTGGATTGCGGTGCGCGTCATACCCGCCCCCCGGGTCGTCGGACGAAGGCGCTGTGGGGACCCATTCGTCCGCTCGACCGTCCTGTCGGCCAGACACAGGCCCGGCACCCGCGGCCCCGGCCGACGCGGACGAGTCGGACGCGGCCGACGATGGCGACGAGGCAGACGTTGGAGCGGGCGTCGGTGGCACTCCGGCGGCTCGAGCCCGGGCGGCCTCACGGCGTGCCCATTCCTGGAAGACCGGGCAGACCGGGAACGCGGACGAGAGGCAGTAGGCCTCCTGGTGGGCAAGCGCTCGAGGCGCAGGCTCCGCTTCCGCGTAGCAGCGGTGCCGGTGGTCGGGCCGATCCGCTCGCTCGTCCCGGTCGTCCTCGAAGGCGACGAACGGGCAGGCCTGCGACATGTCCGCGCTGGGCAGCCCTCGCTCGCTCATCGCCGCGATGATACCCGCGATGCCATGCCCCGTACGGGCCGAAGCCATTCGCCGCGCGTTTGACATGTCCACCCGCGGCTCGGACACTTCTGTGCACCGCCCGAGACGTCACGGTGTGTCCCTCGACCCAGTGAGAAGGAGTCCCATGTCTCGCCTGACCAGTCTGTTTGCACCGACCACGACCGCCCGAGCCCATTGCGACCTGCCCTGCGGCGTCTATGACCCCGAGCAGGCCCGCATCGAGGCCGAGTCCGTCCACAGGATCAACGAGAAGTACGCAGCCAATGAGGATGTCGCCTTCCGGACGCGCGCGATCGCGATCAAGGAGAAGCAGGCGGACCTCGTGAAGCACCACCTGGATGTCCTGTGGCACGACTACTTCAAGCCCGAGCACCTTGAAAAGGTCCCCAACCTCCACGAGCTGTTCTGGAACGCGACCAAGCAGGTCTCCAAGGTCAAGGGGTCCACCGCGGCCGCCGACTCGAAGACGCTGCTGGACATGATCGACGAGATCGACGCCGCCTGGAAGGCGACCGGCGGCGAGGACAAGACACGCGTGGCCGGCCGCCCGGGCTGACCCACGGGCTGGCCGCCTGAACGTCGCACCGATGCACATCCCGAGGCCCCGCCGACGAGCGGGGCCTCGTCGTACCGAGACGCTGGGCCATCGACTGCGCGGGCCGTGGCGGCTGGCCATCAAGCAGGCGAGCATGGAGCCGACCATCGCGGAGGGCGACTGGCTGCTCGTCGACCCGACGACCGAGCGCTGGCCGCGCCGAGGCGCTGTCGTGGCGTTCCTGGAGCCCGACTCCGGGATCCTGGCCATCAAGCGGATCGCTGCGGGCCCCGGCGACCGGGTCCCATTCGGCGGCGGCTACCTGGAACTCGCCGACGACGAAGCCTGGCTCCTGGCCGATGCCTCTCCCGACCAGACCGCTGCCGCAGGCCTTGGCGAGCCGGTGGATTCCCGCCGGTTCGGGCCCGTGCCGGTCTCGTTCCTCGTGGGCCGGGTCTGGTTCCGCTACGGGCCGTTGCGCCGGATCGGGCTCGTGGGACGAAGCGAGCGGGCCGGGAGTGCCGGGAGCGCAGAGCCGGTCATCCCGCCAGGCTGAGGCCGACCGCTCGACAATCGGCGGCGAACGACCCCTGCACATCGCCCGTCGGAGACCAGCGCGTCGGGAATGCCACGATCCGATCCAGCCCGATCTCGGCAAATCGGGCGAGCAGGTCCACCCGCTCCTGGCCGGCGGCGCGGACATCCTCATCGCGAACGTACAGGGAGAACCGGAGCGTGGCCGGGTCACGGCCCTCCTGCTCGCAGCGAGCACGGACCGTGACCATCCGGGCCGCGATCTCAGCCGGGCCCAGGAACACGAAGTTCAACTCGTCCGCGAACTTCACGGCGAAGCCGGCGGTGCGGTCCCGCCCATTGCCACCGACGATGATCGGGATGCGCGGCTCCTGGAGGCCACGAGGAACATTGATCGCGTCCTTGACGGAAGCGTAGCGACCCTCGTACGTGGCGCGGCCGGGCGCGAACAGCCGGGTGATGACTTCCAGGTGCTCACCGAATGTCGACATGCGCTCGCCGAGGGGCGGGAAGCCGTAGCCATAGGCGCGCCACTCGTCCTCCTTCCAGCCGGCGCCGATGCCGAGCTCGAAGCGACCACCGGAGATCACGTCGATGGTCGACGACATCTTGGCCGTGACGCCCGGGTTGCGGAAGCCGGTGCACACGACCATGTGGCCGATTCGAACCCGGTGCGTGGCCATGGCCAGTGCAGCGAGCATGGTGAACGACTCGAAGGTGATCTCGTCGGTCGGCACGGGCACCGTGTGGAAGTGATCGAACACCCAGAGCGACTCGAATCCCAGGTCCTCCGCCCCTTCGGCGAGCTCGATGGAGCGCGCCCACGCGTCCGCCGGCTGCCATCCGTCGTATTCGCCCTTCCAACCCTGGGGCACCATCAAACCGACCTGCATTCGTTTCTCCCCTGTCATCGTGTCATCACGTCCAATAGTGACGGTTCGCGCGAGACGTCGCGCGGGACGGGTCGATGTGCGGATCGTCCTGGCCATCCGCCTATGCTCCGGCGATGAACGCCATCAGCTTCGACCCTACCGCTCCGCTCTCCGGCCCGCCCGAACCCTGGGCGTCGACCGACCAGCCGAGTCACCGCGCAGGACGGCCGTTCCACATGACGGAGATGATCACCGCCGAACCCGCGATCGTGGAGCGTATCGTGGCGAGGGGCGCCGTGGCCGGATCCTCGGCGGCCGCTCTCGCCGCCGCTGTCGTGGAATCGATCCGTGCCGGTTCCCCGGTCGTGGTGACGGGCTGCGGGACCTCCGAGCATGGGGCGATCGCCGTGGCGGAGATCCTGCGCGAGGCCACCGGGTCGCGGCTGATCTGGAGCGCGCAGGCGTTCGAGCTGTCCCTGGACGCGCCGCCGAGCGGCCTCGTGATCGGCGTCTCGCACGAGGGCGCGACCACGGCGACGAACGCGGCGCTGGCAGCTTCGCGAGCCGCCGGCGCCCGGACCGCGGTCATCACCGTATCGTCCCGCTCGCCGGGTGCCGCGCTGGCGGACATCGTGGTCGAGACGCACGAGCTCGACCAGAGCTGGTGTCACACTGTCGGCTACGTGAGCCCGATCGCGGCGGCGACCTCCGTCGCGGGGCACATCACGGGGAGCCGCATCGCGCCGTCTGCCGCGGGCGACGCGCTCCGTTCCGGGCTGACGACGGAGGCCCAGGAACGGGCCGGAGCCATCGCCGACGCACTTGCAGGTCTGGATCGGCTGCTCGTCCTGGCCTCCGGCGCCGATCGAGCGGCGGGCCACGAGCTCGTCCTCAAGGTGGAGGAGGGTGCCTGGCTGCCGGCCGCCTACCGGGATCTCGAGACGTTCCTGCACGGCCACCTCGCCGCGACGGACGAGGCAACGGGCCTGGTCGTGATCGCCACGGACCGGCGGGAGCGTGAAGGCCGTGCCGCCCGGATCCGCGGCGCATTGGCGGCGGCGCGCGTCATCGGCATGCCGACTGCGGCCATCGTCTCGAGCGGCTTCGACGCGCTGCTCCCGGCGGACCTGACCTCGACCGGGCGCATCGTCATCGGTGAGGCGCCACCGGACGTACCGGCGTCCGTGGCGGCCCTGCTCGGCAGCGCGACCGCCCTGCAGACCCTGACCGAGCGCCTCGCGACGGCCCGTGGCATCAACCCCGACCCGATCCACCGGGATGTCGACCGCTACCGTCAGGCGGCCGATGCCGCAGACGCCGCCGACGCCGCAGACGCCGCCGGCGCCGCGAGCTGAGCGCCGATACGGAGAACCCCGCGGCCGGGCGTGGCAGCCGACGGCCCTTGCATGCCATGGCTAAACCGTCGATCGGACCCCCGGTATGCGACGCTCGTTCGCTGAACATCGCACCCGGTGTGCGGATCGACGAACGAACCGGCCCGTCGGGATCCGACCCCGGCCCTCGGCCGACCGTTGCACCACCCGGTGACAGGCACGCAGGTGAGTCCGGCGGACGCGGGAGCCGGAGACGGCGGCCATGAGGGCGGGACCCGCGCCGAGCCCGCGCCGAGCCCGCAACTCGCACCGCAACTCGCACCGCAGTTTCCTGACAGATCGTCACCCGGTACCGCGTGGGCGCGATATCGAGGCGCCGGGCAGCCAATGACGCGTCGCGCGGGCCGATCCGGTGCGTGGCGGACGGGCCCGGAGCGC